>OBLW0100000120.1_pt1 | contig 61297 bp, 45 predicted proteins | sample 1520161 | NCBI WGS metagenome assembly OBLW01 (sample SAMEA3539309, study PRJEB22396) | soil metagenome | biome: tundra; feature: field; material: soil | place: USA | collected 2010-05 | depth 0.15 m
CCTCGACGGGCATGTTGTGAAACGACACCGCCCCCCAGCCGAGCAATAGCAACCCAATCGCCAGCACCACGTACCGATTATTGAGTGCAAAATCTACGAGATTGCGAATCATGGTTTCTTCCCCGGGCCTCGAAGTTGAGCGTCATTCATTGTCGACTGCATTTTGGAGATTGATCGCATTTGTCACGACCTGCTGGCCCGGTCGCAATCCCGATAGAATCTCCTGCATATCGTTCGGCAACTGTTCGCCACTGACGACCTGAATCCGCTTAAACTTCTCTTGCACAGGGATGAAGACCCAATCGCGGTCGTGCAGATGCACGATCGCGGACGCCGGGACAGCCGTGTAGGTACGCTTCTCCTTGCCGAACAAAGTGGCCGTGGCGAACATGCCGGGCCGCATCATCTCGCCTGGATTGGCCACTTCAATACGGACCTTCAATGTGCGGATATTCGGATCGAGAATCGAGCCGATGTTGCTGATCGTGCCCTTGAGAACTTTGTCCGGATAGGCGTTCAGCTTGATGTCGGCGGGTTGCCCGACGCGCACGTTGGCCATGTCGTTTTCGTAGACGTCACAGACGATCCACACGGTGGGCAGGTCTGAAATAGTGAATGGATTCGGCGTAGAGTAGGCCTGCACGACCGCCCCGTTCGTCACTTCCTGATCCGTGATCACGCCGGAAACCGGGGCGAGGATATCGACAATTCCCTTCGGATTATCGGGATCGCTGCCGAGCAGGCGAAGATGCTCAGTGGTGGTATCGAGGGTGGTCTTGGCGTCGTCCTCGGTATCTTGCGCGACCTCAAGGTCCTGCTGCGCTATAGCTCCGTGGTCGTACAGCACTTTCGCCCGATCCAATTGCTTGCGCGCAAGCAGTTCATCGAAGACTGCCTTGTGGTAAGCGTCGAAGCCTCCGGAAATGTCGTCGCTGCGCACACGCAGCAAGAGCTGGCCCTTCTTTACTGTGTCGCCGAGGCGAGCGCGGATATCCACAATGCGTCCGGAGGTAAGCGAAATCACTGGAACAGTTCGCGCGATGTCCGGAAATACATTGCCGGTCACGGACAATTGCGACGGAGCCTGGTATTCGGTCGCTGTTACGATCGGATACCGCTCCGGATGCTCGACCGCGAAGAAGGAGACGTCCACTCCGGAAATCACTTTGGCGGCGGGCGGCGCTTCCGCTGCCACCACGTCCTTGTCGCTTTTGCAGCCGATCAGGAAGAGAGTTGCAATCAGCGCCATCGGCACAATTGCAAGTTTCATAGCTTTGCCTTTCATCGCAGGGCCTCGAGTTCTTAGGCGATTGCCCCTTCGCAGATTCCCACGAAGTTGCATCGAGCAAAAGAAGTAAACCGTACTCCCATGCTTCCGCGGCGGGTAGGGTTGACGAGCTTCCCATACGCAGTGCGCAATGCTGACAAGCTGACTTAGGGGGTGAATCAACCCATTGCTTTCTGCCGGAGGAAGGGAGGGATCAGGCAGCGGGAGGAGGGCGGTTCTGAATGGAACTTAGGGCTGGCGACTGCAACGCCGGGGCAGGATGATTGCCCTCCACGCCAAGGTAAAATGCCTCAAAAGACGGCTCTGAGAAGAGCGGTTGAGTGAAGCTCGCGACCGGATGCTGCATGGCGGGTGCGCGCGCGCCTGAAAAATCCTCGCGCTGAAAACAGCTTGTCTCGGCGGGGTTCTGCGCCATCGCCATGTCGTCATATAGCGTGATCACTGTAAACATGGTCGCCAGGACTAACGCCAGGGCAATGAATTGCACTCGGCGCCCTGAGCCCTCGCACAGGGCATGGTGGTGCACCCACAGCCAGCACATCAGCGTGGCCAGCACCACCCAGCCGAGATTGAGGTCCAACTCCATGAGCGATTACTCTCCTATTTCAGCAGCATCCTTGAGTAAAAATCGCGGAATGCTTTTCTGCTCGGGACCAAGCTGCGACGACTAGAACCGCACCATGATCGCGAGCGTCGTGTTGGTTTGGTTAGTGCGCAGGTCGGGCCACCAAATGGAGCTGGTGCCTGCAGGAGTGCCTGCATTGGCTCCGGCTCCGCACGCTGTTTCAGCCGCGATCAGGTTGCCATAGCCAAAGCCCGAGGCGGCGCCGCCCGCACAGGCATACTGCGTTGGTACGCCGTTGTTACCGCCCGGGGGCGTAATGCCGCCGTGGCCGGTCCAGTAAGGAATATCCGAGAAGCGATAACCTTGCTCCAATCGAAACGTGATGAATTGGCTTGGCATGTAGTCAAAGGTGATGGTGCCGTCATGCATCTGCGAGCGGTCACCTGGGTTCTCAGTAAAGTACGGCGTGCCGGTCACGGCGGTGGCGCCGTTGATGGGCGGCAACAGCGTGAGGTAGCGGCCGGGGTTATTCATCAGACCGCCGCCCAGTGTCACCGCATAGAGATCCTTCTTGAACCATGCGCGGAGGTAGGCCATTGTGCCAACGAACATCTGCTTGGGTTTGCCGTTGGCGGCGCTGTGGCAGTTCACGCCACCGGTATAGGTTGAACTCGATCCCATCTCCGGCGAGGCGCCAGTCGGGTCGAAGACGCGCATGGGGAACAGACATTCCGAGAGGCAACGTGGGATGAAGCGCTCACGTTGATTGCCGAGAAGTTTTCAAAGACAAAGAGAATCTACGGCGCTGACGCCCTCGCCTTCATTGCTTCGTCCAAATGCACGAATGAAGAAAGCTACTTAATGCAGAAGCTCGCGCGAGCCGTGGTTGGAACCAATAACATCGATAACTGCTCGCGTTATTGTCAGACTCCTGCGACTATGGGCCTGCAGAGAACGGTGGGCTATGGCGGCGATTCGGGATCCATTCAGGACATCGAAAAGGCGGCTCTAGCCACGCGCATCAAGCGTTCCCACAAGCTGCGCGGCCAGCGCGTCATCGTCGCCGACCTAAGAAAGCACGAGATGGCGGCACGCGCCGATATCTTCATTCAGCCGGAGCCCTCGACGGATGCAGTCTGGATCAACGCCATTGCCAAATACATCATCGATCGGGGATGGCACAAACAGCCGTTTATTGACCGCTGGGTAAACGGATTCGAAGAATATAGGCAGTCTCTGCAAGCCTACACGCTCGACTTTGCGTCTCGGCGAACGGGGATCGAGGTCGAAATGCTCCAGCGCATCGCAGAGGAGATTGCGCATGCGGAAACTGTATGTATCTTGTGGGCAATGGGCGTCACGCAGCATTGCGGCGGATCGGACACATCGACTTCCATCTCCAAGCTGCTTCTCCTTACCGGGAATTACATGCGTCCGGGAACAGGCGCTTACCTTTTGCGCGGGCACAACAATGTGCAGGGCACAAGCGATTTCGGTTCCATGCCCAACGTCTATTCCGGCTATCAGAAGGTTTCCGATGACAAGGTCCGCGCGAAATTTGAAGCCGCGTGGAAGGTCAAACTCCCGCCTGAAAATGGCCTCGACAATCACGAGATGATCCGAGCGATTCACGAGAAAAAACTAAAAGTGCTCTATCTCAAGGGCGAAGATACGATCACCTCGGATGCGAACGCAGGCGACGTGAAGAAGGCCCTGTCCATGCTGGACTTCCTCGTAGTGCAGGACGTCAGTTTCTCTGAAACCGCACGCTTTGCCGATGTCGTGCTCCCTGCATCCCCCTCGCTCGAAAAAGATGGAACATTTGTAAGCACCGAGCGCCGGATACAGCGGATTTATCAGGTATTCGAACCACTCGGCGAGTCGAAGCCGGACTGGGAGATCATTCAGCTCATTGCAAATCGTCTCGGCGCTGGCTGGGTGAGATCCCGGCCCGAGCACGGTTCCCAACAGCCCCGCACTGAGCTTTCTTCTGCACCTCAGTGCGTCGCAGGCCACCATCACTCGCAAGTTCCAACCAAGAGAAATAGAACGGCCCTGGGGTCAACCTGTTTCTGAATCTACAACTTTTGAAGTATTGCAACCGGCGCGCTCGGCCGGCGCCTCGCCGATATTCTCGATTTTGCCCAGATTCATCACCTCTCGCGTGGGCGTCCCGTCCCTCTCCAAAAGCCAAGAAAACGGAACGCGATGTCTGTGATAAGCGTCACTGTCCATAAACACAATTCGCGTTCAGATAAACACACTGAAGGCAGAAGTTTCGGATAATCTGCTGTCCCCCCGCAGAGAGCAGCAGAGACCCGTCGCGCATCCAGCATGACGGATGTCTGGCGCTCTTAGACAGAAGGGAACAGTAATGAAAGTTATAGGAATTAGTGGATTAGAGAACTCCGTACCCTTCAAACGAGCCAAGTGGCCCGGCCTGGACGAACGCGAATATCGAATTGCACAGGGAATGGATGCGGCGGCCGCTCTGGTGGTCGACGGGCAGTTGGTCGCCGCCTCCGAGCAGGAGAGGTTCAGCAGGGCCAAACATACCGGCAATTTCCCCATCGATGCGATCCGATCGTGTCTCACCGACTCCGGCATCTCGATCGATGAAATCGACGAAATTGCCCATGGCTTTGACTACTCCCCCTATCGGGAGCTCTATCTAAGAGACGAAATCTCGGCTGAGCTTTATCAGCAGGTTTTTTCTCGCGAGGCCCTTCTCGCGCAGGTGCGCCGTGACTTGCCCGGCTTTCCTGAAGACAAGGTAGTCCCGGTCGGTCATCATCTTGCACACGCCGCCAGCGCGGCTTACACCTCCGGCTGGGACGAATGCTTGGTCGTCGTGAACGACGCGATGGGCGAGATCGAGAGCATCAGCGTCTACGACTTTCACGATGGCCAACTTGAGAAGCTTCACACCATCGGCGCCAACGACTCGATCGGCATCCTCTATTCGCTGGTAACGCTACATCTCGGGTTCGACTTCAATTCCGACGAATACAAAATCATGGGGCTGGCGCCGTACGGTGACCGCGCGCACTTTCGCTCATTTTTCCAGCAGCTCGTCGAACTCCGCGACGATGGCTCCATTCGAATCCCGATTCTGAAATTGAACCACTCCCGCGAAGAGCGCGAACAATATCTCGCAACCCGCGCCTGGCTCGACAAGAACCTGATCCCGCGCCGCCACCAGGATCATTCCGTCAATTCGATTCATGAAGATGTGGCCGCCGCCCTCCAGGAATGCCTCGAGCGCGCGGTCATGCATGTTTGCGAGCATTTCGGAAAGAAGACTGGATTGCGGCGCATCGCCCTCGCTGGCGGCGTCGCTCTCAATTGCACGGCCAACGGCAAGCTCTTTCACTCACGACTGTTCGACGAAGTCTACGTGCAGCCCGTCGCTGGCGATGACGGCGTTGCTCTCGGAGCCGCGCTCTACCGCACCTCGCTCGCCCAGAAGTTTCCCAATCGTCGCCTCCCCGCTCCGCTCTTCGGACCCAAATACGACGATGCCGCCATCGTGGCCGCCCTTCAGCGCTTCGACGACAAGATCCAATGGAAGCGATGCGATTCTCTTGAGGCCACATGTGCGTGCGCGGCCCGTCTCATAGCGGATGGACACGTCATCGCCTGGTACCGCGGGCGGATGGAATACGGTCCGCGCGCCCTCGGCAATCGGAGCATCCTCGCCGATCCGGCAGGCCCGGAGATGCGCGATCGCATCAACGCCATGGTCAAAAAGCGCGAAGCCTTTCGGCCGTTCGCGCCGGCCTGCTCACAGGAAGAAGCTCATCGGTGGTTTGAAGTCGCTCCCGGAACCGATCTGCCTTACATGATCAGCGTCGTCGACGTGCGCCCCGAAGTGCGGGCGCTTCTTCCCGCGATCACCCACGTCAACGGATCCGCCCGCCTACAGACCGTTTCCGAAAAAGACAATTCCGATTTCCATGCACTGCTGCTGGCGGTAGGGAAAACAACAGGCCGCCAGTTGGTGTTGAACACCAGTTTCAACGTCAAGGGACAACCGATCGTCAACACGCCCGAAGAGGCGATCGAAACCTTTCTGGGTACGGGCATAGAGTTTCTATTTCTGGAGAATATCTATGTCAGTCGCTCCGTTGCTTGAGTTGAATCGGACAGAAGCGGATTATCCGCGCAACGCGACCATCGCGGATCTCTTTGCGCAGCAGGCGGCCCATACTCCGAATGCCATCGCCGTGGCCGCAGGCAACCGCCAACTGAGCTATCGCGAACTCGAGGAACGATCCAATCGTCTTGCTCGGCAACTCCAGAGTCTCGGCGTCAAGCCGGACACTCTCGTTGGCGTCGCGGTGGAGCGTTCCGAGGCTCTCGTCGTTAGCCTGCTTGCCATTCTTAAATCCGGCGCTGCCTACGTCCCGCTTGATGCCCGTTATCCCAAAGATCGCCTCGCCTGGATCATCGAAGACTCACAAATGCAGGTGCTGGTTACGACTCCCGAGACCCACAACCAGCTTCCACTCAGCGGCCGCTCGCTCACCGCAGTCGACGTCGGTGATTCCGCGGTGGACCTTCACCCCACTGAATCCGCCCATTCCGATGCAACGAGCAGCAACCTTGCCTACGTGATCTACACCTCCGGTTCTACCGGCAAACCAAAAGGTGTAATGATCGAAAACCGGAATGTCGTCAATTTCTTCATAGGCATGGACCGTGCCATCGGTTGTGAGCCCGGCGTGTGGCTTGCCGTCACAAGCGTCTCCTTTGACATTTCCGTTCTCGAGCTTCTGTGGACACTCACCCGCGGCTTCAAAGTCGTCGTTCATGGCGACGGGGGCACGGGCTCCATCGCCGATGAGATCGCTCAGCACAATGTCACGCATTTGCAAATGACTCCCTCTTTGGCACGCATGTTGACGCTTGATCCGCGCGCATTCGCATCGCTCGGCTCGCTGAAGCAGCTGCTCCTTGGCGGCGAAGTCGTGCCCGCGTCCCTCGTCCGCCTTCTTCGCCAGGTATTCAAAGGCGACATTCACAACATGTACGGGCCGACGGAGACTACCGTCTGGTCCACAGAATGCCTCATCAAAAATGCAGACAGTTCGATTTCAATTGGCCGCCCAATCGCCAATACACAGATCCATCTTCTCGATCCAGATTTGAATCCCGTTCCGGCAGGTGAAATAGGAGAACTGTTCATCGGGGGCGATGGCGTGGTCCGCGGCTATTGGAATCGTCCCGACCTGACTTCCGAGCGCTTTCTCAGAATCCCTTCGCTCTCAGACAAGCCCATCTACCGCACAGGCGACCTGGCCCGCTGCCTGCCCAATGGCAATCTCGACTTCATTGGCCGCGCCGACTTCCAGATCAAGCTGCGCGGGCATCGCATCGAACCCGGCGAAATCGAAGCTGTGCTCGAACAACTCCCCGGAGTCAAACAAGCCGTCATCGTCGCGCGCGAAGATCGCGAAGGCGACAAGCGCTTGGTCGCCTATCTAGTGGGTGAAGCCTCGCAAACCACTTCGGCTGCAATCCTGCGCAGCACGCTCGAATCGAAATTGCCGGACTACATGGTCCCCTCCGCTTTTGTCTTTCTTCCTGCATTTCCGCTGACCGACAACGGCAAGATCGATCGCAAAGCCCTGCTCGCCCTTCCACCGCCTAGCTTCGCCACCGGCGCAGTCACACCCCCGTCCGATAGTGAACCCGCCAGCGGCATCGAACGCATTGTCGCCCATGCATGGCAGGATGCATTGGGAGTTGCAACTGTGGGGTTGAATGATAACTTCTTCGACCTCGGCGCTCATTCCCTCACTGTCGCCGAAGTACACGCAAGGCTTCAGGACGTTTTGGGCCGCGAGATCGCACTCATCGATCTCTTCCATTTCTCCACGGTGAAAGAACTCGCGGCCCATCTCGCAGGGACCCAGCCGCAAAGCCAGGTTTCTGATCGCGCACAGCGCCGCAGGTTGGCCCTTCAGCGCTGAAAGGCAAGCAATGAGACCTTCCGCCACTCTCGCGATCGTTGGCATGGCGGGGCGCTTTCCCGGCGCTCCTACCATTGCCGATTTCTGGCGGAATCTGCGCGACGGCATCGAGTCGGTTCGGCCGCTCTCCGATGCCGAACTCCTCGCCGCCGGCGTCACGCCTGAAGAGCTGGCCGACCCCGATTACGTCAAATCTGCATCTCGACTCGACGATGTCCCCATGTTCGATGCGTCCTTCTTTGGTTTGAGTCCGAGAGACGCATCCATCATGGATCCGCAGCACCGGCATTTTATGGAGTGCGCATGGGAAGCTCTGGAAGACGCCGGCCATCCGCCTCACGGTTTTGATGGGACAGTAGGCGTCTTTGCCGGATCGGGCATGAACACCTATTTGATCCACAACCTGCTCGGCAACCGCCGCCTTCTTGAAACTGCAGGCCTGTTTCAACTCAAGCAGACCGGCAATGATAAGGATGTCCTCGCCACGCGTGTTTCCTACCAGCTCGATCTGCGCGGCCCCAGCATCAACGTGCAAACCGCATGCTCCACTTCGCTCGTCGCGGTTCACCTCGCCTGCCAGAGCCTGCTCAACAACGAATGCGACATGGCCCTCGCCGGCGGAGTCACCATCGAAATTCCGCATGGACGCGGCTACTTCTACCGCGAGGGAGAGATTCTCTCGCGCGACGGCCACTGCCGCTCCTTCGACGCCGCATCCAGCGGCACGATCTTTGGAAGCGGCTTGGGGATTGTTGTGTTGCGGCGCCTCGAAGATGCGCTGCAGGACCACGACCACATTCATGCACTCATCCTCGGATCGGCGCTCAACAATGATGGCGCCCGCAAAGTCGGCTATCTGGCGCCCAGCGTCGAAGGTCAGGCCGAAGTCATCGCTGAAGCATTGGACTTCGCCGGAGTCAGTGCCGACGACATCTCCTACATCGAAGCGCACGGCACCGGAACCATCGTCGGTGATCCCATCGAAGTCCGCGCGCTCACCCAGGCCTTCCGTAAATCAACCACGCGCAGCGGCTATTGCGGAATCGGATCGCTCAAGTCGAACATAGGACACCTCGACGCAGCGGCCGGCGTCTCCGGCCTCATCAAAACTGTATTGGCGCTTGAGCACGCAGAGCTGCCCCCCAGCCTGAACTTTCAGAATCTGAATCCGCACATCCAGCTCAAGGGCAGTCCTTTCTACGTCAACAACAAGCTCGCCGATTGGACGACCAACGGATCGCCACGGCGCGCCGGCGTCACCGCGCTAGGCATTGGAGGCACAAACGCACACGTTGTGCTTGAAGAAGCACCACCGCCGATCCTGTTGCGCCAGACCAGGCCCTATCAACTCTTGACAGTCTCCGCGAAGACCGAAGCCGCCGCCGAGCACGGCCTCTCCAATCTCGTCGCTCATCTGCACGCGCACCCCGATCTCAACCTCGCCGACGCTGCCTTCACCTGCCAGCTCGGCCGCCACGCTTTTGCGCACCGGCGTGCGCTGGTAGTTGGAGAATCCCGCGATGAATTGGCCCCCCTCGCAAGCGGCGAGTTTCTTCACGTCGCCAAAGGAGTAGAGGCCAAAGTCGCGCCCCACGCGGTCTTCATGTTCTCCGGCCAAGGTTCGCAATACGTCGGCATGGGTCGCGAACTCTATGCTCACGAGCCGGTCTTTCGCGACGCTGTCGATCTCTGCGCACAACACCTTCTTGCGCCCCTCGGACTCGATCTTCGCACGGCACTCTATCCGTCCGAACGGGAAAAAGACGCCGCATCGGAACGCCTGAATCAAACCTGGCTCACGCAGCCGGCCCTCTTCACCATTGAGTACGCGCTTGCACGCTGGTGGATGTCTCTCGGCGTCGAGCCCGCAGCCATGGTGGGCCACAGCATTGGCGAGTACGTCGCTGCCTGTCTCGCCGGAGTCTTCTCCCTTGAAGATGCGCTCACCATCGTCGCCTACCGCGGACGCCTGATCTACGACCTTCCTCCGGGATCGATGCTCGCCGTTCCGCTCCCGGCAACCGAATTGCATCTCAACGGCGTAATTTCTCTGGCCGCCGTCAACAATCCGGGCATGTGCGTGGTTTCCGGTCCCATGCCAGCAATCGCAGTGCTCGAAGAAACTCTCGCTGCGCAGTCCGTCGCTTGCAGGCGCCTGTTCACCTCACACGCATTTCACTCCGCGATGATGGATCCGATTCTTGAGCCCTTCGCAGCGCGGCTTTCAAAGATCACGATGCATCCTCCGCGCGTCCCCTATCTCTCCAACGTCAGTGGAACCTGGATAAAAGCCGACGAAGCCACCGATCCTGCCTATTGGGCGCATCACATTCGCCAGACAGTTCATTTTTCTGAATGTCTCGCAGAGTTGATGCACCAGCCGGGCCAGGTTCTTATCGAAGCCGGACCGGGCAATGCGCTCACCTCGTTGGCGCGCCAGCAGGTTGGAACCACGGCAAAGGTTTTTCAGTCGCTTCCGCATCCCCGCGAGAAAGTCTCCGACCTTCGTTGTGCCCTTCAGACTCTCGGCCACCTCTGGGTTTCGGGTATTGACGTCGACTGGGCCAAACTCCATACCGCAGGCTCCGTACAGCGCGTCTCCTTGCCCACCTACCCGTTCGAGCATCAGAAATTCTGGATCGAGCCGGATAAAGTTCAATCCGGGTCCACGCTCGCTCCCGCCCCAACTGCGCACACTGACAACGACAAAGGGTTGTCGTTCTATCGCCGCACCTGGAAACGTGCCCCGGTAAATCCCGCAGCCAACGGGATTGGCCCCTGGATTGTCTTCACAGATTCGCTCGGTCTCGGCGATCGCATCGCTTCCAAACTCAGAGAAGGCAAACGCGACGTGATTCTTGTCGCCGCCGGCAAGAGCTACAAGCAATCCAGAAAAGCCGAATACACAATCCGGCCCGGCGTTCGCGCAGACTATGACACCTTCATCGCCGACGTAATCAAAAGGGGATTCCCACCCAAGAACATCCTCCATCTCTGGTCAACAGCGGCTCTGGAAACCAAGCCGCTTCTTGATGAAACGTTGGATCGCGGCTTTTACAGCCCACTGTATCTCGCCCAGGCGCTGGCCAATCAGGACATTGCCGACGCAAACATAACGCTGGTCTCGAATCGGATGCAGCAGGTCCACGACGAACCAGTCCGCAATCCGGCTCCGGCTGTTTTACTCGGTCCAGCGCGTGTCATCCCCAAAGAGTTGCCGGGCATCACGTGCCGCAGCATCGACGTAGACCTCGAAGCCGGCAAGGCTGAAGAGAACGCAGCCCAGATCGTCGCCGAACTAACTTCCGTCCGCGATAAGACCATAATCGCGTTCCGCGGCGGCGAGCGCTTTGTTGAATCGCTCGAATCGATAAGCCTCGAAGCGGCCGCCGAACGTCCTCGCTTGCAGAACAGAGGCGTGTATCTCATCACGGGAGGCTTGGGTGGCATCGGACTGGTAGTCGCCGAGCATCTCGCGCGTGAATTCAATGCGCGCCTCGTGCTGATAAGCCGCTCCGCGATGCCCCCGGAAACCCAGTGGAAAGCCGCCTTGGACGACTGCCAGACGACGGAGGCCGATAAGCAGCGAATTCGAAAGCTGATCCAAATCAACTCGTTCGCCGGCGGTCTTCTGGTTGCTCAGGCAGACGTCACGAATTTAGATCAAATGCGCAGTGTCGTTGATCGGGCGCGGAAGCAATACGGAAAAATCGACGGCGTCTTTCATGCCGCCGGCGTCCTTGACGACGGCCCTCTGCTCCTGAAAACCGCGGAAAGCGCAGCCCGCGTACTCGATCCAAAAGTGCGAGGCACGTTGGTTCTGGAAGAGGCGCTCGGCGATGCGCCACTCGGCTGTTTTGTTTTGTTCTCTTCCATCAGCTCCATCCTTCCGCCTGCTGGGCAGGTGGACTACGCAGCCGCTAACGCCTTTCTCGACGCTTTCGCGCTCAGCCGCAAAGGCCCGGTGACCGTTATCAACTGGGGCGCATGGAGCGAGGTCGGCATGGGCGCGCGCTCCGCTTCACCTCATCCATGGCTCGAACAGCGCTTGCTCGAAACGCCGCGGGAAAAAGTCTATGCAAGCCAGTTCTCTATCGAACGGCAATGGCTGCTCTCCGAACACAAAATGAAAATCGGCAAGGCCCTGATTCCCGGAACGGGGTACCTTGAGATGGCCGCCGCAGCTTTTACGCGCGGCACTTTCCGCAGCCCTATCCAATTCGAAAATGTCTTCTTTCTTGCTCCGCTGACCTTCGGACCCTCGGAATCCAAGGAGGTGCGCGTCCAACTGAGACTCGACGACGAAAGTTCTGCACGCAAAGGGGCCTTCCGCTTCTCGGTTTTCGCAAAGCCCAGCTCCGGGCAGGCGGGCGAGTGGCTCGAGCATTCCACTGGTTTCATCGCACCATGCTCTGCGCGCCCGGCGTCGCATGTCGACCGCGCCGCAATCATCGCACGCTGCAATGAACGCGAAATCGCGTTCGACGAACAACACCGGACCAAACAGGAGCTCTACTTCGATTTTGGCCCTCGTTGGCATTGCCTCAACTGGCTGAAAATCGGCAAGGGCGAAGGATTGGCCGAGCTCCAGTTGGATCCCAGGTTCGCCTCAGACTGCTCCACGTTCCTCATGCACCCCGCGCTGCTCGATCTTGCCACCGGCTGCGCTCTCTACCTGACGGACGGCTACGAGTCCTCCGCCGATCTTCACCTTCCGCTTTCTTACAAAAGAATTTCCGTCTACCATCCGTTTCCTTCCCGGATGTTCAGTCACAAGCGCGCCCGGCAGGAGAACGTACTTCATGGAGAAGTCGAAACCTTCGACATCACCCTCTTTGATGAGCAAGACCAGGTGTTGGCACAGATCGAAGGCTTTGCCATGCGCCGCATCAGGGATGCCGTAGAAGCTGCCGACGCACACGGCCTCCGCCAGGCCGGGGTCGGCGGCGGAGAACAGCCAATCGAGATTGTCAGCAGTCCTGGAATTCCCCCGCAAGAAGCCGTTCGCGCCCTGGCACGTATTCTGCACACCAAGACTCCGCCCGCCGTGGTAGTCGTCTCCGAACCCCTCGATGAATTGGCATCCGCCACAGCATCGACATCTCCGCAGCCCGCTCCATCCGTCTCACCCGATCTTGCATCAGGCGGTGAGGGCATCGACGAAACTCTGGCGGCATGGTGGCAAGACCTCCTCGGAATCGACCAAGTGGCACTGGATGACGACTTCTTCGACCTCGGCGGCCATTCGCTGATCGGTGTCCGCCTCTTTGCCAAGATCAAGAAAAAATATCAGGTCGACCTCGAACTCGCCGTCCTCTTTGAAGCGCGCACCGTGCGCCACCTCGCTGAGGTGATCGCCAAAAAGAAGCAAACGGCACATGAACAACCGAAAACCTGGTCTTCGCTGGTGCCCATTCAAACCAACGGATCGCGCGTTCCCCTTTTCTGTATCCACGCGATTGGAGGAGATGTTCTCTTCTATCAGCCCCTGTCCAGTGCCCTCGGACCAGATCAGCCTTTCTATGCTTTTCAGTCTCCGCTCGTCGCAGGAGAGGTGCGCGAAACGACTCTTGAAGAACTGGCATCCATCTACGTCAAAGAGCTTCGGGCTTTTTATCCTAACGGCCCTTATCTTCTACTCGGCGCATCGCTGGGTGGGCACATCGTCTTTGAGATGGCCAGACAGCTGAGTGCGCAGGGTGCGGAGCCAAGACTGCTCATGCTCATCGACGCAGGCGTCCCCGGCAGCGACGAGCGCTTGAAAACGGCAAGCAAGATTCACGCACTCGTAAAGAAAATCCAAAAAGAGCGTCTGACTTACTTGAGGCGAAAAGCCAGGGAAAAGACGGAATACTGGCGCGAACTCTGGCTTCGCCGCATTCGAATCGCGGAATGTGCCGGTTACAAGTTCTTTGGCCTTAGCATTCCACTCCGCCTCCACTATTTTCAGGCGGAACAAGCTCATATACGCGCCCTGCAACGGTATAGCTTCCAACCCTATTCAGGAAAAATCACCCTCTTCAGGGCAACGGACCGCGGAGAGATTCTTGGCAGACACGAACACTCCACGCTGGGCTGGGGAGACTACGCCGCGGGTGGCCTGGAGATCCATGACATCCCCAGCGCGCATGTATCCATGCTCTTTGAGCCTTATGTTCGCAACTTTGCAGATAAGCTAAAGACGATTCTTCCGTCCTGAGCCCTACGGCGGTTCTCCAATTGGTGTAGAGCGAAATCGATGCTGTCAGTGGCATCTTTCTCAAGAAAATGCCACTCTGCGTGATGTTATAGACTCCACGGAAATTGGAGAACCGCCCTGACGTTTCATTTCCGTTCGGATCCCCATGGGTCTCGCACGGGGTCAAACGTTGTCGTGGTCCGCAACCACGCAGCAGCTTCCATCCTCGCGAAAGAACATGCCGTTGCCGCCTGCGTCCTTCCACCATCCTTTGCCGCTCTTGCACTGCCGCAGGCTCACCACCCCGAAGCGCCACGCGGATTTGTCCCCTTCAAATGGCTTCTCCGAAAGCACGTCCTGGTAGTGCGGAACGGGCCAAGTATGATCCAACACTTCGTACTGCTCTAGAGCACCGCCCAGCCATGAATCGAAATGGCTCTTGAGCGACGTGCCGGCAGGAAGCGGATAAAGGGCGATAATATGGGCAGTCCCTCCACGCTCCAGCCGCAACGGAAGGTCATGGACAATCCTCCGCAAAAGATTTGTGCCTTCGATGCCCCCGCTCCAGAAGTTGTCTCCCGCTTGCGCGCCGCCATCGGGCAGATAAGGCGGATTCGCAAGCAGCAAGTCGCACGTCCCATCAATGGAATTGAAAAGATCGCTCAGCACAAACTCGATATTGCTTTTCCCATTCAATGCTGCATTGAACCGCGCGAACTCGAGCGCCCGCGGATTGATATCGACGCTGACGGCACTCTCGCAATGGTCGCTCGCTAGAATCGCATGGACGCCGGACCCTGTCCCAAGATCGATGGCGCGCTTTCGTGGAACACGCTTCACCAGGCCGCTAAGAATGAAACTCTCTCCCCAGAGCCACATCACTTGATTGATATCGGTGTTCTTGCACGCCTGGTCCGTCACGATGTATTTCCCGTAGCAAGGGAAGAGACAGAGCTTTGAGCGCAGAATCGCCCCATCCCTCTCTGCGAGCCGAGTTTCAAGAATCGCATCGACAATAGCGGCAGATACATGCCGCGTCAGGCGATCGACAGCGACATCTTTCCCATCGATAAAGAGTTCAAGCAGAGTATCAACTGGATCGTCCTTTTCCGGTATCCATTTGCGCCGTAGAGCAGGCCAGAAATTCACGCCGAGGCGCGGAAATACGCCGAGCCGTTTCGAACAATTGGAGAGGGTGTACTCGCACCGCGCCAACTCGTCGGCGATGTTCTCCATCCGTCGAGAATCAGTGAGAACCACCGGCGCCAAAACGGATTCGGACTTAGTAGCAATAAGACCCATCTTCACGTTCTCCGTACTTGCGTTGTTGGGTCTGTCGAATCCAGGCCCGCCGGTTGCAGCGGATACCAAACTTCCGTTCCGCGTGGAATTCGAATAGCCGCAGCCAGCGGTGGCCGCGTCTCGAAGAATTGAAGATCGAAAGCATCAGCCCGTTCGACGGCAATGGCAATGCGGTGTTCGGCGTAGTTCAACAGGCAAAAACGCCAGCGTTCAGCCTCATCGTCAAGGCACGAGTCCAATTCCAGCCGGATCCCCGCCGCGCCTCCAAACAGAAATGAAAACTTGTTCAACGGCAGCGATAACCCCATGCCTCGTGCCTTCAGGTACGCTTCCTTCAGCGTCCAGAGCGATAATGCCCGGTCCGTCTTCTCGCTCCCAGGTAATTCTTCAAGCTGTGCGAGTTCAAGCGGCGAGAACACTGTCTTTGAAAGCTGCGCGATCTCTCCCGCGCGCTCATGAGGCTCCAGATCCACCCCAACCCCGAGCCCATGCGCGATCAAACAGACCACCAGGCCAGGAGAATTCGACAAATTGAATCGAAGGCCGCATTCCGGATCAGGACTTGGCTTACCGTATGCGTTGACTTGAAAGCGCCATGCCTCAGGCGCTAGCGGATGATACTGGGACAGCGCAAAACGCACGAGGGCGCAGCTGGTCAGGTACTCACGGCGATGCTTCTCAAACCGAAACCCCTTCCAGCGCGCGCGCTCGTCCTCATTCAGAATCAGCGCGCAGGCGCCGCGAGCGGCCTCGTCGACCACATCATCCGGGTATCCACACCACAAGTACAGCCGTTCTTTGTCCACGTGGATTAACTGTGTTCCAACAATATGAATTCTTCTATGTGCGATTCACAGCCGACAGTGCGCCTCGTCACGAATCAAACTATTTCGTTGCCTTGCAGACATCCTTACATCCCGGCGGTCCTTTGCCGCCACACACGAATATAGTCCACCTGAAAGGTAGAGGGCAGATCGCGGAACGAGGGAAGACCCCACCATTTCCCCTGGGTCTCGGCATCCAAAATAATCTTTAACGGCATGTGCCAACTCGTGTTGTAAATATGCCTCACCCGCCGCCCATCCACATACACCTCGATCGATGAAGCGCTCCAGTCGAGGCCGTACACGTGAAATTCGTCGGACATGTTTTCCGCCGTCGCCATCACGCCCGGCAGAGACATGTTCGCCGTCCGCCCATTGCTGCGAAATACATGAGCGTCCATGAAGACCTTGTGCGGGTGAGGATCGCCGGCGAAAGCCGCGAATCCCGCACCTTGCTGCCGAACTGTGGACCACCCTTCGCGCGCACCACCACAGACACTTGCACAGTTTGAATCAACTCAGCTTGGGAGTTATATGAAGCCAGAAGGTCCGCATCGGTAAAGCTTCGTTCCGAGTCCGGCGCCATCCCCGGCATCGGACAGACGCTCGTCGCTTCTGGAAGCGGCCGCAACTGCGCAGCAGCATGCGGGCCGGGAAAGCCAGGCAAAATCAAGGCCAGGCACGCGATCCCCCAAGCCCGCATTCGGGCAAAGCCATCAGGCCGCCAGAAACGTTGCTGAGATCGAATCCGCATAGCGCCGATCAACGATTTGAAAACCCCGAGCTGCTCAAAGGAGGGTCTTCAATATCTATCACAGCGCTGCGGTTTCTTTTTCCATGAAATGGCTTACGCGCCCTGGGGAAGAACGTTGGGAACGTCGATCCCAAGAGCGGTTGCCAGGTCGTGCTGGTGCTCCTGCTCCTGGGAAATGATTTTGCGGAGTTGCTCGGCAAGCGCATAGTGGCCCAGCACCTCAGCCTGCTTCACACGCTCTCGATAATTGCGAATGGTTTCGGTCTCGTTGTCGAGATCGAAGCGAAGCATCTCTTCCGGCTTCTTTGAAAGCTTCACTTCCTTCGGAGTCGCAGTCGGCATCCCTCCCAGATAATCGATCTGGTCGGCGATAATGAGCGCATGCTGCAACTCCTCAGCCGCATGCAGCTTCAGTTCCCCGGCGATCTGCATCCACTGGGCTCCGCTCAGAACGTTGCTATAAACGGTGTAGGCGATGATTGCTTGATACTCGCGCGAGAGATCTTCATTCAGAGCTTTGATCAGATCCTCAATAGTGTGATTCTGCTCTTGGTCGTTCTGCTTGGACATGTTTTTTCTTCCTTTCAATCCCACCGGTATCGAGTGGTTTCGCAGTTACTGTGTCAAAAATGCACGGTCGCCCAGCTGCCCCTTCCTCAAGAAAAGGTCGCCTTGCATCAGGCCGGGAAATCGCTATGCCCACGGCGGAACCGCTCTTGTGATGCAGACATGGATTCAGATGCAGAAACTCCCTATCCTGTTGGTTTTGGAGCCCCCAACAGTTTTGCCGTCCTTGAAGTCGCCGCACAATCCATCGGTTCTTTCGTCTCTCTATTGTGTGTCTGCGAGGGTCGATGAAGAAACTTGCACTTCTTCTTTTGTTCTGCGCCTTGCCCCTCCTGGGCCAGAGTAACAGTGGGGAGCTGAAGCTGAAAGTCACCGACCCTTCTGGCCTCGGCATCAAGACAGCCGTCCATGTCTCCAGCCAGGCGAATCAGTATCGCGCCGTTCTGCAAACAGACAATCAGGGCAACCTCGTCCTCCAGCGGCTTCCCTTCGGCTTCTACACTTTGGCAATCGAACAAACCGGGTTTGCGCCCGCTACTGAAACCATTGCGATCGCTTCCTCCATCCCGATACGCCACGCCGTCCAACTCAAGCTCGCCACGGTCACCCAGGCGATTGCCGTCAATTCTGAAAACACACTAATCGATCCCAGCCAGCCCGGATCCGTCAATCACATCGGATCGGACGTCATTCAACATCGCCTCGGTTCCATTCCCGGCCGATCCTTGCAGGATCTGGTCAATTCGCAGCCCGGATGGCTCTATGAAGGCAACGCCGTTCTGCACCCCCGCGGCTCCGAATATCAAACCCAGATCGTCGTCGACGGCATTCCTCTCACCGACAATCGCTCCCCCAGCTTCGGTCCTGAAATCGAAGCGGACGACGTGCAGTCCATGAGCATTTACACCGCGGGCATCCCTGCCGAGTACGGACGCAAAATGGGCGGTGTCATCGAGCTCAACACATTTCAAAATCAGCAGCCCGGTTTTCATGGCGACCTCGTGGCCGCCGGCGGAAGCTACGACACCGCTTCCGGGTTCGCCGGAGGCCAATACACCTGGGACAAAAACACCCTCGGCGCCAGTGCCAGCGGAAGCCGCACCGACCACTACCTCAATCCCGTGGTTCCGCAAAACTACTCCAACACCGGCACCAACGGCGACTTTTCCATTCGCTACGAGCGCGACTTCACTCCCAACGACCGCTTCGGATTGAACCTTCGCCACGAAATCTCCCGCTACGACCTGCCCAACGAACAGGTGCAACAGGCCCCCGGCCAGCGACAGACTGCGGACAATGTCGAAACGATGGGCTTCGCTTCGTACGAACACATCTTCTCTTCCCTGACGCTCGCCGACTTCCGCGGCATGGTTCGCGACAACTCCAACGACTTCATGTCAAACCCCCAGTCAACACCGATCGAGGTCTTCCAGCACAACGGTTTTCGCGAAGGATACGTCAAGGCAAGCCTCACCACTGACCACGGCCCTGGCGAGTGGAAGATCGGCGTGGAAACCGACAACACTTTCCTGCATGAAGACTTCAGCTACCTCATCACCGATCCAACCCAGTTCGACGCGGATACACCGTCCACCTTCGCCTTCGCCGGCGAGCGCCCCGACCTCGAACAATCCGCCTTTGTGCAGGACCTGCTACGGTTCAAAAACTGGACCATCGGCGCAGGACTTCGCTGGGACCACTACCAACTCCTGCTCAACAAACAAGCCGTTCAGCCGCGCTTTTCCATCGCCCGCTACCTCCCCTCCGCGGACTTGATTCTGCACTTCTCCTACGATCGCGTCTTTCAAACCCCAACGTCGCAGAATCTCCTGCTCTCAAGTTCAGCGCAGATCGAGTCGCTCGATCCGGCCGTCTTCCTGCGCCTCCCCGTCCAGCCATCGCAGGGCGATTACTACGAGGGCGGCCTCACCAAGGCTTTCAACGGAAAAGTTCGGCTCGACATCAATTACTTCCGCCGCTTCGTGAACAACTATGCCGACGACGATCAAATCGACAACACCACCATCAGCTTCCCCATCGCCTTCCGCAAAGCCATCGTCTACGGAGCGGAAGGCAAGCTCGATCTTCCCGCCGGCAAACGATTCTCCGGCTTCCTCAGCTATTCCTATCAAGTAGGCAACGCGTGGAACCCCGTCACCGGCGGCCTCTTTCTCGGCGACAACGCCACGCAGGCCGAGCAGCAACTCACCGGGCATTTCCCCGATTCGCAGGACCAGCGCAACACCGTACGCGGTCGCCTGCGCTATCAGGCCACAACACGCTTATGGTTTGCCGGCGGTCTGCAATACGACACTGGCCTGCCTTTTCAATTCGATGGCGAGCCATCCACCGTGCTCGCCGAATACGGACAACAGGTTCTCAACCACATCAACTTCGCGCGCGGCCGCATTGACCCATCGTTCCAGATCAATGCATCTGCCGGCGCGGACGTCTACCACTCCGATCGCATGACCATGCGCGTCCAGGCCGACGGGGAGAATCTTACCAATATTCTCGACGTGATCGACTTCGGTGGATTGTTTTCCGGTAACGCCATAGGCCCCGGCCGCAGCGCCATGCTGCGCCTCACCACCACGTTCTAGTCCGCATCCGCGAATCTAACATCGGCATGAGCGCCAACCTTCTTCCTGCCTCCGCCAAGCCGCAAAGCCCGTCCCGCACTCCACAAACTCAGATGAGCGAGTTCTTTCTGCGACATCGCGGCCTTCCGTCCTTCGAATAGCGAATGAACTAAAGCCCTATCTGTGGCCGCCGATAACAAAAGCGAGTGTTCACTACCACGAGCCTCTGGGCGACGGGTCGCCATGTTAGTCAGACCTGCGTTGCAACCGTACAACACGTCGAGAATCGGTTGACTTAGCCCGCACAGGAGCCGTTGCACTCCATTTCATCGAAGGAGACAAACAATGAGGCTAGTGATCGGCAGATTCATGGCCGCGGCAGCGCTCGCGGCTCTTTCACTCACCACGGCCCTGCACGCGCAGGACTTCAAGATAGGCAATCGCCCAGTGCAGGTCCACGGATTCGCCTCGCAGGGCTATGGCTATTCGAACCAGAACAATTTCCTTACCATGAACACGAGCCACGGCAGCCCGGCATTCACAGAGGGTGCTCTAAATCTCTCCATGCCGATCTCGGACAAGTTCCGCATCGGCGAGCAGGGCTACACGCGCAAGATCGGCAGCCTGGACGATTTCAAGCCACAACTTGACTGGGCCTATGGCGACTCCAAGATTGCCCCCTGGGTCGGCATGCGCGCCGGCAAAGTGAAGACGGCTCTGGGGCTCTACAACGATACCCAGGACATGGAATTCCTGCATACATGGGCATTGTTGCCGCAGAGTATCTACCCGACCGACCTGCGCACCACATTCATCGCGCACACCGGCGGCGATTTGTATGGACGGATCCCGCTGAAGAAGGCTGGAAAGCTGGACTATACGGCCTATGCCGGATTACGGTCTTCGACAGCCGCGAAGGCTACTACTACTACTCGCTCGCCAATGGGTTCAACATCCAGTCGATCAGCGGCCGCACGGAGGGGTGGGATCTGAAGTGGACGACACCGGTCAAGGGCTTGATGCTGGGCTCATCGTGGACCAACCTGACCGTGCACCGGGCCGGCAAGTGGATCAGTGGGGGGTTCGCGGGAGCTTCTTACACCATCGACACCATACCGGACCGCGTCTGGGTTGGATACGGAGACTTCAACCGGGGCAAGTGGGAATTCAGCAGCGAGTACCGGAGCACGGAAGAGGATTTGGCAATCGGGGCCAAGCTCTTTGGCTCAAAACCCTACATGTTAAACCAGAGCACTGAGGCGTGGTTTGCATCCGCGGCCTATCGCGTCACGCCGAAGCTTCAAGTCGGTGTCTATCACTCCAACGTGCACATCGACAATCCCAACAACCCGAAGAACACCGCCGCAACCATATCACCGACGAGGTGGGAACCGCGCGCTACGACGTGAACAGCCATTGGGAAGTGAAGGCCGAGGGCCACGTCATGGACGGCTACGGCGACATCTATTCCGCGCAGGGATTCTATTCGCAGTGGAACCCACAAGGCCTTAAGCCGAAAACGAACATGGTTGTTCTGAAGGCCAGCTTCAACTTCTAAGCGAGCCGGGAATTTGAGACAAGGAGACCAGAATGAAAAACACATCTTTTCTCTTGGCCACCGCATGCAGCTTGTTGATTGCGCCTCTGTGCGCGCTGGCTGCGGATGTCAAGGTCATTGCCAACAACAGCGTCTCGGCGAGCAGCGTTTCGTCCGGGGATCTTCAGGCAGTGTTTCTCTTGGACAAAGATTCCCTCGGCGGAAGCCACGTCGAGCCGGTCTTTGCCAAGGGTGGCGCAGCCCACGAGGCGTTCCTGAAGACGTATCTGGGGAAGAACGACTCCGCGCTGCAAGCCTTTTACCGCAGCCTGGTGTTTACCGGAAAGGCTTCGATGCCGAAGTCGGTTGCGAACGATGCCGAGGTGATGTCCTACGTCGCAAAGACCAGGGGCGCGATCGGCTATGCGGGCGGCGCGGCAAGCACCGAAGGTGTCAAGACGCTGGAAGTTAAGTAAATATGAAACCGGCCGCGCATCCCCCAGGGGATGCGCGTGGCCTAACCTAACCCATCAACCGACCCCAGGCTGTATGAATCCGGCAGCATATCCGGCGACAAGGTGACTCAATGTTTCGACAGTTGAAGATCAAAACCTGGATTCTCGGCATTGTGGCGGTTCTTGGGCTCGGCTATCTGATCATACTGGCTGTAGTGAACTCATCGGCCACGGCCACGCATAGCCGGATGTCGCAGATCTCAACCTCCCTGTTTCCTTCTGCCCTGCGCATGCAGGAGGCCGAGTCGGTCTTCGAGCGCATGAAGAAACACTACGGCGACGCCGTCGTGCTTCAGGATACGAAGAGCCTGACTGAAGCCGACAAGGACGCCGAGGCCACAGCTGCGGCACTCACCGAGGTCAAGCAGTCGCTGAGTGGCATGGGCGATCTTGAAAAGCAGGCCGACGCGCTGCTCGAGCAGTTCTCCTCCCTTCGCTCGCGCGATCGCGAGACTTATGCGGCCATTCTCGCCGCCAAGGACGGTCCCACCGAGGACCTGATGGCCCAGGTGGGTGCGCTGGGCAAAGATAATAAATCGCTCTCCGAAGCGATGACCTCTTTCGACAAAGTGATTGCCGGCAATTTCCAAAAAGAGCTGGACACCGTGGATGCCTATTCGTTGCGCACTCGCATCACCGGCATCGCGATGCTCGGCTTCGTCGTGCTCGTATGCGGCGCGGCCTGGTGGGTCACCCAGTCCAAAGTGGTGCTGCCTCTGCGTGCGCTGGCGTTGCGCCTTCGCGATATCGCCCAGGGAGAAGGCGACCTGACCCACCGCATCGAAGTCCACGGCAACAACGAAATCGACGAAGTCGGCGTGTGGTTCAACGACTTCATCGGCCGCATCGAAGACATCGTCCGCCGCGTCAGCATTCACGCGCAAACGCTCGGCTCCGCCGCCACCGAGCTGGCGCAAACAGCCCAGGATACTGCCTCGCAGGCCAAACAGCAGCAGGAGCAGTCGGCGCGTATCAGCGTGACCATGAATGAAATGTCGACGGCCGTCAACGAGATCAGCCAAACCACACAACGGGCCGCTGAAGACGCGCGCAAGGCCGAGGAAAGCGCAGTATCCGGCGGCCATACCGTCCAAACCACGGTCAAGGCCATCCAGGAGCTTCTCACCGCCAACCAACAGACTTCTACGCGCATCGAGGAGCTGGGCCGCCCCAGCGACGCGATCGGAAAAATCGTCAGCGTCATTAACGAGATCGCGGACCAGACCAACCTGCTGGCTCTGAACGCCTCAATCGAAGCAGCGCGTGCCGGCGAACATGGGCGCGGCTTTGCGGTGGTAGCCGGAGAAGTACGCCGCCTGGCTGAACGCACGAGCGCTGCAACCAAAGAGATCGACGCCACGGTCCGCGGCATTCAGGACGGGACTCACATCGCCGTCGAAGCCATGCGCTCCAGCATGGAGCAGGTCAAGAGTGGTGTCGCATCGGCCAATTCCGCGGGAGAAGCGCTCACCAGCATCATCAGCGGCTCTGTCTCTGTGCAGAAGATGGTCACTCAGATCGCAGCCGCCGCGACAGAACAGTCCTATTCAACCCAGTCCGTGGTCAACACCATGGGTGAAATCACGGCAAGCGTGGAGCGGACGGCCTCCAGCTCGCAGCAGTCCGTCGACGCCAGCGAGGAACTTTCTCATTTGGCAAATGAACTCAGCGCTTTGGTGGGAGCCTTCAAAGTCGCCGACGAGCCAAGCGACCGGACTCCAACTCAACGCGCGTTCGGAAAACACGCAGTTCCTGCAAAGCCCCTCAACAAGTTCCGTGGCACGCCTCTCACCGCGACTTCGTAAGTACACTTCTTCCGGCAACGAGGGCCGGTCAGGGAGTGCCTATTGTAGCGATCGAAGGCGCAGACACAAAGGCACTCCCTCATTTTTGCCTCTGTACCGGACAACTCGTTGGTGCGATTCGCTCCTGCAAAGTTAATGCGCCATGAACAGCACCATCTCACGCTTCCAGCCCCGGCACCGGCGGACACCCCGGAAACTCCGGCACAAATGTGTTCCCCTTGTACCCCAGATACTTGATCCCAATCTTGCTCGTGAAAAATCCGTCCGCAGTCAGGTTCCGCAACAGCGAGAAAAACTCCACACCCTGCGTAAGTCCTGCGTCCGCCTCCGCGCTTTTCCGATAAGCAATCAGGTCGAGTATCTCCTTCTGCTGTCCCGCCGCGCACTCCAGATACGCCTTCCCATAGCGGCTCGCGCAAGTTGCATCCAGCCCCTTCAACCCGCCGCCCAGTTTCTCCTGGAATTCCGCATTCTCGCTCGTAACCAGATCAATGAATTCTGGAGCACCCGCCTCCCCTGCGCCGCCCCAATCCGCATCAGCAGGAAAAATCGTCTCGCACAACGACTGCAGCGTCTTGTAACCATGCGCATCGAAAAACTTCGGCGCATACACACCCGCATCGGCCTTCTCTGCATCGATCACGCTGTGCGCGTAAGCCGCAGCCTCCAGCGGAATCACGCGCAATACCGAGCCCGCCACGGCTCCCATGCCCAGCGACTTCAACACCGCGCGTCGAGATAGAAAGTTTGCGCCCATCGTCGTTTAGATCTCCCCCTTTTTCGCCTGGTTCAACAAATATTCTGATGTCCTCCACGCGAGCGCCATGATCGTCAGCGTCGGATTCTTGTCGGGATTCGAGACGAACGGCGCCGCGTCCGCCACGAACAGATTCTTCACATCATGCGCCTGGCAATGCGCGTTCAACACCGAGGTCTTTGCATCGCCTCCCATGCGCACCGTACCCAGCTCATGGATGATCTCGCCGCCCTGCGAAATCTTGCCCACCGGGTGCTGCATATCGGGGTTCTTCGCCATGCCCTGCGGCTTTGGATGCCGCCGCGTCCCCGCAATCACCGTACCGCCTCCCGCCTCCACAATCGAACGGAACGTCGCCTGCATATCCGCAGCCATCTTGATCTCGTTCTCGCTCCACTGCCAATGGAAGCGGAGCACAGGAATGCCCCACTGATCCTTTACCTCGGGGTCGAGCTCGCAAAAACACTTGTCATTCGGGATCATCTCGCCACGTCCACTGAATCCGATAAACGTGCCATAGGAGCTGCGGCACTTCTGTTTCAGGCTCACGCCGTAGCCTTCGTGCTCTTCGCACACCCCATCAAATCCGCCCACACCCGGCATATCGCGCCCGCCGCCAAACTCAATGTGGTAGCCACGCAGAAATTCGTTCTGCTTTCCGAAACGCCACCAGGGCATGTACATGTGCATGCCGCCCACGCCATCGTGGTTGTGCGCCGGCATCTTCTCAAGCTGCGGAAAATATCCCGCCAGATCGCTGCCGACCGAATCGGTCAAATACCGCCCGACCGCGCCCGACGAGTTCGCGAGCCCATTGGGAAAACTTGCCGACCGCGAATTCAGCAGCAGCCGCGCCGACTCGCACGCGCTCGCCGCCACCACAACCGCTTTCGCATACACGCGCTGTTCGCTCTTCGTTGTCTTATCGATATAGGAGACGGCCTCCGCATTTCCGCTATCGCCCACCACGATTTCGCGGGCCATGGCGTTGGCAATCATCGTCAGCCGCCCTGTCGCAGCTGCGGGCGGAATCATCACCTGGCTCGAACTGAAGTTCGAAGCCGATTTGCATCCACGCCCGCACTGCGCGCAATAGTGGCACGCATCGCGCCCATTCAGCGGCTTTGTCAGGATCGCCATACGCGATGGAATGCACGTAATGTTCAGCCGATCGCAGGCCTTCTTGATCAACGTCTCAGTGCAGCGCGGCTTCGGCGGTGGCAGAAAAACTCCATCCGGCGCATTGGGAACATTCTCCTTCGACCCGAACACGCCGATATACGCCTCGACCTTGTCGTAGTAAGGCGCAAGGTCTTCGTAGGTAATCGGCCAGTCGTCGCCCATGCCATCGGTGGAGTGCGGCCTGAAGTCCGCTGGCCCAAACCGCAGCGCAATCCGCCCCCAATGATTCGTGCGCCCACCCTCGATCCGCGACCGGAACCACCGAAAGGAGGAGCCCGGCGCCGCGGTATACGGCTCACCCTCAATCTCCCAAAAGCCGTTCGGCGCGAGAAACTCGCCGAAGTTGCTTCCCAATCCGCCAATCCCCGCGCCACGATGCGCCAGCTGGTAGGGCCAGACGTGTTCCTTAAAATCCCGATCGGGATCGAGCCGCGGCCCAGCCTCCAGCATCACTACATTCAGTCCGCCCTCGGTCAGCACCTTTGCGGCGGTCCCGCCACCCGCGCCGGAGCCGATGATACATACGTCGTACACTGTCTTGCGCGGGTTCACTTGGAACATCGATTCACTCCAGGGAAAGAATTTGCCAGCGTCCGAGTGTACCTGCGTCTGCGATCCGGCTCACCGTCCGCCCATAAGGCCGAGCGGCAAATCCAGGGAAGCACCGACCCAATATACCCTCCCGACGCGACCGCTCGCGACGCTTTTCTGCACGTCCCAACCGCCTCGAATCGACAGGAACACTCCCAATCTCCGCAACCCCAGGGAACCGCCGCTCCCCAATTCGCGTATTCCCAGTCAAGAAGGATAGTCATCCCCGACTTCGCTGCCGGCGGCACGACATCCCCCATTCGTCCCAAAGCAACGGCGGGCGGAGCAACTTTGCGTACACTGAAAGCTGGGGATCAAAAGCCAAACCATGAAGCTGATTGAGGCCTTCAAACTCGCGCTCCAGTCCCTGTGGGGCAACAAGCTGCGGTCCATCCTCACGCTGATCGGCGTGGTCATGGGCGTCGCCTCGGTCATCATGGTCATCACTCTGGTCAACGGCGCCAACAAATATGTCAGCACCAAGCTCTCCGGCTACGGAGCCGACGTTTTCACCGTCACCCGCATGCCGAGTGTGATCTTTACCGCCGAGGAATATCTCAATTACCAGAAACGCAAGATCATCCGCATCGAGGACTACCAGGCCGTCAAGGATGCCTGCACCGAATGCAGCGAAGTAGGCGCGCTGCTAAGCAAATCCACCAACGTCGTAGCCAACGGCCACTCCAGCAATAACACCAGCGTGCGCGGCTACACGTGGACGATGCTCTCCCTCAACAACATCGACATCGCTCTCGGCCGCGGCTTTACTCCCGCAGACGAGGACCACGCCACCAAGAACGTCATCGTGGGCTACGACATTGTTGACAATCTGCTCGGCGACGGCGACCCCATCGGCAAAGAGATCCGCGTCGACGGCATCCCCTACACCATCGTTGGCGTCGGTGACCGCCAAGGCAAGACCCTTGGCCAGTCGCAGGACAACTGGGTCGCTATCCCTATCACCACCTATCAGCAGATTTACGGGTACAACGATTCGGTCGACATCTACGCCCGCACCAACGGCAACGCACAGGAGATGGAGCGCGCCGAAGACTCAGTCCGCGTCATGATGCGCACCCGGCGCCACAACGCGCCCGGCAAGCCCGACGATTTCGATCTCGAAACCAACGACACCTTTCTCGACATCTGGAAGCAGATCAGTTCGCTCTTCGCCTGGGTCGTGCTCGGTCTGGCTTCCATCGCTCTTGTGGTCGGCGGCGTAGTCATCATGAACATCATGCTCGTCTCGGTCACCGAGCGAACCCGCGAAATCGGTGTGCGCAAAGCGCTCGGCGCCAAGCAGCGGGACGTGCTGATGCAGTTTTTGATTGAGAGCGCCTCGCTAGCGCTGGTCGGCGGAGCCATCGGCGTTCTGGGTGGCATCGCCGTGGGCAAGCTGATCACCATCGTTGTCGGCTTCCCCACCGCAGTCCCGCTATGGGCCATTTTCCTGGGACTCGTTCTAGCTGGCGCAGTCGGCATCTTCTTCGGTGTCTACCCCGCCAGCAAAGCCGCAAGACTAGACCCGGTAGCCGCGTTGCGCGCGGAAATGTGAGAAAAGCAGTTCACAGTTCTTAGTTCGTAGTTCACAGTTCCCCGTTTTCAGGATTCAGAGGAGCTAAGACGAGGTAACCCGGAACTAAGAACTCTGAACCAAGAACTCGTAACTGTTGCGGAGCAACACCATGGCTCAAGGACAAACCCGCGAATCGATCAAGATGGCCCTCGATACATTGAGGACGAACAAGCTGCGCTCCGGCTTGACCGTCCTCGGCATCGTCATCGGCGTCACCACCGTCATCACCATTTCGTCGGTCATCAACGGCCTCAACAATCGAGTCAACGACTGGGTCAGCTCCCTCGGCACCAACGTGATTTGGGTATTTCACATGCCCGTCATCGGTGTCCGCCCCACCACCGAGATGCTGGCGCGCAAAAAGCTCACCGCTGACGATGTCATCGCCCTCCGCACCCTCCCCCATGTAGCGGCCGCTGATGGCGGCTTTCAGCACGTAGGCCAGTTCCGCGTCGGTGCGGTCAGCGTCAAATACCAGGGCAAAAAAGTTGCCGGCACCATCCTGCAAGGTTCCACCGCCCAACTCTCGTTAGTCTCCGACATTACTCTGCGCGAAGGCCGCCTCTACACCGACGATGAAGACAAGCGCGCCGCGCACGTCGTCCTCCTCGGGCACGATACCTGGGAACAGCTCTTTGGCGACCAGTCCGCGGTCGGCAAAGAAGTCAACATCGAGACCGGTATGTACACCGTGATTGGCGTAATCGATAAGCGCAAGCAGCCCTTCGGCGGCGGCAAAAATCCGAACGACAACATGGTGATCTTCCCCTTCGGCACCTTCCACAACCTGCACCCAGAAGACAAGGACATGTGGGTCAGCGTGAAATACGACGACCCAAAGAACAAAGCCCTGGTTCAGGAAGAAATCCGCGAACTGCTCCGCATCCGCCGCCACGTCCGCGTCGAGGCCCCCGACGACTTCGAGATCTTCGGGCCCGATTCGCTCTCCAAGCTCTGGGGTCAGCTCACCGGCGGCCTCGTCCTCTTCATGATCGCCGTCTCCAGCGTCGGCCTTATGGTCGGCGGCGTCGGCGTCATGAATATCATGCTCGTCAGCGTGACCGAGCGAACCCGTGAAATCGGCGTACGCAAAGCCATCGGTGCTACCAAGCGCACCTTGATGACCCAGTTCACCACGGAGGCGGTCACCTTGTGCGCCGTCGGCGGCGTTATCGGCATCCTGGTTGGCGCCATACTCACCTGGATCATCTATTTTCTGCCCATCGGCCTGCCCGCCACCGTTTCCACCACGTGGGTCATCATCGGTTTCGGTGTCTCCTGCGCCATCGGCCTCCTCTTCGGCATTTATCCCGCATGGAAAGCCGCCAATCTCGACCCCATCGAAGCCCTGCGCTACGAGTGAAAGCAGTTCTCAGAGGTCAGTTTTCAGTCGTCAGTCGCTGTCGGAGATCACAGCAAACAGCCAGAATCGGGACTAACATTGGGCGCAAATCGGCAGATTTCCGCTCAATGGCTGCTGAAACCTGACGACTGACTACCGAAAGCTGCTTTCCATGGCAAAAGGGCAAAACCGTGAGTCGGTCATACTGGCGCTCGAAACGCTAAGGGCAAACAAGCTGCGCTCCGGATTGACCATCCTCGGCATCGTCATCGGCGTCACCACGGTCATCACCATCTCCTCCGTGATTAACGGGGTGAATAAGCGCGTCACCGACTGGGTCACCGCGATGGGATCGAACGTCATCTGGGTCTTCCATATGCCCCTGATCGGCGTCCGGCCCACCACGGAAATGCTTACCCGCAAAAAGTTGAACCTCGATGACGTCTTCGCCCTCCGCACCCTGCCGCACGTCGTGGCAGTCGATGGAACCTACGAGCACGTGAATCAGCAGTTCCACGTCGGCGATGTCAGCGTGAAGTACAACGGCAAAAAGGTTTCCGGTGCATTCATTGCTGGTTCCACCGCGGAGCTCGAAATGACATCGGAACTCGCCATGCAGGAAGGCCGCTTCTGGACCGACGGCGAGGACCAGCGGCACGCGCACGTTTGCCTCCTCGGCCACGACACGGCCGAAGACTTGTTTGGCACCGAAGACCCTATCGGAAAGGATGTGAACGTCGCTACAGGCCTCTACACCGTCATTGGTGTCGTCGACAAGCGCAAACAACCCTTCGGCTCCGGCAAGAACCCCGCGGACAATGGCGTCTTTTTCCCGCTTGGCACCTTTCATTACCTGTATCCAGAGATTAAGGACATGTACATTGGCGTCAAATACGACGACCAAAAGAACAAGTCCCTCGTCCAGGAAGAGATCCGCGAGGTGCTGCGCATCCGCCGCAAGGTGCGCGTCGAGTCTCCGGATAACTTCGAAATCTTCGGCCCCGACTCGCTCACTAAGCTGTGGGGCCAGCTCACCGGTGGCCTGGTCCTCTTCATGATCGCCGTGTCCAGCGTTGGCCTCATGGTCGGCGGTGTCGGCGTCATGAACATCATGCTCGTTAGTGTGACTGAACGTACCCGAGAAATCGGCGTGCGCAAAGCCATCGGCGCCACCAAGCGAGCCCTTCTCACGCAGTTCACCACCGAAGCCGTCACTTTGTCCGCCGTAGGCGGCATCATCGGCCTTTTGCTGGGCGCAATATTCACATGGATCGTCTACTTTCTGCCCATCGGCCTGCCCGCAACGCTTTCAATCGTGTGGGTGCTGATCGGCTTCTGCGTCTCCTGCGCAATCGGGCTGATTTTCGGCATTTATCCCGCATGGAAAGCAGCAAATCTGGACCCGATTGAAGCTTTGCGGTATGAATAGATGAACCGGAAATCGAACAATGACCATAGGTCAATCCCCCGGCCCGCTTGCTCAGGGTCATGAAAGGTTGCGAAACGGCAGTTTCCGGCCTGCCCTACCCGTTCGCAAGAGGGCCCGGGGAATCCGCCCCGGCGCTTCGTTTTTTAGAAGAACTGCTCCAATTTCCCCAGGCACAGTTCCCTCATTCCAGGCCGCTCAAGCGTTCTTTGTATCGCAGGGGAAAGCTGACTCATGGAACTGATTGAAGCCGTCAAGCTCGCGCTGCAATCTCTCTGGACCAATAAGCTGCGCAGCATCCTCACGCTGCTCGGCGTCGTCATCGGCGTCGCCTCCGTCATCATGGTTGTCACGCTCACCAACGGCGCAAAGCAATTTGTGACCGCAAAGATCAACACGTACGGTGCCAGCGTGATCACCATCCGGAAGATGCCGCAAACCTTCATGACCATCGATGAGTACCTGGACTTCCAGAAGCGGAAGGACGTTACCTACGACGACTATAGGGCCATTCTTTCTGAGTGCAAGTCCTGCCTGTCCGTAGGCGCAGACCGCGCCACAGTCGGCAGGATCGTCTACCAGACCAGGTCCTCTACTGATACCAACATCCGCGGAATCACCTGGACCATGCCCGCCCTGTCCAATCTCAACATTGAAATCGGCCGCTCCTTCACCGAGATCGAGGATCAGCACAGTGCCCACGTCGCCATCGTAGGCGCAGACGTTGTCGAGAACGTGCTCGGTCCTGGCGACCCGCTCGGCAAGGAGATTCGCATCGACGGCGCTCCCTACACGGTGATTGGCGTTGCCGAAAGCCAGGGAAAAATGATGGGTTCCAGCATGGACAACTGGGTGGGTATCCCTCTCACCGCTTTTCTCCAGTCCCACGGCTCACACGCCACCATGGACATTTACGTCGATGCCGGAAGCGGCCCCGATGCCATGGATATAGTTTCCGGTGAGCTGCGCACCATCATGCGCATACGTCGCCACCTGGCGCCCGGCGTGCCGGATAGCTTCTCCATCGATTCAAGCGCAACCTTCGGCGACATGCTCGGCAGAATTCTGGATAACTTCGGCGCCGTCGTCGTAGCCATCGCCGGCATCTCGCTGGTCATCGGCGGCATCGTCATCATGAACATCATGCTCGTGTCGGTGACCGAGCGAACGCGCGAGATCGGCGTACGCAAGGCGCTGGGCGCGCGCCGCAAAGACATCCTCCTTCAATTCCTCATCGAGTCCGCGACCATGTCTCTCGCAGGCGGCGTCATCGGCGTCGTCGCTGGCATCGGCGTGGCCAAAATCGTTACTGTGCTTATCGCCTTTCCGTCGGAAGTGGCAATCTGGTCCATCCTGGTAGGCTTGTTCGTCGCCACCGCGGTCGGTTTGTTCTTCGGCGTCTATCCGGCCCACAAAGCCTCTCAACTCGATCCCATCGCAGCACTGCGCGCGGAACTGTAGAGAGGCAGTTCATAGTTCTAAGTTATAAGTTCGCAGTTCAGAGTTTTCGGGGATTTGCAGCAGAAAGTAGGCTCCGTTTTATGGGACAAGCGTTTAGAGAACTGACAGTCTGGCAGCGTGCAATGCAGCTGACTGTGGCCGTTTATCGATTGAGTCAGGAGTTTCCTCGGGAAGAGCAGTTTGGACTCACCAGTCAGATTCGAAGGGCAGTCGTTTCCATTCCAAGCAACATTGCGGAAGGCCAGGGAAGAGCAAGTAAAGGTGAATTCCGACAATTCGTCGGCGTAGCGCGCGGCTCGAATTGTGAGGTTCAAACTCAACTTGAAATTGCACGTGCTCTCAACTTCGGACGACCGGAAAGAATCTGCGAAGCAGAAGCTCTATCGGAGGAAGTAAGAAAGATGCTCTTTGGGTTGTTGGAATCTCTCAAACCCCAAGACTCAGGAACTAAGAACTCGGAACTAAGAACTACGAACTCTGAACTTAGAACTGCTGTGGAGCTTTAAATATGCGCCTTCGTGACTCAAAAGAATCCGTCCACATGGCGCTCGAAACGCTGCGCAAGAACAAGCTGCGCTCCGGCCTGACCGTCCTCGGCATCTCCATCGGCATCGCGACCGTAATCCTGATTTCATCGGCTATCAACGGACTCAACAGCAATATCGATCAATTCGTAAAAACCCTCGGAACCAACGACCTCTGGGTTTTTCGTTTTGACCCCTGGGGGCATCGCCTCACCACCGAGGAGCTCAACCGCAAGCAGCTCTCCTATGACGACGGCGTAGCTATGCGCGTCCTGCCGCATGTCGTTGCGGTCGATCCCGCTGTCACCTATCAGAATTTCCAAATGGGGATCGGCAATGTCTCCCTGAAAGCCGGTACGCACAAGATCCAGAACACGATCATCTATGGCGATACGTCCGAGGTAAAAAGGACTAACGATATCGAACTCATCGAAGGCCGCATGTGGACCGAGGTGGAAGAAGAGCGCAACGCCAGCGTGGTTGTGCTCGGCCATGACGCCGCGGAGGACCTTTTCCCCGACGGGTCGCCCATCGGCAAGGATATCGAAAGCGGAGGCGATGTCTTTACCGTCATCGGCGTGCTCGATAAGCAACCACAGCCCTTCGGAACCGGACGCAACACGCAAGATAACTCCGCCTACTTCCCGCTTGGCGCCTTCCACAAAATCCATCCGGAGATCAAGGACTTCTGGATCACCGTCAAATATGACAATCCCGCCAACAAGGAACTCGTGACGGAAGAGATTCGCGAGCTTCTTCGCGTCCGCCGGGGTTTGCGCACTCAACAGGAAGACAACTTCGCCATCTTCGGCCCCGACACCCTCACACGTCTCTGGAATCAGCTCACCGGCGGCCTCTTTCTCTTCATGGTTGCCGTTTCATGCGTCGGCCTTATGGTCGGTGGCGTCGGCGTCATGAACATCATGCTCGTGTCAGTCACGGAACGCACCCGCGAAATCGGCATCCGCAAGGCCATCGGAGCAACCAAACGCAACATCCTTCTGCAATTCACGCTCGAAGCGGTCACGCTCTGCGCGGTCGGCGGCCTGTTGGGCATTCTCGCGGGCTCTCTCTTCACCCTGATCTTGCACTTTGCCGTGTCTTTTTTGCATGCGGCCCTTTCCGCAACCTGGGTCATCATCGCCTTCGCGGTCTCCTGCGCCATCGGCCTCCTCTTCGGCATCTATCCCGCATGGAAAGCCGCATCCCTGGACCCCATTGAAGCGCTCAGGTACGAATGAAGCAGTTCACAGTTCGTAGTTCTTGGTTCACAGTTGGTAGCTCGACGCTGCCGGGTTTTCCGGGAGCGGCTTCGCTCACGGTGATCTGCGAGTGCGAGAGTCTTTAAACTATGAACTGCGAACTTTGAACTACGCGCTAGCGTTATCCGCTAAACTAGCCCCAATGACACAGCACGCTCTGGCCCTGGCCGTGGAAGTGGTGACGACGGCGATGGCCGTGGCAGGGATGGGTTATTTTCTGGCCGCCATCGTAGCGGCCCGCGTCTTTCTCGCCGCGCGCCGCACCCCGCTCCCACCCTTCGCGCCCAGCATCAGCATTCTCAAATCCCTCAAGGGCATCGACACCGGCATGCTCGATTCCTTTCGCAGCCATTGCCGCCAGAACTACGCCGGCACCTACGAGCTCCTCTTCGGCGTCTCCACACTCGACGACCCCGCCGTCGCAGCCGTCCGGCAGTTGCAGCAGGAGTTTCCCGATCGCACCATTCGCCTCATCGAGTGCCCGCAGCGCCTCGGCGCCAACGGCAAGGTCAGCACCCTCGCCCAACTCGTTCCTCATGCGCAACACGAATTCCTGCTCATCGGCGATTCCGACATCACCGTCGGCCCGCATTATCTCCAATGCGTGATGATTGCGTTTTCCCAACCTCCAACGATGGGCCCCCGCAATCCGCATCCAGTGGGATTGGTGACCGCCCTCTACCGCGGCCACGCGCACCGCACGTTGTTTTCGCGCTTTGAAGCATTGGGCATCGCCACCGACTTTCAACCCAGCGTGCTGCTCTCCCGAATGATCGAAGGCGGAATGCGCTATGGCCTCGGCTCCACGCTTGCCGTGCGCCGCGAAGCCCTCAACCGCATCGGCGGCTTCGAAGCGCTCGTCAACCATCTTGCCGACGACTACGAACTCGGCGCACGCATCGCGCAGGCCGGCTACACCGTGGCCCTCAGTGCGGAGGTGGTTGAAACCAGCACCCCCGCCTATACCTGGCGAGGCTTCGCCGATCACCAGTTACGCTGGCTCAGAACCGTGCGCGACGCGCGGCCAAAGGGCTACGCCGGTCTTGTCTTCACGCACGGTCTGGCATGGGCAATTCTGAACGGGCTGGCCAGCGGCCTCAGCCCACTTAGCCTGTGGCTCCTCGCATTGAGTTTCTTCCTGCGCCTCACACTCGCCATGATGGTGGGCGCCGAGGTCCTCGCCGATCATTACGTGCTGCCTGGTCTCTGGCTGCTCCCTCTGCGCGACCTCACCGCGCTCGGGCTCTGGGCCGCAGGTTTCGCAAGCAACACAATCGTCTGGCGTGGCGAACGATTCACCGTAACCAAAGGTGTGTTAAACAAAATTGACGACCACCATTCGTCCCAGCCCTAAGCCGTTCCGTCACAAACAGCCGTGAACCCGTTCGTCACAGACAGCCCTGAGGCGTTCACAATCTGTCCGCCTGATGCGCCTCCCAGCGCGCTCCGCAACAGATTCACGGAATGACGCTATCGGGACCCGCCAGCCGTCTGCTACATTCCCTTCACGCGGCTCACCACGACTCTGCCAAACGCGCTTTCCGCCGTTCATTTCTGAATCAGAGAATCGAACAGAGCCGCAACAGGAGAAGCCTCATGCGCACTCGCACCCCTCGCGCCGCCCGCATCTTTGTTTGTTGTCTGCTGTCCACAGCTTCCGTCTTCGCCATCGCCCAGGCTGCCGCACCGGCCAAGCCGCCCGTCGGAACAGCTGTTCCGCCCGTCCAGGTCTACGGACATCTTCTCAGCTTGCTGGAAAGCGAATTTGTCGGCGCCGCTGAAGCCATGCCTGAGGACAAATTCGACTTCGCGCCGCCAACCACAGCAGGCGAGTTCAAAGGCGTCCGCACCTTCGCGGGCCAGGTGAAACACGTTGCCGAATCCAACTACTATTTCTTCGGCGGACCCACATCAACCGAAGCCGACGTGAAAGCCAAGAGCGCGGACATCGAAAAGCTGACGTCCAAGGCCGACATTATCAAGGCTCTCAAGGACTCCTTCACCCAGGCCCACGCTTACGTCGATGCCATCACGCCCGACAACGCCTTCGTCCAGACCCCAAACGGCACACGCGGAGGCATGGCAGTCTTCGGCATTGCGCACTTCATGGACCACTACGGCCAGATGGTTGAGTACCTGCGCATGAACGGCATCGTTCCGCCGGCAAGCCGCGGCAGCATGTGAGCCTGTTGAGACTCCACACCTAGTGATTGAGGCGCCGAAATGGGGCCCGTTCGCGGGCCCCGTTTCTATTGCGCGCGAATCGCGTTGACCGGATCGACACCCAGCGCTTTGCGCGCCGGCAGGCAACACGCCAAAATAGAGATGCCCGCGAGAAGAACCGTGACGCACGCAGCCGTCAGTGGATCGGTCGCCGACACTCCGTAGAGAAGCCCTCGCGTAAAACGCGTCAGCACAAACGCGAGTACAAGCCCAAGCACCAGGCCCATCGCCGTCAGGCGAATTCCCTGCACCAGCACTAGCCGCAGCACGTCGGCGCGCGCCGCACCCAGCGCCACCCGAATCCCGATCTCATGCGTGCGCAACTCGGTCCGGTAAGCCACCACGCCGTAGATGCCGGTTGCCGCCAGAATCAGCGCGACCACCGCGAACATCCCCGCGAGTGTACTCTGCATGACCACAAAGATATTCGCCATCTGCGTCGTTTCCCGCATCGTGCGCACATCGAACACGGGAAGCTGTTCGTCAATCTCGTGGATCGCTTGCTCTACCGCCGGAGCCAAATCCGACGGATTACCGCGCGTCTTCACCTGCACGATGGACTCGTTGTCCGCTTCCTGAAAATAGCTCATGTAGATCATGGGCTCGGGCCGCTCACTCATGAACGCGTGCTTCGAGTTCCGCACCTCGCCAACAACGGTAAAGAGATGACCCCAAATCGACAGTCTCTTCCCCAGCGCGTCTTGTCCCGGCCAGTACCGGTTTGCGGCTGTCTGGTCGACGATGAGCACGCGCGGCGTTTTTTCGTTGTCGTCCGCCATAAAGTCGCGGCCTTCCACAATCTGCATACCCAGAGTCTCGAAATACTGCGGCGTCACATCGGCCCTCCTCACCTCGAGGGACTCGTGGGGGCGCGGCGCGTACCCTTCCGGAAACGCCTCCACTGTTCTCCGGCTAAAGCTCATCGGAACCCAGTCGGTAAGCGACGCAACCGTCACGCCCTGCAATGCCTTCACGCGCTCAAGAATTCTGTGACGGATCACCTGTGCCTCGTCATTGGAGTAACCGGCGATATTCAGGCCCACGGACGCAGTCAGAACATGATCCTGTTCGAATCCCGGATTCGCATGCGCGATATTGCGCAGCGTGCGCAGAAACAACGCCGAGCACACCAGCAGCGCAAGCGACAGTGCAATCTGCACCACCACCAGCCCGTTGAGAAGATGCCGATTGTGCGAGCCGCCCGCAACGCTGGCCGATTCCTCCTTCAGCACTTCCGCCGCGGGCACATGCGACGACCGCCATGCTGGAAGCGCCCCGCACAGAACGCTGGCGAGGATCGTCAGAACACCGATCCCCAACACCACGTATTGGTCCATCATCCCGTTCAGCACGATTGGATTGGAGTTCGGCGGAATAAAGCGCGCGAAGGTCTTCGCGGTCCACATGGTGAGCAGCAGCGCCGCCGCTCCGGCGCAAAATGAAACAAGCACTCCCTCGATCACCATCTGCCGCACCAGCTGCACGCGTCCCGCGCCCAGCGACTGCCGGATCGCAATCTCGCGCCGCCGCGAGACAAACCGCACCAGGGTCAGCGTCGCCACGTTGGAGCACGTCAGCAGCAACACCACGCCGGCAATCGCCAGCAGGATGGGCAACGATTGCGCCATATAGCCGTTGGCCCCGAACGGCGACCGCCACATGGGGTCGAGCGTGATCGTGTTGACCCCCAGATGATCGTTCGGATAAGCCGCCACAATCTGGCGCATGATCGTCTCCAGATCCTGCGTCGCCTTTTCCCGCCTCACGCCCGGCCGCAGCCTTCCCACCACGTTCAGCCAGTTCGCGCTGCGATGCGTCAACTGCCACTCACCCGTCCCGATAGGATTGAGCGTCGCCCACACATCCTGCCGAATCCCCGGCATCGCTCCCACGAACCCCTCCGGCGCCACGCCAATCACCGTCACAGGGTGCCGTGCAATCTCGATCGCTTTGCCCACAATCGCCGGGTCCCCCGCATAGCGCGTCTTCCACAGCGAGTAACTCAGCACGACATACGGCACCGCGTCCGGGCGCGTCTCTTCTTCCGGCAGGAAAAACCGTCCCAGCAGAGGCTTCACGCCCAGCAGGTCAAAGTAGTTCGACGATACGTTCGCAATATAGATCCGCTGCGGCACCGCTCCACCGCCCGTCAGCGTGATCCAATCATGGTGATACGCGAGGATTCCCACGAAGCTGCGATTCTGATCGCGCAGATCGCGATAATCCAGATACGAAAGTGGCGGAGCCGGCGAAATGTTCCACTCGCCGCGTTCCAAGCTCACCAGGCTGCTCGTCGCCCGCGCTCCGGGAATCGGATGCAGCATCGTGCCATCACTCCAGCTAAAAACGGTGCTGTTGGCGCAGATCGCCAATGCCAGCATCAGAACGGCAGTTGCCGAGAACCCAGGGCTCTTGCGAAGCTGCCGGAGTGCATAGCGGACATCGCGAAGCAGTCCAGCCATAGGCGCCCCCCAATCTCATCTTTCCGTTGAAAGAGTATCTATGCCCTGTTGACTGGCACTCGCGGTGCCAAAGCTCACACATGTTTAACTCGTGTATCGAGCGGACCTTGCCAATTCGCTTGTGTTCTAAATCACTTCTCTTCTGTGCGTTGCCGCGCAACTACTGTCCGTATTCGAACACTCTATGCCAGGATGTTGGGGACTCGGCGCGCGTTTCGAAGTTCGAACCTCAGAGGGGCTCACCTTCGACGAACGTCTCGATGCGAAACAAGCCGGCGGCTCGCTGCGCGTCATCGCCATCGACGTCAACTCGGGACGCATCGGCTCAGTCACCGTACCCACTGCTGCGCTTGTCGCCCAGCGATAACGCCGCAGCCTACTCCTCGCGCAGCAGCACAAGGGGATCCACCTGCAATGCGCGCTGCGCGGGAATCCACGTAGCTACCAGTCCAAGCAACGCCATCGCCAGCACTACGCCTGCCAGCACCAGCGGATCGCGCGGCGTCGCCTGATACACGATCGAAGCCAGCACCCGCGTCGCCAGGACACCCAGCGCCAATCCGGCCGCAGACCCAAGGCTCAGCAGCTTCACCGCGCGCCCCAACGCTGTGCCAAGCACCTGACTCCGCTTCGCCCCCAACGCCACACGGATGCCCAGCTCCCGCATCCGTTTGCTCACCGAATAAGCGGCCATGCCGAATATACCGATGATGGACAGAATCGCTCCCATCCCGCCCATCACACCCAGCGCCATCGTAGCCACCTTCGCCGGGAACTGCACCACTTCCAGCAATTGATTCCAGCTCTGAATGTCCACAGGGAGCCCCGCATCGAGTTCGCGGAGCTTCGCGCGCATCAGCTTCTGCAGTTGTTCCGGATCGCGCTTCGACCGGACGACCAGATAGCTCAGCGGATCGTCATAAAGCATCGACGGCATCAGAATGGCCGGCTCTCGATCCTCGGTCAGCGAAAGATACTTGCCGTCCTCGATAATGCCAACAATCTCAACCAGCGTTCCGTCGCCGATGCGGAAGTGTTTTCCCATCGCGCCGTTCATGCTCCCAAACATCCGCAGCGCAAATTGCCTGTTGGCCAGCGCCGGCACCGGCGCGCTCTTGTCGTCACGCCACGTAAAATCCCGGCCGGCGAGCAGCGTCGTTCCCGCAGCCTTCAGGTATCCCGGGGAAACATTGAACCGGAACGGAGAGAGCGCCACGCTCGACGCCGTCAGATCCCGCGTCTGCTCCGTGAACACTTTCTCGCGAAACGCAGCCGTATACACCAGCGGCGGATAGTTATTCACCAAACCCACGGCCTCTACTCCCGGAATCGCCGTAATCGCGTCAATCATCCTCCGGTTGAATTGAGGAATCCGTTCGGCTGTGTAGCCTGCGTTGGCCAGATTCACGCCGGCCGTCATCACATTGCGGGGATCGAAGCCGTAGCTGGCGTTCACGCTCCGTAACAGACCACGCACCGCCACCAGCGAAGCCGTGACCAGCAGCGCGCAAATCGCGATCTGCGCCACCAGCAACACCTCGCGCACCGTAACCTTGCGCCCCACTCTACTCATCGATCCGGCCTTCACCACCTCGTAGGGGTGCGCCCGCATCACCTGCCGCACCGGCACGATGCCGAACAGGAAACCACTCACCAGCGCGAACGCCAGCGCGACTGCGTAGATGCGGGCGTCCATCGTCACCGGGATATGGATGGGCGCTCCCGCAAATGGATGCCATGTGCTCAGCCTTTGCAAAAGCGGCATCCCGCCCAGCACCCCCAGCGTTCCTCCCGCCAGCGAGATCACCACCGCCTCAGTCAACAACTGCCGTAAAATCCTCTTTCGCGTCGACCCCAACGCCAGCCGCAGCGCTACTTCGCGCGCACGGTCTGAAGCGTGCGCCGCAAACAACCCGCCCAGGTTGGCACAAGCGGCCAGAAGGATCATCGCGGCCAGCCCCATCAAAGCCGCTACGAACCCGTGCACATGGTCGCTGAAGGCCGACAACCCTGTCCGCCCTACCACCATATGTTTCGCGTCAAATTCTTTCGGATACGCCTTGGCCAACTCCGCCGCCACACGGTTGACATCCGCTTCCGCCTGCTCCGGCGTAACCCCCGGCTTCAAGTGCCCGAAGGTCTCGAAAAGAGCTGCCGTATTCGCCCGATCGGTCAGCGAGTTCCCGCCTATAAGCTCCTGCTCTACGATTGGCAGGAAGAAATCCGGCGAAACAAACATGATCGTTCCGTGAAACTCCGGCGGCGTTACCCCGATTACAGTGAAGGGATGCTTGTTGACGCGCACAACCCGCCCGACGATCCCGCGATCGTCCTGGAAGCGGGAGTGCCAATACCCGTAGCTCAGCACCAGATACGGCGCGCTTCCGGGTCCATGCTCGTCTCCCTCCGTATACAACCGCCCCAGGTACGGATGCACATCCAGAACGGTGAAGTAATTCCCCGTGGTCGCGAAACCGCCGGCTGCCCGTGGATCGTTACCCGGGTCGATAGCTGTGCCCAGCGTAAAGTTGAACGCCGCCAGATCCTGAAAGCTGTGGTTCCGGTCGCGCAGATCGACGTAGCTCGGATACGACTGAAATCCTGCATCGGCGCCGTATTCCGTTCCATAAAGGCTTTTTGCGTCCGGCACGCTGAGCGTATGGAGCACCAGCGCATCCATCACGCCGAACACGACCGCATTCGCGCCAATCGCCAGCCCCAGCGTCACAACCGCAGCAAACGTGAACCCCTTCGACTTGCGCAGCACGCGCAGCGCAAAGCGCACATCCTGTACGAGAGAGTCGATGAAATTTCCCCCAAGCGCTTCGTAGCTTTCCTCCTTGTAGTGCTCGCGTCCGCCAAACTCAATCCGTGCCCGCCGCTCTGCTTCGGCACGGGCCATCCCACCGCGTTCCAGGTCGTCCGCCCTGTGTTCGATGTGCGAGCGAAGTTCCTCATCCATCTCTTCACGCAGCGTAGAACGCTGGAAAAGTGCCATGATGCGAATACGAACCATGTCGAGGATCTTCATCTTTCCCTCCACTAGAACGAGCGTTCGATCTAATCTTCCCGTTACACCTAGGTCTCTGACCGCTTGCTCTCGTACCATCTCCGTGCCCCATCCTTTCGCCTTTTTCCCGGCGAAAGGGTGGGAAAGCACGAACCCGAAAGTGCGAAATCACACGGTCAGAACCCTAGTGCAGCTACTCCTCGCGCAACAATGCCAGCGGATTCACCTGCAGCGCCCGCTGCGCAGGTATCCACGTAGCCACGAGCCCCAGCAACGCCATGGCGAGCACTACGCCACACAACACCAGCGGGTCCCGAGGCGACGCCTCATACACGATGAATGCCAAAACCTTGGTCGCAAGAAGCCCCAGCACTAACCCCGCCGCGGAACCGAAGGCCAGCAATTTGAATGCGCGTCCCAAAGCCGCCGCCAGCACCTCCCTCCGCTGTGCGCCCAGCGCCACGCGAATACCCAGTTCCTTCAACCGCCTGCTCACCGAGTACGCCGCCATGCCAAATATGCCCGTAATCGACAGCATCGCGCCCATCACGCCCAGCACTCCAAGCGACGCCGTCGCCATTCGCGATCCGAACAGCGCTCCGTTCATCTCCTCATCCCACGTCTGGATAAAGGAAGGCAGCCCCGCATCCAGACCCCGCAACCTGCTGCGGATCGCCGACGCCACTTGCTGCGAGTCGCGACCCATATCGAGATTCGTCCGGATCACCATCCACGTATCGCTCGCAGGAATTTGCAAAATGGACAAAAACATTGCAGGCTGCGGGTCTTCGGCAATGTTGGCGGTATACTTCCCGTCCTCCACAATGCCCACCACTTCGACACGCGTTCCATCCGGCATCTTGTAATGTTTGCCGACCGCGTCTGTTGCCGAACCAAGAACTTTGCTCGCAAACTCCCGATTCACTACAGCCACATTCGGAACATGCCTGTCGTCGTTCCATGAGAAATTCCTTCCGGTCAGCAAGACAGTCCCAGCGGCCTTGAAATATTCGGGAGAAACCCTGTACGAGATGACCTGCGCAACGGCATTCGACGGCCGAAAGTCCGTCGCCTTTTCCGAAAAAACATTCGAGACGGCCCAGCCCATATGCAATGGCGGAATATCAACCAATCCCACTGCGCTCACGCCCGGAATCGTCGCCATCGCGTCGATCATTCTCTTCTGCATGGCCGGCACTTCATCGCCTTTATAGCCGGCCATCTCTAGATCGGTGTCCACCAGCATGGCGTTCTGCGGCTCGATACCCAGATTGGTATGCATTGAACGCGCCAATCCGCGCACCGCAACCATCGAAGACGTAACCAGCACCGCGCAGATCGCTATCTGCACCACGAGCAAAACGTCACGAACCGCGATTCCACGTCCCATCCGTGCGGTCGATCCGGCCTTCACCACCTCGTACGGATTTGTGCGCAACACCTGCCGCACCGGAACCGCGCCAAAAAGCAATCCGCTGATCAGCGCCAGCAGCAGCGCGACCACGTACACAGTTGCGTCCGGGTTTACAGGGATATTCATTGGGAATTCGGGGAATGGCTTCCACCCGCTCAGCCAATGCAACACGATCACGCCACCCCACAACCCCGCAGCGCCGCCGGCAAGCGAAATCAAAACGGCCTCCGTAAACAGTTGCCGCAGAATCCGCGTGCGGCTCGATCCCAGCGCAAGCCGTAGGGCAACTTCCCGCGAACGGTCCGCCGCGCGCGCCGCAAAAAGACTGCCCAGGTTCGCACACGCGGCCAGCAGAATCAACCCCGCCAACAGCATCAACCCGGTGAGAAATGCCCGCATCGCAGGAGCGAAGAAGTTCCCATGTAAACCCGGCCGCACCAGGCTGAAGCTCGCTTGGTCATCGTCCTTGGGATACGCCTTTTGGAGATAAGCCCCGATCGAGCTCAAATCCGCCGCTGCCTCGGTCCGCGTCACTCCCGGTTTGAGATGACCCAGTACCTCAAACACCCAGCGGTTGCCGCGTGCGTTCAAGTCGGTCCAACCTGCCAGTTGCTGCTGATTCACCATCGGAATAAAGAAATCGGGAGAGAAAAACAATAGCGTTCCGCGGAACTCAGGCGGAGCTACGCCAAGAATCGTGAATGGATGCTTGTTCAGCCTGACTTGGCGCCCTACTACGCCGGCATCATCCTGAAAATGGCTGTGCCAATACGAGTACGAGAGGACAATATACGGTGCGCTGTTCAGGCCATGCTCATCCGACGCGTGCACGAACCGGCCAAGATATGGCTGAACACCCAGCACATCAAAGTAATTCCCACTCACCCCATAAAGCCATACATGAGAAGGGTTTTTCCCGGTGTCGAATCCCGCCTGCAGAATTGTGTAAGCGGCCAGTCCATCGAAACTCCGGTTGCGATCGCGCAAATCGACATAGTCGGGATACGACTGCACAATATACGGATCGTTCCCCCGCTGCAGCGAGTAGAGATCCTGCGAATGCGGCACATTCAACGGCCGCAGGAACAATCCATTCAACACCGCAAACACCACTGAATTCGCGCCGATGGCCAATGCCAGGGTCACGACCGCAGCGATTGCAAATCCCGGCGACTTCCGCAGTACGCGTCCGCTGAAGCGCACATCCTGCACCGCCGTCTGCACAAAATTCCCGCCCAAGGCTTCGTAGCTTTCCTCTTTGTAGCGTTCCCGCGCGCCAAACTCGATGCGGGCCAGGCGCTCTGCCTCCGCTCGATCCATCCCGCCGCGTTCCAAATCGTCCGCGCGGTGTTCAAGATGCGAACGAAGCTCCGCATCCACGTCTTCCGAGATTTCTGCACGGCGAAATAACCTCAACACCGCAGACCGAAAATATCCCAGCGGATTCATACTTCCTCCGGTCTCGCAGCAAGAGCCGAAGTCATCGCCGCGGCAAGACGGTTCCACCCATCCTGTTCCTCGCGCAGCCGCTTCCGACCCGGCGTCGTGAGCTCATAAAACTTCGCCCGGCGATTGTTATCGGAGATCCCCCAACTCGCCTTCAACAATCCCTGCCGCACCAGCCGAAACAACGCGGGATACAGCGCCCCCTGCTCAATCAGCAGCGCACTGCCAGAAATCTGCCCGATGCGCAGCAGCACCCCATAGCCATGCAAAGGGCCGAGAGAGACCGCTTTCAAGATAAGAAGATCGAGTGTTCCGGGAAGTAGCTGCGCCTGGTCGCCCATGATGATGGTTCTCCTAAGGTGATTAGGAGATTAGCGCCACTCTCCTGAGCTGTCAAGGAGAATGAAAATACTTTGTGACGAACGGTTAAGCGAAAGATTTCACATGAACTGGGGAATCGCATTAACGGCTCGGCAGTACCGCGGCGTCTTCACGCCCGCCACCACGACCCATCCGTTATCGGCTCTGGGGTGCGTCGAACAATGGACATCGTGGACCCCCGCCGCCCAGAATCCGTGCGAAATGTATGCCTGTCCATACGCAAAAACAGCGTCGTTCGTCCGCGCAGTCACAACGCCATCGAGATCGTCGTTTGCCACCACCTGCACATTCACCGTCCGCCCATTCGGAAGCTGCACAGCAATCGTTGTGATGTGATGACTTCCATGCGGTCCGCCCCGATGCACGCGCGTCGGCTCAATCGCAACTCCGCAAACCATGACGTTGTCGACATCCCGCCTGATCCCGGAATCAATCAGGTTAGCCAGCCCCTGATTCACCTGCGGCGTGCACCGCGACGGCACGGGCACATCGCGCGCCGCCAACGCCGGCGGCGTGGCAACAAGCAAAAGGACCAACAGGGCGTACCCGATCACGCGTCTCATGCAAAGCTCCATCGGAAAACCTTCCGGAACGCACCGATTCTACTCGGGCTAAAGCGCGACGAGAAGCTCCTAATGCGCACTTGGACTCTGACCGCTTGTTTACTCCGTGCCCTATTCTTTCGCCTTCTTCTTGGCGAAAGGATGGGAAAGCTAGAAACCCAAATGCGAAATCGCGCGGGCGGAGACTCCGTTGGCAACGCCTGTGGCTGGAGTGCTATGGTGAGTCCCAAATGCCATTCGCGACCACAACAGAGGCGGGCGTTCCTATCCAGGGCCCCAGCGCCACCCTCCTCTACGACGACTGGTATCCGGCCCTGCGCACGGACACGCTCCGCAAGGGCAAGCTGGCCAAGGCCGTGCTGCTGAATATCCCGCTTGTGCTGGGAAAGTTAAACAGCGGGGAGCTGTTTGCAATGCGCGACAGTTGCCCGCATCGCGGCATCCCCCTCAGCGAAGGAATTTTCAACGGCGACCGCGTCACCTGCCGCTATCACGGATGGGAATTCGAGCCCTGCAGCGGCCGCTGCGAGCTCATCCCTTCGCTCTCCAGCCACGACCATCTCGACGCGACGAAGATTTACGCCACCGCCTTTCCCTGCGAAGAGCGCGATGGCCACGCATGGGTCTTTGTCCCCGGCCCGGGAAGCGGAAGGCGTTCGCCCGGCGCGAAGCCGGTTCCTGAACTTGCCAAATTCGGCCCTCGCTTCCGTACCGCTTTTCTCACCGCCGACCTGCCCTGCAACGTTGACCACGGCATCATCGGCCTTATGGACCCAGCCCACGGGCCCTTCGTCCATCAGGCTTGGTGGTGGCGTTCGCGCGCCAGCATTCGTGAAAAGACCAAGCGCTTCGAGCCCATCCCCGAAGGCTTTCGCATGAGCGCCCATGCGCCCAGCGCCAACTCCGCGCCCTACAAGCTCCTCGGCGTCTACGGCCAGCCCGTCGAAACCACCATCGATTTCACGCTGCCTAACCGGCGCACCGAGATCATTCGCGCCGGCGACAAGTGGTTCTCCTCGCTCACCACCGTCACCCCCGTCACCGCGTCCACCTGCCGCATCGACGTCATCGCCGCGTGGAACGTCTTCTACTACGTCCCATTCCTCACGCCCTTCGCGAAATTCTTCGGAGCGAAATTCGTCCGTCAGGATCAGCTCACCATGATCCAGCAGGCCGAAGGCCTCAAGCACAATCCCAGCCTCATGCTCATCGACGATGCCGATAAGCCCGCGAAATGGTACTTCGCGTTGAAGCAGGCCCGCCTCGACGACGCAGCCAACGGCACGCCACCCAAACACCCCATGGACGGCCCCGTCGAACTCCATTGGCGCAGCTAAGAACTACATCTGCGCAGCAATATTATGTCGTAAGATCTCCCGAAGCGCCTATCCCGCCTGCGCCTCGTCGTTTTCCGCCGCATCATCTTCTTCGTCTTCACCCTCGACGGAAATGCGCAGCGAGCGCAGAAAGTTCACATCGTTCTTGGTAAAAGGCGCACCTTCGGCTCCGCCTTCCGTGCCTGGCTCGGCGTCCTCGGTCTCCTTGGTCGCAACCTCGTTCAGGCCGATCGTCGCCTCCAGCATCAGCAACACATCGAAGCCGTGCCGCCGTATGTCCTGCACAACTCCGGCGATCTGCTCGCTCTCAATCACCGATTCGTGGATCGCCTCGCCAAGTTGTTGGATCAGTTCGCGCAGCTTTGATGTCACGTAAGCCTCCAGAACGTCGGCCGGCGCGACCTCATGCGCAGGGAGCGGCGTGGATTGTTCTACCTTACTGCCACAGCGGGCCGGGAGCAACTCAGGAGTGCACTGAAATTCGTGCATAGAGCAGAGCGCCAGCCCCACTGCTACCATCATATCGAAATGAGACCTGAAGCCCTCGGCCGCGTGCTCGGGATTGGGTTACGAGTGGCGGGCCGCGTCGCCGGCCAGCGCATAAGCGCCGCCGCGCAACCAGCCCCTTCCACTTCCACTTCTGGCCCGTCGCCGCAAAGTCCCGCGGCCAACGCCACGATTGCACAGCGTACAGGCAAAGCCAGCGGCGGCCTGGCACGCGGTGTAGGCGGATTTCTCAAGCCTTTCCGCCGCGTCGGCGGCATCCTTTGGCTCGAAGTCACAGGCGTCTTCTTTTTCCTTCCCGTCCTCGTCTTCACACCGACACTCTGGCGCACTCGCTTCAGCTTCGCCCACGGCCCCGACCACCGCACCTTCATTGCCTCTGCCATCGTCGTCGTGATCTTTTTCTATCTTGGCGTCAGCTCTTTCTGGCGCGCCCGCCGCAAATAGACATAGCTGATCCGCCCTGACCCGACACGTCGAGCGCCTACCGCTTTTACGCTACGTCCCGATCACGTCGCACGACGATCCACGCCACCACGCCAACCAGCACAACTCCCACAAGAAACGTCCCAAAGCCTCCGTCCCGGGCGCTATGCAAACCGCCCATCCGAAGCCAGCTCATCGCGGCCAACGTTTGCGTCATCGCCATCGTCGCTTCCTCGCATCGGCCCGCGTTCACACGGGGCCGTACGCATTGAGACACAGGCGATCTCGCTTAGTTTCTCTGCAAATCGACGTAAAGCATTCTAGGAGAAAGGTCGTACTTCAATTCCGCTTCCGGCCCCAGCGCGGTGCGATCGCATAATTCAACTGCACCAGCACAATCGCCGCAATGCTCACCCACGTATGGATAAAGCACAGCACTGCCCCCGCCGCATAAAGCGACTGCGCAATCGCAATGCGACGGCAGATGCTGCCGCGAACTTCCTGCGGTGTGTCCGGCTTGATCAGCCCCGCATGCGTCGCGTGCGCCCAGCTCCAGTACAGCATCGCACCAGGCACAAAAATGTTCAGCCAGTACAATCCCAGCGCCAGCCTGTACTCGATGAACTCCGCCAGCAGCCGCGTCGATAGCGGCATCAGTGTGATTGAGAAAAGAAATCCAAGATGAATCCACGTCAGGTCGCGCGTGCCTTCGCCAATATGGTTCAGCTGCGTCTGCTGCCCGGCCCAGAAAATCCCCAGCGTCAGAAAACTCATGCCATACGTCAACCACTGCGGCCCCATCGCGCACAACGCCGCCGCCAACTCCCGCTCGCCGTGAACTTGGGCGGCAGTGGGAATGTGCAGATCGAGCACCAGCAGCGTCATTGCCACGGCAAAAATCCCGTCGCTCAGCGCCGCCAGCCGCTCAAGATTCCGTCCCTGAATGCGGTTGTAGAGAGTCGCCACGGGCTCGAGAATCCTCCTTCTACACGAGGTCCCATACCGCTTGTTCTTGTACCATCTCCGTGCCCCGTCCTTTCGCCTTCTTCCTGGCGAAAGGGTGGGAAAGCACGAACCCAAATTGACCTGCCATCCTGAGCGGAGCGCAGCGGAGTCGAAGGACCTGCTGTTGCTTTTAGCGAAGCATCTATCTGCACGACATGGGGTGCCCCATGTCCCTGTCTTTGGGACATGGGAAAGCACGAACGCCAATGTACGAAGATACCGTCAGAAACAAAGCGATTCAAATTCATCAGCCACTCAGCACCGCGGCAAACGACCGCGTCTCGTAGCCCGCGTCAAATGCCACACCGCAAGCCCCAGCGCCAGCACCCCCAGCCCAAACGCAAACAGCGCCTCGTGCCCCGTATGGATCTTCCAGCCGCGATAAAAGGCAACGCCTGCAGCCAAAAGCATGAGCATGCCTCGCACCTGTTCCATCCGCTCACCTCAATCGCGCAATTCGCCGTTTATGCGCGCCCCGTTTGACCCCGCCCTATGCCCGTCCCTATTGTGGATAAGGGTACAGTAAGGTTCTGAAAGGAACACCAATGGCCACGTCCTCTACACCTGTCGCGCCCGCGCTCAAGAAAACCGCACTCAACGCCACACACCGCGCGCTCAAGGCCAAAATGGTCGACTTCGGCGGCTGGGACATGCCCGTCGAATATCCCTGCCCCGGTGGAGGATTGATCGCCGAGCACACGGCCGTCCGCACCGCCGTCGGCCTCTTCGACGTCAGCCACATGGGCGAAATTCAATTCCGCGGCCCCGGCTCCCTCGCCGCCGTCCAGCACATCACCATGAACGACGCCTCGCGCCTCAAAGACGGCCAGGCCCACTACTCCGCGCTGCTCACACCCCAGGGCACGTTCATCGATGACATCCTCGTCCATCGCCTCGGCGACAACGATTATCTGCTCGTCGTCAACGCCGGCACTACGGAAAAGGATCTCGCCTGGATTCGGAAGCAAGTCGGCACGTTTCCTGGAATCCACATCAGCGATTACTCCAGCTATTATTCCCAGCTGGCACTGCAAGGCCCGCGCGCGCTCGAAACCTTGCAGAAGCTCACCAAGGTCGATTTGGCCGCCATCAGGAATTACTGGTTCACGTGGGGTCAGGTCGCGGGCATTCACAACGTCCTCATCGCCCGCACCGGCTACAGCGGCGAAGACGGCTTCGAGGTCTACACCCCCTCCGACGAAGCCACCACGGTAAAGATGTGGAACGCACTCCTCGACGCCGGCGCCGAGTTTGGCATCCGCCCCTGCGGTCTCGGCGCACGCAATACCCTCCGCCTCGAAGCAGGCATGAGCCTCTACGGACACGAAATCTCGGAAGACATCAACGTCCTCGAAGCTGGCCTGGATCGCTGGCTCAAATTGGACAAGGGCGATTTTCTTGGAAGAGAAGCGCTTCTTAAAGTGCAGGCAAGCGGCGGCCCACAACGCAAGGTCATTGGCCTCGAAATGATGGACCGCGGCATCGCCCGCGACGGGTACTTCGTCCTGTCCTTGGAGGGGGAGCATATTGGCACAGTGACATCCGGCTCGCCTTCACCCTTCCTCAAGACCAACATCGCCATGGCCCTGGTGCCGGCTGGCACGGCAGCGTCGGGCACCGACGTCCTCATCGACGTGCGCGGCAACCGCGTCAGGGCGAAGCAGGTCCCTCTACCCTTCTACAAGCGGCCAAGAAAATAGCGGTTCCCCAAAAAGCGTCAGAGACGCTGCTTCAAAGTGCGCGGATTCAAAGTCGCACGGAGGGAGCAGGGGCCTTCAGGCCCCTGAATCGAGCCACCGGATCAGCCGGGCTTTAGCCCCGGGGCGAACGGCCGCTAAAAGCAATTCTAAAGAAATATCCGTCCGTAAATTTGGAGTTACTTCAAGTCTTGAGGCAGGGGCACGCCAATCTCAGCCGCAACCGACCGCGCCTCAGCGAGCCGACGCTCCGCGTCCAGCACATCCGCAATCAGTTGCCCGAACGCCAGTTCATCCAGCCATGGACGGGAACCTGGCTGGAGCGACGTGGTCTTCTCGGACAACAGAATCCGCGTCAATTCTTCCAGCTGAAAAGCAGCATGGTACAGCTGCGTCTTCGTCGCCTCCAGGTGCGATTTCAGTTCCTCACATCGAAGTAGAACGGCGGTAGCAGATTCGGGGGTAACATAGCCCGTCATCGGTTCTCCGGGACATAGATTCTCTGACGGACGTTCGTTCTTAGTTGAGATGCCTGAGCCTAGTATCGGGCTGCCAGTGAACCGCCCCCGGTTGGTTGGAAAACCCATCAATTCTTCGTAAAGACGAGCCCGGTTTTATCCCATCAAGCCCGCGTTGCATTTCCTCGCATCGCGCAATCCTCAACCTCGCGCACACTCGATAAAAATCATGATGCCCGGGCAGCTCTCGTTGGGGGCCCTCGCTCCCTCTTTCGTCACAAGTCCAACCTCTCTCCTTGACAATCTACCTATTCCCCTCGTATGGGTAGATTGTCTAGGAGAAAAGTATCCGACCAATGGGCGCTTGTCGGAGTGCAGGTCACACTCGCCGTCACCCTCCTCATCGGCGCCGGCCTGCTCGACAACGCCTCCATCGAGAATCGCCTCCGCACCACGCTGCTTTCCCTCTTCGCCGCAACCGCAGTAGCGCTCGCCTGCATCGGCCTCTACGGAACCCTGAGTTATCCAGGGCGCCTTCGTCAGCGCGAAGCAGGAGTGCGCGTGGCCCTCGGCGCGTTACGCAGCCAGATTGTTGCGCGTTTTCTCGCACAAGGCCTGCGCGTCGCCGTTCTGGGATGCATCGCCGGCGTCGCCCTGGGCCTCGGCCTGAGCCACTTCCTGGCCAACATGCTCTATGGCGTCACCGCGCTCGACCCCATCACCTACTTGAGCGTTGTCTGCCTGATCCTGCTGGTAGCCACACTCGCCTCGCTAGTCCCCGCCATCCGCGCCGCAAGCATCAACCCAGTGCAAGTCCTCCGCGATGAGTAGCGGAGGACAGTTCATAGTTCGGAGTTCTTAGTTCAAAGTGTTGGAGCAGTTCGAAGTCCACAGCTCAAAGTTCAGGGCGTACTCCGCAAGCACGAACTGTTCACTGTCCACTGTCTACTACGAACTAAGAACTCAGACCTACGAACTTCCCTCACACCGGCAGCGGGTTCCGCTCCGGAAAGCTCCTCTGGTGCCAATAGGGATAAACTGGCGTGACCGCACTGGCCTTGTCGAGTTGAGCCACCTGTTCTGCGGTCAGGTTCCATCCCTCCGCTGCGAGGTTCTGCTTCAACTGCTCCTCATTACGCGCGCCTACAATCACGGACGAAACGGTTGGTCGCTGCAGCACCCAGTTCAATGCGATTTGCGGAACTGTCTTGCCCGTCTCCTTGGCGGCCGCGTCCAGCGCATCCACTACCGTATACAAATATTCATCGGCCACTTGCGGTCCCGCGTCCGCCGTTTTATGCAGCCGGCTCACCTCCGGCACCGGGTGTCCACGCCGGATCTTCCCCGTCAGCCGCCCCCATCCCAGCGGACTCCACACCAGCGCGCCCACCTTTTGGTCCAGCCCCAGCGGCATCAGCTCCCACTCGTAGTCGCGTCCCACCAGCGAGTAATACACCTGGTGCGCCACAAAGCGCGTCCAGCCATAGCGGTCCGCAACGGCAAGCGACTTCATCAAATGCCAGCCCGAAAAATTCGAGGCAGCTATGTAGCGCACCTTGCCTTCGCGCACAAACTCGTTCAGCGTATCCTGTACTTCCTCTATCGGAGTCAACGCGTCAAAGCAGTGCATGTGGTAGATGTCCACATGATCCGTTCCCAGCCTCTTGAGGCTCGCTTCAAGCGCGCGCCGCAAATGATAGCGAGACGTCCCACGATCGTTCGGCCCCTCGCCCATGGGAAAGTACGCCTTGGTCGAAATCAGCAGGCCATCGCGCTTCGCTCCCAGCGCCTTGCCCAGAATCTCCTCGGAGCGCCCGTTCGAATAGCCGTCCGCCGTATCGAACAGGTTCACGCCGGCCTCGATACAGATATCGATCAGCCGGCTCGCCTCGGCCACATCCGTGTTGCCCCAGGCCTTGAAAAACTCGTTGCCGCCGCCAAACGTCGCAGCGCCAAAACTCAATGCGGAAACCTTGAGGCCTCCCAGCAGTCTGTATTCCATGGCGTCTAGGATGCGACAACCGCGGTCCAGATGCAAACGCTGCGCACAGTTCTTAGTTCACAGTTGCCACTGTCCCCTGCCCACTGCTCACTACGAACTAAGAACTCTCTTCCATCACCGTTCCTTGCTGTCGATCGCATTCTTCCCGTGGAACACATGCCGATTAATGTCCGGCCAAAACTCGCGGGCCAGAAAAGAGGCTGCGTCGATCCCGAGATCCACGCCCCACTCCGATGCAGTGTTGGAGAAGCTCCGCTCGCGTGACGGATAGTACAGACTCGACAATCCCGCCGAAGCGCCCGCGCCGACTACTTCGCTGATGTTGAATGTTTCATTGCCGGCATCGGTCCGCGTTATCACCACCCGGCTCAGGGCGTAGCCGGTTCTCTTTGCAAATCCTCCGCGCCCCAGCGTGTAGTAGCGGGTATCCTCGCGGGTGATCACCGGAACGATGAATTCCACCATGTAGTTCTCACTCGTCTGGTCAACCGCAGAATGCCAGAAGTAGCGTGCATAACCGGCAGCCCCCTGGTGGAACTCGGGATAGGCGTCCGAAGCCATCGAATAGGCGGCAATCACGCCAGGGATGATGATCGACGAGTAATCGAACGAATCCTGGGTCGCTTCCATGAATTTGTCTTTCACGGACTGCGGCGGCAGCGTTTCATCGGTGCTGACCGCGCGGAAGTTGGGAATGATGCCGAGAATGCGCTTGGTCTGCGGCAAACGCTCTTCAACGTTCGGGTCGCTGGCCTTCTGCGCAGGGGATTGAGCGCTCTGTGGCGCATCCGGCAACGCAGCGCTCGAGTTGGTGCCATTCGCGCTCGATGCCTGTTGAGCAAGCCCCGCCGAGGACAAACTCAGTACGCCTATCACGGCAAGAATCAAATGCGCAGTACGCACAAGCCACGCGGCAAGCGACTTCCGGGTGCAATGCACACCGCGCCGGGCAGAGGATTCCAGGGGGGACCAGGAATTCGGTGTCATGCCTATTGGACCGCCAATCGGTGGGAAAGATTCACTCCCGAGCCAGGAATGAGGAATTTTTCATCCCGGTTGGCTCACCCTCCGAAGTGGATTTTCCTCGAAAAGCGTCGCGCAACTTGCCATTGAGTCTCCAATCTTTACCGTGCCAAACTCCTCGCACTCCCCGCGCGGAAACAATTCATTCCATCGCTTTCAAATCTTGGATCGAGGTTCGCGAGATGGCTTCTGTGTCTGAAGGCGCTATTCCCCGTCCGTTCAATTCCGTCACGGGCCGCAACGGGTAGACAAGTACTTTTACCTCGCCATGTCGCTCCTGGTGGCCGCAATTGTGGTCTGGGGCTTCAGCCACACCATCAACGCCAGCCTCTTCCACGCTGCACCGCCGCGTCCCCTTCTTCTCTGGATCCATGGCGCCGCCTTCTCCGCCTGGGTGGCCTTCTACATCTTTCAGTCCGCGCTGGTTCGAACCCACAACGTAAAAATCCATCGCACTCTCGGCTGGTTCGGCGTCGCGCTCGCGGCCCTCATGGTCCCCCTCGGCTTCATCATTGCCGTCATCATGAACCGCTTCGACGCCGTTGTGCTGCATCTGACCGATCCCACGTTTCTCAGCGTCCCTTTTGGCGACATGATCATCTTCGGCCTCTGCGTCGCGCTCGCCGTCGCCTGGCGCCGCAAGCCCGAGTTGCATCGCCGCCTGCTCTTCATCGCCACTTGTTCGCTCCTCGACGCCCCCTTCGGCCGCATCGACTACATCTTCAACAACAACCTTTTCTATGTCTGCGTCGACGCGGTCATTCTGCTCGGCGTCGTCCGCGACCTCCTCGTCAACCGGCGCATTCACAAGGTCTACCTCGTCGCTCTGCCGCTCATCATCGCCTTCCATGTAGCCATCGTCTACGTCTGGCGCGCCGCGCCCGCCTGGTGGCTCTCCATCACCCACGCCATCCTCGCCTAGCCTTCGCGATTCATGAAATGCAGAGACGGTCGCCGAGGCCAACACCGCACACTGTTATCCTCGGCGACGCGAAGCAGAGTCGAAAGCCTGCCCTGACCGTAGTCGAAGGAGACCTGCAGTTGTTTTTGCGGTGCTTCAATTCGCACGACCATGGGTGCCCCATGTCTCGCACTTGAGACATGGAAAGCGACTAAGCTCCGAGGGCTCTCAATCTGCCAAATTGCCCCTAGCGTCGAGACCGAACAGTGCCAGGACACGACTTCAGTCGTGCCAATCACGACCGCGACAGGAAAGAGGATTCAGCCCCTGACTAAGCGCCCTATTCCGCCTTCAGGTTCAATCCGAATGCCAACGGATCGCCGAGGATACGACGATAGTAGTCCTCGGTCGGCGATGAGTTGTAAATCGGACCGCCTCCCCCGGCATTCGCAAGCTTCGCCCAGCGCGGATTGGACTGGTCGGCCGGTCCATACTGCATGAAGGTGAATGTGTGCCACGGCCAAACCCGCATGTATTGCCCCAGTACCTGCGGCACATGGTCCTTGTCTCTGATCACAACCCCGTAAATCCGCACTAGCGCCAGCGGAGGGATCATTGCCGGATCGACCCGAAGCATGCCGGCGAAATCTCCGCCTCCGCTTTGCGAAACCTCCATCATCCGGCAATCGCTGGACCCGTCGAAGTACCGGTGTTCCACGAGCAGTTGCACATACCCACCTGGCTGCGCAGGCGGCGTAATCCCGCGCACAATCCCAAACCAGGCAATGTACTTTCCCGCTTTCCCGTGAATGGAGTAAGGATCCCCCGCCGGTCCATTCACCGTCTCGCCCTTGCTCACATTGTTAAGGTAGTTTTTCTCCACGCCGTTGGGCTTGTAGGCGCAAGTCCCGGAAGCGTCCGACGGCCGAATCGGTTCTACATCGACACGGGTCTGCCCCGCCGCAGGGACAGTCAGCGCGCACCCCACGATCAACGCCACCGCACACAACCGCATCCGAGCCTTCTCCAGGGTTCCACCTCGAATACGGAAGGAATTGTAGATATCCCGTGAAACGGCAGTAAAGACAATCCGCAGCGCCTCTAACATCAAGGTAACTACCTAAAAAGCGCTATTGTTTTCCACCACATACGGCATCGCCGCCCGCCAATCCGAGGGGACCACCTCCGTGCCCCGTCCTTTCCGCTTCTTTATGCGGAAAGGGTGGGAAACCTCACGGTTTCAGAGCACCTTCATCCGTGTCTTGCGATTGCAGGAAAAGTACAACTAAACCGTGTCAGGGCAAGAGCTTAGTCGTACCAAGCAAGCCCTCAGAACGAAGGGGCTTTAGCCCCTGCGGGCCTTGCGGGAATGCGAACGAGCTGCTCGGAGCTTCCCTAGTTGTTCTTTTGCTCTTCCGCCCAGAGCTACGCAGCGATAGCTTCCTGAATGTTTGCCATCGCCTCTGCTTCGCTCCGGCTTGGCTGATGCAACCGGGCAATTCGGGAACTTCGGCGACGATCCAGCCGTCTTTGTCTCGCATCATTACGACATCTTGCTCCATACAAACAACCTCACAGATCTACTCTCGCATTGCGGTCTCCTCGAATAAGGCGATACCGAGGTCTTCGGCCGCTTCCTTACGGAGCCACTCGTGAAATTCGAAGTATTTCTCTGTAATTCTCCCCATTTCGCTCAAGATCCTCATGACAAGATCGCCGCTCTCCTGCAGAGTCGGCGTAAAGTCAGGACTTCTGTGAACTGGGCGCAGGCCACTGATTCTTTCAGATGTGTCGTCCGCATCTTTGATAAAAGAATAGAACTTCTCACGTTTCACCGGATCTGCAAAGATTTCTCGCAGAAAAATGCGATTTGCACTGGCCACCAAAAGTTCGTGTAGTGCTGGCTTAAGCTCCTCCACGATTCTCTCTTTTCGCTCCTTATTGGCGGTATTCACAACTCGCAAAACCCGCTGGACCTCCGCAGTTGTCCTTAATAGCCCGCTCCATTCCGCCATTTTCTGGTCGCGGACCCACTGCTGACGCCCCGCTTTTCTATTCCTTTCCCATTGCTTCTGTTCCGATTTGCGGTTCTGAACAAAAGACCAGACCGCGATCAAAGTGCCACCTGCAACTGGAATTACGCTCTGGGCCCACCACTTCCACCACGCCTCCGGCGCAGCCTGCGCGCACTGCACCACAATGGGTGCTTGCCGAACTGCGTCGACAAACAGCGCCAAGATTCCCGGTGCGTGCAACGCCATTGTTCCCAACCTGAGTCCGAAGAAGTTGCTAAAGGTTAGCCTCATTATGAGGCCAACCCTCAGAGCCCTATTCGGCCCCCGCGGAAGCTGGCCCAGCCCGCAGGCTGGGCCAGCTTCGCGAGAACTCCGTTACCGCCTTCCAGCCTCTTTAGCCATCTCTTCATGCTGCTGCGCCAGTGCCGCTGCCGCGACCGCACGAGCCTGCAGGCTCTTGGCAAAGTACTGGCAATGGTCCACAGTCGTGCGTGCGAACTTGGCATTATTTGTCGCGGGATTCTTCTCAAAGTCCGCGCCCATCCGCGCATGCTCCCCGGCCTGCGCCAAATAATTCTCTGACTCGGCACGGTAGTAGTCCGCGATCCTCTGGTGCTCGGCGGGCGTTTTTGCACTCACCACCAGGCTGGCCAGTTGTTTCTTTGACAAGTGCTCCTGCACGTTTGAAGCGGAAGCGGCGCGGGCAGTCCCGGCCAGGCTAAGAACGACGACGAACGAGAAAGCAGCGATCATGCGTTTCATGGGAATCTCCTTGAACTTGCAATGGTTTTCAGTAACCGCGTGCACGCGCCCACAGGGCGGCGCCATCCATTTGCAGAAGAAGGAGAGTTCTAGATCCGAAACACTTTGTGCAGGAGAAACAGGGCAGGAGCCGATGCGTGTCCCAATTCACAGGGACTCGGTTTGGCCGCATACGTCGGCAACAGAATTGCGCCGGCCGAAGCGAGAACCGCAGCTTGCGCGACTTCCACTTTCGCGCGCTCAGGGGCATTTTGCGACGGAGCGCTCGGCGAAGAAATGGAGCAGCAGCCTTCGCCACAGCCGTTATCCACCTGGGCGACCCGCGTCGATCCCTTTAAGCCCGTCAGTCGCGACGCCGAATTGCTCGTGCTCGCGCAGCAAGCATCGCCAGCCATCCCTTGCACGGGGAGGCAAAGCTCCCGAGCCAGCGCGGGAGGCACCGCCAGCAGGACCACGATCGACAACGCAACGAATTGGAGACACCGTTTCATCGGACTTCGAAGGATGAGTATCGGCTCAGAGCGGATCTAGAATCTGTGAAGCTCACGTCCGCCTCAGATCGAGGGGCCATGGGTCGTCACCGCTCCAACGCCCTTGAGTCGATCCGTCTAAGGAGTCCATTTAAACTGGATAAGCCATGACCACCCTGAAAGCCGTGCGGGGCACCCGCGACCTGCTCCCGCCGGAAACGGCCCTCTGGAATCACATCGAGGCCACCGCCCGCGCCGTCTTCGCCCGCTACAACTTTGGCGAAATCCGCACCCCTATCTTCGAGGACACAGCCCTCTTCGCGCGCAGCGTCGGCGAAGAAACCGACATCGTCTCCAAAGAAATGTACACATGGGAGGACCGCGCACGCGCCCAGTCCGAAAAGCCGCAGTCCCTCACCCTCCGCCCCGAAAACACCGCCGGCGTTGTCCGCGCCTACATCGAACATAAGCTCGGCGAAACCGGCCAGCTCCAGAAGCTCTATTACATCGGTCCGCAGTTCCGCCGCGAGCGCCCACAAAAGGGCCGCTACCGCCAGTTCTCGCAGATCGGCGCCGAGGTCATCGGCCCGCCTTCCGCCGGCAGCGAATCCCCGCTCCGCGACGCCGAAGTTTTAGAAATGCTTGCCACCCTCCTCGACGAGCTGGGGATCACCGGCTGGGCCCTCGAAATCAACTCCGTAGGTTCCTCCGCCGACCGTGCCCGTTACAACGATGTCCTCCGCCAAGCTCTCATTCCCGTCGCGCCAAAAATGTGCGGAGACTGCCAACGCCGCGCCGTCACCAACCCCCTCCGCGTCCTCGATTGCAAGGTCCCCGAGGACCAGCCCATCATCGACGCACTCCCCAAAATCGTCGACTCCCTGGACGACGCTTCCAAGGCCCACTTCGCCGCAGTCTTAGCCGCACTCGATGCCGCCGGCGTACCCTACACGCGCAATCACCGCCTCGTCCGCGGCCTCGACTACTACACCCGCACAACCTTCGAGTTCACCCACGGTGGCCTCGGCGCGCAAAACGCCCTCCTCGGCGGCGGACGCTACGACGGCCTATCCGAAGCCATTGGAGGACCCAAGGCCCCCGGGATTGGCTTCGCGATGGGTGAGGATCGTCTTGCGCTTACTTTGCAAGCGCAAGAGCGAACACTTCTCGATACGATCTACGTGGACACTCCGTGTGACGCCTACATTGCGCCGCTAGGCGAGGCCCAAAACGCTCCTGCTTTGGCATTAGCTCGAGAGCTGCGAAAATCTAATCTTCGCATTGAAGTCGGCGATGGTACGTTCCGCCTCAAGAAATCACTGGAAATCGCGAACAAGCTTGCCTGGCGAATCGTGATCCTCGGAGAAGATGAAGTGAAGTCCGGTATTCTGACGGTAAAGAATTTCCTAAGCGGAGCCCAGAGTAAGATCCCTCGCGAAGAGCTGACTGCTCACCTGAAGAAGCCGGCAGGCGAGTTAGAAGATTAGGTCGAGGTTCAGTTTGAGAAACCATCCCTCAGGGGCTAAAAGCCCACGTTCTTTCTGGGGGGACATTTACGGCACGACTGAAGTCGTGCCCTTTCAAAACAACGAAGGAACGGAAATAGTGCTCGACTTTTTAGGTACTCTCGAACGCACCCACATGTGCGGCGACCTCCGCGCCGCCCACGCCGGTCAACAAGTCGTACTCATGGGCTGGGTCAATCGCCGCCGCGACCACGGCAACCTCATCTTTCTCGACCTCCGCGACCGCACCGGCATCGCCCAGGTCGTCCTCGACAAAGAGCTAACGCCTGAAGGGCACTTGAAAGGCGAGCTGGTCCGCCCCGAATACGTTGTCGCCGCCGTCGGCAAGGTCGCATTGCGCGACGCCGATGCCATCAATCCCAAGATGCCCACCGGCGAGATCGAGATCGAGGCCACCGAGATTCGCGTCCTCAACGACGCGCGCCTCGCACCCTTTTCGCCTGCGGAAGAAGCCATCCAGAACGAAGAAGTCCGCCTCAAATACCGCTACATCGATCTGCGCCGCGCCGAGATGCAGCGCAACTTCCGGCTGCGCCACGAAATCACGCACGCCGTGCGCGAAAGCCTCTCGCAGCAGGGCTTCCTCGAGATCGAAACGCCCGTCCTCAACAAGTCCACACCGGAAGGCGCCAGAGATTTCTTAGTGCCCAGCCGCGTCCATCCCGGCGAATTCTACGCACTCCCGCAGTCGCCGCAGATCTTCAAGCAGATCCTCATGATCTCCGGCTTCGATCGCTACTTCCAGATCGCCCGCTGCTTCCGCGACGAGGACCAGCGCGCCGATCGCCAGCTCGAGTTCACGCAAGTCGATTTGGAAATGTCCTTCCCGCGCCGCGATCATGTCTTCGCGGTCGTCGAGAAATTCTGTGCCGCCGCCTGGGCTGCGGCCGGCGTCACACTGCCCATCCCGTTCCCGCGCATCACCTACGACGACTCCATGCGCCAGTACGGCTCCGACAAGCCAGACCTGCGCCTCCCCGGCCTCACCGATGTGCGCTCGGCATTCCCGGATGCCGCACTGGCGACACTCCAAATCGATCCAGCTCTACCCGTCGTCGCCCTGCGCATCCCCAACGTCGGCGAACTCAGCCGCAAGGAGCGCGAAGACAACCACCCTCTCTTCGATCAGAAAAAAGGCGCCAAGTTCATCGACGACTTCAAGCGCCTCGCCAAGAGCTTCCCCGACTCCGCGGCAAAAGTCCGCGAAGTCGCCAGCGCATCGGACGCCGACTTCGTCATCATCGTCGCCGGCGATCCCGCGCACCACATCAAGGCCAGTGACACCAAGTTCGAAGGCCGTCTCTCTGAGCGCGAGATCAACGTCTACTCCGCCGCCGGCAATTTCCGCACCGAGCTGGCCAAGAAGTACGCCGACCAGCACAAGGCCTTTCAGGTCACGGATGAAATCGTCCAAAGCGCCGACCCGAAAGGTGGCAACAGAATCGACGGCTCAAAAGCCTTCCACCCCATCTGGATCGTCGACTTCCCGATGTTCGAGTACGACCTCGCCAGCGGCCACTGGATGCCCGCGCATCATCCCTTCACCGCGCCCTATGAAGCCGACATGGTCAATCTCATCGGCGATCCGGCCTCCGTGCGCGCGGACTGCTACGACCTCGCCATGAACGGCCTCGAGCTCGGCTCCGGCTCCATCCGTAT
>OBLW0100000121.1_pt1 | contig 61276 bp, 48 predicted proteins | sample 1520161 | NCBI WGS metagenome assembly OBLW01 (sample SAMEA3539309, study PRJEB22396) | soil metagenome | biome: tundra; feature: field; material: soil | place: USA | collected 2010-05 | depth 0.15 m
CCAGGATCTGGTCGATGAACGGCTTCACCGCCTCGATCCGCGGCTGTTGGCGGACGGCCTTCTTGCCCTCTGCTGGGATCGCCTTCGCCGGGTTTCATGTGGCCCAGCATTTGGGCGATGCCGTGGACAGGGTGCGGCGGAAGGAAAACAAGGCTCTGAAAGCTGCCGGAGACGACCGTTTAGCAGGCACCCGTTACGACTGGCTGAGGAATCCGACATCGATGGAACCGAAAGACCGCAAGGAGTTCGCGGAGCTGAGAAACAGTGAGTTGAAAACCGCACGGGCCTGGGCGTTGAAGGAGACGGCCATGACGCTATACAGCTACGTTTACGAACGGCCGGCGAGGAAGCACTTCCGCTGGTGGCATAGCTGGGCCGTGCGGAGCCGGCTGCAACCCCTGGTCGAGGTAGCGCGGATGCTCAAACGGCGATTCGAGAACATCATCACGTACCTGCGGCACCGGATCACCAACGCGACCAGCGAATCCATCAATGCCAAGATCCAATGGGTGAAGTACACGGCGCGGGGCTTCCGGAACCGGCAGAACTTCGTGCATGCGATCTACTTCCACTGTGGCGGCCTCGACCTGGCCCCGCAATCCACTAAATAGCCGGAAGCGCCTCTTTTCCAATAAGCGTCTAGAGCTTCAGTGACTTAGCTTCTCGTGGAAGGAAGGCACTGTTACCGGCTCCGGCGCGGTTTGTATGTGTACACCGCCATCATTTGTATGCGCTTCTGTACTCGCTAGATATTCGTGTTGCCCCAATCCGGCTCGCATTAGCCACTACGAACATTTATCGGCCCTTATATCACCAAAGCGGTATTGTATGTTACACTGAGACTTCCTTAAAGTACTAGTAGTATGGTCAGCAGTGTAACGGTTCTGAGCGTTTCTGTTTCTTGTGCTGCTTTTCCCCCGTTTTGCATGCGATTTTTGGTAAAGGTGCGGAACGGCACGCTTGGTAGCGTTACGGCGAACGCGGGGACCACGTGTTTCCAATCGAAACCTGATCTTAGAGTCGTGAGTAGTGAGGCCGCTGTTCATACGCCCGAGGGGGAGGGCCCACTGCCGGCTTTTCCCCGCCAGATAGTTCAAGCACCGCCCGTAGCATACGCCGCCAGCAAGGTCATGGCGGCAATATTCAGAAGGTAATATGGTGAAACAAGGATGCGAATAATTGTTCTAAGTCTCCTCTCTCTAGCTATGCTTCATGCTGCCGACTGGTATGTCTCGCCGACCGGATCTGCATCCGGGAACGGTTCCGTCAATAGCCCATGGGATCTGCACACCGGCATGCAAGCAAGCTCAATCGTCAAGCCGGGCGACACGATCTGGGTCCGCGGTGGCACTTATTCCTACTCGTCGCCGTCGATGTTCCAGGTGAATCTTACCGGCACAGCCGCGGCGCCAATCATCATCCGCCACTACCCGAGCGAGTGGGCTATCATCGACCTGCGAAACAATGGCGACGAGTTTGTCATGGACCATAGAGGACGCGTCTTGGGGACCGATTCGAGTGGCAATCCGGTCACCGCCTGGAACAACTCCGATTACGTCTGGCTCTGGGGCCTGGAGATCACGGCGACCGGCATCCCGCGGTCAACGTCGAATTCTGGATCGTTCGGGATCGGTTCGATCGTTGACGTGGCGATCTACGGCGTTGGCGTCAAGATCATCAATTGCTACATTCATGACATGCATGGGGTCGGTTTCTGGTCAACGTCCACGGGCGCGGAAATCAACGGAACGCTGATCGGAAACATGGGCTGGAATGCGCCGGATAGAGGCCATGGGCACAATCTCTACGTACAAAACGATGGGTCTGGCAGCACCAAACAGATCAAAGATGTTTTCCTTTATAATTCGTTCGACATCGGGATGCAGTGGTATGGCACCGGCGCGGCGCTGATTCAGAACATCACAGCCGATGGCGTGACCATAGTGAACTCCGGCGCGCCAATCGGCCAAGGGACTGGACAGCTTGTGATCGCCGGCGGCGGCGCGAGCAAGCGGAACCTGACATACAACAACGGCTGGAGCTTCGTCTCACCGGTGTTTTCCAACGCATTCTCGGAAATCGGCTGGGTGTTTGACGGTATCAATCAGAATGTCGATATCGAGGGCAATTTCTGGGGCAACACGCTCTTACTCGAACACTGGAATCAACTGACGTTCCGCAACAACACGGTCAAGGGGGGCATCACCTTGGAGAACTACGACGGAACGTCGCCCGCGCAATCCACCGCGGGCTGGGCGCTGGATTCCAATACGTATGGGGCGGGCACGACGTTCACTCTGGGCAGTTCGCATCTCGACGCCAACGGAAGTCCCGTTACCTCGGACAACCGTCCGAGCTTCTCTCAATGGGCGGCATCCCTGCCCGGCCAGGAACTGCACAGCGCGGCGAATGCGGTCCTTCCGCAAAAAGTCGTCATCCGGCCGAATACCTATGAGCCGGGTCGTGCGAACGTCATTATCTACAATCCGCAAAGCTCGCCCACGGTCGCCGTAGACCTCTCGCAAATCGGAGGGCTCAAGACCGGAGATGCGTGGGAACTTCGCGACGCCTTGAACTTTCGCGGGAATCCGGTCCTCTCGGGGATCTATTCGAGTTCGAACCCGATCATCCAAGTGCCGATGACGGGCCTGACGGCCGCACAGGTCGCCGGCTGGGGCGGATCTGTTCCGCATACCGCACCGTTGTTCGGGGAGTTTGTAGTTTTAGCAAGCGTGATGCCCGACAGCACGGCGCCCGCGGTTTCCTTGACGGCGCCCGCTGCAGGTTCAGTCTCCGGGACTGTGACGGTTTCGGCCACTGCGACTGACAATGTAGGCGTCGCGGGCGTTCAATTTCAGCTCGACGGCGTCACACTCGGGGCGGAAGACACCGTAACGCCGTACTCCATCAGTTGGGATACAACCACGGCTACCACCGGAAACCACTCGCTGACCGCCGTCGCCAGAGATGCGGCCGGCAACAAGACGGTCTCCGCGCCGGTCGCCGTCACGGTGACGAATCCCATACCAGCAGCAAGCGCCGCCTTCGTGAAGACGGACACGACGACAAAGGGCAGTTGGAAGGGCAATTACGGCCCCGATGGATACGCGATCGCAAACGTCGTGACGAGCTATCCTACATACGCTCAGGTGACCGCTCAGGGAGCCACACCTTGGACCTGGAGCAGTGCGAGCACCGACCCGCGCGTGCTGGTGAGCCAAAGTTCGAGCACTCGCCTCGCATCCACCTGGTATTCAAGCACAACGTTGAAGTTCGACGTCAATCTGACGGATGGCAATTCTCACGTGGTGAGCATGTACTGCCTGGATTACGATTCCACCAGCCGCGCGGAGTCGGTGAGTGTCCTGAATGCCTCCTCGGCCGCGGTGCTCGATACGCGCACCGTTACTAATTTCAACGGCGGCGTGTGGCTGGTCTGGAAGATCGCCGGTCACGTGACCCTACAGGTCACGCGGACGGCCGGGAGCAACGCCGTCGTGAGCGGCTTGTTCTTCGGCGCCCCCACCCTTTCGACGGCAAGCTTCGTCAGTACGGATTCGACCACGCAAGGCACATGGAAGGGCGTGTACGGCGCGGATGGCGCATTCACCGCCGGGGATGCAAACAATCCGGCGTCGTATGCGCAAGTCGCTTTCGCCGGTCAGAACAGCTGGACGTGGGCAACGAATTCCACCGATCTGAGAGCTTTGCAGCAGGCGAACGGATCGAGCCGCACTGCCGCGACCTGGTATGCGACGAATGCGTTCACGATCGATGTCAACCTGACAGACGGCCAGACGCACAAGGTCAGCCTGTATTGCGTTGATTTCGATTCGAGCGTGCGAACGGACCAGATCACCGTGATCGAGACGGCCAGCGGAGTGACGCTGGACACCCGGTCTCTGAGCAGTTTCCATTCAGGAGATTATCTCTCCTGGAACGTGTCCGGCCACGTGACGTTTCAGATCACCCGAACAGCCGGTGCGAACGCCGTCGTCAGCGGACTGTTCTTCCGTTAACCTCCGGATGACGGAGTCTTCTTCGGCCTAACCTAATGCAGCCTCGCGGGACGGATGAGTCTCCGTCCCGCGATTTTTGGCGCGCCTCCTCTCGCCGGAGAGCGGTTTGGCGGGAACTCCCCCCACTACCAACCCTTCGGCGACATCGTCAACGACCACCGATCCTGCGGCCACGTTTACACCGTTCCCGATTCGAATCGGTCCGAGCACAACAGCGTTCGCGCCGAGCAGCACATCGTCGCCGATCCAGATGTTGCCGGTCTCCGGCCCTCCCCTGCGGCGCCCGATGCAGTTTCCGCCCGTCATGGTGAAGCGATCTCCGATCCTGGAATAGCCAGAAACGACCACGCCCAACCCGGGATGCAGAATCCGGAAGCCGCGCCCGATGTCGGCTTTATAGTGAATCTCGCATGCGCTTGTCCACGGCCCTAATAGGAAAGCGATGGGACTGAGCAGTTGCCGCGCGGCCCGCCACGCCGGCCCGAAAGCGAGGTACAGACAGCGGTCGACACGGTAACAGGCAATGACGCAGAACGACATACTAAAGAGGCAGCTATACAGCCGCCACCATCTGCCGTTGACGATGAGCCTGATGTCGTAACCCAGATAGCGCAACTGCGCCAATGCGGCGGAGAACTTCACGGGAATCAACGGACGGAGCCCGCGGTCTTGCAGTACGGTTCGATGGAGACCATCTTCTCGCCTCGAATCTCGATCCACAGGAGGTCGTCGACCGGTCCTTCGCGCGAGAGCAGACGAAGGTGCTTGTGGATCTGGAGTTCGCTCGGACAGCTCGTGCGCGCACCGAAAGCGCGAACACCGGCGTCGTAATCGTAGATCCACACTTTCCTTTCGAGCTCGAGTGTCCAGTTCGAGGTGGCGCGGGCCGTCAGTTCATAATCCATGCCATTTATCGACAGGATGGCGACCGTGTAGTTGCCGTTCGCCGCGACTAACGGCCGTAGCGCGGTGCCGATGGATGCTGCGAAATCGCGCTGGTGGATTGCGGAACTCGCCTGGGCGACCGCCGCGTATTCGCCCACTAGTCCGAGCAGCGCGACCGGCACCCACACCAACCGCGGTCGGAAGATGGTGAGCGCGATTCGTACGGTCAGGGCGGCGGCGACCGGCATTGCGGGAATCAGGAAGCGCGATCCGAAACCCGCCAGCGTCGTGCTTCGACCCATTAGCGCAACGGGCGCAAGTGCAGCCGCCAGCGCCGCAGACAGCATCAGGATCGTTTGCGACCGAGGTTGCGGCTCCTCGGCTGCATTCGCATCACCGCGAGACGAAACACAAAGGACCAACGCGACCAGCGCCCCGCACAGGACGGCGACAATCGTGGACTTGCTATCCCAATAGACGCCGACCGTTCCCGCCACAGCGGCATAGGCCCCGAAAACGGAGTGCCACACACCGGTCACCAGATTCGCGGCAAGTCCGCCGAGATGGTGTCTCGCCGTGAACCCCGCCTGCATGGGATTTACGTCGGGACGATACCCGAGATCGATGAGCCGGACATAGACTAAATAGGAAATCGTGGCGATCGTGGCGAAGAGAACCAAGACACCGCGAATTCGCTGCCGTTGCCAGTTCGTCTTTGCTCGCCGCAAAACCAGTGGCAAAAGCATCAGGGCTGAAAGGCTGGCCGCTGTAGCGTATTCGCTGATCAGAATTCCCAGTGTCAACAGCATCGCTCCGAAGACCAGGGCCGGGGTGCGAAATTTGGCACCTGTTTCGGCAAACTGCAATCCCGAGAGCAGTGCTCCATAAACGAGGATCGTAGGCAGCACGCACGGCAGGGAGACCAGCACGGTACAGATCTGCGCCTGAACAACGATCGGGGCGAGTGTCACACAGGAGACCACGCCGGCGTAATGGTCCAGATCCGGAAACATCCGTCTCCAAAGAAGTCCAGCCTGAAAGGCGAACGCAAACCAGAGCAGGGCCGATACTATGGTAAGCCCCGCGGCCGACGCCGGTACAATACCGCAGACGAACCGATATAGGTGAGCCAGCAGCGGGCGATCCGGCATGGTTTGCGAGAGAATCGTGGTGCCCGATTCCCTCGTCAACAACTGCAGCCATCCATCGTCATACAGCGGGAACGCGCGCAAGGTTCCATAGAAGAGCGGAATGCCGATCAGCAGGATCACCAGAATCTGCAGCAGCGCTGCGCGATATCCGGACGCGCGCGCAGGCGCGGGCCACGATACCAGTGAGAGGACAGGCGTGTGGGACGTCATAAAGAAACCTAGCGCGCCGTCATTGACCAGTATTCGTCCCGCGTCCCTTGCTGGTCGAGCACGACCGCTCTCTCAACGGTATTGGCTCTCAGATCGATATTCAACGCATTGCTCAGAACGTACAGCGGCCTCCCCTTAATCTCTTCGTAGATCCGCGCAATGTAGTCGCCAACGATGCCGATGGCGAGCAGGGTCGCTCCGGAAAACGTGATCTGCAGCGCGACCAGGGAAGTCCATCCGGGGACGACGTGGTGTACGAACGCTTCGTGGATCGCGTAACCAATGTATAGGACTCCCAACGCCGTGAGCACTGCTCCGAGCGACAGAGCGAGCCGCAGCGGCAGGCCTGAAAACGACGAGATAGCCATCCACGCGAAGCGGATCATCTTCAAAGTCGAATACTTCGTGGATCCGGCGGCGCGCGCCTGCCGTTCGAATGGAACGATGGCTTCCTTCAATCCGAGCCATGCAACCAGGCCGCGCATGAACCGATGCTGCTCGCGGAAGCCGCGGATGGCGGTGATCGCAGCGCGGCTGAAGAGCCGAAAGTCGCCGACCTGCGGAACCAGTCGCTCGTCCACCATGGTCCGCATCATCCAGTAGAAAAAGGCGGCGGTGCTGCGCTTAAACCATGTGTCCTTTTCCCGCGCGACGCGCTGCGCGGAGACGACATCGTAGCCCTGGCGGTATAACCTGACCATATCGACCAAAATCCCGGGAGGATCTTGAAGGTCGGCATCCATCACCACGACGGCATCGCCGCCGGCGAAATCCATGCCCGCGGTGATCGCCATCTGATGGCCGAAATTGCGGCAGAAATTGAGGGCTTTCACGCGCCGGTCTTCCGCGCAGAAGCCGGCGAGGATCGACTGCGTCGCATCCTTGCTGCCGTCGTTCACGAATACGATTTCGTAACGGCAGTCGGTTTTGTCCAAGGCCTGGCGAAGCACGACGAGAAGCGCCGGGAGCACCGCCTCCTCGTTGTAAACGGGAATCACTACGGACAGCAGCATATACGTCCTCCTTTATCAGCGGGAAAGGCCGGTTAAGGCCCCTGTCATCGGCGCGCTCCGTGTTGCTCCAAGGGACCAGTAAACGATTCCGCCCAAGAATCCGAGACCATAAGAGGCGTGGTAAACGAAAAACACGGCCGGCAGGATAGGCAGTAAGGTCCAGCCGCAGCGTCTTGCCGTCGCGACCGAAGCAATCATAATGGCGCTTCCGTACACTACGGCCTCGATGAGAAAGTACCGCGACGCGATGCTGGTCAACTCCCGCACGCCGGCGAGGAGGCCCACGATCGACAGAACCATCAGCAGGACCATCGACAGCACGAACGGCCCCGGCACCAAGTGGCGCCACGAACCCGGAATCCGGTACTTCCGGATGATGGGGACTTTCCAGAAGCCGTACTGGAAGTATTGACGAAACAGCGCGGACAGCTTTCCTCGCGGGCGATACCAGGAAACAATCGCCGGCGACTGCCAGACCTTTCCGCCGGAGCGGATCAGGCGCAGATTAAGCTCATCGTCCTGGTTTCGCACGAGCAGTTCATCGAAGAGTCCCAGCCGCTCGAGCGTCGCCTTGTGCCAGCAGCCATAAGTGACTGTGTCCACGTAGCCTTCGAAGTGTTCGTCGTGAAACCTCGCGCCTCCGGTTGAGAAGCGGCTGTGATAGGCCGCCTCAATCGCGCGGGCCATCCATCCTTCGGCCTTCGTGCAGGCCGGGCCACCGACGTTTTGCGCATCGGTTTGGCGAAGCGCGCGCACGCACTGGACAATATAGTCCGGCGCGTACTCGGTGTGGCAATCCATGCGGACGACAATGTCTCCAGATGCCGCGCGGATCGCCAGATTCAAGGCGGTCGACACAATGAGCTGCGGATTGTCGATTATGCGCAAGCGATCGCCGTGGCTCGCCTGATACTCCGCGACCACCTCGCGCGTGCCATCGGTACTCATTCCGTCCGCCAAGAGCACCTCGAGATCGATGCCCGTGACATCCTGTTTCCACAACGATTGAAGAAACGCGCGAATGTGCTTTGCCTCATTGCGGCAGGGAACCACCACAGACACGTGCACCGGTTGTGCGGAACCATTCTCAGACATCCCAGCGGTCCTCAGTTCCGGCCCGCAGTCGTGGCGATGCTGCGCTCTTCGCGAGAAAGCAGCGAGATCACGGCCCGGAACTTGCCGCGACCGGTTTTTTCGAGCGCCTCGACGCGTTCGATATCCACCCGCATGCCGTGAAGGCGCTCCTCTACGATGCGGCGCCGGATGACCTTCTCGTCCTCCGTTCCAAATTCGTTGGTCGCAACTACGCGGACCCGGAGCAAGTCGATCTTTTCCTGAATAATCTGACCTTCGATCACGTGCGGAAGGTCGATGAAGATTCCATGGAAACGCACCATTTCGGTGCCGTCCGGCCCGACGACGGCATCCTCGAGACGGCCCACAAGCTCTTTCAGCACCGGCAAGTGACTCCGGCCGCACGCACACGGGGTGTCCGACCACATCCCTACGTCGCCAATTTGATACCGGATCAGCGGCTGCGCGTCATTGGTCAAACTGGTACAAATCAGCCGACCGGGGACGCCGGAAGGAACGGGACGGCCGGAGTCATCAACGATCTCGACGACCCCGAAATCCGGACTCACATGCAGGCTGCCGCACTGACACTCCGTGGCGAGGGCGCACTGTTCGACAGAGCCGTACTCCTCGTACGCCCGGACGCCGAATGCATCGCGGATCACGGACTTCATCTCCGGCGTCAGCTTCTCGCTGGACAATACGATCGCATCTGGCCGATAGTCAAGCTTCAGGCCTTGCTGCAGCATCATTCGCCCCAACACGTAATGCGAATAGGCATAGCCGGTCAGGAGCCGCGGACGATACCGATTGAATCCTTCCACGTAGTTGGGTACATTCCGAGGATTGATGTGATACGCAGTAAAATACACGTGCTTTTCGGCGCGATTATATCGGTAGAAAGGCCCCTTCGAGTCTGACGACGGAACGATCATGCGCCCGCCGAGGGTCGAACGCGGTGTACGAATACTCGTTCCGGCCCAGCCGAACGACCGGACTTCGCGAGCCGCCAGGAATCGCCGGTGCCCGTCGGCGGTGCAGACCGTTAAAATCGGTGTCCCGGTGCTGCCGCTGGTGTAGTATCTGCGCTGGTCCTTTTCCGGAATGTCGGAAGCGATAAACGCCGACGGATCGCGGCGCAGATCGCTTTTAGCCGTCGTGGGCAAACCACTCAGATCGCCCATCCTCATGTGTGCGAGATCTCCGCGTTCGATTCCCGCCGCACGCCACTTCCGCGCATAGAATGGAACCCGATCGAACGCGCTGGTCAGCACCTCTTGCAGGCGCCCTTCGACATAGGAGCGCATCTCCGGCTCTGAATAGCTCTCCCGCTCTCGAAATCCGCGGACGTGTTCCTGGTAGCGTCCTCCCATGCGTTCATGCCGGTAGGCATACCCGTACAGACTGATCCCGAGGTTCTGCGCCCAAACGGGAAGGTAAGGATAGAAGCGCTCTGACGGATGCGCCATACGAAGGCTCCTCAGGAACGGCCGGCTGCTATGGAAGACAGAAGATGCTCCCACTGGGGGAGAATATTGGACCAGTCGAATGTCTCCGCCTTGCGCCGCGCATTCAGTGACAACCGATGGGCCAGGCCGGGTTCGACGAGGATGCGGCGAATCGAGCCCGCCATTGCAATAGGATCTCCGGGCGGCACCAGCAGGGCATCACGCTCGTGTTCGAGCAAATAGGGTATCCCACCGACATTCGTGCTGACGATGCACAATCCGCACGCCATCGCTTCAAGGATGCTGACTGGCGTGTTATCAATGTTGGTCGTGTTCAGGAAGATGTCGCCCTTGTCCAGTTCCGACGGCACCTCCCTCGCCGGAACGGCGCCATGAATCCTAACATGACCGGCTACACCCGCGTCCGACACCGCACGCTGCACGTCAGCGAGGGCGCCATCGCCTTTGTCGGGTCCGCTCATCGTGAGCTGGATTTCGGGAAACTCGTCCTTCAGCTGAGCGACCGCCAACGGCGCGAGCGCCGGATTGTAAAGGCGATGAAACTTGCGCAACCACAGCAGGTGGGGCATGGCGTAGTTCCGCTCACGAAAACGGCAGAAGTTCACGTCAAGAGGATTGGGAAGCAGCCGGAGATTCTGACAGTACGAGTCCATCTCCATGAGAAGATATCCTGACGGTGTCGTTACTGCCGCCGCGGAGCGAAGCAGCATGCGCACGCGCCCGGTCCATCGTCGCGCGAACGAAGGCAGATCGCCGCCGTGCAGGGCCAGGACATGGGGCTTTCGAAGCGTCTGAAGCAAAGCGCAGACTGCTTCGGCCCATAGAAATGCCGACCCGCTATAAACATCGATGAGAGCGATGCCGTAATCATCGCGCCGGTCCCAGGAGGTCCACAGCATATCGCACAGCCGCGCGGGCCGCGACAATCGGCTCGAGGTCGTCACGATGCTCCAGCCGCGCAACTGGAGGTTCATTTGCAGATCATCACAGACACTGCGGGTTCCGAAGGACTGGGACAGGAAATTGCCGACCATCAGCAGTCTCTTCTGCCCGGCGATTTCCGGAGTAATGCTCATTTGGCGATCACAACGAATGCACCGAACTCGGGTGCGGTATGCGGCACGCCCGGGACGGTGCCGACGGGCTGGGCCACCGTCAGGTTCGTCATCGGAATCGTCACCGAACCGCCGCCATAAGCGCCTGTCACTATGGGCGGGCCGTAAAACCGCTCCGCATCGCGAATCTCGAAACTCGCACCGGGCTGAAGGACCTTCGACAGATCCACTGACACGGAGTTGGAGAGTCCCCAGTTGTAGACGACGATGTTGGCGCGGCCAGGTTCATATTTATTCGGACGCGCGAACACCCACGTGCCTTGGGGACGCCCGAGATTCATCCGCGCGTCCGCATCGAGGGTGGTGGCGGCTTTCCAATCCGCCCATTTCATCACCTGGCCGTTGTAGGCGAAAAGCCCGGAACCATAGTAGGTATTGCTGGCAAACGTATACTTCGACATCTGTTGCCCGTTGGTCGCACTGAGGCCGAGTGTGGTTCCGCTGACGGCGTAGGCGGTGTTGTTGGAATAGGTCAGAGTACTCCAATTCCATATGTCGAGTGCGTAGTAGCCGCCGATCCAGTAATTCCCGGTCAGCGAGACATCCTGATTGAAGCCGCCGAAACTCCATCCGACCCGCGAGTAGCCGCTACTGGCGGAAGGTGTGTCGTACAGATAATTGCCGTCGATACGAATCCCGCTGATGCTGCCGGCGAAGCCAAACAGAATATTATCGACGAACTGGCCGCCCAACGAGCCGTTATTGAAAAGTATGTTGCCGTCCACCAAGATATTCTGGACGCTGGCGGCAGCTGAACCATAGGCTTGAATGCCGAGATCGAATTGATTGAAGATAATGTTGTCGCCGATGTGCTTGGTGCCGTCCTGATTCTGCGTGTAGATTCCGTGGCCGTGACCGCGATCCGGGCCTTGCCATCCGTTAGCGTAAATCAGACAGCCGTAGATCTCGGCATCCCGCGCGGGAGTCCAGAATCCGAAACCGGCATCGGCGTCGTGCACGACCATGTTGATGAACCTGGTCCCAGGGCCGTTCGCATTCACGCCCCAAGTTCGTAGACCGCCGAATGACCCGGCCGTGGGGGAGGTGCGGCCCGGCAGAAGATTCGTTACTTCAAAACCCCAGTACCAGGTGTCCGCGCCGTTCACGGTGAGGCTGCCATTAATGGTCGCGCGCTCGCCCGGATATTGCCGTACGACGATGGGATTCCTTGACGTTCCGGTCATCGTGCTCACGAATGTTGTCGTGCCGTCGCCGTAAGTACCGTTGCGAAGCCAGATGGTATCTCCTGGCCGAATCACGGCTGGTTGCCCCAACGCGGTCGCAAGATCCCAGGGATGGCTCTTCGTGCCGGAGGCGCCGGGGCTCCCGTTCAGCGCCACGTACCACTGATTGCCCGCAGAAGGCGTCACATTCGCAGCCACACTCACGTTCGCCTGCGATTGCGCCGCACCGGCTGCGACCACGATATTCGGCGAACTCGTCAGGAGGCCCTGCGGCACCGTAACGTTGATCTGGTACAATCCCACCGAATTCGGGCTCAACCCGGCGTACGAAACGGACGCGGGCGTACTATCGAATACGACCGATGGAGGCTCCGACACGAGGTTTAGCGGGCCGCCCGCGCCACCGTCGCCCGCAGGAGCACCGGAACCGACAGGGGGAGTCACTGCGCCGAGACCGATCAGGTACAGCGTGAGCATTTCTCCGGGTTGCGCCGGGGAGTACACCGAAACCCAGGAGTAATCGGCATGCAGCATGATGGCGTACCCAGCGCCGTCGCCGTTTGCGGTGATCACTCGAGGTGCCTGCGCTTGAACCGTGAACGGGAACGCCGCGCTCACGCCATTCGTGTTCCGGACGCGAGCCTGCACCGTGGAGACCGCAATCCCATACGGAACTTGCGCATTGATCTGATCGGGCGCCACGAAGAAGAGTGGCGCGTTCAGCGTGCGTATGCCATCGTTCAATTCCAAAGACACGCCCCCAAGTTCGGCCGGAAGAGGATACCCGGGCGCTACGCTGCTGCTATCGGCGAGATTGGCACCAAAGACGGAGACGAGCGTTCCGGGTGCAATCCGGTCAGAGTAGCTGGCCAGGTCGACGACCGCAGTTACCCGCGGCGCGGCAATAATGGCTGGGCCGCCACTCATGGCCGCCCCTGCAATCACCCACAACAGGAAGCACGGCCCTCTCATATGGCCCGTCTCTGTTCCATGAGGATTTCCTCATAGAACGCACAGATCTCCTGGATGATTGGATCTGAGTCGTAGACCGTTTCGACGCGCTCCTGGAACATCTGCCCGAGCGTTAACCGGCGGCTCGTTGAATTCAACAGCAATGTCAATGCCTCAGCCAACCGTTCGGGCTGCGACGGGGGAACGCAGATGCCAACTCGTCCGTTATCGATCACCTCGCGGCACTGGCCCACGTTCGTGACCACCGGCGCCAGACCGGCTTTGCCATACTCGAGCAGTGCCAACGGTAGTCCTTCCGAGACCGAACTCAGCACACCGATGTCGCACGCCCGGAGAATGGCGGGAACGTCTTCGCGCTGCCCCAGAAAGGAGACGACATCATCCAGACCCAAGTCAGAACTCGTCTTTCGTACCAGATTCAAGTACGGAGAGTCCGCAGTGTCGCCGACCAGAAGAAGATGCGGGCACGGGGCGAAGCGCCTCACGATCGACATTGCCCTCAGTAGGGTGACGTGATCCTTTTGCGGACGGAAGTTCGCCACGCACACGATTCGGCGGCCCGGGTTCCCGGGTAGCGATTCTGGCCCAGGAGTGGATTGCGCAAACTCGATCAGGTTGGGAATATAGCGGACCCGTCCCGCGGGAATGCCCAGACGGCGTCGCGACCATTCAACCAGCGGTCGATTGACCGCGATTACCCCGCCGATGTTGCGCGCGGCAAGGCGGTAACTCCATACCGGCCGATCGTCCAGTTCGCAGCGCCCGTAATGATCGTGCCAGACGACGGGAACGCCGGACAGCCATCCAGCCAATCGTCCAAAGAAGAGCGAAGTTCCATGCGCGTGTAAAATGCGGATCCTGCGCGCGTGGATTAAAGCGATGAACCGGCGTAGCGCCGCAAAACCGATTCTGCCGGTGCGATGGAGCGTCACGAGGGAGACGTGCGGCGCCACGAGCTTCGACAGGGGGCCCTCCTCGCGCGTCGCACAGAGATACGTCGAATACCGGTCGGTGGGCAGCAGATTCGCCAGATTCACCGCGACCCTCTCCGCCCCCCCGATGGAGAGCGAATCGATCAAATGCGCCACCCCGATGCGCTCCGACGATGCGGGACTCTCCTCCCCGTCCTGGGTTTTCGTGCCATCGGCGGGTTCGGCCACTTCTGAGCGTGCGGCCCGCGGCGCACATTCGCGGGATGGCGACAATCGCTTCGGCTCGTCCCGATAGGGTGCAAGAATGCTCCGCGGCGATGGTGGGCTCGGATCCTTAACGCCCACAAACACCGAATTAATCGCGATCGTGGTTTGCGTCAGTCGATCGCCCGCATAGAAGCGGTCGAGAGCGATCAACGGGCGGAAACAAAGGCGCGTGAAGAATGACGTCACTCGACTCCAGTAGAGGTTCTTCCAAAGGGACTGGAAGAATGCGATCAAGGCGAGCGACAGGGCCGAGAACGGTCCTCCCGTCAGGCGCAGTTCCAGTTGTCGGAACTTGCGATACAAGAGCCGATGGCCGAGCGGCGTGAATCGTTGAAAATCGAACGGGAAGCCGTGATTCGGATAGAAGAACGGAATCCCGGAGAAGACGGTTCCGCCCGGCTTGAGGCATCGATAGATCTCCTCGACCACCTCGGAGGGATCGAGCGTGTGTTCGAGCACCTGATCGATGATCACGAGGTCGACTGAATCCGCGAAAAGCGGAAGACGCTCGCCGCCGCACACGATATCGGCATCTCCCTGCAAAGTCACATCCGAAAGTATCAGCCGGGCGTTGGGGAGCATCTCACGGAAGGACCTGCCGGTGAACCCACAGCCGATCACCAGGACGACGGGATTCTCCGGCAACCCGCCTACGTACTTCTTCAGCCCAGCGGTTTTCTCCTGCCAGCTTCCGGCTGGAAAGAGTTTCCGAAAGAGGTATTTGATTCCCTTGATCTCGGAGAACAAGCGCCGGTCCGTGTGCGACAATACCTCCGCCGCCGAAAATAGGCTACGCGATTCGTTAAGCAGCACGGGCCGGCCATTCCAGATGGGAAAGCTCCGGTTACACCGGGTGCAGGCAAACGCCTCGGGCGAGACCAGCGCCAATGGCCCACGGTCCTCGCATGGACAACACAGATACTGAGAAAGGTCTTCAATTGTCATGGGATCTTCTCAGCTTTCGCGCAAGTGACTATAAACGGTCAGCGGCATCCGCCATTTTCTGGACAGCAGCTCCTGCAACGCGTCCCGAAGCCCCTCAAGGGAGTAGTTTTGCCCCCATGAGGCAGCCGCTCTCGAGATCCGCTCGTACTCTTCGGGTGTCCGAATCGCCTCCTTCAGGCAGGCGACCAAAGCCTGCGTGTCGTCGACCGGAAACACATAACCTTTGTCGTGCAGCAGCCAGGGAATCAGTCCGTGATCCGTGCTGATGCAGACCACACCGTGGCACATCGCCTCGGCGAGCACCTTCGGCCATCCCTCGGAATGGCGCGACGGAAGCACTAAGATGTGACCGCGTTCATACCAGTGCATGACTTCCTGAAACGGAACCGCGCCGATGAAGGCGACCGACTCCTGGATACCGAGGTCGGCACACAGCCGTTTCAATCTGCCCAATTCCGACCCGTCTCCAATGATCGATAAGCGGAACGCGACGCCCTCGTCAGCGAGCCCCCGTGCGGCGCGAAGCAGTATATCCACCCCTTTAAGCTCCGTTAGCCGTCCCGAGTACAGGATCTCTACGGGCGAGCCGAGGCGTTTGCGGCGCGCCACTTCCACCGAGTGGCGCACCTGATCCGCCGTCATCATCGAAGTGAAGAACGGCACGATGTGCTTCGGTTGATCGGGCCATTCCCCATAGACGGTGACGACGCCGTTTCTCCACCAGAGCGATCGCATCACGGCACGCTGCAGGCGCACAGTCACCGGCTCGCCGTGATATCCGTTCCATTGCCCCGCGTATTTTGCCACTACGAAGGCGCTGAACCATGGTGCGAGCAGTAGTCCGAGCAATCCCAAGTTGCCGGGACATCGCACATGAATCGCCTCCACGCCGCGCATCGCCCGCGCCAGGTTCCAGAGGAGCACCGGCAGTAACGCGATCTGCTTCAGTTTTGCGCCGAAGCAATCGCCGCCAGTCTCCATCTGTGGAATCATCGAAATGTTGGATCGCGTGAAGGGCAGACAATCCTTCGGCGGGACTTCATTGCGGAGTGGCGACGCGATCCGGACCTCCGGAAACAGATCGGCCCAGATATCGATCTCACGCGTGTATGGCCCGTAGGCATAGATCGCGCCTTCGTGCCGATAGTGGTAGACGTGCGAGACAATAAGCAACCGGTTGATCTTGGGTGGCATGGGCTTTCAGCGAGCGGCCGCGACCTGAGGCTCGGCGGACTGCCAGGCGATGAATTTCCGAATTCCCTCGGAGAACGGTGTGGATGGCTGATAGCCGAGCAGCCGCTGCGCCTTGGAGATATCGGCGAATGTGATGGGCACGTCGCCCGGCTGGTCAGGTCGTTGCACGATCGTGGCTCGTACCCCGAGATTGGTCTCCAGCAGCTCGATCAGCGTCCGCAGCGGAATCGGATCCGAATTGCCGAGGTTGAACACTTCGTAGCGGCAATCATAGTGAAGGGCGGCGACGATCCCTTGCACGATATCGTCGACAAACGTGTAATCGCGGCTGCTGGAGCCATCTCCGAAAACAGGGATCGGCCGGCCCGCGCACATCATCTGTGTAAACTTCCGAATCGCCAGATCCGGACGCTGGCGCGGTCCGTAGACCGTGAAGAATCGCAAACAGACCGTCTTCAGGCCGTACAAATGCGAATAGGTATAGCAGATCTTCTCACCTGCGATCTTGGTCGCGGCGTACGGCGAGATAGGGAGGTTAGCGGAATCGTCTTCCCGAAAGGGAACACGATTGGCAACACCGTAAATGGAACTCGACGAAGCGAAGACAATCTTGTCGACGCGGAACTCCCGCGCCGCTTCGAGCAGTGTCATTGTCCCCTGGACGTTGACCATTTCATATAGCAACGGCTGACGGATCGAGGGCCGAACCCCGGCGCGCGCGGCCATGTGAATCATGGCTTCCGGACGCTCCTGCTCAAACACGTGCCGCACAGTGTCCGGATTGCAGATGTCGCCCTCATAAAAGGCAACGGCGCTTCGGAATGGGGCCAAATTCTCGAGCTTCATAGCCGGCGGATAGAAGTCGTTCAGGTCATCGAGAATCGAAACGCGATGACCTTGGCTGACCAGATGTCCGCTCAAGTGAGAGCCAATGAACCCCGCCCCCCCGGTAACAAGAATTCTCATACATTCAGACCTTTCACGGCGTCTACCAAAAGCTGTCAGGCTTGCGCGGTCTCTTCAATCAGCCGCGCTGCTTCGTCGCTCTGTGCCAGGCGAAGGCACTTTGCCAAATGGCCGGCGAGCACGCGAGCACGCGGATCTCGCACTATCGCGCCGTGGTGTCCTGGAGTATCGATAATTTCCAGGCCGCCCTTGACGAGCGGACCCCAGCCGAGCGCGCGGTCGGCCACGATTTCTCGCGGCTGCTCGGTGGCGCGGAACAGCGTCACGTGACCGTCGTATTCTGGGGCGATGTAATCGCCAGCCGCCCAGTGCCCCGCCCGATTTACTTCGCGGATCGCCTTGGTCCAGAACAACCGACGGTAGCGATCTTGCGCCGCATCACGAAGCTGCTTGCAGCGTTCGATGGTGCCATCAATGCGCTGGTTTTTCCATCGCCTAGCCTTTTCGAGAATGTATCCAGGCCGTTGGCGCGGCTCGCAAACCAGGAAATTGCTCCAGTGCAGGCTGACGCGCTCGCGCAGGCGATTGACCCGGTGCCGCCAGACGGTCGTAGTGGGGAGCAATGCCGGATACCCAGGTCCGTTGGTATCGAACAACGCAAGAAACGCAATGCTCGCCCCCTGCGCGTGAAGCTGGCGCGCCATTTCGTACGCGACCAGGCCGCCGAAAGAAGATCCGCCGAGATAGTATGGGCCGCGCGGCTGAAACGCGACGACCTCTTCGATATAGTGCGCGGCCATCTCTTCAACCGTCAGGTTCGGCTGTTTTCCGTCCAAGCCGAGCGCCTGGATTCCGTAAAACGGCTGATCCTGGTCCATATACTTGGCCAGATCCAGATATTCCAGAATGTTGCCACCGACACCGTGCACGCAGTAAAACGGAGGTCGCGAGCCGCCTGGCTTGATTGGCACCAGCGATTGCCAAGGAGCCTGCCATCCGTTCCGCGAAAGGATGGCCGCCAGCTTTTCGATCGTCGGCGCCTCGAAAAGCGTCACCATCGGAAGCTGTTTGCCGGTGAGTTTGTGTACCTGCGAAAACAGCTGGACGGCGAGCAGCGAATCGCCGCCGAGATCGAAATAGTCGTCGCGAATACCGATCCTGTCGACACGCAACAAGTGTTGCCATATGCCGGCGAGTTGCCGTTGAAGCTCCGTATCGGGCGCCTTGAAATCGCGCGTAGCGCCGGGATGCCATCCGCGGCTCGACTCGACCGCTTTCAGAATCTGTTTGACATCGGTCGACATCAGAGCCAGTTCGCTTGCGCGATCCCGGCTGCGGCTGGAGGCGCCGGAAGCGGCTTTCGACAAGGGAGTTTCACGGCTCTCGGAGTCACGCGGCGCCGCGGCCGTCTGCGGATCGAAACGCAGTGCTGCGACCGCGTCCGCCGGAAAATCATACACAAAGCCGCCGGCGATCTCGGCTCTATACGGTTCGCCGACGCTGTCGAGAAAAGTCCGCGCCGGCTTGTTCTTCGCTGTCGTAAGAAACGGGACACGCACGGCTTTCATTCCGCTTTCTATCGCGATCTCACCCAGGCGTGCGAGAATCCGGTGCTCGACGCCCTTCCCTAAGACTCGGCAACTGAGCAGGAAGGTGTCGACTTCGAGAGAATCGCCGGTTAGTTCGTAAATGACGACTCCGACGAGACCGTACTCGCCGAAGCGGTCGCTCACCTTCGCGGTCAGGATGCCGAGGTTGTTCCGGGAAAGAAGCTGTTGAATGTCGCTCTCGCTGCGACGCCGCGTCGTGAAGTTGAACTGATTCGTGCGCGTCGTCAATTGGGTCACGCGCGGAAGCTGGTCGGGAGTCATGCCGGTGATTTCGATCTTCAATTCCAGGCCAGCGATGAAGTCGCTAAGACTCTGGGACGTCGCCTGAAGTTCATCACGCCGGCGATTCTGCAGCCACATTGCGGTCCGCTGCCGGTCCTCTTCCGTGATCCTCAGGTGGTCGAAGGCCCAGACGTGGGAGAGCCATGCGGGGATTTTGGCGACGTCGGAGGGCAGTGGCAGGACCAGGCATTCGCGGCAGTTCGCCCGCACTTCGGCGCACTCCATGGGATTGTCGTCTACGAAGATGAAACTATCGAGGCCCAGCTGCAATTCCACGGCGAGCGACTTCAAGTTCTCCGACTTCGACCGCCAGTTCACGCGCCACGCGGCGATATGCGCACGGCGCAGCGGCATGTCGCTTCGCCGATCGAACACCTGCGCGACGTCCTCTTCGGTGTTTTTGCTACAAATGCACAACAGCATTCCCGCTTCGCGCTGCGCGCACATGAACTCCTGCAATCTGCGGCGTGGCAGATCGAGGCTGATCCCGGCCGCACCGTCCTCGCCACAGACACCCGACCACAACGTCTGATCGCAATCCAGGGCGATCACCTTATAGGGCGCTCGGGTGAGTGCGTCGAAGGTTCGGCAGATCGTGGTGCCGAGCCCGGAGAAATACTGCGAACTATACGGCACGTGGCCGAGTTTGTCGCTTTCCGCGTCATAGTAGTCGGCGACGGGATACATCGCGGACAGGCTGCCCGCGGTGATCAGGTGCACGCCGCTCAACCCTGCTAATTTCGCGCGAGTCAACTCCTCCATTTCACTGAAGAAGCTCGCGTTCGTGGTGGGCGCCGGAGCGCCTATGCAGATCAGATACGGTGCACCACTTCCACTCGCCGCCGAGCGCAACGTCGCCAGAAGAGCGCGCAAATTCGCTTCAATTTCGCGCTCCGATTCGGGTCCGTCGGAAAACGATCGGCTTTCCCCGCCCCGGGCGCACCGCAGATCCTCCAATCTCAGGAGCACAACGTTCAGCCCGCGCCGATTTTCGGCGAAGAGGCTCGCCGGGTCGAGCAGTTGTAGAAGCACCTGATTGTAAGGAGCGAATTCGACGCTCGCCGGGAGTTCCAGCTCTCCGATCCAATATTCGATGGAATGGCGCACTGGATCGGCCGTGAACGTTGCGGCGACCGCAATCCGGCTCTTTTCTTCCAATGGAGACGATAATGAATCGACCTTCGTCATATCGATTTGGCAATGACGGGCTCTTCGGGGTTCTGCTCAGACGCCGGCTGTAGCACTCCGACCTCCCGAACCCGCACTATCGGCGGGTATCGATCTGCAAGAAAGGCGATGCCGAGAAACACGCCGGAGATTGCGTCAATGCCGGAGACCGAGACGCCGATTGTCATAAAGCTCACCAGGCCGAGAAGCGGAGTGATCTCGCGCCGGGTACGCCAGTGGGCGATTCCGCGCCGCGTCAGCGCACCGAGCAGAAACATCAGGCCGATTAGGCCGATTAGCCCAGTTTCCACTCCGACCAGCAGATACAGCGAGTGCCACGTCTTCCCTTCTTTCGTGTAGTGGAGCGATACCGCTTTCCCCGAGCCCGGCCCGAATCCCCAGATCGGCGAATCGAAAAAGACCGCGGGAAACGATTCCCACTGGTCCATACGGCCGGTTGTTCGCTTCTGCCACGACACGTCCGACGATGTAGCTTCATCGAAGTAATGGAGAATCGCGGGCCCGCGGTCAGAGAGCAACAGAAGGGTGACCGCGACTCCGCACAGCGCTAGCATCCCGATCAGCATCCGCCTACCCTGGCGGGCCAGCGCGAGAATCAATGTCAGTCCCAGCCCCGTGACCAGCCAACTCCCCCGCGAGGTGGAAAGGGCTAAAGACAACGCCGCCGGCACGACCAGCAGAACCCGCCGCAGGACACCTTGCCCGAGCAGAAGCCACCTTCCCTGATCGGCGAAAATCATCAGGAGGACGAGCGTGGAGGACAGGCCCATGGCGACCGGATTACCCATCCGGAACTCGGCGATTTGCAGCGTCCCGAGACGGTCGCCATAGGGAAGCAATCCGCCCGCGACCGCGAACGTCGAAATCGCCAAACCGACCAACGCCGACGCAAGATACGAACGACGACTCGCCAGCAAATAGACATTGGCAGCCGTGAAGGTGAGCTCGACCATCCTAGAGTTTACGGAATAGTCCCCGATTATCAGGTAGGACAACCACCAGTACACGATGGCGACGACGAGCAGACCCAAAAGCAGCTTATCCTTGCGAACGCCGGTCAACCCGTGCTGCGGCGCAACGAGCTGGAAGATCACGGGCGCGACCGGAATCACGATCTGCGCGCTATAGAAGAACATCCCGCGCAGAAGCATGGTCCCGGGAATCAGTGCGATCATCAACGCCGTGGCCTGCTCCGGCTTGTTCTTGAGGAAGCCGTACGCCATGAACAGGAGCAGGCCGCAGAATAGCCACAGCCCCGCCAGCGACAGCAAACCGTAGCCGATGCAGAGTGCCGCCGGCAGCACGCAGAAGCACGTCTGCGCAATCACCGGAGTGCTCAGCTTCGCCGCCCGCATGCGGATTCCCGGGCATATGGCGGGCGATAGCGTGCGGCTGCGGACCGGGTAGCTTGCAGTCACCCCATCTCCTCAGTAACCCGGCTTGCGACGGGTTCCGTTCTCTTATTACCATCGACCCAGGAGCGGAATCCGGCAGCGATGCCGCGGGTTCGGGCCACAGCGCTCCTCAGTCGTGCGAAAGACGGCTCGCGTACCACGCCGACCAAGTTCACCAGCGCGTCAAAGAGCAGGAAGTGAATCAGCTGGATACGGTCGGACCTACGTGCATGTTTGGCGAACATGCGTCCGGACCCGAATCCGTCCTGATAGATCCGCTGCACGTCGGAATCGCGCGACTGCTGCGCATAGTGGTGCTTGACACGCAAATCGCCGCAGATGAGAAGGCGCGCACTCTGTCCAGCGCGGAACGAAAAATCGCGATCCTCGCCGCCGTAAGTGGGCAACTGTTCGTCGAACCGCAGCGTGCCGATCGCCGGACGGCGATAGATCATGCAGAAGCCCGGCAAGTACCCGATTTCCCTTACTCCGGAAAACGGCTTGAGAAAACTGACCGGGATTCCGCGGCCGAGGCGGTCGATGGCTCCCGGGACAAGCGCCGGCACTATACGGAACAAGCGCCGCAGCCTCCATTTGAGCGTTAGCGGAGTCGGATAATTCTGAAGATCGTAGGCAGTCATGCCGCCGACGCCGGCGAAGTCCGGTCGCGCGAAGAGTTCCGCCAGTTGGCGCAGGAAACCGGGCTCCATAGTGACGTCGTCATCGAGAAAGCAGAGTAGGTCCCCGCGAGCAAGGTCTATACCGATGTTTCTCTGGCGCGTCAGCCCCTTGGCAGATCCGATCAACCGCATCGAAGCGGACATCGATGGATGCTCCCGCAGGAACGCCGCAAACGCAACGCGCACGGACGGATTCTCCCCGCTTCCGTCGACGATCAAAACCTCGAAATCCGCCGCGGCTTGCCCGGCGAGACAGCCGAGCAGCCGGATCAGCGCTTCAGCGCGGCCGTAAGTGCAGACGATGATGGAAATCAGCATCGCTTATCCGTGGAACTTCTCGATCGCGGAACGGTAAAATGCCTCGTTGCGGTCCAGGATCAGCGGCGCCGAGAAGGCCTCTGTCACGCGGCGGCGTCCGCCTTCTCCCAGGCGGGCGGCGAGGTCGTCATCACGGAGCACGCGGATGATCGCGTTGGCGATCTCTTCCGGACGATCAGGATCGACGAGCAGTCCGCTGATACCGTGGTCGATCAATTCCGGACCGCTGCCCCGATTCGTGTAAATGGTCGGGCACCCCTGCGCCATGGCTTCGAGCGGCGCCATGGCGAAGGCTTCCACATACGACGGAAAGACGGCAACACGGGGCCGCCTCAGAGTTTCCAACAGCCGATCTCGCGTCGTGTGGCCGTGAAAATGAACACTGTCATGGCGCCCATTGAGCTGCCGCGTCAGATACGCCGTCATGCTGCTGCCGTCTTCCATCAAGCAGTCTTTGCCGAAGACGTGAAGCTCCGCGTCCGGACAAGCCTGTCTCACCGATTTCCAGGCGCGAATCAGCGAGACCACACCTTTCTTCGCATTGAGGCTCCCCGTGAACACCACCTCGTTCCGGGACCGCGTTTTCACAGGCTCGAAGTCGCGCAGTTCCACGGGGTTATGCAGGATCGCCGGTTGCCGCTTCCCCAGTCCGAACACTTGCGCGGTCCTGTCCGCGGTGTATTGGCTGGTCGAGGCGATAAAATCGCATCGCCGCAGGCTCGCTCTTTCGAGCCAGAAGCTTAGGCGATCAACACGCCATCCCATCTCGGCGGCAAAATAGGCGCTGCTGCCGTGCAGCCGGCCGACGACTGGCACCGGAAGCCGTCCCCATCCAGCCGCGCCTCCCTGATAATCGGGCACTTCCACAAGGTCGACCTCGCCATCCTTCGCCCATTTGGCGACCATTCGGAAGAGGCGGTATCGCGCTGCGATCCAGCCTAGCTTCCCTTTGGGTGTTTGGAGCCGCCAGACCTGAACGCCCTCATCCTCCTCCCGCCGCACGGACTCGGCTTGCGGATACACCCCGACAACGCGAAGGTTGTGGCCGCGACGAACGAGAGCCCGGCCCATCAGCTGAGTCACACTCCCAATTCCCCCATGCGGCAGCGGAGGATATTCGTTGCACTGGAAACAGATGTTCATCTAAGTTCAGCCGTTTTCCCGTGTGCGAGAGAACGGAGATCTTTCATGCCGAGCTTTAATCCGTTCGTCAATACTTCCACCGGCTGCTGCACCGTGTTCGCTCGTAGGAGCTTCCATTTTCGGAAGCTCGCGAGGCGCTTCAGGTCATTGCGTTCTTCATCGGTGAGCTGTGGATCTTGGCGCCACAGACTCTCCCACCGATCGAGCATCGCCAAACCCCGCGAAACCGGCATGACCTGGCTGTAGCCGACGGCCCACAATACATCCAGTTCCTTCCGGTTCCACAGTTCGCCGGTGAGCGCGAGCATGTGATCGCGCAAGACGTCAATCGCGAGGTCGCGCTGCAACTGCGGCTGCTGTTTCGTCTGGCGGTTCTCGTGCATGCGCACGTACGAGAGAACCTCCGGCACGATCCCGAGCCAATCGCGCCGCGTGAGTTCACACCACAAGCGATAATCCTGAGACAACGGCAAGGGTCGATACCCACCTAGCTCGACGAGCGCCGCACGCTCGATGCAGGCGCTGCTATGGATGCTCTGACCGCGCAGCAGCAGATACCACTTGAAGACCCGCGGACGCTCCGGCAGAGTCATGACGCGAGGGAGGATCCCCCGTTCACTGAACGGCGTCCAAAATGAAACGCAGGCTCGAAACTGGGTATTCGCCGCCATGAAGTCGAGTTGCCGTTGAAACCTGTGGGATGGCGAAAGGTCGTCAGCGTCGGTGCGAAAGATGTACTCTCCCCGGCTGACACGCAAACCCTCGTTCGCCGCCACGTAGGGACCGCGAGATTGCGTACACTCGATCAATCGAATGCGGCTGTCGAGCCGCATTGCCCGTTCCACGATGAGTTTGGTTCGATCCGTTGAGCAGTCGTCGACGATGATATATTCCCAATCTTCGAAGGTCTGGCTCTGGATGTTCGCAATCGCCTCGGTGAGATAAGGCGCGCCGTTGCGAACGGCGGTGAGCACCGTAATCCTGGGTGATTTCAATTCGCGACCCCCAGCAATTCGAGACAGGATTCCTGAGGAGGAGAAAGACGGCGGCGCACGCGCATCCAGACCTCCAACACGAGAAGGCTCCATACGCCTCGCGCGAAGGAGCCCGCGCTCTGCGGGCTTTCCACCAGAGCACGGATCGCCGAAGGCTGGAACAATCCCTCCCTTACGCAAAGCCCATCCGGCAGGCAACGCAGGAGTTTGAAAATGGCCGGCTGCCCGACCCACCGTGACAGCGGTGTGTCGAAGCCCCATTTCGGCCGGCTCAAAATCTCCGGTGCGCAACGTTTCCCAAGCGTCTGCTTGAGGAAGATTTTGAAATCGTGACCACTCTGCTTCTGCGGCGCGCGCAGCCGCTGCGCGAATCTCACCAGGCGGAAGTCCATGAACGGTACCCGAACCTCCAGGGAATTCGCCATCGACATACGATCAGTCAGCGCGAGAATCTGATCTGGCAGATAGGTGTGCTGATCGATGAATTGCCGCCGCGAGACAGGATCGTCACCGGGATACCGCTTCCACAACGATTCGACAAGCTCCTCGGCTTGACCGCGGGCCGGAAATCCGAAGCGCCTCAACGCGGGTGTGTTGAAGATCTGCAATCGATGCAGATAACTCCGCCACGCGGCGGATTCGCCGGTCGCCAACCGAAGCTCCTCGGCCCACGAATACCGGTAAGGCTCCATGATCGGAGCCAGTGCCCCCGCCGCCCAAGGCATCGCGGCGAAAGCCTTGCGGATCCGCCCGACCCCCGGCTCTCCGTAACGCGCGTAGCCGCCGAACAATTCGTCGCCGCCGAGCCCCGAAAGACACACCCGAACCTCCTGCGCCGCGAATCGGCTGATCAGGTAATTCGGGATGATCGATGAGTCCCCCATCGGTTCATCCATATGCCACAACAACAGGGGCAGATGAGTAATCGCATCTTCCGGGCTCGCGACCATCTCTCGATGCCGTGTGCCCGCATGGCGCGCTACGGTCCGTGCATAGGGGAGTTCGTCGAACTCGGTTTGCGTGAACCCCATCGAAAACGTTGTCAGCGGGATTCTAGACCCGCGCTGCGCGGTTTCGGTGACGAGACTCGAGTCGAGACCGCCGCTCAGAAACGCGGCGACTGGCACATCACTGCGCATGCGCAGGCGCACTGCGTCATCGAACTTCGCCTCCAGAGATTGTTCCAGGGTTGACGCGTCCTCCTGCGCCGCGCCGAGATCGGCCAGATCCCACCATGTCGTGAGGCAATGATCCGCAGCTTCAAGAAGGAGATACTGGCCAGGCAGGAGCTTCCGCACCCCCTGGTACGGAGTGGCATCCCGAGGGATGTACCCCAGCCGGAGATAATCAGCGCACGCTTCCAACTCCAGTTCCGTGTCAAGCCCCGGTTGCGTGAGCAGACACTTCAGTTCGCTCGCGAATAACCAGCGGGTATCGACGCGCGCGTAGTACAGGGGTTTGACACCCATCCGGTCGCGGCCCAGCAGAACCGAGCTCCGCTTGCGATCCCACAATGCGATTGCGAACATGCCGTTCAAATAAGGGAACAGCCCGGTTCCGTATTCTTCGTAGAGGTGAACCAGCACTTCGGTGTCGCTGTGAGTCTGAAACCGGTGCCCGGCCCGCTCGAGCATTGCGCGTAGCTCGACATAATTGTAAATCTCGCCGTTGAACACCACGGCAACGGAACGGTCTTCATTGAAGATCGGCTGATCACCACCGGCGATGTCGATGATCGCCAGTCGTCGCATTCCCATCGCCACCGGACCGTCCACCAGAGAACCTTGACCGTTCGGTCCACGATGCCGCTGGATGTCGATCATCGGCATGAGCTCGCCCAGGCCCGGAGGCCGGAGAGGATCATAGATTCCCGCTATTCCACACATGTGGTTCTCGCAAGTCTAGACGCAGGCGTCCGCAAAAGAAGTGGATTGCGTCATCATGGCAGCGTGACACTCGATGCGGAGCCGCCAACGCACGGGCGGCCGGACACGTCCGTGAAGCAACAGAACCCGGGCGGCCTTTTCCACGCCATATTCGGGAATCACACTGCCTGCCTGAATCGATGCGCAAACTTCCGAGGGCACCTCAATCCGCATCCGCACCGAAGCCCGGCGCCCCGTTAAATCGAAAATGACGAGGTCGCCGTCGCGTCGCATAGCACTCAGCTCACCGTCTCCGAGACAGAGGTGCGACTCGAATTGGAACCAGCTTCGCGCAACCCCCGCGATACGCTCCTCCAGCACGAGACGGAAGTCCTCATCGAAATACCAAACTCTCTCGAGTGTCAGATCGCACTGGAGCCGCTGAAAGCCGTGAGATCGGAACCGCAAACCGTTTTCCTGAAGGCCGATTTCGGAGTTCGATTGCGGCCAATACCAGGGGGCCAACGAGGCGTCTTCCGGCAAGGAGACTACGCCAGCCAGACCGTTCAGGCAAGTCACGTTCTGTGCCGCGGCGCTGCGAGACCATACACTCTTTCGATCGCGAAAACGGAGAAAACTGCCTGGCTCGCGAATCACGACCTCGCCCTCATATCGCACTTCGAAACTTCCCTGCCCGGCGTCGCCGTGGGCCCGGATCTCGGGCCGCGGATCCGCGTGCACCACCAACTCCGCCGCGTGGCGGGGCGCCCTCAGAAAGGCAAATCCTCCATTCGGGTATAGTTTCATCGTGGGAGCTGTCGCAGCAGGCTGCGGGAGACGGGGCGCTGTTCCGCAATAGTAAATAGTCAGCGGCGTGATCGCGCGATGATGTGGCGTCTCATCCAGAAGTCCATGATGAAACGCAGCGGCGACGAGGCCCCACAAGTCTTCGACCGGATGATCGGGGGAGTTGTCGCCGAAACGCGGCAATGTCCCATCCGCGCGAAGCAGGTCGTTGGCGAGACGGAACATGGCGCGCGCGCTTTCCTCAAATCCATCCGGCGCCGCATGCCCGCATACGCGGCACGCCAGGAGGTACTCGAGTAACGTGCGGCACAGCAATAGATGATAATGGCTGGACTGTTCGGCGAATGTGCCGTCGTCCAACACGAGCGCCGGAAAATATTCGTCCCAGATCTCGAATGCGCGGCGGCGCCACAACTCGGCTTCGGCAGTTCCCGGCACCACGGCCGATGCTATGTACAAAGCGCGGGCGTTGTTGAGCAGATGATTGTGCATGCCCAAGGCGTATTCGACATTCGCTGCCAACTGCGTCGCGTCTTCCCACACCTGCCGCTTAAGGGTCGTCGCAAAACGGGCGTTAGCCGGAGCGGGGAGCCAGTAGATGACTTCCGCGAGCGACGCGATTCGCTCGGACGTCGTATAGGCAGACTGGGCAAGAGGATTGCGGAGGCGTCGCTCGTTCCGCCAGACGTTCCAATCCCGCTCGAAGCTCTTGACTGCCGCGGAATGCCCGAAGGCCGCCGCCTGTGCATATCGCGCAGCCCAATAGAGCCGATGATAGGCGTGACGATCTTCGGGATCATCCCAATCGTTGCCGGTTGAATGATCGACCCTGCCGTCACGGCCGCCAGCCAAGCGAAAGATACCCTCAGATTGGCGATCCACTTCGGCGAACAGTGCTTCTACTCCCTCCACACCATCGCGTTCCAAACTCCGGGGCGCGACTACAGGGCTGGCTTCCTCGTTGAAGCGCGGCGTCCGGCACATCCCGATTGCCTTCTCCGCCTGCGGCGAGCCTCCCCGCCTGACGCGTTGCGTGAACCTATAGAGCGAAACGCGCAGGGGATAGACAAACAGCGCGAGCCCTTCCCGCCATTTCCCCTCTTCCCGGCAGCGGCGCAGCAGATTGGCACGTTCGGAGTTCATGAACGCTCTAAGAGTTAGCAGGAACCAGCGAGGCTGATGAGCGCGCTAAAAACGATGCGAACTGAGCGGCCACACGCTCCGCAGATCTTCCGTCGCTGAACGTGCAGATCTCTTCGACGATCGACCGGCGGCCCTCCGCGGCGTGGGCGGGATTCTCGAGCGCCGATCGGACGGCCGCGACCAACTCGCCCCGGCTACGCGCGATTGCCACACCACCCGAGTGATAGATAGGCAGATAATGCTCCTGCAGATAACACTCCATTGCCGCGCGGTGGTACTTCCGGCTTGGACTGGCATCGTAAGCAGGTCCGACCTGGGGCCGATCCATGATCGCTCCGTCGACCGTCATTGACGAGGCCACGTTCACATGCACGCCGCAATGATACAGCGTCGAGGCCAGTTTGGCGATATCCTCATGACGCACGTTGGTATGCCCGAGTACGCGGGGGCCGAGCTTCCAGGGATCGTCGTAGATCACGTGGCGCGCCGAATCGAGCACGGCCTTCCATCGCCCGATCGGATCGACGGGATGACGGCGGAACAGAATAACGGCATCGCGCGGAATCTCGCCTCGTTCGATCGCATCATCCAAGTGGCCGAGAAACTGCGGTTCATGCGGCGCGCAAGTATAGAAGCCGCCGCCGAATAGAATCACCGGACATCCGGCAGGCAGCCCGAGCGCCTGGCGCCACTCGTCCTCGGGCCACACGTACTCCGGGCGCCAGTAAAAATCGAATTGCGGGGAACCGACGATGCCGATCCGCGATTCGTCGATTTCCGGATATCCGCGGCGTAGCTGCTGGGCGTTATGGCGATTCCAGAGCAGGTAACGGTCAAACGTTACCGGCATCCAGCTTCGAGTGGTGAGATTGTCGAAAGAGAGGATCGCGGTCAACATCGGCATGCCGGCCAATGCGCAGAGGCGGACCGTCATTTCATCGTCGAGCAGAAATGGCGTGATGCTGAACACCGCATCGGGCCGCAACGAGTCGATCTGCGCCTGCGCTCCCGCCGCGTTCGTGTCCTTTAGGAACAGCTCCGCCTCCTGCCCTCGCACGCGCGCCGTGAATCCGGGGATATCGAGGCTGGCCCGACGAATAAAGCGGTCTATGCGTTTTTGCATACGGTCGCGAAACGGGCGGTCGAGGTTCGCCCGCCGTTCGCGGATGGCCGCGGATGGGCTCGCCAGCCTCCGTTCGTACCACATGTTGACGAACATCCGCGCGTGCGTATAGCTCGTGCCCCATTTTGCCTTGTGGAGCGGATGGACTTCGCACCCCTCGGCCTCGAACTCGCGCGTGAGTTCTTCGTCCTCCCAGGCGAGCAGGATGACGAGTTGCGCGTTCTCCCGCAGACGGCTCACCAGTCCGCTGCGGAGCAGATATCGAACGGAAAACTGCAGGCTGACCGGAATCAATACGCGAGGCTTGCTCATAAGTGTGCCGTCACGCGACAGTCGGGTTGGCTGCCCAGATTGGTTCCACGCCCCAGGTGACTTGCGGCCCGAGCAGACCGGGGATCGATTCGGGATCGTACTCGGCGGACTCCACCATCACCAGAACTCTGTCCGAGACGTAGCGCCCGCTCAAGCCGACGCCGTTGGCGATCAGTTTGACGTGAACCGCATACATTCCTTCATTCAGCCACAGCGGGGGCGCAGTCACGCAAATGTGATACCAGCCTCTCTCCCGGACCTCTTTGAATTTGCGTTCGTCGACGACCGAATGCAGAACTGTGATGCCGTTCGAATGTTCCAGGATCAGAAACAGGCGGTATCCGCTGATACTCGCGTGAATGCCGAGATCGAATTCGAATTTCATCGGCAAACCGGAAACGATGCACGGCGTCTGTTGCTCGTTGACCCGCAGATTCGCCAGCGTCACTTCCCCATGAGAGGTTCGCTGATTGTCTTCGAGATTCTCATGATAAGCGCGAATGCCTTCCTCGAGACTCCCGAACGCCTTCACGCTCCCCTTCTCCAGATAGATGCAACGGGTGCAGAGCGACTGGATCGCGGGCATGTTGTGGCTGACGAGCAGCACGGTGCGCCCTTCTTGCGCGACGCGGTTCATCTTGCCGAGGCATTTCTTCTGAAATGCCGCGTCGCCTACGGCAAGCACTTCATCCACCAGAAGAATCTCCGTATCGAGATGCGCTGCGACAGCGAACGCGAGTCGCATGTACATTCCCGTCGAGTAGTGCTTGACGGGCGTCTCCAGGAACTTGTCGATCTCGGCGAATGCGACGATCTCGTCGAACTTGCGAGCGATCTCTGCCCTGCGCATCCCGAGGATCGCACCATTCAGGAAGATATTCTGGGTGCCGTTGAGTTCGCCGTGAAATCCTGTCCCGACCTCGAGCAACGACCCTACGCGGCCATGAATTTCCGCGTACCCGTGTGTGGGAGGCGTGATCCGGGAGAGAATCTTGAGCAGCGTGCTCTTGCCCGCGCCGTTCCGGCCGATCACGCCAACGACATCACCCTGATGGACTTCGAAGGATACGTCTTGGACGGCCCAAAAGGTGTTGTCGCCGTCAGCGTGATTCTTCGCCCGCCGAATGACAGATCGCATCCTCCGAAAGGGGGAGCCGACGGCGTCCGCCAAGACTTCGCCCAGAGTGTGCGCTTGTCTCCGCCTGCCTCCGATGTTGTATCGCTTCGACAAACCGTATGCTGCGATGGCTGGTTGACTCATGGTGCCGTCTAATTTTGAATTTCTTCGAGTTCTTCCCAGGAAATCAAGTGATCTGCCGGAATATCCGTCTTCGCGACTCTCTCGATCACCTGATCCAGACATTTCGCGGGGATGCCAGTGCCAGGCCGTTTGGTCCAAACCATTTCCGTCGAGATTCGCGTGCCTTTTGGGATCGGATGCAGTGACACCACACTGCGGCGAGCCCACGTGCGGATCGGTCTTTCCAACTCGTGAACCGTCTTTCGATTCCCAAGCGCTTCCTCGACCCGTCGAATGGCGTGGACCAGCTCGTTCAACTCGTACGGTTCGATCGATACGCTCTGGTCCGGACCGGGTTGGCGGCGATCGAGAATGAAGTGTTTCTCGATGAGCTTTGCCCCAAGTGCAACTGCCGCAATCGAGGTATAAATGTCATGTGTGTGATCTGAGTGACCGATCACGAGGCCGTAGCGGCGCTGCAATTCGGCGATCACTCCGAGGTTTATGTCAGAGTACTTCGCCGGATACTCGGATACGCAATTCATGAGCACAAGCTGATCGTTCAGGGGGCGCAGCATGTCAATTGTTTCATCGATTTCCGCCCACTCGGCCATGCCGGTCGATAGAATCATGGGCTTGTGGAACGAAGCGATACGCTTCAACGTGGGCAGATCCGTCAGTTCGCCGGAGCCGATCTTGAAAGCGCTTAAACCCAGCTCGTGCATCTCCTCGGCAGCTTTGCGGCTGAACGGAGTGCACATATAGATGATCTTCAGCTCTCGGCAATAACTCATCAGTTCGGCGTGCTGGTCGAGCGTCAGCGCGTAGCGCTTCAGGAATTCGTAGAGCGGGATGTCGAAATTGGACGACATTGGCACGTCGCGAAGCATTTCTTCGTCGGGTAGATGATGCTGGAATTTGATCGCGTCCGCTTGGCACACCTTTGCCTGGCGGACCATCTCCTTCGCTGTATCGAGGCTTCCAAGGTGGTTGTCACACGCCTCGGCGATGATGAAACATGGGGCAGGAGAACCGATCACTCGGCCCTCTATTTCAATTGTTCTCGCCATATCCTCTCTCTCGTGGAACCCGCGGCATACAGTTCCACTCTTGAATTCGCCAACTGCAGATCCTCCATTGTGTCGATATCTACAAAGTCTTCCCACGGAGTGAATAGGGGAATAGTCTTTTGCCCATAGAGGCTGTGATGCTCAAGGAGCGAGTTCATGCGAAACGCGTACACCAGACCATTCTGCACGTAGACGCTCGTCTGCTTGCCGCGCAGGCGGCGCGTGTCCATGCTTTGGGTCCCGATATAGGGCCGGAGCAAACCGTCTTCACAAAGCAGCAACTCTTCCGGATTGAGTACGTGCGGAACTTCGGAAACGGACGCCACACAATCCGCGTCCGAATTCGACAACAGCGCGACGGCGTCGTCGATGTGAGCACCGGTTCGCAACGGAGCTGTCGGCTCCAGCAGAACGCCGAACTCGGGCCGTGCCTCGAGGTGTTCGATCACCCACGTGGCGGCGTGTACCAACACGTCGATGGTCGGTGTATGGTCCCACGCGAGGTGCTCCGGCCGCAACCATGGGACATCGATGCCCTGGGCTCGAGCGGCTTCCGCGATCTCACAATCGTCGGTCGAAACAATCACTTGCGTGACGCACACTGCGGTCTTCGCAGCGTCAATCGCTCTTGCCAACAGAGTCTTGCCGCCGACTAGCGCCAGGTTTTTCCTCGGAATCCGTTTCGACCCGCCGCGCGCCGGGATGAACGCGGCCACCCCACTGTTCGAGCAGGATTCGACCATGTCGTGACGATCCGCCGTGTGGAGCACCAGGAGTTGGTTTTTGTCCTCAATCACCGCCGCGCGGAGTCGACCGTCGGCATCCACCACGGGGACAGCGATCAGCGTTAGCTCTCGGACGACTTCACTGGCAGACTCCGTTGTGGCGGCAATGATCGGATCCGTGTTCATCACCTTCTCGACAGGACACAGCAGCAGAGTGTCTTCGAGCAGCGCGCGGCGGACGTCGCCGTCGCTCAGCACGCCGATAACGTGCGCGTCAGCGTCGCACACGAACAGCACGCCGCAATGATTGTCCGTCATGCGGCGAAGCGCGTTGCGGAGGCTTTCCGCGGGGCCGATGATCAGATCGCTGAGAGTCAACATAAGCTGCGTCGTGTCAATAAGCCATTTCCTTATGTAGGAGCGTTTCGTTAATCTCGACCGTCTTCAGGATGCGGACGATATTTCCCGAGGCGTGGCCATCCCCGTACGGATTGACGGCTTTCTTGGCACACTTCACGAATTCCAGGCTGGTAGCCTGCTGCAGCGCTTTGACGATTTCGTGCTTGCAGTATCCGGCGTTGATAACGTTGCAGGCCTGAGGACGCCCGTTCTGCCGGCGTCCGATATTGACAGTTGGCTTTCCGAAGCTCGGCGCTTCCATGATGCCGCTACTCGAATTCCCGACCACCACGTCCGCCATTCGCATCAGGCCGAGATAATCCTGCCGCGGCAGGTTGCGGAACATTCGCACCTTGGGCCGTTTCAACCTCGAAAGTTCCGAGCGGATCAAATCGCTTCCCGCGTCGCCGTTCGGGTAAACGAAAATGGTCGGCCAATCCATATCAATCAATGCGTTGATCGTGGCGTTGACTTGCTCCCCCGCCATCGATTCTTCTTCAGTGACCGGATGCTGCACCGTCAGGATCAAATGATCTGCGTGACCGAGCCGGTATTTTTGACGGAGCACTTCGGGAGGGGAGTACTGGCCGTTGATCAGTTCGTCCACAAGGGGCGCTCCCGTGACGTGGATACGGAACTCCTGCTCGCCCATTCGTCGCACGCGATCGGCAAACGCCTCGTTCGCGGCAAAGTGAATGTGCGCAAGCTTGGTGATGCTGTGACGCACAATGCCATCTATATTTCCCGACAGCTCACCGGCCTGAATATGTGCGACGGGAATACCGAGATGTAGGCCTGCGACCGCGCCCATCAGTTGCTCGCCCCGGTCGCCCGCCAGCAGCAGCAGATCCGGCTTCATGCGCTGGAGAGAAGTGGGCAGTTCGAGCAGCAGAGCGGCGAGCGATTTCGTCATGGTCGAGGCTGTGTAGCCATCGTAAGTCATGAAGATGCGCTCGTCGACGTGAAATCCGTCGCGCTCGATTTCGCGCACGCTCGTTCCGAAGGTCTGCAACAGGTGCATGTTCGTGGCGATAATCCGATAATCGAGCGACGGATCCTGATCTATGAGACGAAGAACAGGGCGGATATAGCCCCATTCCCCTCTGGAACCAGTGAGTGTGCAGATCGTGCGCATGTGTGAATCAGCTGTTCAGAAACGTGAAGCCGTTCGCGGCTTCTAACGGATCGACCCGAGTTTGGGCTTCCTGCGGGCCTGCAGGGGGATGGTCTTCAAATACGCATAAAGCAGTGTCTGCTGCGCCGCGGTGCGCAAGGCCCGCCTCGGTGTGTGATAGAAGAGGCTCGCGAGCAGCCTCTTCATGCTGACCGGCGGTTCCTGCCACGTCACCCCTGTGGCGCGAAAATATTCGAGGCGGTCGCGATTCATTTTGGCGAGGTTCTCAAATAGTCCGATGTCTCGGAGATAAAGATACAGTGCCTGGCTGTTCGCGATTCGGTAGCCACTCTTCAGAACATCCAGGGCCCACAACTTATCCTCGATTGCAGTCACCTTTTCATCGAATGGAATCGTCTCCCAAACTCGCTTCCGAATCGCGCAAGCGCAGGCGACCGGGCCAGAGGATGTTACCGCGCGCAGCGACGACGTCAAGTCGAGCATGCGGCTCTCCATCCATGCGCGTAGCTCATCGCGATTCCCAACATGAAGACAGCGCACAGCGGCGACGAGCGGATCGTGGAACGGCTCGACCGCGCGACCCAGAAAATCCGCGCCCACAGGAAGCGCGTGCGCGCTAAGGATGACGATATACTCTCCCTCTGCGGCTCGAATGCCTCTGTTCAGCGCACGACCGTAGGTAAACTCCTCTTTCGAGATACCCAGCACCTTCGCACCATAACTCTCGACTAGTTCCCGGGTGCCATCGGTGGATGCGTTGTCAACGATGACGATGTCTACGGGCTGAATCGCCTGGGCGCAGATGGCGCATAGAACAGTTTTGAGCGACGCGGCCTCATTCCGGACACGAATCACGATCGAAATGGAAGGGGTGACGGTCACCGGCGCAGTTACTCGACCCGATTCCGCTTGTGGGCGTAGACGATCAGATTCATGCTGAAAATCGTCGGCGCCGGCTGCTGGCTCCGTGCGGCGTAGAGCATGCGGTGCAGCCATTCGTTAAACAATCCGCGAAAGTTCAGCCGGCGGACGATGATCCACGGACGGCGGGTTCGCGGCGGCCATCCGAAGTATTCACGAACAAATTGGGGATTGTCGAATCCGGCCTCTTCGAGGACCTGCAGAATGCTGAACTCGGTGAATCCGGTGACGTGCGTCACATCCATGTAGCGGCTGTAGCCGGCGAGCAGCGTCGACATGTTCGGAGTCCGCACCACGATCCGCCCACCTGGTACGAGGGATTGCCGGATGCAGGTCAACAGCGGGACGGTTTCCTGGCGCGGCACATGCTCTATGACGTCGTTCAGAATCACGAGATCATATTTCGACTGGCGGGATGCAAGGAACACGCGCCCATCCATACAGTGCACGGGAAATCGTCCTGCGACTCCTTCGGCCGCCACCCGCGCCTGCTCGGCGACTAGTTCGACGCCTTCGAGGTTCTTGAATCCCGCGCACCACAAGGACAGCAGTTGTTTGCCCCAGCCGCACCCGAAATCGAGAATGCGCGCGTCCTTGTTGGCCGGCAACCAGGGCTGACGGCAAGCGAATGCCGAAGCGTGCGCCTCCGCATAGTTCCAGTCACAGAGCTCGTTGCCGACGCGCTGATAGTGCTGTTCGTAGGCGCCGAAGCGCCGGGTTTCAGGAACCGCCTGGTTCGGTTCGCTCACGATCATGCCGCCCCCGTTTTCGCTGCGCCGCTTAGTGCCCGGCTCTCTCGTCCCGGGGATCTTGCGGACTGAAACTCGTCAATCACACTGTAGTACCACGCGGCGGTTTGCCGGGCGATGGTCTCGATATCGAAGCGGTCGTGAACCGATTGCATCGCCTGACGACGCTTGGCCTGCCGGGTGGCCTCGTCGAGGGACAACGCCTTGCGCAATACGGCGTCAAGAGCAGTCCGATCTCCGGCCGGCACGGCGTAGCCCGCATCGGCGCCGATCAGTTCCTCGCTTCCCGCGCTCGAGACCACCAGTATCGCGCCGCTCGCGAGCGCCTCCAGGCCGGTGTAGTTGAACCCCTCATAATAGGAAGGCAAACAGCAGACCCCCGCTGTCGCGTACAGGCCGGCAAGGCGTTCGCGCGGACAGTGGCCGAGAGCGCATATCCACTCCGGCAATGAGTTTCCGAACCGCCGAACGTATCTTGCATAATCGTCTCCCTGGCGTCCCACGAGCACCAGTCGGCCGGTCCATCCGGTGCGCCGCAGATCTTCCGCGGCCTCAATCAGGAGGAAGACCCCCTTCATCCTTACGTGCGAACCGACGTACAGGATGTCATTGTTCGTCAGTGACTCTGAGCGCTCGCGCCAGATCGACCACGGCCTCGTGTCGATGCCGTTATGGATCGTGTGCACTCGCGAAGCGCCCACCCGCCTGGCGAGCGTCGGCACCAGATGCGCGGCCACGGAGCTCAAACGATCCGCGGCCATCAACTCCCGCGTCTCCCATTGGTTGACAAGACGCTGCCGCGGGATAAAAAAGCTATCCCAAGATCGATTCGTCCAAGCCGTTCTGCCGTGGACCCTCACGATCATCGGAATCCGTCGAGGCATCCTCGCCCACACGAGCGACTCACCGCGATAGCCGGCGAATTCGACGATGTCCGCGCAGCTTTCGTCAAGCAGAGTTTCCAACTGCCGCGCAACATCCGCCCGATACGCCGTGCCCAATTCGTGCGCCTTCTGGAACGCGCGTACCGAGTACGCAATTCCCAAGCGACGGCTGTTACGGAGCGCCTTCCACGAAAGCGGACCGGGAACTGTTTTTTCGACATCGGGAATTCGAATCACGCGAACACAGCCTTCCATCCTGTCCTGCGATGAAACGGCGTCGTCAGAGGCGGCAATCACGGTCACCTGATGCCCCGCGCGGCTGAGCGCATTGCTCGTCTCAAAGACATAGGTGCCGATCCCGTACGATCGCGGCGACGGCGGATATTCCTTCGATACAAAAACGATCTTCATCGGACCGTCACACGTCTCCCAATTACCCACCTATGGCAAGGTGGCTGCAGGGACCGCCTCGCCGCGGATTCCCAACGCGGCGGGCGCGCCATTGCAATCGATCCGATGCAACTCGAACAGTTCCGCGCCTGGAGAATTGGGCCGATATTCGGTGTCGAAGCCGCACATGAACCCACACTCTTTCAGTGTCGAGATCGTCAGGCTATTATAAGAGTTCGTTTTGCCGTATGGATAACTGAATGGCCACCGAGGTTGCGGTGACACTCTGCGATCCAAAATAGTGCGGCATGTGTGCAGGTCCTTACTCAACTCAGCGGCGGAAAGCGTCGCCAGCGCGTTGTGCTCGTGGGAATGGCCGGCGATCAACATCCCTGCCGACTGCAATTGCCGAACTTCATCCCAATTCATGTACAGTTGCCGCGCAAAGCAGGTTTCATCTCCCAGATATCGGACGAATATCTCACGCAAAATCTGGTCGCGAGCCGGCGGCGTGACGAGAAAGTTCAGTAGATACTTCAGTGACGCAACTTCAAGCGTGTCCAGTGGATAAGACTCGCTCGCCGCGCGTTCATCCAGGTCGATGCCGCCGACATCGTCCTGAACTCTCTTGAGGACCGCCTTTTGGTATTCGCAAAACGGCAGATGCGCCATCAGAAAGTGATTCATGTGCACGGATGCCACGCGATGCTCTTCCGTACAGGACGTAATGACTCCGAAGAGGCCCTGGATGTTTCGTGAGGCGAGCAACGGCATCACATAACTGAAGTGATCTTTGAATCCGTCGTCGAAGGTAAGTAAACAGAGATCTCGGGAGGGCCGATACTGGCCACGCAGGAAGGCGATTGCCGATTCCAGGCTCGCCATTTCCAAGTGCTGAGACCAAAGATCGATTTGACGGTGGAAGTCGTCGATTAACATCCCTTTGATGCGCGGAAAGCGTGTCCGCGGAAGATCGCGGACATAATGGTACGTCACGGCGTGAAGTCTGGGTTGCTTGGGCATACCTACCACGTCAATTCGGCCGGTCTTGATCGGAATCGGACTTGGTCCAATACCATGGGCAATCCGCAGCGGCGCTGCAAGTCGGCAGCAATTCCCGCATGAACATAGCGTTCAACATCGCCCCGCCGTGCCCATCAAGCGGCTGAAATCGCGAGGGGATCATACCGCCATCCGGATGTACCTCGATGGCGGCAAATCCGTTCTCCGCAAGCAGCGCGCGCCCAGCGCCGTTGTATCCGTAGAAATCCGCGCCGAGCGCTCCACAGGCGCGCAATTGTTGGAAGAACGCACGTAGCAGATGACGAGCGTTCGCGGTTGAGGAGGGCAAAAACTCAACCAGCCGCCCGATTCTGTCGACCTCGTCCCGGCCTCGTTCCGTAGTACTGACGATAGTCTCCAGCCGCCACACCGCCAGCCCCGTTCGCGATGCATCAGCGACACTCAGAAAGCGGTACTGGAAGGACGGATGCTTCTGGTAACGCCAATTCAGGTAATCGGCGTCGCGCACCGGGCCAACGGTTTGAGTCGCGATCTGCGGCCAGTCGATTTCATCCCACCGCAGAGGCACGCCGTCTCCCGCTTCGGCTCCTCCTTCCTGCGCACTGTCGAGTCGAAACGCTCCGGCGACGCTAAGCGCGCGCCCCCGCGGCCATTCCGGGTATGTGATACAAAGCAAATCGACCATCCGTTCCTCGGCGCCCGGCAGGACCACGAAGTGCCGCGGCATCTCCGGAAGAACGAGGCCCCGCAAAACGCGGTAGATGACGGTAGTCGCCGGATTCAAACCGCACGCGATCACAACCGGGAACGCATCGCGCCGGAACATACTCAACAACTGCAGCGCGGTCGAACCTTTTCGATGATCCGGACGCACTGCATAGTTCACGATCCAGACGCCGTTTGAGCGCTTACCGAAGACGTTGAGGTCGAACGGAATACCACCGAGAATCCCGACGATTTCGCCGCCGTCCTCAGCTAGCGCGAAGCTGTAGCCGCTCTCGTTCCAATGATTGGTCCGGGTGAAGGTCCAATCGAAGAGTGCGCGCGAGCGGACGTAGATATGATCTTTCGCCCAGTGTTCATCGAGGAAGGCGCTGATCCTGGGATATTCCTCTAGGCTCGCGTATCGAAAGGTTACGCTCACTTGACTATTCTCGCTTTCAACTTCTCCTCGACCAGCGCTTCTATCAGTTCCACGGACAGAAGCTGTTCGATTTCCTCCGGGGTGAACTCGACGCCGAACTCCTGTTCGAGTGCCAGAACCAAATTCAAATGCTGCAAGGAACCCCAACTCCCGATCGTATCGGGCGAGGACTCCGGACGTACACTTTCGAGGTCCACCTGAAACACGTCGGCCACACTACGCTGGATGAGGCTAAACAGTGGTGTGCTCACCGATCCGAGCCTCCCCTGAAACACTGAGGTCAATCCACGCGGGGCACACTACTTCGGTTTGCTCGAGCTCCAACGACCAGAGTGTGGCATTGGCACTGGAGCCGTCCGCCTTGAATCCGTGCGTGGGATAGAACTCCGCGGCGGGCGCATTCTTCTCCGTCGGAATGAAAAGTCCCTGGAGAAGAATGGCTCCGGATCTGCGAGCTTCTCCGATGAGGAACGAGAGCACCGCTATTTCCACCGTGCGCCCAATCACGCGGCAACTCAGCAGAAACGTATCGATGTTCCAGGCGCCCTCTTGCACATTCACGATGACGGCGCCGGCGATTCCGTTGTCCCCGAACCGGTCTTTGACCCGCACCGAATACACCTGCCAGCCCGGTGAGGCTGCGAAATTCTGAATCTGCTGCTCGCTGTAGCGTCGCGTCGTGAGGTTGAACTGATTCGTCTTCTGCGTCAGTTGCGCCACGCGCGCGATCGTCTCCAGCGATACCGGTGCGATTTCAACGCGCTGTTCGAGCGACCTATAGAACTCCTCGAGCGAGCCGGCTCTGTTTGCCAAGTTCCGTCGCTCGCGCTGTTCTGCGTACATCTGGTCGCGCATCCGATCCTCGGACGAGAGCGTCAGGCGCTCGAACTGGGGACACTGCCGCACGCTGCGAGCGTACGTTGCCGGATCTTCGTTCAGCTCGATCACCAAGGCCTCAGGCAGCTCTGTCCGGACGCGCGCGCGTTCTACCGGGCTGTCGTCGAGAAACGCGATCGCATCGGTTCCCACGTTCAGTTCGGCCGCGATCTCGCGGATGTTTGCGCTCTTGTCGTTCCAGTTGATACGCGTCGCCGCGAAGTCGGCGCAACGGAGCAGCATCTCGGGATGCTGCTCCAGCGCGCGCAGCGCGTCGGCGGAATTGTTTTTGCTACAGATTGCGAGCAGGATCCCTCGCTGTCGCAGATCGCGAAGCGCCCGCTGCACCGCCAGATACGAGGCGCCGGGATGCTCACGCCCGATCTTGATGGCGCCGATCCCGTCTTCCCCGATGACGCCTCCCCACAGCGTGTTGTCCAGATCCGTCACCAGAACCTTTGAAACTCTTCCGGTGAGCGGGTGGAGGAAGCGCAGCCATTCCTCTGCCATATGAATCAGATTCGCCGCCCCGATCGGTAGTCGCATCGTCAACCACTTGCGCTCATCGTGCCAGTGCAGGCGGCCGTGCCGCGCGACGAGAGCATCGTAGTCGAGATAGTAAACGCCGCTCGTTTTTGCGGCGATGTGGCGGATCTCCCGGTTGATGCCTCGGATCGCCTCCACCTGGCTGTTCTGCCCCTGATCGTCGAGCGCGCCGTGATTCGGAACCATCGGCGCTTCGAGTCCGTGTACCACCAGATGAGCCCGGCTGTACGCGCGGAACGTTTCGATCCAGGTGCGGAAGCCGCGGATTACCTCCGCGGCCACGGCGCGCGCATCGTTCTCGGTGAGTTCCGTCCAGGACTCCCATAGCCGCGGAGCCACGTCACGCGTCTGCACGGCGAGAATCGCCACATCCGGCTGAAATGTGTACAGAGCGCTGTCCGCCTGCAGAAGTTCCGGCGCATACGTATTGAAGCCACCCGTGTAGATCGTCAGATCGAGCCCGCCGGTGAGCCCAGCCGCGCGAACGATGGGCAGTACAGGCTCGAGCGTGAAGGAGCGTAGTACCGCAACTCGCGCTGGCGCCAGCCGCACGTGCGGCCGTAGCTTCTCGTAAGTGCTCGAGACAAAGGCAGCGGTGCCAGCGTTCGGCTGCAGCCGCCAAAGTTCCTCGATCGCGACGCGGGCTCGATTCCAGGCGCCTTCGCGAAGACACTCCGCGATATCTTCGCGCAGATCAATCGATACGGTTGCTCGCATATGATTACATATTCGTGCCGCCGCAGACAGGAATGTCCGCGCCGGTGATGAAACTGGCTTGCTCCGAACACAGAAAAGCGACCGCGCGACCGATGTCGGCCGGCGTTGCCAGCCGGCGAAGTGGCGTCTGCATTGCCTGCACCTTCCGCAATCGTTCCGGCATCTCCGCAATCGATTCAGTCTCCGTCAGGCCCGGCGAAACCAGGTTCACACAAATGCCCTTCGGTCCGAATTCGACCGCCAGCGAGCGCGTCAAGGATTTCAAGGCGGCCTTCGCCATCGCGAAGGCCGTCCAGCGAAGCGGCGGAACCTCTTGAGTTAACGTCGATCCGATATTGACGATTCGTCCCGAACCAGCCTCGAGCATTCCTGGGATGATGGCCTGACAGCAGTGAAACGCGCCGCGGACCTGGACCTCGAGCTGCGATTGGAAATCACTCCACGCGAGCTCGAGAAACGCGCGCGGCATCACCGGAAGTCCGGCATTATTGATGAGCACGTCAATCGGCCGGCCGAACGCCTGCCGGATCCGCGCCGCGGCGCCCGCCACTGCGACCGCATCGGCAACATCCGCTTCAACAGAAACCGCACGCCCTCCAGCGGCGATGACTTCGCGACACACTTGCTCGGCCTCGCTCCGGCGGCTGCGATAAAGAACACCGACTGATGCGCCTGCCCGGCCGAATTCAAGTGCGATCGCCGCGCCGATTCCCCTTGAGCCGCCTGTGATCACCGCGGTCCGTTCGGAAAGCGCCCGCACCCGCTCCTCCTTGCGCGTCTCGAGGAGCATCGCCGTTCCGTCTCCTTCCATCACCGTCTCCCCGCTCTGATTCGTGGCTGTCACGTGAAGTGTCACTGTGCTCGCTCCTACCGATCTGTGCGCGACCGTCAACGCGATCTCGACTGTGTCGCCGATGAAAACCGGAGCCAGCCATCGAAAGCTCTGCTGGGTCCATAGCGCACCCGGCCCCGGCAGTTGCATCCCTATCATCCGCGAAACATAGCCGGCGAGGATCATGCCATGCGCCACGCGCCGCTGAAACCTCGTCTGCCGCGCGAAACCGGCATCCATGTGCAGCGGGTTATAATCCCCCGACGCATCCGCGAAGGACTGCACCACCTGCTCCGTGACCGTGGTCTTGAGCCGAACGGTATCCCCGGCCTGGATCTTCCCCAGATCGGCGAAGCGGATCTCTGTGGGCTCTGCAAATGTCATCAAACGATGTCGGCGAACGTGTTTTCCATCCGCTTGAAATAATAGGCGCCGCTCGCCAGCAGCACGACCGATGCAATGGTCGAGGCGGCGGTCACCGTTAGCGGCACGGTATGAGTGCCGAGAAGCGCCCAGCGAAATCCTTCTACCACGCCGACCATCGGATTGAACCCATACACCGTCCGCCACGGCTCCCGCAATAAGCTACTCGGATACACAATCGGTGTAGCAAACATCCAGAACTGCGTCAGAAATGGTACCGCGTGCCGCACGTCCCGAAATTGTACGTTTAGCGCCGATAACCATAAGCCGGCGCCGAGCGCGGTGATCAGAGCCAGCACGCTAAACGGAATCAGCATCAGGACGTGGGCCGTCGGGGCCACCCTGTAGTGACCCATCAGGCAGAGAAGCGTGATGAATGCGAGCGCGAAGTCCGGCGCACCCGATAGAATGGTCGCCACCGGAATCACCAGCCGCGGAAAGTGAACCTTGGTGATCAGGTTGGAATTTCCGACCAGGCTGTTGGCGGACTGGTTCAGTCCGTTCGAAAAGAAACCCCATGGGACGAGTGCCGCAAACGTGAACAACGGGTAGGGAATTCCATCCGACGGCATCTTCGCCAGCCGCCCGAGAAAGACGCTGAAGATCAGCATCGTGAACACTGGTTGGATCACGGCCCACGAAGCGCCGAGGATCGTCTGCTTGTAGCGGACCGTGACGTCGCGCTGGACCAGGAAATATAACAACTCCCGGTACTCGCAGAGTTCGCGAAGCCGGAGGCTTACCCAGCCCGACGCGGGCTCGATGCGCACCACTCTCGATGACATATTTTCAGATCCTCAGCGGTTTCTGGCTCGGCCCTTGCTTCGTCGCCCAGGCGATCAACTGATTCGTCCCCGCCGCGCGTTGTGGAACGGACTGGTCGGCGGCCTGGATGCCGCTGATATAAGCACTCAGCATCGTATTTACGGTTCGAAGAGGATGCCGGAGCGACCAGGAGCGCAATCCCCGTGCGTAGAACGGCCCGCCCGGGATCGCGTATTCCACCCGCACCACCTGAAAAGTCGCACTGAGCAAGCCGAACAGATCGTCACGCAGGTAATGACGCTTATGATCCGGATTCGTGTTTGTTACAGCCTCGCCGTTGGGTGTTGTCATCAACAGCGAGCCCTCCGGTTTCAGAACGCGGTGCACTTCGGAGATGAACTTGGCATCCTCCTGAACGTGCTCCAGCACTTCGATGGCGACTACCAGGTCAAACTCTTCATCCGGCAGATGCGAGTTCGTCATGTCATCGAACACCACCCGATCGACATTGCTCCTCCGCGAGAAGAGCTGTGATCGCATCTGCATCGTGAGCCCCAGATTCAACGCGCGCTGAAGCGGAGTTTCCCGGGGCAGATCGCTGATCGTGATGCGTCCGCGAACGCCGACCGTGTAGTGCGACTTCCGGCCGCCGACGTCGAGAATCTTCGGCATCTCCACGCTTCCCGTCGTCAGCCGCCTCACCTCAAGGCGGGCCTTCTGATGCAATGACGGCATGAACGGTTCGAGGGCCAGGTACTCCAGTTCAAAACTCTTCATCACCACAAAGCTCTCATTTCTAGGCGCTCATCGCCGCGGATCTCTCGGTGACCGGAAGATGTCGCCTCCATTTGTCGTCCGGCGTAAACTCGGGCACCAGATCCATCAGATGCTGAACGATTCCGATTTCGTCGCGCTGGGCGATGCGGTGATCCAGCTCTCTAATCCACTTCTCGATGGTAGTAAGGGGCATCCGTGGGCCAGCGAAGATTTTGATCTTTGGGTGATAAGTGGATTGGATGTGTTCGCCCTTGGTGATGAGCTCCTCGAAGAGCTTCTCGCCGGGGCGAAGCCCTGTGAAACGAATCTCTATGTCGACGTCCGGCTCGCGCCCCGATAGCCGGATCATGTTGCGGGCCAAATCGACGATGCGAACCGGCTCGCCCATATCGAGAACGAACACCTCCGAGCCCTTCCCCATCGTGGAAGCCTGCAGAACCAGCTGAACTGCCTCCGGTATCGTCATGAAGTATCGGCGCATGTCGCCGTGGGTCACGGTCACCGGGCCGCCAGCCGCGATCTGTTCAGTGAACACGGGAACCACGCTCCCGTTACTGCCGAGGACGTTTCCGAAGCGGACGGACACGGCGCGCGTGTGGGTCGCCTCTGGGCGCGCCGGTATGGCCGAGACGACAAGTTCGGCCACACGCTTGGTTGCCCCCATAATGTTGGTCGGATTCACCGCCTTGTCCGAGGAAATCATCAGGAGATTCGAAACGCCGTTGTGGTTTGCCGCTCTTGCGATGTTATAGGTACCGAGAATGTTGTTCTTGACGGCTTCGATGACGTGACTTTCCATCATGGGCACGTGTTTGTAAGCGGCGGCGTGAAAGATCGAATCGACATCGTGGTGCCGCATGATCTCGTCCATGCGCGGATAATCCCGAATATCACCCAGTTCCGCGACGACGTCCAATGACGGGAATTGTTGCGTTAGCTCGCGATGAATGCGAAACAGGTCGCTCTCCGCCTGCTCCACCGCAACCAGCCGGCGCGAACTAAAGCTAGCCACCTGGCGGCACAGCTCCGACCCGATCGATCCCGCCGCGCCCGTAATCATGATCGTCCGCCCGATAATGAATGATGTGATCCGGCCCTTATCGAGTTCCACCGGTTCGCGCCCCAGCAAGTCGAGCACGGAAACGTCGCGAATCTGGCTCGAAAGAACTTTCCCGCTCAGCAATTGACTGACGCTTGGGATGGTCTTACAGGCAATTCCCAAGTTCCTGCAGTTGGCAAGGGCTTCCCGCATTTGTCGCCCGGTGGCGCTCGGCATCGCGATCACGATCTCTTCGATTTTCATCCGGCGGCGCTGATGATAGGCGACCAGTTTCGCGGCATCCCGTCCGCAACCGAGAACGCGTACACCCATCAGGCTTGCGTTGAGTTTGGCCGGGTCGTCGTCCAGGAAACCGAGAACTCGATAATTGGAAGAACGATCATTCCGCAGATCCCTGAGAAGCGCGCTGCCAGAGGTGCCCGCGCCGTAGATCAGAATCCCTTTCCCCGCCCCGGGGCGCCCGCGCCGCCATAAGTCGCGGTACAACCGGACCGAACAACGCCCACCGGAAGTCAGCAGGAAACAGAGAATGAAATCGATGCAATAGACGGATCGCGGAAATGCGGGGCCGATCAGCAGCAAAGTGAGCGTGGCAAACAGCGTCGAGCCGGCGACGTTTGCGACGAGGAGATAGTAGAGGTCCGCGAAGGATACAAAACGCAGCCAACCCCCATCCGCCTTCGCAAATCGAAAGACCGGAAGTTTCGCGAGCAACAAGAGCCAGATCGCTTTTTGTAGGGTCGGCATCTCGGAGGTCGGAATAGAAAACTCGAATCGCAGCGCATAGGCGACGAGAAGTGACGCAGTGATAATCCCGGCGTTCAGTATGGGCACCAGGACGCGTCGGTGGCGGCGTTTAAGCTGCATGGGTGGGTTCACTTGTGTCCCAAATGTCAGCGGTCAGGCGCTGACACTCATTGAGACGACAACACGCTTTTTGCTGTTATGGATGATGGTCGCGATCGCCGATGTGACCCGGATCACTTGATCTGCGGTCAGCCCCGGATATAAAGGGAGCGATACCGTCCGCCGATAGCGAGTGAGCGCGCGATGACACTGATTTTCGGGGCGTGCGGCCCAATCCGCGAAGAACGGATGGAGCGGCACCGGAATGAAGTGAACGCTGCTTCCGATCTGCCGGTTCTTCAGCTCGCCGATGAAATCGTCACGGTTGAGGTTCAGCAGCCGGAGGTTGAGATTCAGCAGGTATAGGTGCCAGGAATGGCGCCCGTAATCGCATTCGGCCGGGGTCTCGAGCTCATCGATATTTCCCAGCCGATTCTGGTACAGACCGACGAGCGCGCGACGCATTTCAATAAACTTTTCAAGCTTCCGCAGCTGGTGGATGCCAATGGCTGATTGAACGTCGCTCAGGTTGTACTTGAAACCCGGCTCCAGCACCTCGTAGTACCACGTGCCTTTCTCGGTATATCGATTCCAGGCATCCTTGCTGATCCCGTGCAGCGCCAACCGGCGCAGGCGCTCGGCCAGTTTCGCGTTGTTGGTCGTCAGCATTCCACCTTCACCCGTGGTTATGTTCTTGGTGGCGTAGAAACTGAACGCGACCGCATCGCTCGCCGATTCGGCCGATCCCAAATGAGAACCGCGATAAAGCGTTCCTGCCGCGTGCGCCGCATCCTCCACAACGAACAAACCGTGATCTCGGGCCAGTCTCCAGATGTCGCGCATCTTGCAGGGATAGCCGGCCAGATGGACGGGAATGATGGCTCGCGTGCGCGACGTAATCCGCTGTGAAATGCTGTCAGGATCGATATTTCCATTGTGATCGACGTCGGCCAGAACGGGTGTCGCGCCCGAATGAAGAATCGTGGTCACCGTGGAACAGAAGGTCATCGGCGTAGTGATCACCTCATCGCCTGGACCGACGCCCAGCCCTACCAGCGCGAGGTGAAGCGCCGCCGTGCAGGAATTGAGCGCCAGTGAATACTTGCACCCGGTATAAGCACTGAACTCCTTCTCGAAACAGTCCGTGCGCGGACCTGTGGTCAGCCATCCCGAGCGCAACGTGGCCGTGACCTCGCGAATCTCTTCGGCGCCGATCGACGGCTTGTGAAACGGAATGAAGTGCGGACGACTCATATCGGATCCTTGTACAACAAGCTTCGTTTCACTTTGGCTGCGTCAAAGCCGGGTGGCCAGAAACTATCCCGCGCCGTGAAGAAAATCAGCTTCAGGTCCAGCCAGTACGTGCGGGAGCGCAGAAACTCGAGATTGAGCTGCAGTTTGTGAGGAAGAACCTGCTCCCGGTAAAACTTCTCCGGATTCTGGGAGCTGCCGAGCAGATCTTCTTCATTCCGATATACCAGCGTGGCCAGGTCCGTAATTCCTGGCCGGCAGCTCAACACTTCGCGCCACTCCGGAGCGTCCGTGTCGACATAGCACGGCACCTCTGGCCGTGGGCCGACCATGCTCATATCGCCCTTCAGCACGTTCCACAGTTGCGGCAATTCATCGAGCTTGTACTTTCGCAACCAGCGGCCCACGCTTGTCACACGCGAGTCGCATGATGACGTAATCGCCGGTCCGCCCAATCCGGTAAACATAGAACGAAGCTTGAACAAAACGAAACGGATGCCGCCACGGCCGACCCTCGGCTGGCGGTAGAAAATCGGCAAGCCGTCCTCAATCCAGATCGCCACCGCGGCGGCCAGCAGCACGGGAGCCACCACCAGCAATCCCACGGACGAGACCCAGATATCGAGACTCCTGGGCAACCAGCCAGTACGCATCACCGCAATGCCTCCAATGGAGTTAACATTTCGAATGCAATCAGGAGTTCGGCGAATAGTGACCGTAGTCCGGGCTGCCGTACCGGCTCTTGGATCTCGAGTCCCATCCGTTGAGAATCGTTCCGAGCACCGGCACGCCATCCTCAATCATTCGCTGCTTGGCACAGAGGGCTTGGTCGCGCGTGGTCTTTCCGGCGCGAATCACCAGGGCCGCACCATCGGCGAGCCGCCCGAGGATGCGCGCATCCGACGTCACCAGCATCGGCGGAGTATCGATCAGAATCGTGTCAAATTCGCTGCGGAAGCGTTCGAGCAACTGCGCCATGCGCTCGGAGTAGAGTAGATTCGAGATGCTCACCGTACCCGGCCCGCTCGGCAGAACCCACATTCCCGCGATCTGTGTAGGACGCGCGAGCGCTTCGAGCGGACTGTCGCGCAGAGCGGTCTTTTCCCGTAACAGATCGCTCAGGCCCCAACTGTTGCTGAGTTCGAAGATGTGATGAAGGCGGGGCTTGCGCATATCGGCGTCGATCAGGAGAATCCGGTGATTGATTTCGGCTAGACCGATTCCGAGATTGCTCACCGTAGTACTCTTTCCCTCCTCGCGCGATGCGCTGGTTACCAGGATGACTTTCGGGCGGCCGGCTTCACCGGAGAGAAGAATCGAAGCGAGCGTGTTGCGGAACGATTCAGCGAGAATCGAATTGCTATTTTGCCACGTGATCAGTTCGACGCGTTCGCCCAGCCCATCATCGGGATTGAGGGAGAGCAGCCGCGTAGACTTCGATTTCCGCGAACTGGAAAACGATCCGCGCGTCAGCCCGTCGCATGCGGGGATGACGCCTAGTTCCGGCACCTTCAAATGGAAGGGAGCCTCGCCAGGGGCTCGAAGGCTGCGGTTGATCCGGTCGGCCGACACCACGAGGAACAGCGCGCACAGGAGTCCGCCGCCGATTCCCTTCAGGATGTTGGCGGTGATACTCGGCTTGTACGGCCTCATCGGCGGCTCGGCTGCGTCCAGAACGTTCATGTTGCTGGTCGAGAGCGCCGAGGCTACGCCAGCCTCCTTCACCTTCTGCAGCAGTGTATCGTATAATTGGCGATCGGTGTCGACATCCCGCTTCAGGACGTCGTAGTGAATCGCCTTCGCGTCCTGCGCCGATACCGCTTGCGCCATTGACTCGTAGGCGCTCTGCAGCAACGATTCGCGTCGGCGAGCGCCCTCGTAATCGTTGCGAATGCGCCTCAGGATCGCCTGCCGCTCGCGTTCAAATGTTCCTTCCACCTCCGCGATCTCCGCTTTGATGCGGATGACCCTGTAATGCTCCGGTGTGTAAGCGGCGTTGAGTTCGGCCAGTTGACGGCGCATTTCGGTGAGCTTTGTCTGATATCCGCTCAGCCTGTCGTTATCGATCACCTGACCCACACTATCCGCGGAACTGGCCATGGCAATCTCGAAGGTCGACTGCTTCTCTACCCGGTCCGCCTCCGCCCTCGACAGCTCCGCCTGAACCTGCTTTAGCTTCTCCGACTGCACGCTGTCTTTTTGGTCTGTGAAGAGCAACCCGGAGCGGGCGCTATACGCCTGGAGATCGCGCTCCGATTGCTCGAGTTTGGCCTTGATGTCCTCTAATTGGTGGCTCATCCACTTATTCGTACGCTGATAGGTAGCCCACCGCGAGTCCAGGCTCAATTGAATGAACTCTTCGGCCATCGTGTTCGCGTAATCCGCCGAAAACTGTGGATCGGGGGAATCGCATGCTATCTCGATCACGTCGGTATTTTCGAACCCTCGCACCTTCAACTCGAACTGCGGAACCGCGATGCGATGGGCCTGCTTCGCCAGCTCTACCGGCAACCCCAGCACCTTCCGCCACGCCGCAAGCCGGTCCGGCGGAGTGTAGGCGCTGAGTTTATTCGTAGCCGTTAACGAGGCAATGACGCGAGAACGCAGCGTGTGGCTTTCCAGCACCTTGATCTGTGTCTCGACATACGACTGCGGTTGATAGGGGGCGGGCGCAGTGCCCTGGAAGCCGAAAACCGTGTCGGTCGGCCGGCGCAGTTCCATCGTCGTATTGGCGTGGTAGATCGGCGGTTGAAGCAGGGTGAGGGCACCGCCGGCCGCGGCGCCGACCATTGTGATCAAGACGATGATCCACAGGCGAGCCCGCAGAAGCTGGATCGTATCGATAATCGAAGTGTCCGATTCCGCCTGCCCGGGCGTATCTTGGAGTGCTTCAAACGACACCAGGTTTACCGAACCGTTCTTCGCAAACCGGTGGCCATTGCGGGGCACCACCAGTTCGCCCGCCGGACTGGGATTCACTCTTCGATTAACTTCCATCGGAACCTGCACTGATGTCCAATTGCGGTCGTTAGGTCTGGACCGCCTGAACAGCTTCTAATAAAGCAATGTCAAATTGGAGTGGCGTGGACCAGATTCGGGCCGCCCTCCGCGCCGTGGCACTTCTGCAATTGCCAAGGGCGTCAGTGCGCCACCCCGCTTGAGCAACCGCCTAAAAACGTGCGAGGGTATACATGACGCTGCTGACGCCGGACGTCAAGGCGGACGATGTCAACATCTGCGAAACCACCTTGGCTTTGCTCGAAGGCACCAGAATGATGTCTCCGCCGATCAGATCCAGATCTTTCGACTTTCCGTCCATGATCTTCTTTACATCGACAATCGCGTTCGAGGTTTGGACCCCCTCCGGATTGATATGCAATATCATCGTGCTCCCTGGCGCGGCGACATGCGTGAGGCCTCCCGCAACGGCCATCACCTTCATCAGAGAAACGGAATCCTGCGTCACCAGTTCGACCGATCCCGGCCGGTTTACTTCCCCGACGATGTGGACGTAGCGCGGAGCCGGTGCCGGCGCAACCGTGATTACGTCGAACGGAAGGAGGGCGAAATCCGCCTTCGGACCTGGGCCATCCGGTCCGTCCGCCACGTCCTTCAGGTTGAACTCCACCATCGTGGACGAGCGGTCCTTGTCCATCCGGACGTCGGGACCGGCGATCGTCCCTTGTGACATGCTCCGCTTCAGGGTAACCGTCGAACCTGCGTTTTTCGGCCCGCCGGCCAGGATGATCGCGTCGAACAGCGTGGTGTTGGTCGCGATCTGGTACTTGCCCGGTCGCTCGACCGCCCCCGCAACCGTGACCGGTCGGCTACGGATCTCCGTAGGGTACACGGTGAGTTGCGGGTTCTTGAGATACCGCTGAAGTCTTGCCATGATCGATTGTTCGGCCTGTTCGACGCTCATGCCAGCAAGGTGAACCCGGCCGATCATGGGGAAATTCACATCGCCGGTTGTGCTGATGCGCCACGCCTTGCTGATCTCCTCACAATCCAGGGCCACGATCGTAATCGAATCGTCCGGACCGAGAATCGTGCTGCTACGGCTGGCCGCCTCCTGCGGAGCCTGCGCGAACAGAACACTGTCCCTCGAAGCGAGGCCGAAACACGCTACCACGGCGCCGATGACGAGGAAGACCTTCTTCATATTGACACCTCAGTGCAGCGAGACGCTCATCGAGTTCGATAGACCGTTGGCGTTGACAGCGCTCACCGCAACGGATTGAACCGCACCGATATTTCCGGTAACACCGATTGTGATCGAAACCGTAAACTGGCTGCCCACAGTGCCGGAAGCGACGGTTTGATACCACGAAGTGAAAGCCGGATCCGTATTGACAGTCAGCGAAGTCGTCTGCAGCGCTGAGTCCGCTGCCGCCACGAACTGGAGATTCACCTGCGTGACCGAGCGCGGCGTGGAGAATCCGCTGATCAGAAGCTCGAAACTGCTTGCGGATGTCGTTCCCAACTGGACATTCCGGATCGAAGGCGGGCCCGCACTAATGACGATCGATTGTGTCATCGGCGACAGCGGGGTCAGACTGACCGTCCCGGTCGAGAAGGCGGGAGTGATCGTTATCGTGCCGGCGACGGTTCCGGTTTGGAATTGCACCGAAGTGCTGCCCGAGCCGAACGAGGCCGAGGTTGCATTCGCCGGTATCTTGAAACTCACCGTTCGTCCTCCGGAGGCGAATTGAATCGTCGGATCGTCGACAAAGGAATTGGGAGCGAACGTCAACGTCACAGTTCCGGTAATGTCAGTCGGATAAGGCGACGCCAGAGACAAGCTGATCGCAGGTTGGGTCATCGGGGATGCACTCCCCCCCACTCCTGCAAATGCATAAGACGGCAAATTCGCCGGCGCCGTGCCGATTCCTTTAAGTGTCACGGTCATACTATCGAGCGTGAGCGACCCCGTCAGCGTGCCTACCGTGTTCGGCGCGAAGACTACCGGTAGCGAAAGCGCTCCCCCGGCAGCGATGCTGACCGGAAGCGCGGGAATTGTCGCGCCGAACGATTGCGCGCTCACACCGATGCTGTTGATGGTCGCGGCGGCATTGCCGGCATTCTGAATGTTGATGACTCCCGTAGTCGTCGATCCAACCATCGTGTTGGGAAAGCTTGCAGTCCCAGTGCTGGCAATCGGTGTGGACGACGAACCTACCACGAAGCTCAGGACTAACTGCGGCCCGAGCCCCGAGCCCGAGAGCGTGAACGTCGCTGAGTCGATAATCAGCCTTCCGGAGACCGCGCCGGGCACGGAAGGCGTGAAGTTGACCGTGAAGGTCGCGGAAACCCCAACAGGTAGTGCTAAAGGTAGCGGATTGAGATTGCTGACCTGAAACCCGGCTCCGATGACAGTGACTGAGTTCACGCCTCCAGCCGCAGTTCCGGTGTTGCTGATCTGAATAACAAGGGATGACGTCTGGTTGACCTGCGTTTGTGGAAAAGAGACAGTACCGTTAGGCAAGATGGCCGACGAAGATGACCCGGTGATCGCTTGATAGCCATAAGTTGCCGCCGTTCCCTGTCCTGTCAGGGAGATAGTCTCCGTCGCACTGCCCAGCGCGATCTGCAGCGAACCCTGCGCCTGTCCCGCCTGATTCGGGGCGAATACCAGGGTGAATTGGAATGTACTTCCTGGCGCGATCTCCACGGGAACCAACGCGAGCCCGGTGATCTGGAATCCGGCGCCGGATACCGCCACCGACGAAGTCGTTCCGGGAGCCGTGCCGCGATTCGTAATCGCCACAGTCGCCGTACTTGTCTGCGACACCTGAGTCGCAGGGAACGTGATGATCCCTCCATCGCCGATCTGCACTTGATTGCCCGCGGGATTCAGTTGATAACTCGTGATCAGGATCGGCGCCACGCCTGTGCCAGTCAGTAAGAATGCGAAGACAGATCCGTCCGGGGCCTGCAGCGTCAGCTTCGAGGATAGTGCGCCGTTGACTTTCGGCGCGAAGGTCAATGTGAGCTGCGCGATCTGATTCACCAGCACCGTGACGCCGCTCGCCGGCGCAGACACGGTGAACGGCGCATTCGCAGTCGACGCCTTGAGCTGTACCTGCTCCATTCCTTTATTCGTGATGAAGAATTGAAGCACGCTCGAACTGCCCGCGACCGTCGCCGGGAATATCAGCGTGTCTCCGGCGTTGATCGCAATCGGGTTCTGGTCTGTGGGTCCTTTGTAGGCAAAGCTCAGAGTCGGCGGACCCGTCTGCGCCTGGCACAGTGCACCGATCATCATGAATCCGCACAATTTCAGGGCAAACTGGCGTAAGCGCATGGCTAGTGTACCCCCGAACGGCCTGATACGGCGTCGTGGAGCGCGGATACAATCGGCGGCGGCACGAACCGCACCGAAGAGTCACTGGACGAATACAGATACAGCGGGCCCGTCCCGGTCCGATTAACGACGAAGACACCGCGAATTGTCAGGTTGTCGAGCGCGGCTGGAACCACCGGCAGAGGGATATCGGCCACGATTCGGCCCGCGGAAAAATCGTATTGAACAATATTCTTCGATCCGGAGTTGGCGACAGCCACTCCTCCATCGATGGCCTGCAGCGCCACCGGAGTTTCAACATGATCCGCAGGGCCAACCAACACCGAGAACAGTTTGCCGCCGTGAATATCTTGAACCAGAATCACCTCATTCAAGAAGGGGTCCGCAAACACCACATCGCGATCCCGGTTTAAGTAAGTCGCGGCAGATGGCTGATTGGCGCGGGTAATTAGCTCAACCGAAGCGTTTTGGGATGCAACTTCATAAATCCCGCCGTAGCTCCCGTCCGATGCAGCGACCAGGGCGATCTGGCCCTGCGAGCCGATCGAAATGCCAGCCACCAAACCCTGAACCGGCGTCAAGTCGATCGGCGCGGAGAAAACCGGCGCGCCTGGCAGGCCAGTAACGAACTGAAGCTGGCTCGACGCCATCGAGCAGATCGCCGCCGAACCATTGTCGTTCAGGGAAATGAAATCGACGCTCACGATTGCGTCGGCCAGATCCCGCGCGTAAGGGGTCCGACCCTTCAGACCCTGTATCAGAACAAGCCGGCCGGGCGGGTCCTTGACGGTCGCCAGGGCATAATCGCCGCCACCCGAAAATCGTGCGGTCTGAACCTGCGTGTCGAGCGTCAGAGGCTGGCCGAGCAAGGACGATCCCGGCAACCCGTTGATCGGCCGGATCGAGTGCGTTTGCGCGTCGACCACGAATCCGGCCACGGGCGCTTCAATGCCCGAAGGCTGCCCGGTTGCGCGAAACAGGGCAGCGAATAACAGACATGCGCATCCCCAGCGATTCATCGCGGGCCCCCCACCGTGATACTCACCACCGAAAGGCTCGTCGGGGTCGGCGCGGCCGGGGGGGGGGAGGTGTGACGATTCGCCACAAGAATTCCACCGACGACGCCGCCGGCAGCCAACGTCAATAGCAAAACCATGCCGTGCCCCTTCTTATCTCGGACCGAGCTGCCGCCGGCCAGCGTGTTGCTCTGGCTAATCGTCGTCGTCCCTGCCTTGCCCTGGTAACTTGCCGTGACTTTGATGTTGAAGCGGCCCTCTTCCAGGCTCGGTTTGAATGCGGGGCAGCGCGCGATTCCCTGCGTGTCAGTGGTTGCGATCGCAGTGCCGTGGCCGTCGGCAAACCCACCGCCAGGCCCGATCAATGGCAGGACAAACTTCACTTCGGCGCCGGCCACCAGGTTGTTGCTCTCATCCACCACCCGGACCGCTGGCGGATGGCTGAGTTTGTGCCGGATATCGTTAAAAGCACCTTCCCCGTCAGTCGTTGTCAGCTTCAAAAAGCCCGCCGTCTGTGCCAAAGCACCAGGCAAGCTGAGCTGATAGACGAGCAGAATGCACGTAAACCGCTGAACAGCTTGAATGAGATGTTTGAATGAAGGCATAACTCGATAGGCACACCAGCGTTTGGAGACACCTCAAGGGGCTAAGGTCACCTCGAGCGACCTTCACCTTCCGCGCAGAAACCGGGCCCTAGCCATCCGCGAACTATCTCCCCGAACTCCCGTGAGTTGCCCGACCTTTCAGCAGCTCATGATGCCGAGCGCCTCCGCTTTCAGGGCCGCCTGTTCGAACCCTGCCGCTGCTGAGTGGAGGCGGCATCTCTCAAACTCCACTACGCGGCCCAAATACTCGAGCGATCCGCCCGGCTCGTTGATCATCCCGCGCGAGATCGCCTTCCGTACGTCAGCCACGAAAGACCGCACCTCCACATTCCGCGGCTCCTCTCGGATGATCCCGCCAGCCGACGGGATCTGCCGTAAGATCAACTCGGCCAGAGCGCGTACCGTCGTACCGATGCCGCTGCCGATGTTTACCGGTCCAACCGACGAATCCAGATCCATCGCGCCAAGCAGCGCATCGGTTACGCAGTCAATCCAAACAAAGTCGAGCACCTGTTCGCCGCCGTAAAGCACCAAAGGCTCATTCCACAGCGCGTTCCGGACAAACTCCGGAATCACGCGGCCTGCGTCGCCCGGGCCGTAAACATTCGTCAGGCGTAAGGTCGTAACCTGAAGAATCTCCCGAGCGTACGCCCGGCAGCATTCTTCTCCCGCAAGCTTGCTCGCTCCGTATGCATTCTTGGGTTCGAGACGAGCCGTCTCGGCCACGGGAAGCCTCGCAGGCTCGCCGTAAACTTCACGGGATGACGTGAATACCACCTTCCCGACGCCTGCGGCGCGCGCCGCCGAGAGCACGTTGTATGTTCCGACGACGTTCGTTGAGAAGGAATAGTCAAGGTCCCGCAAGGCCCCTATCACGTTCGATTCCGCCGCCAGATGGAAAACCACATCGCTTCCGCGCATGGCCGCCGCCACCGCTTCGCGATCCCGCACGTCGCCCTGGATCCACGTGAACCCCTTCGCATCCGGCCGCTCCGCCCGATGGAGGTTGTCCAAGACTACAACTTCGTGCCTCGGATTCCCGACCAACCGCTGCACGAGGTGCCGTCCGATGAATCCGGCGCCGCCTGTGATCAAAACCCGCATGTCATTTGTCCGATGCCCGTCCACCCACGTCGCGATGCGCGTAATCTACCGGGTTGCCACGTTCAGCCGCGCCATTCGAACAGTGGACGGAGACTGCTCCTCATCCAGGCCCCAGCTCCACCAGATCGAACCAATCGTGGGCACTGGGGTGGCGCAAACAACAGTACCAGGTGCATAATAAGTGAGGTCCACGACTGCACTGAGCGACTTCCCATGACGACTCGCCTCTTATCGCGAAGACAACTCTTTCTCTTAGCGTCTCCCGTTATTCTGCTCGCCCTGTTGTACTTATTCCGGCACACGGCCCTTGCGGCGGTTGGAAACTTCCTCGTCATTCGTGACACCCTGGAGCCGGCTGATGTCATCTTCCTGCTCAACGGTGATCCCACCGTGCGTCCCTACAGGGCCGCCGCGCTTCTGAGGCAGAACATGGCGCCCAAGATCGTGATCGCCCGCGCCGAAGATTCCATTGGCGTTCAGTTTGGAGCCTATCCGAACGTCACCGATTCGAATATCGTCATTCTCAAACAGCTTGGCGTCCAGGACTCGCAAATCGAACAGTTACGCCCGCCCGGAGGCGTGAAGCATACCGCGGACGAAGCTCAGGCCTTGCTGCAATACTGCCGGGCTCACCTGATTCACAAGGTTATTATCGTCACGTCGGACTTGCATTCGAGGCGCGCCCGGTTCATTATTCGCCGGACTTTCGGGGCCGACCGGACCAAGGTAATGCTTGCACCGATTGCGGATCGCAAATACGGCGCCACCAACTGGTGGACAGTCGAAGATGGCGTCGTTGGCTGCCAGAACGAGTACTTGAAGCTGTTGTATTACCACTTCAAGTATTGAACGGCCGCGTCACGCCTTTCGCCGGAGTTCGGCCGATAGTGGCCCTTCCCGTTGGGAAGGAGTTGCGCTCTGTTCTGGTCCAATTAACTCCCAGATGCGGGCACTGGCATCCTTTATCGCGCGATCGAGATCTTGCAGCCTCATGGTCAGCGTGCGCAAATCGTCGGCGAAGGTTACGTTAGTGATACCCGAGCGGGCTAACTCATTGAGGACTGCGCGGCGCGCGAACTCGGAAATGCTCCGAGCACCCTCCTCCGTACATGCGGATTTGATCGCCTCGTAGTCAGGCTGTCGAAGCCGAATCGTGACCAGACGTATCTTAGGTTGAAGCAACGTCACAATAGCTCCTTGATCTAATGTGCCAGCGACAAAGCTGGAGCCAGGCCCACTGTCTTCCAGCGATAACTGAGCCTCGGTAGCAGGATATCGGCTTAGTGGGCCGCATAGTCGGACGCTCGAACCAGTCTGTGGTACTGAGGCTTTAGACCGCCAGGCGGTCGCCTGGCTTCAATAGACTCAACGCCGACCTTATCGGCATAATCGGAGTTGCCCACTCCCTCTTGATTTCGACAAGAACGGATCGCTGCAGCAGTTGGACGGAGAGCACCAGGCGCGGGTTCTTGCGAACTTCAATAACGACACCCGCGAGGCCTTGCAACGGCCCGTCGGTCATCACCACGCGCTCCCCTTCGACGAGACCCGCGTGAGGCCCGGTTGGCAGCGGCGAATTGACCACGGCTTGAATGGCCTCCAACTCCGCAGTTTCGATCGGCGCTGGAACGGTCCCGCTTCGGACGATATCGATCACGCCGGATGTCGCCAGCACGGATGTGCGGTAAGCAATATCCAATTGGCAGAAGACATAGCCTGGAAAAAGAGGTAAGGATACAGCCTTCCAACGATCGGCCCATCTGTGTTTCGATGTGTAGAGAGGCAGGAATGCTAACTGATGTTTGGCATTGAGCTGCGCGAACACGCTCTTTTCATGACGCGACCGAACGTGCAACGCGTACCAACGCAAGGCGTCGGACTCAAGCATAACGAAGCCCTCGCTATAAAGGGGTTACGACATAAAGGGGCTACGACACACCTCCGGCATGTCGCTTACAGTGGCGATTGGTTATGAAGTAAGCTGGTCTGACGACAGCCCGTTGAATTCCTCTGCAGAACTGCAAAACCGCCGAGAGCCCTGGGTTGTCGATCAGACGACAAATTGTTTGCTTTTTGAGCATGCAGCTATCGTTAACAAGTGTCAAGAAAAAAATACGTGAGAATATTAATTTGTAGTTTAAAGGTATTTGTACCTGTAGTCCTGTTACTCGGCTAGAAGTTCGCTCGCAATCGCCATCTATGAAGGTGCTTCGGCCTCCAACGGTTAGGGTTTGCATCAGCTTATCGGAGTCCGACAGCATAGTTGCTGAGTTAGATTGGACGGCGCAAAGTTGCGCGCGAAGGCGTTCCAGTACTGGTACTGTAGATGAAATGATGGTACTCGTTACCGGCCGCAGGCGTTGCGTTACATGGGCTAATAACAGTCGCCGCGGCGGAGACACGAGGAGTGGCGAGAGAAGTAACCTCGATGAAAGCGGTTACAGATATGTGAACTGGTGACCCTGGGGAGGAGTTGTCTGGTAGTTCGGAGTAAATCGTTGCGAGTTCATGCAATTGATCGGGAGGGAAAATAATGAAGGTGGTATAGCGGACCCGGCGCGTCCAGAACACTCGTTCGGAGGGAGCCTGCTGACCTGCATCTTCGGCAAGGGCAAACCAAGGAAACACCAGGATGCGCCGAGTCGCCGAAGGCGGCTTGGCGTTGTCGACCTCGACCGCTTTACCGGCAGGGTCCACGGCTGCGGGTGTGCCTGGCAGGTCTCCAAAATGAATAGCCATTTGGACGCCGACTATGGGCCGCGCCGCGCCGCCTATGACTATAAGGAACTGCGGGCCAGAGGCGTGCTTCGCAAGATGGAGAGCCTCGCGCCGTTAAGAATCCACCCCCGAAGGTCTACGCCGAATCGCCGCGCTGCTGGTCCGCCGTGAAAAAGTCACTTGACCCTTGCTCGTCGCCACCCAACAGCCCGAGTGGACGTCAAAGCCCAACCATCCAACACCGGTCGATCGGTCGATCAGTACTACGAGCACGGCTGGTGCACAGTGATGGAGCAGGCATTGTGGAAAGACACCACAGTACCCAGTACCGATCAGGTCCTCGACTGTCAAGAACTGGTTGAGTCGGCGCCTGCAATCATACATACTCTGTTTTGGTGTCTGGCAAAATAAGCTCGACCACTAACCCGGGAGGTCCATGTAGAGATGGCGGTCGATTTGTTTGCATGGCACGGGGGAGGTTTGTGCACATGTTGAAAAAGACTCTGCTTATGGTCGCTATGCTCGCTGTGCTGGCGTTCCACAGCTACGCTAGCCAATTGACAATCGGCAACTTCAGCTTTGAGGCGGACGCGTTGGCAAACCCCCAGGATTACACTTCGGGGGCTATCACAGGATGGATCGCCCCGGGTGACCAGGGTGTCTTTTTCCCGAGCGCCGGCGTCTACAACGGAAGTGGCCTATTCACAAATCCTGCAAATTGTTGCGTCGATGGCCGCAATGTAGCCTATTCAAATGGCGGGACGATTTCACAGGTCCTCAGTGCGACGCTCACTGGCGGCATGATCTACACACTATCAGTTGACATCGGACATCGATTTGATGGCGCGTTGGGGTCCTATTCCATCGCTCTCTTCGCAGGCGGTACACAACTGGCGCTCGCGTCCAATCCTGTGGTCCCGGTATCAGGTGGCTTTGGTCTGGCCACGGTTGCTTACACGTCGACTGGATTGGAGTCGGTGACTGGCCAATACCTTGAAATCCGCCTGATAACCAGCGTTGATTCAGCGGGTCAGGTGAATTACGACAATGTGACACTGGACGCAACATCCGCCGCACCCGAACCGATTTCGGCTCTCCTTCTGCTGACGGGCGCCGGCGTGTTTTATTTGGCTAGACGCTGAAGGACTGAGCGCTAAAGTCTCAAGCGACGACAGCCCCCGACAGCTAAGGGATCGTAACGAAAGAACGTGTGCAGAATCTCACTTTGGCCTGGGATGCAGGGAGTAGTTCCAATCTCCGTGGAACTTGTCGCGGCGGAGATTGATTTCGGCGACTTCCCGATCTGACACCTTGACACCCGCAGGGTAGGTGCCGGTGTCTAACTCCGAGAGGACGTAAGACCTGCTTCGGTTGTCGTGCCCGCTATCAGGTTGACGATCACCTCATGACTGATGAGCGGCTTGCCACGCCAGTTCTGACTGATAAGGCAGCGTCAATAAATAAGGGTAGCAACTGGGTGCAAAGAGAGATATACTTGCATCTGGATGGAGAATGAAGAGAGTTCTCTGCGGCGGAAGTTCTCTAACGTGTGGTCACTCC
>OBLW0100000122.1_pt1 | contig 61156 bp, 49 predicted proteins | sample 1520161 | NCBI WGS metagenome assembly OBLW01 (sample SAMEA3539309, study PRJEB22396) | soil metagenome | biome: tundra; feature: field; material: soil | place: USA | collected 2010-05 | depth 0.15 m
ATCATCGCGTACTGTTCAAGCTGGTTGGGATGAAGAGCAACAAGGCGGCGATCGGCGCGCGTATCACCGTAAAGGCTGGGGCACTCGTACAGATCGACGAGGTGCGAGGCGGGGCAAGCTATCTTTCGCAGAACGACTTGCGGCTGCATTTTGGTCTGGGCTCAAATGACAAGATCAGTGAGGTGAGCATTCGCTGGCCAAATGGGGAAACTGAAACTCTGAGGAACGTGACAGCGGATTTCATTTACACGATCATCGAGGGGGCGGGAATTCAGCGGAAAGTTGCGCTGCCGGCTTTGCCGCAACGCTGAGATCTGCTCAACTCCCGCTACATCTATTCGATTCCCAATTGTCTCTGAATTTGCTCCAGCGGCACACCCTTCGTTTCCGGGACCATCGTCTTCACCCAAACCAGTTGCAGAACCATCATGCCGGCAAAGAACGAAAAAACATAGCCGGGCGGGAATGAGGCGACCATCCTCGGGAAAAAAGTTGTAAGCAGGGCGGCGAAGATCCAGTGGGTGAAGCTGCCGAGAGTCTGACCTTCAGCGCGATGGCGATTGGGAAAGATCTCGGAGATAAACACCCAAATGACCGCTCCCTGACCGATCGCGTGGGCAGCGATGAAAGCAAAGATACAAACCGGCACGATCGAAAGATGGCCGCTGAAGAACGCCCAGGCGACAAGGCCGAGCGAAGTGATGTATCCGAAAGAGCCGATATACAAAAGAGTACGCCGGCCTAACCGATCGATCAGCCACAGACCGACAAAGGTGAACACGAGGTTGGTGACGCCAATCCCAATGGATTGCAGCAGTGCGGCCTTTGCACCGAGTCCAGTCAGTTCAAAGATGCGCGGCGCGAAGTACAAAATCGCATTGATACCGGAGAGCTGGTTGAAGAAGGCGATCAGGATCGCAAGCAGGATCGGTTTGCGCAGACGTGCGGTCCAGAAGTTCCCTGATGATGCCTGTTGCGTAGATGCAGCGATAATCTCATCCGCCTGGGTTGCGATTTCGGCTTGCGATACGTCAGGTTCGATTCGTTGCAAGACTTCCATACCCGCCTCGCGGTCGCCCTTCCGGCTGAGCAGCCAGCGTGGGCTTTCGGGAAGGCCAAAGCAGAACGCTGCGTAGAGCAATGACGGAAATGCGGCCACGCCGAGCATCCAGCGCCAGGCGTTGTCACCGATGCCCGCCAGCAGAGCGTTCGAAACGAAAGCGATCAGGATGCCAAAAACGATATTGAACTGAAACATTCCCGCCAGGCGTCCGCGATGTTTGGGCGGCGCGATCTCGGAAATGTACATGGGGGCGACCACGGTCGAGATGCCGATACCCAACCCGCCGATGACGCGCGCGACGATAAAGGTAGTAACGTTTGGCGCCAATCCTGAGCCGACCGCACCAACAAAGTAAAGAATGCCGATCCACAGCAGCGTGGCTTTGCGTCCGAACCGGTCCGCGGGCCAGCCCCCGAGCAGGGAACCAACGACGGTGCCGTACAGGGCCGAGGCCATAGCGATGCCGTGCAGTCCGGGGCTCAGTCCCCAGAGAGCCTGAATCGTTTTTTCGGCGCCGGAAATAACCACGGTGTCGAACCCGAAAAGAAATCCGGCGAGTGCCGACGTGAGCGACCAGAAGAAGATGCGACCATTCATAAATGGGTAGAAGCTATGCGTGCCAACAATCGGTGCGATTCAGGTGCGATTCGACTTTAAACACATCGCCACGCGCTCGAGGATCAGGCGGGCCGGGTCCATTAGACCGAGACAACGATAAGCTTATCGCCGCTCGCACGCAATATACGCTCCCTTTTGATCATGAACTGGCGCCCTGCGCAAGATCTTGCATAGTTTTCGCGTCGACTCGTTCTAATTTACGCGAAAGTACACGTCAAACATTGACGCATCCCATACTGGATGCGAAACTCGTAGTGTGGCTTGGGGCGCATCATTCCAGCTCGGGAGACTCATGGGATTTTCAGAAAGTTCAGGTTTGCAGGATACCAACGGTTCGCGTTCAACATTTCGAACCTCCCTCTTCCTTCCTCTAGCACTCGCTTGCCTGCTTGCGGGGTTGCTCGCAGCCAGCGTGACTCCGGCTCAAGCTGCCCAAAACGCCATTGGCAACGCCACGCTGACTCAAGGAACATGCCAAGGCACAGGATTGGCGAACGGTTCGTGCTATCGCGCGGTCATCTCAGGGTGTCCGGAAGCAACCGGCGATTTCGCCGCTACCGTTAAGATCAACCAGCCCGCGAATCTGAATCAAGTGCGGGGCACGGTCTTTTTCACCACTGGCGGCACCGGCAACGCGTTCTACGACTACGATTCGGAATTTCAGGGAGACGTGCGCTGCGCCGGCTCGAACTGCGGGTTGTTGGTGGTCGAGCAGATCAACGCGGCAAATTATCGCACGGTGCAGATCGACTTCGTGGATCCCGAACAACTTATCAACGAACCGGACGGCTGGCTGACCGGCCCGGCCACCGACGGCCCGCGGGCGCTGGCATGCCGTTACGCCACTGTGGTTCACGCCGTGTGGTCCAATCTTCTTAATAGTGACGCCGCTCACCCTGTGTGCGCTACCGGAAATAGTGGCGGCGCCGCGCTCATCGCATACGCGATCACGCAATACGGCATGGGAAATACTTCCGGCCCGGGTCCCATGTTCACCATGATCGAAACCACCTCCGGACCTCCCTACGGACGAATCGATCGGGGCTGCGCTGGTACGGCTGCGCCCAATCTGAGCGTGAGCTGTCCTTCGGGAGTAAAACTTTCCGAAGACTACGGGATCCAAACTGCGCAGAACTTTGTCGATCCCGCTTATCCTTCGGCGGTTTGCAGCGCCGACATTAACAGCAATGGCAAAAAAGTGTATGCCAGCTTCCGCCACGATAGTGTGGTCTCCGACGATTTTCCAGCGCCTAGTTACAAAACTGTGGTGCGCGCTCTCTTCGGCAGCCAGGATCTGTCTGCCGCTGTTCCGCTGGCTACCGAGTGGTATACGCCATCAAATCCAGCAAGACTGCGGTGTGCGTTGCCGGAGCGCCCCATGCACTTCCTGGAGATTTCGACGGTGCCCAAACTATCGTCAGCGACGTAACCAACCACTGCAAATAGTGGAGTGGTTTCTGGACGTACGGCCTCATCCTTTGGTGAGCGGAAAACCCTTCTCGCGCCAGTCGCGGATGCCGCCGTCCATGGAAATGATGTTCGTGTAGCCCATCTTCTGCAGGTTGTCGGCCGCCAAGGCTGAACGGAAGCCGCCCCCACAATAGAGGATCATCTCCGTATCGAGTTCCGGCACGCGGGCTTCAATATCGCGTTCGATGATGCCTTTGCCGAGATGAATGGCGCCGGGAAGATGGTCTTTGGCAAATTCGCTCTCTTCGCGAACATCCACCAGTACGAACTTGTCGCCGCGATCCATCCTGGTTTTCACCGCGTCGACGTTGGTCTCGTGTACGCGGGTCTTGGCGTCGTCCACGATCTTCAGAAAGCGGGGGGGATGCTGGTGCGCCATAGGGACTCCTTGATTAATTCGGTGATGAATATCCTACCAATTGCTGCCGGACCGTGCATGATTGTTCACCTAGTCGTGGTGGCTGGTAGCAGAATACCGACCTCCCATTCCTGCAATTTGTCATCCCGAGCGAAGCGAGGGACCTGGGTTTTGGCTTGCGCCTCGCCAGATGCTCGTGCACAAGCAAATACCTAGGTCCCTCGCTTTGCTCGGGATGACAAGCGTCTTCAGGCACTCGGAGCCCTTCGTGGTTTATCGAAATTCGATTAGCATGAACGCGTGCCGTCGAAAAATCCAGCCCGGAAGATCGGTTTGGCTCGCGCACTGTCGAAGCTGGGATACTGCTCGCGTTCGCAGGCTGTGGAGATGATCCGCGCTGGCCGCGTGCGATTGAACGGCGGGGTGCGGCGCGATCCTGAAACGCCGGTCGAGGTGGGGAAGCACCGCATTGTGGTGGATGGGCAACCCATTGAGTCGCAGAAGTATATCTACCTCTTGATGAACAAGCCGCGGGGATTAGTGACTACTGCTTCCGACGAAAAAGGGAGGAAGACCGTTTATTCCGTGTTGGGGGAAGGTGGCGAATCGCTGCCCTGGGTTGCTCCTGTCGGTCGACTGGATAAGGCTAGCGAAGGGTTGCTGCTGCTGACCAACGATTCCGAGTGGGGGGCACGCGTCACCGCGCCTGAAACGCATTTGGAGAAGACCTACCACGTACAAATCGGCAGAGTGGTCGATGAGAAATTCACGCAGGCAATCGTAAGCGGCGTAACCACTGAGGATGGCGACTTCCTTCGTGCCAGGCAAGCCCGGCTATTGCGCTCGGGAGAAAAGAATTGCTGGCTCGAGATCATCCTCGACGAAGGCAAGAATCGGCAGATACGACGTATGTTGACAGTGCTCGAAATCGACGTGCTCAGGCTGGTGCGAGTTGCGATTGGGCCGCTGCAATTGGGAATACTCGCGAAGGGATCGTTTCGTGCGCTGACGAGAGAAGAAAAGCAAATGCTGGATCATGCGATAGCGGGGAATATTACCCAACCACGAAGGACACGAAGTAACAGGAAGGAAGAGTAGAAAAGGTTCTCCTTCGTGTTACTTAGTGTCCTTCGTGGTTGCCGGAGTTGACTCTGTCCGTGCGCCGGACCTCCGCGTTGCGTGCTAGACTCGGCCTTCTGCCCGAGGGCTTTCGTTGCATGGGTGATCTCACTTTCCTTCCCGCCGTTGTCATGGCGCAGCAGATCCACGACAAGAAGATTTCGCCGGTCGAACTCGTCGAGGCGCATCTTGCAAAAATCGAAAGGCTGAATCCGAAGCTGAACGTGTTCGTGCACGTCGACCGCGAGCGCGTTCTAGGCGAAGCCCGCGACGCCGAAGCCGTGGTGATGACCGGAAAACTTCTCGGACCCCTGCACGGTGTTCCCATCAGTATCAAGAGCTCGCTGGACGTCGCCGGAATGCGATGCGAGGCGGGCACGCTCCTGCGCGCTGGACACGTCGCGACGCACGATGCCCCGCTGGTCGTGCGCCTGCGCCAAGCAGGCGCGATTGTGTTGGGGGTGACCAACACGCCAGAATTCCTGATGGCGTGGGAAACGGACAACAGTCTGTACGGTCGCACCAACAGCCCGTGGGACTTGGAACGCACTCCTGGCGGTTCCAGCGGTGGCGAAGCAGCGGCGATTGCAGCCGGGATGTCGGCAGGTGGCGTCGGCAGCGACGGCGGCGGGTCGATTCGAGTGCCCGCACATTTCAGCGGCATCTGCGGGCTGAAACCCACGCCCGGGCGCATTCCGTCCACGGGGCACTTTCCCGCCTCAGACGGGCCATTTGCGCTGATTGGCGTGGTCGGTCCCATGGCGCGCACTGTGGCGGACGTCAGAGCGTTGTTCGAAGTCATGCAAGGGCCGGACGACGGTGACACTTGCGCCGCACCGGTGCCGCTATGGTGGCCGAGCGATGACGAAGCCCAGAAACTGCGCGTCGGGTATTTCGAGGACGACGGCCGCACGCCTGTGACTTCTGAGACTCGCGTTGCGGTGAGAACTGCGGCGCAAGCGCTTCGAGGCGCTGGATTTCAGGTTGAACCATTTCGTCCTGAAGGACTTGAGGAAGCACGAGTGCTGTGGAAGAAATTCTTCGTCACCGCCGGAGGGATGCTGATTCGCCCCATGTTTCAGGGCCGCGAACACGACCTTAGCCCAGTTCTGAAGCAGTTCCTCGAGTGGTCGGCGGCAGAGCCACCGCTCACCGGCGAGACGCTTCTCGAAGCGTGGGTTGGCCGCGACATTTTGCGCGCCAAATTCCTGGCTCAGATGCGGAAGTATCCTATTCTGTTGTGTCCGGCGGCTGCGATACCCGCCTTCCGCCACGGCGAGCGCAGTTGGACAATTGAAGGCACGCTGGTGAACTATCTTGACGCGTGGAGCTATACGGAATGGTTCAATCTGCTGGGGAACCCCGTGGCGGTGGTTCCCGTGAGCCATTCCTCAGACGGCCTTCCTATCGGTGTGCAGATCGTCGGTCGCCCCTGGGAAGAAGAACAAGTGCTGTCAGTTGCGGCTGTGCTGGAAAAAGAATGTAACGCGTGGAAGATACCGCCGATCGGCTAAGAGCTCCGGCGGTCTCGCGATAGTATTTTTGTATTATTCCGCCTGTCGTCATGCCTGTATAACTTTATCTGCGCGAGATTTCAGCCACTGTGGGGCCGACTTCCCTGCGTATCCGTCGAACGTCGTTGCACATGCGGGAAATGCCTAAATCTGGGGGACTGGTCGGTCGGGCTCTGTCTTGGCTCGTGCCTTTTCTCGTCCTCTCGGCCGCTTATCTCTACACCCTTCCTCAGCCCAACATCCTCTATGCGGGGGTGGTGCTGCTGCACGCCCTGGGCGGAGTGCTGGTTGCGATCTTGCTGGTCCCAGTATTTGTTCGCTTGATGCGCACGGGAAGCTTCTCCTCCCGGTTGGGATGGCTGCTGATCGCGGCCGGCGCGATTCTGGGCCTGATCCTCATCAAGACCGGAACTCCACGCACGGAATGGAACAAGCTTTATCTCCACATCATAGTTTCGCTCGCGGGTGTCGGCCTGTTGATCGCTGGTTGGCTGCGGCGGAGTGAGTCACGTGAATCCAGCATCGGTGCGGGCTTGGTACGCGCGGTGGTCTGTCTGGCGGTGCTGGCTGGTATCGGCTACGGTGCGCGCTACGTGCGCGAGAGTTGGCAGACCCGCGGCCGCATCCAGAATCCGACCATGCCTCCCGACAGTATGAATGGCGAGGGCGATGGGCCCGAGGGATCGTTCTTCCCGAGTTCGGCGCAGGTTTACGGTAAACAGAAAATTCCCAGCAAGTTCTTCATGGAGTCGGATTCCTGCAAGCGCTGCCACGAAGATATTTACAATCAGTGGAACAGCTCGGCCCATCATTTTTCGTCGTTCAACAATCAGTGGTATCGCAAGTCGATCGAGTACATGCAGGATACGGTCGGCACCAAGCCTTCGAAGTGGTGCGGCGGATGCCACGACCCAGCGGTGTTGTATGCAGGATTGATGGATACGCCGATCAAGCAGATCGTCCACCGGCCGGAGGCGCAGGCTGGGTTGGGTTGCATGATGTGCCACTCCATCGCCAATGTGAAGAGCACGATGGGGCAGGGCGATTTCTACCTGGAATATCCCAAACTGCACGAACTGGCGGCCACGCAGAACCCGGTGGCGCGCGCGCTGCATGATTTTCTGATCCGCCTGAATCCCGAGCCGCATCGGCGCGTTTTTCTCAAGCCCTTCATGCGCGACCAGACAGCGGAGTTCTGCTCCTCGTGCCACAAGGTGCACTTGGATGTTCCGGTCAACAACTACCGGTGGTTCCGCGGTTTCAACGAATACGACAACTGGCAAGCCAGCGGAGTTTCCGGGCAGGGAGCGCGGTCGTTCTACTATCCGCCGAAGCCGCAGCAGTGCGCCGATTGTCACATGCCCATGGAGTCGTCGAAGGATCAGGGCAACATCAACGGATTCGTGCACTCGCATCGTTTCCTGGGAGCGAATACGGCGGTGCCAACTGCGAACGAGGATGCGGCACAGTTGAAGTTGACGGAGGATTTCCTGAAGAGCGGCGCGCTTACCGTAGATATCTTTGCGGTGTCTCCGGCTCAAGCAGCGCTCAAGCCTGGAGCGACAACGCAATCTGAGTTGTCGACGACGTTTGCGGTTGGCGAAGAAGCCGAGAGCAAGGTGAATGCCGATAACGCCGGAGAAGTTGCTCCCCTGACAGCGCCGTTGAACCTGGTACAACCGTCCTTGCGCCGAGGGGATACGGTGCGTGTGGATGTGGTGGTGCGTACCAAGAAAGTCGGCCATTTTTTCCCCGGCGGTACCGTCGACGCCTACGACACGTGGCTCGAACTAAAGGGTATCGACGACAAAGGACAGACCATCTTCTGGAGTGGCAGCGTCGACGATAGTGGTCATGGCCCGGTGGAAAAGGGAGCCCACTTCTACCGCTCGCTGCAGATCGACGCGCACGGCAACCCGATTAACAAACGTAATGCCTGGGCCACACGGGCGGTGGTGTATGTGAGGCTCATCCCGCCGGGTGCGGCCGACACGGTGCACTACCGCATGCTGATTCCAGAAAATGCGGGCAACAAGATCACGCTGCACGCGCGGCTGTGCTACCGCAAGTTCTCCTGGTACGGAACGCACGAGGCTTTCGCTGGCCTGCCCGACCCGACCAAGCCAAATGCGGTGACTCCTGACTATGACGACCGCCCGACGGTATTCACGGCATCGCTGAGTGGAGTGTCGGCGAAGCAAGAAAAGATTCCCGAGGTTCCGATTGTCGCCATCGCGGAGAACGAAGTCACGCTTCCGGTAGTTGCGCACAACGTCCCGGCGGCTGAACCAAAAACCATCGTCCGCAAGGAAGAATGGCAGCGCTGGAACGATTATGGAATCGGATTGTTCCTGCAGGGTGATCTGAAGGGTGCCGCCGCGGCCTTTTTGAAAGTGACGGAGGCGGATCCGAACAATCCCGACGGCTGGGTGAACATTGGCCGGTGCGCTGTGCAGGAAGGCGACATGCAGCGGGCTCGCACCGTTCTGGAAAAAGCTCTGGCGCTGTCTCCGAAACTCGCCCGTGCCAATTTTTTCTACGCCAAAGTCCTTCGCGCGGATGGAAACTATGACGGCGCAGCCTCGCGATTGCGGATTGTTTTGGCGCAGTATCCGCGCGACCGGGTTGCGATCAACGATTTGGGGCGCATCCTGTTCCTGCAGCGCAAATACGACGAGGCTGTGAAAACTCTACAGTCGGTACTGGCGATTGATCCCGAAGACCTGCAAGCGCACTACAACTTGATGCTCTGCTACAACGGTCTCGGCCAGGAGAAACTAGCCAAGGAGCACGAAGCGCGTTATATGCGCTTCAAGGCCGACGAGTCTTCGCAGGCGATCACCGGCCCTTACCGCCAACTGCATCCCGAAGACAACAATGAGCGGCAGGCGGTGCATGAGCATGTTTCTGTGGACCTGTCGGCGCTCAATTCGAAACATGTGGGGACAGCCGCCGTTCGACAGGATCAGGGCAGGCTCTCGGCTGTCCGGCCGGGCAAAGCCCGGCCAGTGTCCACCGCGACATCTGCCGGAGCTTCCAGATAATGCGTTTCTCCTCCGCGTCCTCGTGGTTGATATTTCTTGCGCTCGCGACCACCAGCCACGCGCAAATTCACTTCCGTGACATCACCGCGCAGGCCGGAATCCACTTTACCCACAACAACGGAGCCTTCGGAAAGAAATGGCTTCCAGAAACCATGGGTCCGGGGTGCGCCTTCATCGACTACGACAACGACGGATACCCCGACATCCTTCTTATCAATGGCACTGATTTTCCCGGGCACTCGCACGCCGGCACGACGACTCTGAAGCTCTATCACAACAACGGCAACGGTACATTCACCGACGTCACCCGCAAGGCAGGCCTGGCCGTGCCCATGTTCGGATTCGGGGTGGCCGTGGGCGACTACGACAACGACGGGTTTGACGACATTTTCGTAACCGCGCTCGGCCAGAGTCATCTGTTTCACAACAATGGCAATGGGACGTTCACCGACGTCACCAAGTCCGCCGGGATGTGGGGGCCGAGCGAGTTCTCCACCGGAGCCGCCTGGGTCGACTACGACCGCGACGGCAAACTCGATCTGGTCGTTGCCAATTATGTTCAGTGGAGCGAGCAGGGGGATCTCTATTGCACGCTCGACGGCGCCCACAAGTCCTACTGCACCCCTGAGTCGTACAAAGGCACGTCGGTGCGGCTGTGGCACAACCTCGGCGGCGGCAAGTTTGAAGACGCGACGCAGAGATCCGGGCTGGGCGATCCTACTTCGAAGAGCCTGGGCATCGCGGTTCTCGATTACAACGGGGATGGTTGGCCGGACATCGTGATCGCGAACGATACGCAGCCCAACAAGCTTTATCTCAACAAGAAAGATGGCACGTTCGAAGAGCGTGGCGTCGCTGCGGGCATCGGTTTCAGCGAAGACGGCATTGCGCGCGCCGGCATGGGCGTCGACGCCGCCGACTACGACCATAGTGGCCACGCCAGCATCATGATCAGCAACTTCGCCAATCAGATGGTCTCGCTCTATCACAACGAAGGCAACGGACTTTTCGTCGACGAAGCGCCGCAATCCGAAGTTGGCCGGGCGACCTTGGTCACCCTGGGCTTTGGCTGTTTCTTTTTCGATTACGACAACGACGGCTGGCAGGATATTTTCGTGGCCGACGGCCACATCGAAGATCAAATTGAGCGCGTGCAGAAGCGCGTGAGCTACGCGGAGCCTCCGCACCTGTTTCGCAATCTCGGCGGCGGGAAATTCACGGAAGTGACGGCGCAGATGGGGAACGCATTCTCCGCACCAAAAGTTGCGCGGGCCGCGGCGTATGCCGACATCGATAACGATGGCTTCCTCGATGTTTTGCTGACCACGAACGCCGGGCCGACATACCTGTTTCACAACGAGGGCGGGACGAACCACAGCCTGCGTGTCAGACTCGTAGGCACGAAATCGAACCGGGACGGGATCGGTGCGGTCGTCCATGTGACCTCCGGGGCCAACAAGCAGTGGAAGATGCTCCGCTCGGGATCGAGCTACCTGGCGCAGAGTGAACTGGTGCTGACGTTCGGCTTGGGCTCGCTCACTAAAGCCGACAGCATTGAGATTCAGTGGCCGAGCGGGCAGGTCGACAAGCTCTCGAACATCGACGCCGGCCAAACGGTCACCGTGCAGGAAGGGAAGGGCCTGATCGCCAAACGGCCTTATGGGCCAAGAAAAGCTGAAACCACTAAGGGCACGAAGGCCCACGAAGGAAAGACGAATCTTACGCAAAATGGGTTTCCTTTGTGATCCTTCGTGTCCTTTGTGGTTAAATTCCTGTGATGACTTCTCGAATCTCCGTTGCTTTCATTGCCACGCTGCTCGCTGCCTTCGGTCTGCTTACTTCCGAGTCGAAACCGAATCTCATCGAGGCCGCGCGCCTCAACAATCTCGGCGTGGCCTATATGAACCAGCAGCTATTTGAGAAGGGACTGAAGGAGTTCCAGCAGGCCGCGGAGGCCGATCCCAAACTGGCGATTGCGCGGCTGAATGTCGCCGTCGCGTTCCTGAACCTGCAAAAAGTGGACGAATCCAAGGCCGCGTTGGAAGATGCGCTCAAGCAGGATCCGAAGAGTCCAAATGCCTGGTACAGCCTCGGGATGCTCGCCAAGAACACGGGCGACGCGCCGGCGGCGATCGATGCGTTCAAACGCGTCATCGAGATCGATGCGAACGACGCCGACACCTGGTATTTTCTCGGCACGGCATACGTGCAGGCCAAGCAGTTTCCGCAGGCCATTGACGCTTTCGAGCACGCGCTGAAACTCAATCCCCTGCACGCTTCGGCAGAATTCGGATTGTCGCGGGCGTACCAGCAGTCCGGCGACGTCGACCACGCCCGCGAGCATCTGAAGAAATTCCAGTACATCACGCAGAACAAGATTGGTGCGCCCATGAGCCTGGCTTACGGCGAGCAAGGCCAGTACTCGCGTGCTGTGGAATCGCCAAGTGCGGTGTTGAAGGCTCCAGCGCCAATCAAGGTGCGGTTTGTGGATGTGACGAAGGAAGCGGGGATAGTGACGGCGACACCGGCCGAAAGGTCCCCGTCGGAAACAGCAGGTAGCGTCCCTAACCTGATTGGCTTTGGTGCTTGCTTTCTCGACTATGACGGGGACGGCCGCGCAGACATCTTTGTCGCGGACCGCGGCAAGGAAGGCGGACTCGCGCTGTATCACAACCTGGGTAACGGCAGGTTCGAGGACGTCACGCGAAAGGCCGGACTCGATCCTACTCTTCACGCGACGAGTTGTACTGCCGGTGATTACGACAACGACGGCTCCGTAGACTTGGTCATCGGACTAGATGGGCGGCTTTTACTGGAGCACAACGAGAAGAACGGCACATTCAAGGATGTCACTGAAGCCTCCGGCATCCACAATGATGGGCTGATCCTTGGCCTCACGTTTGTTGATTACGACCACGATGGCGACCTGGATCTTTACGTCACTCGCTTTGACTGGAACCATCAACTTGATGTTGAACCTGGCATGTCGTTCTTTGCGAAGAACACCGGTGGCCACACCCTGTGGCGGAACAACGGGAATGGTACTTTCACGGACGTGACCGACTCAACTGGTCTGGCTGCGAGTGGATCCTCCGTTGGTGCAATCGGAACCGACTACAACAATGACCGCGCTGTCGATCTCGTGGTAGCGGCTGCGACGGGGCCGGAGATTTTCGAGAACCCAAGGGAAGGAAAGTTCAATCCGCGACAGCCCCTGCCCGATTCACCACCAACGTTCGGTATCGCTGTTCTCGACTTCGACCACGATGGTTGGATGGATTTCGCCTTCACCCATGCGGGATCGCCAGCCCTCACGTTATGGCGCAACAATCACGGGAAGTTTGAGCCGGTACCGCTCCCCGTTACAGACTGGGTGCATGCTTGGGGCGTGGCCGCGTTTGACTACGACAACGACGGCTGGGTCGACCTCGTCGCGGTCGGCGAAACCAAAGAAGGCAAGGGCGAAGTGCGCCTCTTCCGCAATCTCGGCCCGGACGGATTCAAAGACGTTACCGCCAACGTTGGCCTCGACAAGATTCAACTCAAAGATCCGCGCGCCATCATCACCGGCGACTACGACGGTGACGGCGCCACCGATCTGCTCATCACGCAGAATCACGGGCCTACCGTGCTGTTGCGCAATGAAGGCGGCAATCAGAATCACTGGCTGCGACTCTCACTCAAGGGACTTGCCGACAACAAATCCGCCATCGGCACCAAGGTCGAGGTCTTCTCGGGCGGCAACCGGCAGAAGTTTGAGATCTACGGCTCCAACGGCTACCTCGGGCAGAATTCCACCGACATCGTCGTCGGCCTGGGCGATTCCAAGGAAGCCGACATCGTACGCATGCTGTGGCCCACGGGCGTGTTGGAAGACGAGACCCAGATCGCAGGCGACCAGCAATATAACCGCCTGGAGATCGACCGTCGCGGCAGCTCCTGCCCGACGCTATTCGTATGGAACGGGCAGCGCTACGAGTTTGTAGCCGACATGCTGGGCGCGGGCGTGGTTGGCCACTGGGTGGGCCCGAACCAGCGCGACGTGCCCCGGCCGGTTGAGTACATCAAGATTGACCGCAGCATGATTCGGGAAAGAGACAACCCGCGCTCAACCGGCGCATGTCATCCTGAGCGAAGCGAAGGACCTCTGCACTCTTCTGCCAGTTGCACGGATCCTTCGCCGCGAAAGGCTACGGCTCAGGATGACAAGGGGACGGGAAGCCGGGAGAAGACTCTCAGCTTCCGTTTCATGGAGCCTCTGGAAGAAGCCGTCTACCTGGATCAAGTGCGAGTGCTGGCCGTTGATCATCCGTCCGATGTCGACGTTTATCCCAACGAATATTTCGCATCGAACCCACCCTATCCTCCGTTCAAAGTCGTGGTGAGCCGCGACGCGCGTCCCCCGGCCGGAGCGTGGGATGATCACGGGCACGACGTCTTGCCCGATGTGCTGGCGCACCGCTATTTCGGCGATTTCGCGCTGACGCGGTTTCAGGGATTCGCCAAACCGCACAGCCTCACGCTCGATCTGGGCGAGGCTTACCACGGCGGTCCGCTGTGGCTCCTGCTGCATGGCGAGGTCGAATACTTCTCCGCCAACAGCATGTACGCTGCGTCGCAAGCGGGAGTTGAAGCGATCTCGCCGTACGTGGAAGCTCTGGTTCCAAATGGAAAAGACGAGAACGGGCAGTGGAAGCGCGTGACCAACGACATGGGATTCCCGGCCGGCGGTCCGCGCACCATGACTGCCGATCTCACCGGCAAACTGCCGCCGGGTACGCGGAAGGTTCGCATCACCACCAATCTGCAAGTTTATTGGGACAGCATTCTGGTTGACCGAACCGAGCAACATGCCGCACGCGAGATCCCTCGCCCCGCTGGAGAAAACGCGGGGCTTCGGGATGACGCCAGCCGAGGAGCCGATGGGGCGCAAAACCCTCGCGTAACGTCTGTTCCGCTGGTGCATGCCGATCTCGAATTCCACGGATACCCATTGAAGATCGAGGGCAAGCCCGCCGGCAACGTGCAGTATGTTTATGAAAAAGTCAGTGCGACCGGGCCGTACACTCGCCCGTCAGGAACCTACACGCGCTACGGCAACGTTCTGCCGTTGCTGACCGCAACCGATGACAAGCTGGCGGTCTTTGGTTCGGGCGATGAAGTGCGGCTCGATTTCGATCCTTCGCATCTGCCCGCTCTTCCTAAGGGATGGGTGCGCGACTATTTCTTCGCCGCCAATGGCTACGAGAAAGACATGGACTTCTATGCGGCGGAAGGCAACTACGTGGCGCCGTTGCCCTTCCTAAGCATGGGCGAGTATCCGTATCCAGCAAAGAAGTCGTTCCCGCTTGACGATGCACACCTGAACTATCTGCTCGAATACAACACGCGGCACATGTCGGGCAACGAGCAGCGGGGGTACTGGTTCGATTACGGCGAGAGCAAATAAGCCATATAGAAACGTTTTAATATTGACATTTTTGCCCCATCCATAATCCAATAGCCGGGCCCATGGAAAACACCTCCGCGCCTTCCTCTGCGCCCCGGCTCCGCCGCACGCTCACGCTTTGGGACCTGATCCTTTACGGGATCATTGTGATTCAGCCCGTGGCGCCGATGTCGGTCTTTGGAGTGCTCAGTGACAGCGGCCATGGACATGTCGTTACAACACTCCTCATCGCCATGGTAGCGATGCTGTTCACGGCCTTCAGTTACGGCCGAATGGCGAGGGCGTATCCGAGCGCAGGTTCCGCGTTCACCTATGTCGGCCAGGAGATCAATCCAGCGCTGGGCTATGTCACGGGCTGGAGCATGGTGATGGACTACATCCTCAACCCGATGATCTGCATTATTTGGTGCAGTCAGCAGGCTTTTGTGTTTGCGCCTGGAATTCCTTACTGGGGTTGGGCTCTGGTTTTTGGAGCCGTGTTTACATTCTTGAATCTTCAAGGGATCAAGACATCGGCCCGCGTCAACACTTTGCTTGCCGCAGGGATGGGCGCTGTCGTGGCCGTTTTCTTCATGGTCGCCGTTCGCTACGTTGCGGGTCATCCTCACGATGGCTCGTCGTTCTTTACTCGTCCTTTTTACGATCCAGAGCTTTGGAACACGAAGGCAGTGTTGGGGGCAACCTCGATCGCGGTACTGAGCTACATCGGCTTCGACGGCATTTCCACGCTCTCGGAAGAAGCGGAGAACCCGCGGCGCAACATCCTGCTGGCCACGGTTTTGACCTGTTTTGTCATCGGCATCCTTTCCGCGCTCGAAGTCTACGCCGCGCAACTGATTTGGCCTGCCACCCAACCCTTCCCCAATACCGACACGGCGTTCACGTTTGTCGCCGGTCGAGCCTGGAAGCCGATGTTCGCGATCCTCGGCTTTACGCTCCTGGTGGCTAATTTTGGATCAGGAATGGGTGCGCAGATCGGCGCCGCGCGCCTGCTCTACGGCATGGGGCGCAGCAAGGCCTTGCCGCAGAAATTCTTTGGAACGGTCGATGCAAAACGCCACGTGCCTCGTAACAACGTTCTCTTTGTTGGGGCCATCGCTCTGGTTGGGGCGCTTCTGGTGAGTTTTGGTCTCTTCAGCTATGGGTTGGGGGCCGAGATGCTCAACTTCGGAGCGCTCATTGCCTTCATGGGAGTAAATCTCGCTGCGTTTGTGCGGTACTACGTGCGGGAAGGTAAGCATAATGGGATGCCGCCACTGGTGCTAACCGCGCTGGTTATCGCTCTCGTCCTCTGGCCAGGTTCGAATTGGACCTTGTTAGTTGCTGCGGGCACCGCATTGGCGGTCCTTGCCGTATGGACGCCCCCGCTCGCCGGATTTACGATCTGTTTCTTCCTCTGGAAAAACCTGAGTTGGAAAGCGTGGATCGTTGGCGGAATCTGGATGGCTGTTGGCATCGCATTTGGTGCCTGGAAAACTCGGGGTTTCCGTGGCGACTTGGTGAACTTCGATCTACCCCCTGAGGAAGAGTAAGTAATTCACTATTTTGACTTCGGGAGTGCCTTATGCTCGGTTCCAAGAACATCGTCACGTTCGTGCCTACTCGGGATGCCGGGAAGGCGAGAGCTTTCTACGAGGGTGTACTGGGGCTGCGCTTCGTCAACGATGACGGCTTTGCGATGGTGCTGGATGCGAACGGGATCATGATCCGGGTGGCGAAGGTAGGGAAGGATTTTACTCCGGCGCAGTTCACAATTCTCGGCTGGCAAGTTTCGGAGATCGAAAACGTGGTGCGGGATCTGCAAAAGAAAGGCGTCCACTTTGAGATCTTCGGATTCTTGAAGCAGGACGAACTCGGAATCTGGACCGCGCCAACAGGAGACAAGGTGGCGTGGTTCAAAGATCCCGACGGGAATGTGCTTTCGGTTTCAGAGCACGTGCAATAGGAATTGTGTAAATTTGGCAATCGGAAAATTTTGGAGAGCCGAAAACTTGAGATCACAAATTGTGATCTCAAGTTTTCGACCTTTAATGACTCAATTACCGAATTTCACAATTACCAAATCTCCTCACTCCACATTCCAGCCGCTGACTTCGACCGCGGGCTTCGCCGCGCCCAACTCGCCGGCGCGGTACGTCGCGGTGACTTCGCGCTTCTCCCCGGGCATCAGAGAAATGTAATTGTCTTCCCAGACCACGGGAAGAATCTCTTCTCCCTTGGCGCCTTTGTCGACTTTCAGGCGCACGAAGAAGGCGAGACTCTTGCTCGGGTTCTCGAGAACGACGCGCGTGATTTCTTCTTCGCCCTTGCGCTCGCTGCGGTCGGTGACTTTCAGCTTCAACTTGGGCAGTTGTGACAGGGCAGTGTAATCGGCGTAGGCCGCGGTCGGGGTCATCCACCAGTTCGTCTTCGCCCAGTCCAGAGTTTCGGGCTTGGTCGAGAGCCAGTAGAAATTCGAGCCTACAAGCTTTCCAGTCGAATCTTCCAGGCGCAGAGCGACGAAATACGTGGGGCTCAGTCCGGCAACGTCCGATAGAGCAAAGATCTTTGCCGTGCTGTCGGCAGAGGCATCGACCGTGTTCGATTGCGTGAACTTCTCGGTCATGTCGAGGTTGTAGATCTTAGTAGTGAGTTTCAAGCCCTTCACATCTGTGTACTGGCTGCTGACGACCCACACGGAATGATCGTCATAGCCGTAGACCGGATGCAGCGCTTCCATGGCGCGCTTGGCTCCGAAGTATCCACCGCCGGGGCGCAGGTAATAATCGTAGAGGTGCCAGATCATGGAAGGCCAGGCGTTGTTGAGCATCCATTGAATGACGCCCGTGGCCTGGTACTTGTTGCGACTGTAGGCCTCATACATCGCACGCACACCTTCGTAGGTCTGCAACTGCGACTTCATGGCGAAGTCGTTCACGTTGTCGGACTTGCCATAGCGGTTGGCAAGAGCCTCGCTGAATACTCCAATGGTTTTGAACTCGCCGCCACCCGCGTGGTAGTTCCAGACGTCATCGATCGGCCACATGTGATCTTTGCCGACCATCGCCCGGATGCTCTCGACCGGGGGAACGGCAGGTCCCATGCTGGTTTCCGTGTTGAAGCCATACGCTCCGCCGCAGCCTCCGGGATTGCACTGCTTACGGCCGGGTTGACCGTCGGGCGTATCGACCTCCCAGTAGCTGGGCGCGACGTATTCATACGGCCCAGTCATTTTCACGCCGCTGTCGCCGGTCACGCTGGTTTTCTTTCCCGTTGCCGACGAAACCACCGGATTCGGCCAGAACAAATCTTTCTCAACGTCGAGATACATCTGCTCCACGTCCGGCGGTGGCGCGTTATCGCTGCCATTCAGCCACATGACAATGCTGGGATGGCTGCGCAGACGGTAGATCTGATCGCGCAACGATTGCTTGGCGATTTCAAAATCCTGCGGCTTCCAGCGCGGCCAGCGCTCCCAGAAGTCGCAGCAGCACCATCCGGCCATGACTAGGACTCCTTGGTGGTCGGCGAGGTCGAAGAATTCCTGGGTCTCGAGTTTGCCTTCGAGGCGGACCGTATTCAGCCCCATGTCGCGGACGTAGCGGAATTCGTCCTGCAGGCGCTGCGAATCTTCGCGCAGCATCAGGTCGGGCGTCCAACCGCCGCCGCGAATCAGAATGTTCTTGCCGTTGATGTGGAAGGCGCGCCCGCCGATGGAGTTGAGGTCGGAGGTGATTTCGCGGATGCCGAACTCTGTGGCGGAATGATCGCTGACCACGCCGTTGACCGCGAACTCCATGTGGAGAGGATAAAGATTGGGTTTACCCATTTGTGTAGGCCACCACAGTCGCGGGTTCGCGAAGACGAGTTGTTGAAACTTGTCGGGCGTAAAGGTGACGTCTTTTGCTTCGTTGGGTGCGAGTTCGACATCCTGCTCAAATTTGACTGCCTCGATCTCGCCTTTAAGTTTGCCTTTGACTGGCTGGTTGGTGCCGTTTTTCAATTGGGCCGTCACGGTCAGCTGTGCGCTGTCGTTCGTGGGCATATTCAGTTTCGACACGACGGTGGGATAGCGCAGCGCGACGGGGCCGCTGGTTGTGAGATAGACCTCGCGCCAAAGTCCCATGTTTTTGTCTGGGGGCGCGGGATTCCAGTCGACGAACGTGATGGCGAGATCGTGGTCGGTGGGCGAGAAGACCTGAACCGCGAGAACGTTCTCCGCGCCGACCTTAGCGGCCTCGGTCACATTCAACTCGTATGTTCGCCAGGCTCCGGCGACGTCGCTATCGTTGGCGATCTGTTTTCCGTTAAGAAAAATGTTGGCGCGATAGTTGATACCGTTGAATTTCAACCAGACCGTCTTGCCCTTGTACGAAGCGGGCACGGCGAACTGCTTGCGATACCACCAGGAGACGGCATACGGGCTGTCGGGCGCCATCGCAATGTTGGAAAAATTCGCGCCGATGGGATAGTTCACCCCCGGATAGTCGCGAAGATTCATACCGAACAGCGGATCGGACAACGTCTTGTTCTTGACCAGAGCGGCCACCACGGTGGTGGGCACAGTCGCTGCGTGCCATCCCTTGGCAGCGAATTGCGGCGTGGAGATCACTTCACCCTTGGCCTCGACCTTGGCGGACGTTTGCAGGGCCCAGCCCTCGTGCAGAGGCAACTTCGCCGGTCCGGCGTGTTGCTGGCTTGGGCCTTGGCCCAGCAGGGATGAAGTCAGCAGGAATTGAGTCAGGATGAGGAAAAGAGGGAGTGCCAGCCGCTTGCCTGAAGTCATGGTGCTCCTATCCGTTGCGCTTGGTCGACCAATCGGGGGCGAGTTCCGAGAAAGCCCCCGAGAATGGATAACATTTATATTAATTCGTTTCAATAGCGGATTTTCGAGGCACTGTGAACTCTATGGTTCGGGATCGCAGCCATGGCAAAGGCCCCCTTTTTTGCCGAGCGAGGTGACCGCCGCCCTGAAGCAGCGCGTTGCGGCGGAGGTGCGCTGCCTGGTTTATAATTAAAAATTCGCCTTTCAACCTCCGGAGTGACAAGAAGATGATTCGATTTTTGCAGACTCAAGGGCCCACCAAGAAGATCATTCTCAGTGGACTGCTCCTCATCATTTGCGCGGCCATGGTCATTACATTCATTCCTGGCGGCCTGACGTCCGAACTGACAGGGCAGCCGGGTAAAGGCGTCATCGCGAAGGTGGATGGCGGAGAGATCAGCGCAGACGAGGTTCGCCTGACCGCCCGGCAGATGGCGCAGCAGGATGCCCAGCGCTATGGTGAGATGGCGTCGAAGTTGATGCCGTTTCTCATCCAGCAGGAGACCGTCCGCGCGGTCGATCAGTTGATCAATCGCCAGGCCCTGCTGAGCGAAGCCCAGCGCATGGGATTGCGCGTGTCGCCGGAGGAAGTGAAAGACGAACTACAGCACGGGCGCTATGCGGCGACTTTTTTCCCGGGTGGTAACTTCATCGGTCAGGTGGAATACGAAGACATGCTGCAGAGGGCGAATCTGACGCCCACCAAGTTCGAAGAAGCCGTGAGCAATGACATTTTGCTGACCAAACTGCAGGCGCTTATTTCCGGCAGCGCCAGCGTCAGCGAATCCGAGATTCACCAGCAGTTCATCAAGCAAAACTCCAAGGTCAAATTCGACTACGCCATTCTCAAACAGGACGATTTGCGCAAAGGGCTGCATCCGGCGGACGAGGAACTGAAGGCATTTTACGAGAGTCACAAGCAGACCTATGCGAACTCCATTCCGGAAAAGCGCAAGGTCAAGTACGCAGTCATTGAAACGGGCAAGGCTGCGGCCGACGTCCAGGTGACGCCGGACGACCTGCGCGCCTATTACGATCAGCACCGCGACCAGTACCATGTGCCGGAGCAGGTGAAAGTCAGCCACATCTGGATCAAGATGCCTCTGCCCGGCCCGGACGGCAAGACGGATGACAAGAAAGTGGCCGAGGCTCAGCATCGCGCCGATGATCTGCTGAAGCAGGTGAAAGGCGGAGCCAAGTTCGAGGACGTGGCGAAGAAGTACTCCGAAGATCCGGGAAGCGCTAACGTAGGTGGTTCTCTGGGATGGATCGGAAAAGGGCAGATGGCGGCAGAGTTTGAGAAATCAGCTTTTTCCCTTCCCAAGGGGCAGATTAGCGACGTGGTGAAGAGTGTGGATGGCTTCCACATTTTGCGCGTGGACGATAAGCAGGACGCGCACACAAAGTCGCTCGACGAAGTGAAAGCCGAAATCGAGCCGGTCTTGAAGCATCAAAAGGGACAGCAGATGGCGCAGAAGCAGGCGGAGGCGCTACTGAAGCAGGCTCGTGAGCAGGGTCTGGACGCGGCTGCCGCTGCGCATAGCGTTCCCGTGATTACGTCGGATTTCTTCACCCGCAAAGACATGCTTCCAGGGCTTGGGCCGGCAACGCAGTTTATGGACGCAGTGTTCAGCGCAACCGAAAAGTCGCCGCCTGATGTGGCTCCCTCCTCTTCAGGCATCGCAGTCTTTCAGTTGCTGGCGGTGAAGCCACCGGCGACTCCGACCTTTGAAGAAATCCGCAGCCAGGTCGAGGAAGAGTTCAAGAATGAACGCTCTTCGACGCTACTGTCGCAGAAGATCCAGGAACTGTCGGATCGTGCCAAGACTGAGCATGATTTGAAGAAGGCTGCGAAAGAGCTGGGCGCGACGGTAAAGACCAGCGACTTCGTTCTGCCTGATGGACAGGTGCCCGATGTGGGCTCGATGGCGGGACAAGCCGCGGTGGCATTCACGATGAAGCCCGGAGAGATCAGCGGCCCCATCAACGGCGGCGCAAACGCAGTGGTCCTGGGGGTGCTGGAAAATCAGCAGCCGACCGAGGCGGACTATGCTGCGAAGCGCGATCAGATTCGCGATCAACTGCTGCTGGGCAAGCAGCAGGAACGTTTTGGCCTCTTCGTTTCCAGCCTGGTCGACGAGATGACGCGATCGGGAAAAATCAAGAAGAACGAAGAAGAAATCAAAGCACTAGGTCGCAACGGCGGCGAGCAGGGAATGTAGCGGCGGTGACATGTCTTTTCCGCGCGCCGCAGGCATTTTGTTACATCCCACGTCGTTGCCTTCCCGCGGCGGCGTAGGTGACTTTGGCCCAACCGCTTATCAATTTGTAGATTTTCTCGCTACCGCCCGCCAGGGCCTGTGGCAGGTGCTGCCGCTGGGGCCCCTGGGCTACGGGAACTCGCCTTACTCTTCGACCTCCGCCTTCGCTGGAAATCCCCTCCTGATCAGTCTGGAACGCCTCGCCGACCATGGCTGGATCGACGCCACGAAGCTTGGAGCGCCCGGCACCGGGACGACCCCGGATTTCGCTTCTGTTGAATATGACCACGTGTTTGCGCAGAAGATGCCGCTTCTGTTTGAGGCGGCGCGAAACTTCCTGCGTACGGCCTCCGGTGATCCTCGGCGGCGGTTTGAAAATTTCCGCGCAGAAAATGCCTGGTGGCTGGAGGCTTTTGTCCTGTTCGACGCCCTTCGCGCCCAACGGAAACTGGAAACCTGGAATCAGTGGCCGCAGGATCTCGCGCATCGGGAACCGGCTGCTTTGGAAAAGGCCCGGCAGGAACTGGCGGCCGACATCCAGATCCGAAGCGCGTTGCAGTTTGCTTTCTACGAACAATGGCGAGCCCTCAGGCGGTACTGCTCCGAGCGGGCGATTCGCATCGTGGGCGACGTCGCGATCTTCATGAACCACGATAGTGCCGACGTCTGGGCGCGACGCGAATTGTTCCGGCTGAATGACGATCTGGAACCGGAAGTCGTCGCCGGGGTTCCTCCCGACTTCTTCAGCAAGACCGGACAGCGCTGGGGAAACCCCCTTTACCGCTGGGATGTGATGAAGGAGCAAGGCTACGAATGGTGGATTCAGCGGCTGCGCTGGGCCACGCAGAACTGCGACTATATCCGCCTGGATCACTTCCGGGGATTCGACCAGTTCTGGGAGATTCCCGCGGGCGATGCCACAGCCGTCAATGGCCACTGGGTCGATGGGCCGCGCGACGACCTCTTTCTCAAACTGCGGGAGGCCTTGGGTGGCCTGCCATTCTTTGCCGAGGACTTGGGCTACATCACTCCGGAAGTGCACGCTCTTAGGGACAGATTGCAGATTCCGGGGATGGCCGTTTTGCAGTTTGGTTTCGGAGATGAAGGCGCTCACATGTACCTGCCGCATCGCGCCGAGGGCAAAGTCATCTACACCGGCACCCATGACAACGACACCGTCGCTGGATGGTGGCATTCCGGCGCAGCGGAACACGAACGCCGCAACGCTGAGGCCTATGTCGGACGCTGCGAAGATGGCATCCATTGGGCGTTCATTCGCGCGGCCCAATGTTCTCCCGCGAGTTTGAGCATCATCCCTCTGCAAGACGTCCTGGGACTCGGCAGTGAGGCCCGAATGAACACTCCCAGCCTGCATGGCGGCAATTGGCGGTGGCGTTTCGACCCTGGCCGCCTCACCAGCGAGTTGGCTGGGAAACTCTCGCATCTCGCCGAATTGAGCGATCGTCTTCCCCAACCGCTTGCCGCGCTTCCGAATGAAAAGTTTGCCGCCTGACGCGGCTCGAATCTCAATTGTGAATAAATTGTTACAAGGAGCGCGCTTTGCGCTTCTGTGCGGTTCGTGTATAGAAGTTAGGGGAGTGTTGGCGTGACCGAACCAGTCGTCCAATCGATCATCGAAGCGGTCGGAGTTGAGAAATCCTATCCCCAGGCGGATGGGACGCGGATTCAGGTCGTTGGGCTGACCAATCTCGTCATCGAACCGGGGAAGATCGTTGCCTTGCTGGGGCCATCGGGCTGCGGCAAGTCGACACTGCTGCGCATGCTGACCGGCCTTGCCCAACCTACGTCGGGAACGCTGTTATGGCATGGCAAGCCGCTGGACGGCCAAATGCCAAATGTGGCCATCGTTTTTCAGAGCTTCGCTTTATTCCCATGGCTCACCGTGCTGGAGAACGTGGAAGCTCCACTCGAAGCGAAAGGCGTGCCCGCGGTCGAACGCCACAAGCGCGCTCTGCGCACGCTCGACACGGTTGGGCTGGATGGCTTTGAGACGGCATATCCCAAAGAACTCTCCGGAGGAATGAAGCAGCGCGTTGGGTTCGCACGGGCTCTGGTCGTAGAACCCGAGGTGCTGTTCATGGACGAGCCGTTCTCGGCGCTCGACGTTCTTACCGCGGAAAATCTGCGCGGTGAATTGATGGAACTCTGGCTCAGCAAGAAGATGTCGGCCAGCGCCATTTTCATTGTGACTCACAACATCGAAGAAGCCGTGATGCTTGCCGACCGGGTGATGGTGCTGGGCAGAAATCCGGCGCGCATCCGCTCCGATTTCAACATCCGGCTGAAACACCCGCGCGACCGCAAGTCGGCGCGCTTTGTGGAGTTGGTGGATTACATCTACAAAGTCATGACGGAGCCGGAAATAGAGCACGAACTGCCGGATGCTGAAACGACAGCCGAAATCATTCTGCCGACTGGCGGTCTGACGAAGGACGCGCTGAAGAAGCAGGAAGCGCCCGTACGCACGGCGAGATATCAGATGCTGCCGCATGCCCGCGTCGGCGGAGTCGCAGGTCTTACGGAATTGCTGCGCGATCGCGGCGGGCGCGAGGATTTGTTCCGCCTCGCTGAGGAACTGGTCCTCGACGTCGAAGACTTGCTTCCCATCCTGGAGGCCTGCGTCCTGCTGGGCTTCGCCTGGCTGAAAGAGGGCGACGTGCAGATTACACCGCAGGGAGTGGCGTTCGCCGAGGCTGACATTCAGCAGCGCAAGATCTTGTTCCGGCAGGCTGCGCTGGAACATGTCACCATCCTCAAACAGATTGACAGCGTCCTTAAACGGAAGTCGGATCATTCGATTGCTGACGAGTTCTTTCACGACATCCTCGACGAACACTTTGCCGAAGACGAAGTGCAGCGCCAGTTCGAGACCGCGATGAACTGGGGTCGCTACGCCGAGATATTTGACTATGACCGCGAGAAGGGGCGACTGGTACAGACTGAGCCGACACTGCTGGCAGAGCCTTCGACTGTACCAGCGGTCGAGCCCCCGCACCTGAATCCTGAACAGAAATCGTGAGCCGAACAGCAATCGCATGAAGAAATCAACCACCCTGCGCGGATTCTCGGCCCATCGAATCTGGGCGCAGCTGCCCCGCATTGAGATCTCGTACCTGCCCGACGTGCTTATGTTCGGCGCGGGGATCGCCTTGTTCTACGGCGTGCTGGTAGTAGGGAGGACTTGGCTCGGCCCTTTTACCCCGGAGGTCGAGATCTCGCACAGCCCGCTGGCACTGGCGGCCTATGCGGGATATTCGCTGCTCAGGATCACGATTGCATACGTGTTGAGCCTTGCCTTCACGCTGGTGTATGGATACGTCGCGGCGTACAACCCGCGCGCCGAGCGCTTCATGATTCCGCTGCTCGATGTATTGCAGTCCATCCCGGTGCTCAGTTTTCTTCCGGGCGTGATGCTGGCGATGGTGGCGTTGTTCCCCGGCAGGCAGTTGGGTGTCGAGGCGGGTGCAATCCTGCTGATCTTTACCGGTCAGGTCTGGAATATGGCGTTCAGTTTTTACGCCTCGCTGAAGAGCATTCCGAAGGAGATGCACGAGGCGGCAAAGGTCTACCAGTTCAGTTGGTGGCAGCGCTTCATTGAGATCGAACTGCCCTTTGCGGCAATCGGGCTGGTGTGGAACTCCATGATGTCAGTGGCTGGCGGCTGGTTTTTCCTGATGGCTTGCGAGATGTTCGTCCTCGGTTCGCGCGATTTCCGGCTACCCGGGCTGGGATCGTTTCTGCAGACCGCGGCCAGCGCGGGCGACACGCGATCGATTCTCTGGGGCGTCGCCACCATGATCGCGGTGATCGTGCTGCTCGACCAATTCATCTGGCGGCCGGTGATTGCGTGGGCAGAGAAGTTCAAGGTGGAGCAGGTCGAGAGCAGCGACGCTCCGCGCTCCTGGGTGCTCGATCTGATTCGGCATTCACGCAGTCTTGCGCAGATTCGCAAGAAGACGGTGCGCCCGCTGAGCGAGCGCCTGATGTTGCACTTTTCCCGCGTTCGTCCCACCGAGGAAGCTGTGCCGCGCAGCACGTGGAAGACTTGGCTGATGCGCGTGTTGGCCGTGGCGCTACTGGCTGGGATGAGCTATGGAGTCGTCCGTGTCGTGATGATTCTGACGGGTCTCCAGAAAGCAGAGTTGCAGGAGGCTGCGATCGGCTTGGGCGCGACTTTTCTTCGGGTGAATCTCACTTTGTTGCTGGGTGCATTGTGGACAATTCCCGCGGGCGTGGCCATTGGCTTCAATCCACGGCTGGCGCGCATCGCGCAGCCGCTGGCCCAGATTGCCGCCTCGGTTCCCGCAACCGCACTTTTTCCGGTGGTCCTGCTTTTGCTGATTCGCGTCGGCGGCGGACTCGGAATTGGCTCCATCGTGCTCCTGCTGCTTGGAACCCAGTGGTACATCCTGTTCAACGTGATCGCGGGCGCGATTGCGATCCCGACGGATTTGAAAGAATGCTGCTCGGTTTTCCGGCTACACGGAATTGAGCGCTGGAAGAAGCTGATCCTGCCGGGAATTTTCCCGTACCTCGTCACCGGTATGGTCACCGCGTCCGGCGGGGCCTGGAATGCCAGCATCGTCGCCGAATATTTTCACTTCAAGGGCCACATCTACACGACCGTTGGGCTGGGAGCGACCATTTCCCAGGCCACAGACGCGGGCAACTTTGACCTGTTGCTGGCCGCAACCATGATGATGGCGGCAACCGTCGTAACGATTAACCGCCTGGTCTGGCGCAAGCTTTATGCGCTTGCCGAGACGCGATACCGTCTGGAGACCTAAGCGGACTGCGCAAGTCTTAAGTAGTTACCTTTGGTTACTCTCCAGCTTCCCACACTCCGGTTTCATCAGCTTTTAACCTGCTCTTCACGCTGGCGCAATGGGACTGCGCTATTGGTATGAAATGCCCTCAGACCAATTGCATACCGATCCGACGCAGGGCGGAGTGTTGGCACGCATGGCTGAATTTCCCGGCCTCGGAAAATTCGCCCCTGTTAGGAAGGTCAGGGATCTGTACCGGAGGGTGCAGCAATCGCCTGCGGGATTTGGTCTGGAAACCCTGCTCGCCGAGATGCGAGTCGGGCTGAGTGTCGCGGCCAGCGATCAGGCGCGGATTCCCGCAAGCGGTCCGGTTGTGGTGGTGGCGAATCATCCCTACGGCGTGCTGGATGGCGCGATTCTCACAGTGTTGCTAACGCGCGTCCGGCCTGATGTGAAGGTCCTGATCAACTTCTTGCTGGCCGACGTGCCTGAGTTGCGAAGACATTGCATCTTTGTAGATCCATTCCAAACTGACCATTCGATCGAGTCGAACCGCCGCGCCCTGCGCGAGGCCTTGGCGTGGTTAGAGCAAGGCGGAATGCTCGCAATGTTTCCGGCCGGCGAGGTGTCGCACTGGCAGATGCCGGCGGCGCAGATTGCTGACCGCGAGTGGAACGACACTGCGGTGCGGTTGGTTCGCAGGACTGGAGCCACGGTACTTCCTTTCTACTTCTGCGGGCAAAACGGTGTTGGATTTCAGCTGATGGGTATGTTGCATCCGAAACTGCGCACGGCATTTCTGTTGCAGGAATTCCTGCAGCAGGCAGGGAAGACCGTGGAAGTCCGCGTGGGCAGCGGGATTCCGGCGGAAGCGGTTGAATCGATCCGCGATGATCGCGAAGCGACTGAGTATTTACGCTGGCGGACCTATCTGCTGGGCCGTCGGAGCAAACCGGAAGCGTGGCGGTCCGCAGCGTTTCGATCGCGATTTGCGTTTAAGTTCCAAGAGCCAGTGGCGGCTGCCGTGCCCCCCAACTTATTGGCCGAAGAAGTGGAGACGTTGCCGGAAGACCGGTGCCTGGCGGAGAGCGGCGATCTTGCGGTTTATCTGGGAGAGGCACGGGAGATTCCGCAACTCCTGCGGGAAGTGGGCCGGTTGCGCGAGTTGACGTTTCGCGGGGCCGGCGAAGGCACCGGCAAAAGCCGGGATCTCGACGCCTTCGATGACTACTACCGCCACATTCTGTTGTGGAACAAAACCAAGCAGGAGTTGGTGGGGGCTTACCGCGCAGGCAACACGGCGGAGATTCTGACGCAGAGAGGAATTAGCGGCCTCTATACCAGTACTCTTTTTCGCTTTGACGGAAGAATTTTTCAGAAGCTGGGACCGGCGCTGGAATTGGGGCGCTCTTTTGTGAGGCCGGAATACCAGCGGCAATACGCACCACTGCTGTTGTTGTGGAAGGGAATCGCTCGCATGGTGGCGAGGCAGCCGGAAACTCCAGTCCTGTTTGGCGCGGTCAGCATCAGCAACGACTACAACGAAGCCTCGCGCGAAATGATTTGCCGCTTTTTTGAAGCGCGCATGCAAGAGGATGAACTGGCGGGACTGGTCGAACCACGGCGGCCGTTTCGCCCCGGACTCCTGCGGAAGTGGGATTGCCGCGGAATGTTCCGGGTGCTCCGAGACCTGGACGAGCTTTCTCAGCCCATCAACGATGTGGAAGCCGACGGCAAGGGTCTGCCGATTCTGCTGCGGCAGTATGCCAAGATCGGCGGCAAACTGCTGGGCTTTAACGTGGACCGCAAGTTTTCCAATGTTCTGGACGGATTGGTCGTGGTGGATTTGCGACAGACCGAACCGGCAGTGCTTGAACGTTACATGGGGCGCGAAGGCGCGGCTAGATTCCGGAAGATGCACGCGGATGTGGCATCTCGCTGATGCCCGTTGCGGCTCATTCTGCCGCGCGCAGCCGGGTTGTATCCGTTGGCAAAATACATGCCTGCGCGGCGTCTTTGAGCGCTGCTTCGAGGTTTTGTCCGAGCAGGGCGAGTTCCTCTTGATTCATCAATTTCTGCATGCGCTCAAAGAGCTGTCGCTCTTCCTTACGGATGTGGGCAGACATGTGCTGAGCGAATGCAGACAAATCTGCCGCATACATTTTGCATGCTTCTGCTTTAGCAAAGGACTCGCGCAGCCAGGCGTGATCGGTGAGTAGTTCCTCTACCAATGGAATCAATTCCGGGAACCTTCGGGATGCCGGGAACAATTCACTTTCCTCCGCCGCGAAGTGAACTCTGATTTCGCTTTCAAAGTGCTGCGCGATTTCACTCTGCCACGCGGTCAAATCAGCATTGCTGACGGGCGATGCCCGATCGATGCGAACACACAGAGCCAGAGCGTGCTGGTGCTGCCGAGAGAGCGGAATTAGGTTCTTATCGCGGAGCATTAGGACTTCGCGCGCTCCAGGGGGACCATTGCAGCTTCCGGCTCCGTCGAAGCAGGTTCGGCTGCCGGACGGACTGTCAGCCAGTCGGTGCGAACTCGCTGCCATTCCTGGATCAGCATTCCGTTCGCCTCGAAGAAACTGCGAATGCGGTAGCGTTCCCAGCCGGCGACCTCTTCGAGAATCGGAGCGAGCACGGCCAAGGCGCTGGTGCTGAGCACAGTTCGTTTTGCGATCTGCGAAACGTCGGCCGACTCGGAAACCGCTATGGTAAGCCCGTCGCGCGAGTTGATGTACAGCATGACATGGATATCGGAACTCCCATCGCCGGTGTAAATCACGTGATCCGGGCCGGAGCCCAGCTGCAAGAGCAGATGGTTCAGAACCGCAACTTTGCCGTAGCCCGCGGTGGCGCGCACAATGGAGTCGATCTCACCGGAAGGCTTGTAGCGAAATTCCGTCCCGAAAATGTGATCGGGCGGAACGATGTCCTCCAGCGCAGAGATAACGATCTCCACCGGAGCGGCCGACAAAACGTAAAAATCGAACTGGTGGCCGTCGATTCCCGCATCGAGCAACTGGTACAGAAGCTTGATGTCGCCCTTCAGACGAATGCGCTTGCCCACCTCGCGCAGATGTTCTTTCCGAACTTTGGCTTTGAACTCCGGATCATGCAGCAACAGGTAGGCGAGTTCCGCGCCTTGCTGCACCAGGTTGATCTTCGCCATTCCCTTGGCTTTGCGCTCGAACTCCTCGGTGGGAATGCCAACCAGTTCGGCGAGCACGTACCCGGAATCGTTGAAGGTGAGCGTCTGGTCGAAGTCGCTCGCGAAAATATAGCGTTTGAGAGGCTTATCTGCCATAACTATTCGATTCGTGCCAGAGGGCAACGCGCCATAAAAAGATTTGATTGCGATTATATGCTTGCCTGGTTAACTCGTTGTGAATAAAGGCGCGGTGCCGTCGGTATTTTCAGATTCAGCTGCGCACTGCGAGAAGCCCTGGGTACAAAGGCGCACCTAAGCAGATTGTAGCGTGCCGCCTTTACTAAATCCGTGGGCACGTCCAGAATAGAAGGTTCGGCACATCGTACCTAGAAAAGAGGAGCCTCATGGCAGTAGTGACAGGTGAACTGATCCGAGCGATGAACTATGTCGAAGACATCACGGCAACCTTGCGCAGGATTTGTATTTATATTCCCGGCATGAGTTCGGACGAGCGCAAGCGGTTAGCGGATAGTTTGCGCGGCACCGTAACCACCGTCAACGCTGCGATCGCCGATCTCGAAAAGGCGGAGAAGTAGGTGAGCGGCGTCAAGACGATCGCGGTAATTGGCGCCGGAATCATGGGGCGGGGTATCGCGCACGCTGCCGCTCTCGGCGGATATCGCACCATCCTGGAAGACTTGCTGCCCGGGGCTCTACGCAAGGCAGAGACCGAAATTCGCACCAATCTCGACAAGGCCGTGGATCTCGGCAAGGTTACCGCTCCCGACGCCGATGCCGCCTTCCGGCGGCTGGAGTATGCGGGTTCAGTCGAAGAAGCCGCGCGCGAGGCCGACCTTGTCATCGAAGCAGTGCCTGAGGAGATGGAGTCGAAGATCGAGATCTTCACCCTGCTCGACAAGATCTGCCGGCCTACCACAATGCTGGCCTCCAACACCTCATCGCTGAGCGTCACTGAGATTGCGAGTGTTACCTATCGCGCGAAAAAGTGCGTGGGCATGCACTTCTTCAATCCCGTGCACAAAATGAAGTTGCTCGAAGTCGTACGAGCGCTCGAGACCGACGACGAAACGCTGGCCACCGCGGTCGAAGTAGGCAAGCGCATGGGCAAGGAAGTCGTAGTCATCAAGGAATCGCCCGGCTTCATCACCAGTCGCATCAACGCCATGATCGGGAATGAATCGTTCTACATGTTGCAGGAGGGGATTGCTTCGGCGTCCGACATCGATAAGGCACTGAAGCTGGGGCTGAACCATCCCATGGGGCCTTTCGAGTTGGTGGATCTGGTCGGCCTCGATACTCGGTTGAGCATTCTGGAGTATCTGCATAAGTCGCTGGGAGAGAAGTACCGGCCAGCGCCGCTCTTGGTGCAGTACGTGAAGGCCGGACGGTTGGGGCGGAAGTCGGGACGCGGCGTATATGAGTATCCGGAAGCGGCCCCCAACGCGAAATCCTAGAAAATGTCGTAGGCCTTCCGTAACTCTATAAGCCTGTCATTCTGAGCAAAGCAAGAATCCCTTGCACCCCACGCTGCCTGAGGGACGGAGCTTTGGGTTCCGCTTTCATGTCATCGAGTCGGGCCTTGCTTAAGGGCGCGCCATCCGGCCAAAACTTAGTCCTGCCAAGGCTCCGACCTTTTCTTCTTCCACGCCCTTACTTGCAGCCAGGACGTGAAAACTCTCCCCCATCCCTGCGGGCGTGACCAGGTGTTTGAGTTGCAATGCGACCTTGGCCCGTTCCTGCGGCAGACGGCACTCCTCGAACGCGTCGGCAAACTCATTCGCCTCGCCGATGCCCAGCAGGAACTGCGATTGCGTGACGATCTTTTGCGCCAGCATCCCCTGTTTTCCTGCGGCCGCTGCCAGTGCCGTAAAGTTCACGTCCGCCGTAATGTCCTGTTCCCCAGGGGCCTCGTAAGGGTTGGCACTGATCGAGTGCTGGCGAATAGCCTTCAATGTTCCGCGATGCCGTCCGGCGAGTTGTTCCTCGCGCGTATAGCCGTAGTCGATCACGACCACGAATCCGCACTCAAGATTAGACGCTGCGCTCATAAGATCCTGTGCTTCAAGCGAGACCTCAACCCGTTCCCCGGCTTCAGGATGGATCGAGTAGCGGTCGAGGAACTCGACTTCTTCCGGCGAAGAAACAACCCATGTCTCGACAAAACGCCCGTTGCGCGCATCGATGCGGAGCGACCCCTCCGAACTAACGATTTCGACCGGCAGCGCGTCAAAGAACTCGTTGGCAAAAATGATCTTCGGATTGCTGGCGTTTTCGCCCGACAATACCGCCTTGCCGGACTCGAAGTGACGACTCAGCGTAGCCGTAATTCGCTGCCGCAGTGCCGGAGAGCGTTCATCCAGGACGTAGCGTAGGGCACGAAAGAAGTCAGGAAACTTCTTCTCGGCCCAGTCGAGGACGTCCTGCGCGAACAAGCCGCGACCGGGGCCGAGTTCCCTCAACGCAATCTGCTCCGGCGATCCCAACGCGCGCCACATCTCCTCGAACTGGCGCGCCAGCAGGCGTCCAAACACTGCGTGTACATCGCTCGAGGTGTAGAAATCGCCAGCCTTGCCGAACTGCGCCGCGTTCCGCGAGTAGTAGCCGAATTCCGGATGATAGAGGCACAGCTCCATGTAGCGCGAGAAGGGAATCGCCCCCCCTTCCCGGATCTCCTGCTCGATGAGTTGCCGAAGTTCGATCACAGGCCCTTCTTCTGCCGGTCGGCCCGGTCCTGCGGAGTGCGAATGAACATCTCGACAAAGTAATCGTGCAGCGCATCAAAGAGCTGGCGCTGGAAGCTCCATTCAAATTGAGGATCGTCGAGATCGCGCGGGTGCAGGTCAAAATAGTAAGTGTGCACCGGGACGCTCTCGTCCTTGAACTTGATGATGACCTCGACCCCCTCAGCCTTCGAGCGTGCAGAAAAATTCAGAAGCGGATGCTCGTACAAACGAAGCTGCGCCAGCACGCGCTCCAGGCGAATCTGTGAGTGATCCGGCATCGAAGGATTGTAAAGGATAGCCAATCGTGAGATGGAGCGATGCCGCTCCTCGTGATCCCATTGGGTCAGGCCAGCATTGGGCATAGGAGAAAAGGAAAAAGCAAGCTACAATACCGCCACTTGAGCCTCTACGTTGCGTGGGTTGTGTAGAGGCCTTCGGTGCGAGGAGAGCATCTCCTTAGACTTGGGGAAAAACTAAATGGCCACTGTCGTCGCGCCCGTTAGGCGGTCGCGTTCTCAATCCAAGCTCGTCTTTTTCGTGATCTTCGGTTTGCTCACTGTATTTGTCACCTACATGAAGAATGCCCGCATCTTCGATTCCACATCGGAGATAGCACAGCACTTCGCGTCGGTGAGATGGTACCTTGTGCCGCACGCCTTTTTCGGTTCCCTCGCCATGGTGTTAGGGGTATTCCAGTTCTCCAACCGCCTGCGGGCGAAGTATTTAAAAACTCACCGGGCTTTGGGATACGTTTATGTGATCAGTGTATTCATCGCCGCGCCTCTTGCCGTTCCCATGACGTCGAGATTCGGCCCGTCGCTGGTCGCGGCCTCGAGTGTGCAATCGTTCGGATGGATGTTGACCACCGCGATCGCACTCTATTGTGTGCGCCACGGCAATGTTGCGCAGCATCGCCGCTGGATGATTCGCAGCTACCCCTTTGCCATGGTCTTTACCGTTACGCGGATGATCATTCCGATTCCGCCCGTTTACCGGCTCGGCGTTGCCGGAATTGAAACGGTGGTCTGGACGGTGATCGCTCTTGCCGCCATTCTGCCGAATGTTTTCCTGGATTGGCGATCCATCGCGGCGCATCCCGTTCCCAGAGCGGTCGCCGCGGATTGATCTACTCGTAGCGCAGGGCTTCGATCGGATTGAGGCGGGCAGCTTTGATCGCCGGCAGCATTCCGCTGATGATGCCGACGAAGCTCAGAATAGCCGTCGACCAGATCAGTGTGGCCGAGTCGATGTAGAGATGAATGTCGCCCTCGCTGGCGTTCTCTTCAAACGCACTCCACAGGGTGAGCGATCCTACCGACCATGAGACCAGATATGCCAGAATCACGCCCAACAGGCCGCCTAGCGCGGTAATCACGAGGGCCTCGGCCAGGAACTGGAACAGAATGTGCCAGCGGTGCGCGCCTAGAGCCTTCTCCACACCGATCTCCCGGGTGCGCTGCGTCACCGATACCAGCATGATGTTCATCAACCCGACTCCACCAATCCCCAGCGTGAGCAGACCGATAAATCCGAGCAGAATTTTGATGCCTGTAGAGATCACCTGCAAATCCATCAGGTCGGCGAACACGTCGAAGACGAAGATGGCGCGGTGATCCTTGGGATCGAAACCATGGTGGAACGCCATGGAATCGCGCACCGCCTTCACGACTTTGGCGTGGTCGCCTTCGTATTCCATGACGACCGAGCTTAGGTAATACGTGTTGGTCAGATCGCTCATGGCACTGTAGGGAACGTAGACGTGCTCATTGATGTTGTCGTCCCCGTTCTGGACCTGGTGCTTCAGCACCCCGACGATCTGGTAGGAAATGCCGTCGAGACGGACGTTTTCACCGAGCGCATTCTGTCCGGAAAAGAGTTTCTTCTTCGCGTCGGAACCGATTACGGCGACCCGTGTGTGCGTGAAGTCGTCGGCCTCACTGAAGAACGTGCCTTCCGCGACATCCATCTTGCGCATGCGGCCGTATGACGCGTAAACGCCGCTTACACCGTAGTTCGAACTGCGCGCGCCATAGGCGACCGCACAATTCTTGAACGCTTCCGGCGAAACGCGCTTCAGCAAGGGCACTTCGGCGCGAATGGACTCCAGATCGTTGACGGTCAGACGAACCTGCGTTCCCGCCTTCGTGCCTCCGGCCTGCAACTCGGTGCGGCCGGGGAAAATGAAGACGAGATTGGTACCGAACGAGCGGAATGCGGACCACAATCCACGCTCAAAACCGGTTCCGTAGGCCAGCAGGAGCACGACCGTGGCGATGCCCCAGGCCATCCCGAGCATGGTGAGCACCGTGCGCCGCCGGTTGTGGCGCAACGCGTTGTAGGCCTGGGTTGCAAGATCAACGATCATGAAAACAGCTCCTGGCTTTATTCCTGCCTTAGTGCTTCCACTGGGGGCAACAACGCTGCTTTGCGCGCCGGATACAAGCCCGCCGCTATGCCTGCGATCGCCAGCGAGCCGATGGCTGCCAAGGCTGATGCCGGAATAATGCGAGGCGTGTCGAAACCTTCGGGCGACGGCAACATGGCTAACAACGTTACGAAGCCGGTGGCGATGGCCAAACCGATGCCGCCGCTGAAAGCAGTCAGGAATGCTCCCTCGATGAAGAACTGCGTGAGGATCGCGCGGTAGGTTGCACCCAGCGCCTTGCGCAGACCGATCTCCTTCGTCCGCTCCGTTACCGAAACCAGCATGATGTTGATGATGCCGATCGCCCCCAAGCCCAGCGTGACCACGCCGACCACGCCCAGGAACCAATCCATGGCGTCGAAAATCTTCCCCACCCGCTTCATGTTTTCAATCGTGTCCCAATCTTCGAAGGCATCTTGCAACTTCGGATTGAAACCGTGGCGGCGCGCCAGGATGCGATGAATCTCGTCCTTCGCCTCGGCGTGCAAATCCTTCGTGATGGGCGTGTAGTTGAGGAACGAGATCGCATCCTCGGAATTCGCCTTGGTCATGGGAAACAGGTCGCGCATGGTTTCGATGGGGATGAAGATGCGCGAGTTCGTGCCGTTATTGCCGTCGCGCCCGACCTTCGCAACCACGCCGACGATGTCGAAATTGATCCCGTTTAGCAGAATCGTAGATCCGACTGCCGGACGTCCCGGAAACATGTTCTTCAGCAGTTCCCATCCCACTACAGCCACGCGCCGGCGCTCCGTATTGTCCTGGTTATTGAACCAGCGGCCCGGTTCCACGGGCACGTTCCGAATCTGGTTGTAGTCGGAGGCCACGCCGAAAACCTGCCCGTTCGTGGAACCATAGTCGCTGACCGCGCGAATGTCCTCGCGATTCAGTACTGGCGACAGGGCGCCCACAAATTGAGCCTCCCCGCGGATCGCCAGATAGTCTTTATAGGTGAAGTAATAGGTCTGCCCGGACTGAGTGCTGCCCTCCACGGCGGAAATCCGCCCGGGAAACATGAACATAATGTTCTGTCCGAGGGTGGCGAGCTGCTTTTCCTGGCCGCTGCGGAACCCTTCGCCCAGGCCAACTAAGAGCAACAGCGAACCCACACCCCACGCGATTCCGAACATAGTGAGGAACGAGCGCAGCTTGTGCGCCCAGAGCGTCGATAGCGACTGCCGAACGATGTCGAGAAGCATTCGCATAGTGGATTCTAATAATGCCCCCACGCCTCCGGGGAGGAGCGCGGGGGCACCCGGGTAACGTTCAGGCGAGGGGTCTCAATCCCGCCCAACATCTGATCAGATATACGCAGCCGGGTTCGGTAAAGTTCCCTGCTGGCATGTACCCACTTAGACCCCGGAGAAGTGAAAAAGGTTAGCCAATACGGGAGTGTTCCGTTGGTCCCGACGAGGGAAAAAGAGGATGAAGTTTCGGGTCGGGCTGCCGATATCTAAAGAAATCGTCTTACAGACTTAGCGGAGGTGCGGCGGTGTCTCATGGGGATGCTCGGAATCAGGGAGTGTTTACCAGCCAGGGGAGAACGCCGCCCTGGGGCACGTCTGCCGAGTATGTCATCAACCAGACAAACAGGCTGGTCGTCGTAAAGTTCGGAAAGAAACTGACGGTAGGGGATATCGAGCGATACGCGAAACTCCTGCAGTTGAATCCGTCATTTCATCCGGACTACGCGGAGATTGTGGACTTGACCCAAGTCGAAGAGCTTGATCTGCAAGCGGATGAATTCCTCAGATTGGCCGACGAGATCGATCCCTTTTCGCCAGAGGTCAAGAGGGCGTTTGTCGTGCGAAGCTCAGTCCAGAACCACGCTGCACGGATGCATCAGATCCTGCGATCGCCTCGGAACATCCAGATATTCCACTCCATCGAGGAGGCGGAACGCTGGATTGGGACTTAGCCGTCCGTCGGCGTGGCAACACCATGTCCAATTCCTGGTGAATTCTGTTACCAGGCGGAACGAGAGTCCATCCTTTTACTGCTTCTCTTTCGGCCTCTCGTACGCCTTCTGCATATATTTCCGCGCTTCTTCGAGGGCACCGAAGGTGTTGTCGTTGGTCTGCGTAGCCTGCCGGTATTGTCCTACCGCGCGCTCGCGCTGGCCGGTGATATCGAAAATCTTGCCCAGCTGAATATGGCTCCAGACTTCGGTCCAGCGTGGCTCGCCGTCCCCATCAATGGCTGCTCGGTAGGCATTGGCGGAGGACTGGTAGTTCCGCTGAAAGAAGAAAACCTCAGCAATGCGGTAATGCGCGAGGGAACTGTTTTTGTTGAGGTCGAGGGCTTTGTTGAATTCCAGGAGCGCGCCCGTCAGGTCTCCCTGTTGCTGCATCGCCTGGCCACGCAGGATGGAGGCGCGTAACTTCACATCGCTGGAGTTCGTCAGCACATGGTGGTCGGGATCGACCGCAATGCGGCGCGGACGGCCGAAGGTCTCGATTGAGAACGGAGACGTCGTGCCCACAACTTCAATGCGCTTGTTTTCAGTCTTGCCGTCGGTATCGATTCGCAAGTCCACGGGCATGCGGAACAGATCGAGATCCTGAGAAATCTCGCCGGTCACGCGGAACCCCGGGGCTCTCTCTTGTTTGGCCTGCGATTCCTTCGCATAGTTTCCGCCCAGACGATAGGTGGTGTACTTCACCTTGAACTCGGGCGCTCCGGTGGAATCGAGCCATTGCGAGAAGAACCATGTCAGCTGATCGCCGTAGTTCTTCTCGGCGATGGCCTTGAAATCGTCCATGCTCGCAGCCTTCCCTGAGAACTGCCCGGCGAACTCGCGCATCGTCTTGTTGTATTTGTCCTCGCCCAGCACCCAGCGCAACATGTGCAGAATCATTGCGCCCTTGTCGGTGGCCAGCGATTGGAACTCCGTAGAGAAGATGTCGAGCTTGCTGGCGCTCGAAAGTGGCACCGTGTCATACGCCAGGGCGCCAACCGACATATCTTTCACCGCTTCTTCCAGGCCGGCGGCTCCGGCGGCATTCTCCACATACATCGCTTCCGAATAGCGTGAAAAGCCGTCGCTCAGCCACCAGTCGTCCTTGCTTGCGGGACTCACCGATACCCCCCACCACTGGTGCGCAATCGCATCGGCCAGCAGGCGGTAGTTCGTCTTCTCGGTGATGGATGGCCCAGCCAGTCCGGCGATTTCGGGCGCCCACAAATAAGGCAGCGTATCGCCCGGCAATTCCACCACGTTAAGCTTTTGCGAAGGCGGCAAGCCATAAAGCGTGATGAAGTACGTGAACTCCTGAACCGCAGTCGTGGTGTACGTCGGAGCGAGGCTCTGATGGGTAGGCTTGAAGAAGACGTGCAGGTCAAGGCCGGCTTCGTCGCTCTTATACTCCTGAAAAATTCCCGCCACGATGGTGCCGGGGAAACTCGGCTTATTGGAGACGAAGGTAAAGGTCTTGGTCGGAAGGACGCTGGCGTTCGGTTTCTTCGAAGCGACGGCGTCGGTGACGCTCGACTGCCCGCTGCCAATCACAAGCATGTGCGCCGGCAGTGTTATTTTGATGGTAGACGTGAAGCGGTTCAGCCCGTAGCCGCTGACCGGGAACCAGCGTCCGGCATAGAACAGATAGCTCGTATCGTCGCCGATCGAAGCCAGCTTGAGCCCGGGTACAGGGCTGTTGTCGCCCGATTCGAGCTGCCCTTCGTATTCGAAGGTTAGGGTCGTGGAGGCGTCCTTAGGCAGGCCTGCGGGCAGCGGAACGCGTATGGTGGAGTCCTGGGTGACCCGCTCGGCAGACAGCAGCTGATTCTTTTCGTCCAGAACCCTGGTGACGCGCAGATCGTTATGCAGTTCGAAGACAGCGACCGCCAGATCCTGTATGGCGGTGATTTTGATCTTAGCCCGAGCCGTAATCTGGTGGAGGTGCGGGTTGAGTTCAGCCTCGATCTGATAGTCGTCCACCCGCAGGCGCGCCTTTTCCGCGGCCCAGGATGGCGTTGCCAGTAGAACTACCAGGGACAGAGTCAGGGAACTCGTAAGGACGCTCAGAGCGCGCCGCGGGCGAATCAACATTCAGGAGAGTCTCCAGGAAACGATAACCCATTTCCTATGATGAAGATTCTCACGCAAAAGATGGTCGGAGCACAAGGTTTAGGCCCCTGTTTTTGTCATTCCGAGTGAAGCGAGGAATCTGGGTTTGTGCGGTGCAGGCAAGAACCCAGGTCCCTGGTCATCGCTCGGGATGGCAGTTTCACCTCTAAGGGGCATGATCCTTAACTTGTGGCGAACAACGAAAAGATGATATCCGCGGCCCGGTCTGCGGGGTGCTGCGGGGGTCTGGACTCGGCCTGTGGGGCCCGCAGACGCGCTTTCACCCCTGCCAGGCCTTCCAGCATGCGATCCCGAGCAGGGCCGTCGGGCAGGATTTCTTTCAGTCCTGCTACGACCTTTTCCGCCGTGAAATCGTGCTGGACAAGTTCCGGGACGACTTCCTCTCCAGCGATCAGATTGACCATGGCAAACCTTGGGACCTTTACCCGGGGTTTGCCCAGCATGTAAGTCAGTCGCGAGACGCGGTAGACCATCACGAACGGAGTTTTCATCATCGCGGCCTCGACGGTAGCCGTACCGCTGGCCACGATTCCGGCGCGCGAGTGAAACAGCGCCGGCAGGGCATTCGGCACGAGAGTGATTTTCCTTTGGCTGTTCTCGTCCTGGCCTGCCAAGCCCAACAGGAAACTGCGGTCGAGCGTGGGTGCGACCGGAAGCAGATACTCATAGGCCTGGCCAAGCTGAGACGCCGACTCCAGGATTGTCGGCAGGTTCATGCGGACTTCCTTGACGCGGCTCCCCGGCATGAGGGTGATCCAGTGCTTCGCGGGATCGAGATGAAATTGCGTCGCGTAGTCGTTGCGCTCGATTGCCGGGTACGGTAATTCCGCCAGAGGATGGCCGACGAAGGTCGCGTCCACGCCTCGTTCGCAATAGAACTGCTCTTCGAAGGGGAAGATCACCAACGCCTTGTCGATGAAGTCGCGCAGCAAATGCACACGCCCCTGTCGCCATGCCCAGAACTGCGGCGCGACGTAGTAGACCGTTGGAATGCCGCGCCTCTTCATTTGGCGCGCGACGCGCCAGTTGAATGCCGGAGAGTCGATCACGATCGCCAGATCAGGCTTGCGCTTGTCGGCCTCCGCGATCAAGTGTCGATAAAGCCGAAGAATCAGTGGCAGCCGGCTGACAATTTCGGTGATGCCCACGACCGCCAGATCCTTGGCGTCGACGACGGTGTCGCACCCGGCCGCCCGCATGCGATCTCCGCCCACACCAAAGAAATCAAGCGTATGCGGGGAGCCACATGCTTGTTCAGAGTAAAAGGTTTGTGTGGGGACAGCCGCCCCCGGCTGTCCAGCGGAGCGAAGCTCCGCTCGCTTTCGCTCGGCAGCTCTCTGCAGGGCTTCGATAAGCTCCGCGCCGTACATTTCCCCCGAAGCTTCGCCAGCTGAGATCAGGATGCGCAAGAAAGCATTGTAACGACGATATCCAGTGAACGGAGCATGAACCACAAAGGACACGAAATATCACGAAAGACTTTCACTGCATGGTTTCCTTCGTGTGACTTTGTGTCCTTAGTGGTCACGGCTCTCAGATTAAGCCACGACCGCTACTTGATCTCCACCTGATCAATCTCGAACTCGAATTTTCCGGCCTCCTGGCCGCGGGCAAAAACGAGTCCTCTAATGTCCGCGCCCTCGGTCTGAAAATCCGACATGGCAAAGGAATATTGCTTCCATTCCGGACCCGCCACGAACGGCTTGATCGCCGGCATTCCTCCCGCGTTGCCTTCCGTAATCAGCGCGACGGCGTAACTCTTGCCGTCTCCTTTTGCCCAGAAAGAGATCGTCTTCTTGCCCGACAGGTCCACCGAATCCATCGGCGACGACCCCGGCACGAACATCACTCCCGAGTACGGAAACGGACCGCCCGCCACGATTTCTCCCGAGACGCGCAGCGCTCCCTTGGAATTGTTCGCCCCGCCTTCCACTACCTGCATCGATCCCGTCGACTTGCCTCCATTCTCCGCATCGGTGGTGGAGATCCACGATCCATAGTTCGCAGCGATCTTCACGTCGTCGAAAGTACTGACCACGCCCGATTCAGATCCCGCAGGAGCCGGAAGCAGTGGCGGCATACCCGTCTCGCCGTGCGCCCCAACAACGGCGAGCGGAACGGTGCTGGTCTGGTCGGAACTCGGCCCCACCATGACTTCGAACACTCCGGGCTCGACCACCCGATGCATGTCCCGGTTCAACATGGAAAGCGTGTCGGGACCGATCATGAAATCGACCGTCTTCTTTTCGCCCGCTTTCAGTTTGATTCGCTGAAATCCTCTCAACTGCATGACCGGGACCGTCACCGACGCAACCTTCTGATGGATATACAACTGTGGAACCTCGTCGCCTTCGCGAGATCCCGTGTTCGTCACGTCCACGCTGACTTTGGCCGTTCCCCCAGCCTGAATTTGGGCGGGCGCGACGCGAAGATTGTCGAAGCGGAACGTCGTGTAGCTGAGTCCATAACCGAAGGGGAAGAGCGGCTTCCGCGTGCTGAAAGCGTAGGTCCGGTTGGCCGACGGCTTGTGATTGTAGAAGTCGGGCAGATCTCCCACCAAGTGAGGGAACGTGATCGGCAGCTTCCCGCCGGGATTCACGTCGCCGAACAAAACGTTCGCCGCCGCGGTGCCTCCCTCTTGACCGAGATACCAACCCTCCACGATTGCCGGGACATGCTCCGCGATGTAGTTGATGGAAAGCGGGCGACCATTGATCAGAAGCACGACCGTGGGAGTCCCGGTTTCGACCACGGCCTTCACCAAATCGTTCTGCGCGCCGAGCAGTTCGAGGGAATCGCGGTCTCCCAGATGTTGCTCAGACCAGGCTTCGCGATTGGTGGCTTCGTTTTCGCCGACCACGAGAATCGCGACGTCAGCGCCCTTGGCCGCATCGACCGCCTCTTTGATTTTGTCGGCTTGAGTTTTGGGGTCAACCAGTTGAGCCTTGTCTTCGAACCAGCCGTGCCAGTCCTGCTTGCCTGCGGTGAACTGGCAGCCTTGTGCATACACGACCTTCGCTTTGTTCCCCACGCGATCGCGAATGCCTTGCAGGATCGGCACCGAGTGCAGTGGGGCGCGGCTATAACCTCCCAGGTGCAGATCGGCGGCGTTCGGTCCGATCACGGCGATAGTCTTCAGCTTGGACAAGTCGAGCGGCAGCAGGTTCTTGTCATTCTTCAGCAGGACCATCACCTCCTGCGCGGCCTTCAAGGCAATCTCGCGATGTTCCGCGCTATTGGTGGTCTTCTCGGCGTAATCGGGGTCCACATATGGATTGTCGAAGAGGCCGAGCCGGAACTTGGTTGCCAGCACGCGCGCCGCGGCGCGGTCCACATCGCTTTCTGGAACGCCTCCTTGTTTCACTTGCGCGATTAGCGTCCGATAGACCGAACCGTCGGAGAGGTCATAATCGACGCCGGCGGCTATTGCCTGCCTCGCGGCGTCGAGCTTGTTTCCAGCCACATGATGGGTTTGGATTAGCATCTGAAGCCCGTCGCCGTCCGACGCGACATACCCGCGGAATCCCCACTCTTCGCGCAGCACGCGGTTGAGCAACCAGGGATTGACATGCGAAGGCACGCCGTCAATCTCGTTGTACGAAGCCATCACGCTGCCGACTTTGGCTTCCTCGACTGCAGCCTGGAACGGCACCAGGAAATTCTCTCGAATAATTCTCTCGGAATAATTGCCGGGCGCGGTGTTGGTCCCGCCTTCCGGCTGCCCGTGTACCGCGAAGTGCTTGGCCGTGGCAATCACATGATGGCGGCCGATCATGAAGGCATCGCCCTGGAGACCTTCGATGGCGGCCACGCCCATGCGCGAAGCCAGGAATGGATCCTCGCCGTAAGTTTCCTCGGTGCGTCCCCAGCGCGGGTCGCGAGCGATATCGAGAACCGGGGAGAACACCTGGCCCGCGCCCGCCGAGCCAGCTTCTTCGCCCGCGGCGGTGAATACCTGATGGACCAACTCCGTATCCCACGTGCTGGCCAGGCCCAGCGCCTGCGGAAAGCTCGTGCTGCCGTATTCCATGAATCCGTGCAGGGCTTCGCCCATAAATAGCTCGGGGATGCCGAGCCGCGTCTTCTCTTTCAGATAGCGCTGCACGCCGTTGCGCAGGATGGCCGCCTTGCGCGGAGTGAAATCAAGATCAGGGTCCCACCACCGGTTCAATACCGCGCTCGCCGAGTCGGATGTGTAGGTGCCCGTAGGATCAATAATCTCGGTCTTGGCCGCTCCCGAAGGTGCGATCTGTCCGACTTTTTCTTCCAGCGTCATGCGCGGCAGCAGGTCGGCCACGCGCTCGTCCACCGTGAGAATAGGATTGCGATATTTGGGAGTGTTGTCTTGCGGTTTAGCTTTATCTTGAGCACTCGCGGCTGTGGCGCACAACAAAGCCACGCCCAGAAGAGAGAGGAGCCGGGAAGTGCGTTCTTGGAGTTTCATGATGATGGCTGTAGCGGCAGCCTCCTTACGCGGTTTCGCACCAATGGTACTCCCAGATACGGGAGAGTGGCGCGGAAGGTTCAATCTTTAGAGTGGCGTGTAGTGAGACTACCTACCTGTCGACATGGATCTACCGTGGTCAGCTGATCGGTCTTGCCGTCGCAACATATTGGGGGTTCTTCGCCAGCCACGCGCGCGAACGTTTAAAGTACGCCCGGACGTTGGTAGACAGATGTCTTTCCCAGACAACTCTTTTCTCGCTTCGTTCGACGACAAATTTCGCCAAGGCGTATGCGAAGACTTCTTCGGGAAGATATCCCAAGCGTTGCATTGACCAGCCAATGCGCCGATCGTCCTGGAACTGTTTAAATCGGCCTGCGGAATTCGCGGTGAAGATGCCGAGGCCTAGAAAGACCGTTAGCAGGTCGGTTATTGGCTCGTGGTCCGGACTCTTCGGGGTCATCAGCCCGCCGCCGAGAAGAATCACGTGGCCAAGTTCATGCGCCATCGTCGCCACCAGCGACAGCGGATCTTTGAGCTGAGAACTTCGGATCGCGACAACCGCTCCTTGCTCTCTATTATTGCTCCCCTCGGAATCCCTCTCTTCCATTGCGTGCATGTACAGGCCAGCAGCACGCTTCCCACCGCTCCCGCGCCAGGAAGGAAGGAGCGCTTTTAGTTCTTCGGTCTCGTCAGGAAAGATCTCGAACTCGATTTCACTGGGCTCCACCTTCATGTAATTGCAGAGCCGGGAAAAGAGCTTCTCGGCGGCTTCCGGGGTCTTGTCGTAAGAATCGGGGAAATCTTCGGCAGTTGGGGTTATGACTCTTGCCTCAAGCATTCGGCGTCGCCCAATGAGTTTTTCCAAACGCCTAAACCCTTCATCCACCCATTGTCTTTCTTCTTCCGAAATGGGCAACTTCGGCGAGAATCCCAGCATTCAATCGTCCCCTCTGGCGGTGACCTCCGGCTGCTGGAAGCCTGCCCCGTTCGCGGGCTCCTGCGCCCGCGCCACATTCAGCTCCTGATCCTTGTACTGCAGCTGATACAGCTTGAAGTAGACGCCGCGATGGGCCAGCAGTTCCTGATGCGTGCCCATCTCGCGGACCTGGCCCTTGTGCATGACGATGATCTTGTCCGCACGCTGCACCGTCGAGAGACGGTGGGCGATGATCAGCGAGGTGCGTCCTTCGACCATGCGGCCGAGCGCGTCGCGTACTTTGAATTCGGTCTCGGTGTCCACGCTCGAAGTAGCCTCGTCAAGAATCAGAATCTTGGGCTCATGCGCCAATGCCCGGGCAAAGGATATGAGCTGCTTCTGCCCGGTCGAAAGCGTCGATCCGCGCTCGCGAACTTCTTCGTTGAATCCTTTAGGCAGGGTGCGAATGAAATCGCCGAGGTTCACATCTTCGGCGGCCTTGGCGACGTGCTCGTCCCGAATGCGCTCAGTGCCCAGGCGGATGTTGCCGCCGATCGTTCCGGTGAACAGGAACGGGTCCTGCAGTACGACCCCAAAGCGGCTGCGCAGATCGGAAAGATCCATTTCTCTCACATCGACCCCGTCGATGCGAACCGCGCCTTTCTGCACATCGTAGAAACGCAGCAGCAGGGAAATGAGCGTGGTCTTTCCGGCGCCCGTGTGGCCGACGACGGCGACGGTTTCTCCGGGCTCGATGGCGAAGGTCACGTCGCGGAGAACCCAGTCGGGGGCCGTAGTATTGCTCATGTGGGGACGGCCGCCCTCGGCCGTCCGGCCGAGCGAAGCTCGGCTGCCGCCGCTGGCTTCAACACTCTCCTCTGGCACGTCTCGGTATGCGAACCACACATGTTCAAACTCAATCCGCCCCGGCCCGACAGGCTTCTTCGTCACGGCTGGGGAAACAATCTCCACCGGCGTATCCAGCAACTTGAAAATGCGTTCGCTGGCGGCCATCGCAGACTGCAGAATGTTGTACTTCTCGCTGAAGTCCATAATGGGCCGGAAGAATCGCTGCGCATACGAGGTGAAGGCGATCACCACGCCCAGCGACGCCGCCGTCGCGACCAGGTGGAACGACACCAGCGGCTGGCGGGTGAACTCGATGGAAACGCTCTTGGCGACAACTCCGGCCATCACATCCCGCCCACCGAACCAGATCACGCACGCAATCGCGATCGCAGAAAAGAAATCGACCAGGGGGTAATACACGGAGTAGGCCATGATCGCGTCTTTGAACGCATCCATGTGGCTGCGGTTGATTTCCGAGAACCGGTCATAAGCTTTGCGCTCGCGATTGAAAAGTTGCAGCACGACCATGCCGCTGACGTGTTCCTGCAAATACGAGTTGATGCGCGCGACCGCGATGCGAATGCGCCGGTAGGAATCCCGCACCTTGTCCCGAAAGAACTTGGTCGCCACTACGATGAACGGCAGCACGGCGAATGTGATTAGCGCCAGCTTCCAATTCATGCAGAGCATGATGCCCAGGATTCCCATCAGCACGAACAGGTCTTCGAAAATGGAAACCACGCCCGAGGTGAACATTTCATTCAAGGCGTCCACGTCGGTGGTAACGCGCGTGACTAGGCGGCCCACCGGATTCTTGTCGTAGAAAGCGACGTGCATGCGCTGCAGGTGACGGAAAATCTGGCTGCGCAGGTCAAACATCACTTTCTGCCCGGTCCATTGCATGAAATAGGTCTGCAGGAACTCGAACAGAAAAGTGAGGACCAGCAGGCTGAAATAGATAGTCGAAATCTGTGCGATCCCGTGGCTCGGTTGCGGGCTAAGCCAACTCCACAACCCCGTGGTCGCGCCCTTCACCGGCGCGAGGTAGCGGTCTACGGCAACCTTCACCAGATAGGGCCCGAGCACATCGCAGAACGACTTGAGGATGATGGAGGCAATCGCAATCGTCACCTGCCAGCGGTACGGACGCAGGTAAGTGAGCAGCCGCCGCATCAGTCGGCTGTCATATGCTTTGCCTAGTATTTCCTCTTCCTGGGCCATTGTTTCTCGGTCGAATCACTTTACAAACAAGCGGAGAGCAACGAGGGGACACCTCTAACAGGGTACCTCAAATAGATGGCCCCGGCAGTCGGCAGGATGGAAAAGGTTTGAGGTGGGATAATCACCAGAGTGCCTTTGGGAATCTATATCTCCGTCCCGTTCTGCCGGACGAAGTGCAGCTACTGCAACTTCGCGTCCGACGTGTTCTCGCGGGCCGTCTTTGAACGCTATGTAGATCGAGTTTGCGAGGACGTTGCCCGTGCCCGGGAAACCGCCAAAGAAATGGGCGGGCAGATCGAGCATGAAGTGGACTCGATCTATCTTGGCGGTGGCACGCCCACGGTGCTCGATCCCGCACAACTCCGGCGAGTCTTTGACGCAGTCCGGGCGCAGTTCTCGGTGCGGCCGGATGCCGAAGTGACAGTCGAGTGTGCGCCCGGGACGCTTGCCCCGGAAGTGCTGGATGGATTGTTGCGCTGCCGTGTAAACCGCGTCAGCCTGGGTGTGCAGTCGTTCGTTGATGCCGAAGCGGCGGCGGTCGGGCGGTTGCACAAGCGAGCGACAGTAATGGAGGACATTGCCCGTCTTCGTGCGGCGGGAATCACGAATATCAATATCGACCTGATCGCCGGGCTTCCGCACCAGACCGCGGAATCCTGGCAAGAGTCGCTGGCGGAGACGCTAGCGACTGGAGCCTCTCACGTGAGCGTCTATATGCTAGAAGTGGACGAAGACTCGCGACTGGGCCGCGAGGTAATCGCCGGCGGAACCCGTTATCATGCGCATTTCGTGCCGGACGAAGAAGCCACTGCCGATTTCTATCTAGCGGCCTGCGATCGCCTGCAGGCGAATGGCATCGCGCAATATGAGATCTCCAATTTCGCGCGGTCGGGTTCAGGATCACGCCACAATCTCAAATACTGGACGCGGCAGCCTTATCTGGGATTCGGCGTCGATGCTCATTCGATGCTAAAGTCCGCGACGCCAGAAGGGGAGGCAGTTCGTTTCGCCGCCGCAGATGTACTGGAAAAATATGTCGCTGGATCACCCTTGCAGAGAACGATGGTCTCGTGCGCGAACTCCCTCGAAGAACACTTCTTTCTCGGGCTGCGCCTGAACCGCGGAGTGGACTTGCGGGAAGTAGCCGCAAGCTTCGGCCCGCAGTCTCTCGATAAGCTGTCGCCCGTGATCGCGGAATTGATCGACGACGGATTGATGCAGCGAGGCGACGATTTCATCCGCCTCACGTCGCGCGGACGATTGCTATCCAACGAGGTCTTCCAGGCCTTCCTTGCGCCCATCGCGAGTGGTAGTTCGATCTGAAGACTTCGAGCACGGGGACGAAGGCCACCAAACACAAATGCATGCACCGGAATCCCTTCGTGATACTTCGTGGTTTAAGGTCTTCCTTTCCTGGCCGCGCTGGCGGCACTGAGCTTTGAGAGCGAATCTCCAAACCATCCGGTCGGTTGGGTGACAAGCTGAAATGCGCAGAATCGCCGGTGTTCATGCGCTTCGTCCCATCCTTCCCCTTTCCCTTCCGTGGGTAACTTCTTCCTCTTCCAGAGCTATGTTCTAATCACAATTCGGGGTCAAAAACCCTTGTGCGGCGTCGCGCAGGCTGCCGCGCCTAACTGTGCGGGAGGAACCTTGGATTTCCAACTGAACGAAGAGCAGCTGCATTTGAAAAAAAGCGTCCGCGAGTTTGCCGAGCGCGAGATCAAGCCCAACGTCATGAAGTGGGACGAGGCCTGCGAGTTTCCGCTCGCCACCATCAAGGAACTGGGCAAGCTTGGGATGCTGGGAATGATTTTTCCTCCCGAGTACGGCGGAGCCGGCATGGGCTATGTGGAGTACGTCACCGCGATCGAGGAACTCTCCCGCGTGGACGGGTCGGTCGGCATCATCGTGGCGGCGCACACCTCCCTGTGTTCGAATCACATTTTTCTCGCCGGCAACGAAGCGCAGAAAAAGAAGTACGTCAGCAAGCTGGCGACCGGCGAATTCATCGGCGCGTGGGGCCTGACCGAGCCATCGTCGGGATCAGACGCGGGCAGCGCGCGTATGACCGCCGTCCGCAAGGGAAATAACTGGGTGTTGAATGGCACCAAAACGTTCTGCACCAACGGGCACTATGCCGATGCGATTGTCGTGCTCGCGGTGACCGATCGCGCCGCCCACACGCACGGAATTTCCGCATTCGTCGTGGACAAAGACACCAAGGGATTTCGTCCCGGCAAGAAAGAAAACAAGCTCGGACTGCGCGCCAGCGATACGGCAGAACTCATCTTCGAAGATTGCGTGATTCCAGCGGAGAACCTGCTCGGCGGCGAGGGCCAGGGATTCCCCGACGCCATGCGTGTGCTCGATGGCGGCCGCATCTCGATTGCCGCTTTATCTCTGGGCATGGCCGAGGGCGCTTACGACGCGGCTCTGAAATATTCCAAACAGCGCAAGCAGTTCGGCAAGGCCATCAGCGATTTTCAGGCGATCCAGTGGAAATTGGCCGATATGGCCACCGAGATCGATGCAGCCCTGCTGCTCACCATGCGCGCCGCGTCCATGAAAGACGCGGGCATGAAGACCACACAGGAATCGTCTATGGCGAAGCTCTATGCCAGTGAAGTGGCCGTCCGCTGCGCCAACGAAGGCGTGCAGATTCATGGCGGTTACGGCTTCATCAAGGACTATCCTGCCGAGAAGTTTTACCGCGACGTGAAACTCTGCACCATCGGCGAGGGCACCAGCGAAATTCAGCGCTTGGTAATTGCGCGCCAGTTGTTGAAGGACTAGCCCTGATCTCAAATGGATCTGGGAAGGGCACGGCTTCAGCCGTGCCGCCACCGTCCATTATGATTCGCGAACTTTGGCCCCTGAGGTCCGCTGATTCTGTCCTGCCAACAATTTACGAGACGCGCTCTCAGCTTTTAGCTCTTAACCAAACCTGCCACACGAACAGTCCCCAGTAACTGCTGGCTAGCGCCACGAATAAGCTCGTCAGCAGGATATGGCCCATCACGAACTCTTTCCCCTGAGGCCAATCCTCGTGGGAGAAATAGAACGAATCGACCATGATGCGTGCTGTCCAATAACTCGCGATAAAGCAAACGAGTCCCAGCGCAGCACGATCACCACGCAGCATTTCTCGATGCAGCACGAGTGTGAGTATGCCAAACGCAATGATTGTTAGCACCGTGAACCCACCCTGCACCCACAGCAGCTTCCGGTTGAAGGGCATGAGCTGCGCCAGATCCTGTTTCCAGCGCAAGCGGGACGGAACCTGAGCGCTGGCAAACAGAATGACGAAGTGTCCGGCGCCGGCCAGCCACAGAATGACATCGAAACATCGTTCCGCCAAAGTTTGCGTCATAGGGCGTGAATCGCACGCATGAAGGGAAGTATGACACGCAACACGAACGAAGGATGAAAGAGCCAGAAAGCCGGACCAGCGGTTAAGAGAACCATGAAGATCCACGCCGTCGGACCCTTCTGTAGGCCAAGCCGCCTGCCTACAGCAGAGCGTTCGAAGGTCACGCCGAGACCTTGCAGGATGAAGTATCCAGTGGGCAGGCCGTATCCGCCCCGAGCTGGCAGCGAAATCACCAAATCGTGAATCAGCCCGGATGCAACAAACACCAGCAAGCCCGCCATGGCCACGCCGGTTCGCTTGTGAAGTGGGCGGAAGATCAGATCGTGAGCCAGTTGCCGAAAGCCGAGGTTCCAGCGCTTCCCCCAAAACTCACTCAGTGTTTTCGACCGGATGGGCTTCGACATGATCGGCTCCGCGTCGATGCCGACCGATTGCCAGAACAAGGAGATGAGATGGAAACTGCCGAAATGCAACAGAAAGATCAACCCGAAGAGTCCGACCCACCCGCGAAGCAGATCCTGTTCTTCCGGGATGCGGCGCGCAACGATCCATAGCAGCGCGCTTCCCAGAGCAGTCTTCAGAGCCGCCCGGAGCCATTCCTGAGGAGTTGGGCTGGCCGCGAGCTTAGCCCCGTCGAGAAAGGCTTCCGCGTCCATACCCGGCCAGGCCACGAGATAAGCGAACGAACGTCCGGCACTGTGTGCGACTCGCGTGCGAGCTTTCCACCAAGTCATCCACTTGAGACCGGCAAAAATAGCAAACGACAAGGCCCACATGAACAGCCAGGCTGGCAATCGATTCTGCACAGCGATCGCCAGTGCAGGCAGCGCCAGCAGTGGGAACGCCGCCATCCAAAGGTTGACCTTTCCTGCGGTATTCGGCGGCACCGAGACAGAAGCCAATTTGGTATTCCTTGTGAGTACCGTTGCCATTAATCTACAGTTCAGCCAAGAGGCTCGACAATTGGCGCATCAGGCCCTCAGTCGTGACCGGTTGCTGAAAAAGTGGGCTAATATACAGCGAACAATCTCTGGCGAATTCCATGCTCATCGTTCGCGGCGCTTTCCATTTTCGGCCCAAACGGGTTGCGTTTCGCGATGACTACTGTCTTTCCTGCCAGGCGCCCCGCCGAGCCGTTGCCGTCCGGACCTTCGATGTAGGACACATTTTCTGGATTCCGATTCTGCCGGTAGGCTTTTGGAGACATTGGGTGTGCAGCGTATGTGGTGGCGATCCGCACGCGAGGTCGAAGGCGCGACGTTACTTTAAGTGGGCCGCCTTATCTTCTTTGGTCAGCGCTTCGGCCCTCTTCTGGGCGGTACCGGTCGATTCAGAGTTTGCGATCGGCAGCTGGATCTGTCGGATTGCAGCGCCAATGGGTGCAATTCTCATTTTCACCAGTCTGTTTCGTGCTCCGCAGGCGCTGTCTCTGCGCAAGAAACTTGCGGCGATTCCGCCGGCTGCCGATACGCTCTGTCCGTTTTGTTCCATTCTTCTGGTTGCAGGCACGGGTGCCCGTTTGTCCTGTCCATCTTGCAACATATTGAGGTACTAGTTCTCGCGCAAGATAAGAGTCTTGCCCGTAGTTACGCGGACTCCGCTCCTGCTTTACACTGTTCGCTTGGACACTGCAGGTTTGCCTCACGACATTCAAGGATTGATCGACTCGCTGCGCGCGGGAGATGTTCGCACCCTGGCGCGCGCCATTTCTACTGTCGAGAATCGCCGCCCCGGATGGTCCGATCTGCTCAAAGCCTTGTTCCCCCATAGCGGCCGCGCGCGCGTGATTGGCCTGACCGGCGCTCCGGGGGCGGGGAAGAGCACGCTGGTCGACCACCTGGCCCGGTTCTATCGCAAGCAGAACCAGACCGTAGGCGTTGTCGCCGTAGACCCGACGAGCCCGTACACCGGCGGAGCGATTCTCGGCGACCGCATCCGCATGCAGGAACATTTCGCCGACCCCGGAATCTACATACGCAGCATGGCGACGCGTGGATCGCTGGGCGGGCTGGCACGCGCCACGGCCGACGTCACCACCGTGCTCGATGCTTCCGGTCGCGACGTTATTCTGATTGAGACCGTTGGCGTCGGGCAGGATGAAGTCGACATCGTGCGCCTGGCCGACATCACCGTCGTGATTCTCGTCCCCGGCATGGGCGACGACGTGCAGACCATCAAGGCTGGCATCATGGAGATCGCCGACATCTTCGTCATCAACAAGAGCGATCGGGAGGGTGCCGAGCGCGTGGAGCGCGAGATTCGCGCCTTGCAATCACTCGCCCTGCGCCATGATGGCTGGACGCCCCCGATCGTGAAGACGGTCGCGAGCGAAGGGACCGGCGTCGATGACCTGGCTGCGGCGATCGCCGGCTACGTTGCCTATTTACAAAAGGAAGGCTTGGCGCTGAAAAAAAGTGTGCAGAACTGGCAAGAGAGGTTGGTGGAAATGCTTCGCGATGTCATGCTGGAAAAAGCGCGAGCCCAATTCGGCGACGGAAACCTGGCAAAGCTCGCGGCGGAAGTCGCCGAACATAAACGCGATCCGTACACCCTTGTGGAAGAGATCGCGGCGAAAGAAAATACGTAGCCCGGGCCGCATTCGTCCGGGCGCTTTTGGACGCGAACGGCTGGCGGACGAGGCGTCCGCCGCTACATGAGCAAACTCCATGGTTCAGATTGATCATCTCGGCATCGCGGTGAAGTCGCTGGCAGCAGCGAAGGCGATCTATGAAAAGCTGGGCCTCACTATCTCACCGGAAGAAACCGTTGAGCAGGAGCAGGTACGGCTGGTGATGGTTCCGGTTGGCGAGAGCCGTCTCGAACTGCTCGAAGCGACATCGGAAAATTCAACCATCGCGAAGTTCATTGCCAAGCGTGGCGAAGGCCTCCACCATGTGTGCCTCAAGGTGCCCGATTTGCCTGCTGCCGTCGAGCGCCTGAAAAAAGATGGTGTGCGCCTGGTGTCGGAAGAGATCAAAACGGGCGCAGGTGGGCACCAGTATGTATTTGTCCATCCCTCGAGCACGGGTGGAGTGTTGCTCGAGTTGGTACAAGCGCAGCACTAGAGCTCATTGGGACCAGGCAGAGTTGCGTTTCCGCCCGACCTTCGTCCCAACACCTCTTCGGAGACTAACCAAGAAGTTGCCGCTCTATCCAAATAGATAGATCTCCCCGCATCCCCAGACGGAATTTGCTCGACTCTTCGGCAATCGCCCGGGCCTATCTGTAAGCACCGTAAGCCACATCCGGGCTTCCAGCAAATTCAACGTGAAGTATTCTCCGATCTGGCAGAAGGAATGCAGTCTATAGTCGGGGATGTGCTTTATGACCATCGAACTTGTCTCTTTTGTCTTTGGAGGCCTCCTTCTGTTCGCAGGACTCCTCGGCGGCGGATTTGAGGTTAAGGAGCTCAAAGTCCCAAAGGTGGGAATGGGCGTCCGGGTGGTGGCCACGATAGTCGGCGTGCTGTTCGTCTGTCTTGGCTTCGGAACGAACTCCACTAACCCCGACAAACCCGGCATGCACGAAACGGTCACTCCGCCTCCCGTCTATGCAAGCCAGCCTGAGGGGCCGGTTGAGGTCATGCTCGTTGATGACTTGGGGCAAGGCGAGATCAGCGAACAAGTAACTGTTCTCATCGACGGAAAGAACGTCGGGAACCTTACCGTCAATGGCGACTATCCCCACTCCAGCCTGAGGATCAACGTCAGCAAGCCCGGGCAGCACAGCTACACAGCCGAAGCCGCCGCAGTCTTCAACGTCAAGGGCTATCCGACGCAGTACTCCGGTGCTGGTCAGGGGATGATCGACATCGAGCCGGGCAGGACCTATAGCCTCCGGGGTAGCATCAGCGGCAATACGTGGCTAGTGAGTCTCGAAGAAGAGCAATAGGCAAGATCCTCATCTGGAGGAATTGCTCTAACCCAGGCGTCGCGGAGCGCGTCATCCGGCGGGAAGCACACCCGAACCTATCTTGTTTCCTATCGCAGACAGTTCACTCGTCTAACCCTCGTGCTCCGATACTGCTATTCTGAAAACGCGCGGAACAAATGAGTTCCTTACAGATGTTCTAGCGGCAGCAGATGGAAGACTCTCTGAATGCAAAAGGTACTTCTGGTAGCGGACACTTCCGGCAAGCAAGGCAGCGTAGCGTTGGTGTTTGCTGGCGAGGGCGCGGAACCGAACAAAATCGAGGTCAAAGAAGAAGTAGCTCTCATCGGCGGCACTTTTTCTGCCCAACTCGTTCCGCAGATCGCAGCGCTCCTGGCGAAGCGCGGTCTCCGCAAGACCGACATAGACGGCTTTGTCGTAGTTTCAGGCCCAGGATCATTCACTGGATTGCGGGTTGGACTGGCCGCGATCAAGGCGCTAGCGGAGATTCTGCAGAAGCCCATCGTTCCCGTGTCGTTGCTGGAAGTGGTGGCAACCGCGAGTCGTGCCGAGGGCAGGGTCGTGGCCGTGCTGGATGGCGGGCGCGGCGAGGTTTTTTTCGGGGCCTACGTGATTTCCGGCGAATCGGTCCAGGTTCTGCGGGAGGAACTGTTGTCGAAGCCCGAATCCCTATCCGCGGCGCGGGACTCAATCGTCGCAACCCCGGACCCGGCTTTGGCTGCCGCGGCGCGCGAAACCGATTTGTCCGTGCTCGCGGTCGCAGTTCCCGACGCAAAGATGATCGCCCGGTTCGGGTGGAAGAAATTGCAAGCCGGCCAAACCGTCTCACCCGAGCAATTGGAAGCCAACTATATGCGGCGCTCGGACGCTGAGATGTTTTTGAAAAAAAGCCTCTAGCTGCTAACTTCTATTCGAGATCACCGAACGCCTCGCTCCGAAAACTTCGTGCACATTCGTCCCGCCACTGTCGCTGACATTCCTTCCATCATGAGCCTGGAGCGGCGGTGTGCCACCGCGGCCCACTGGACGGAAGAGCAATACCATCAAGCTTTCCAGGGTGAAGGCGTGCGAAGGATCGTCCTCGTGGCGGAAGGATCGCTGCTGATTGCCCCCGGTCTGGAAACCAACTCCAGCAAACCTCCCGGCCTATTGGGATTTCTAGTAGCGCGTCATCTCGCTCCCGAATGGGAGTTGGAAAACGTTGTCGTAGCCTCAACGGCCCGTCGGAAAGGAATTGGACAGCGCCTTTTAGACGCCCTGCTGGGCGCGGCCCGCGAAACCAACAGCGGTTCCGTGTTTCTCGAGGTTAGGGAATCGAACGTCGCCGCCCGAACTCTTTATCAGAAGGCGGGTTTCAAGCAGACCGGCCTCCGCAAGTCCTACTACACAAATCCTCTCGAAGACGCCGTTCTGTACCGTCATGCTTTGGGTTGAATCAGTTCTCATACTGAGACTGCACCAATTTTTTGGCATTGAACCCATTTTTCCCCTGTGCTAGCCTGACCCCATATCCCGGTTGGAGGTCTGCTGGATGCTGACTTCGAAGGACGAACTCCTGACCAATCACGAGGAATTCCGCAAACTGGCTCAGGAACATACGCAGTACTCGAAACGCCTCGATTCACTCACCCAAAAACGTTATCTCAGCGATGACGAAAAACTGGAAGAAGTGCGGTTGAAAAAGCTGAAACTTCGCCTCAAGGACCAAATGGAGTCCATTGAGCGCGAGTACCGGCAGCAGTACGGCGTCAACGTAGCGTAATTTCTGGCCAACCTCCCAGCGGCTTCGACCGCCTAGGGAGGAATGCATCTCCCGCAGGGCGCTATCGAGCGCCTTTTTTTATTTATACTTACAGTGGTATTGATCCGGTGCGGCGGTCGAACGCCGCTCCCGACTATAATTGACCCTCCCATGGTTCGTGACGGCTACTTGTACGCAGCGCCGCTCATTGCGGCCGCCCTTCTGCTCGGCTGGCTGACTCGCCCCGCCTGGGCGATTATCCCCTGCCTGCTGGCATTCTTCTTCCTGTGGTTCTTTCGCGACCCCGAGCGGGCCGTTCCCCAGGACGCGGGTGCCGTGGTTTCTCCCGGCGATGGCAAGGTCACCGACGTTTCGACCGTGACGGTTGGAAACGAGAAGCACACCCGGCTTAGCATCTTCCTCAACGTGTTCAATGTTCATGTGAACCGTTCCCCCATCGCGGGCGTGGTGCGCGATGTTCGCTACCAGCGCGGCCAGTACCTCAATGCCATGAACCAGGCGTCCGCCGATCTGAACGAGCAGAATATCGTCACCGTGGAAGGCGATGGCCAGCGCGTCGTTTTTAAACAGATTGCGGGTCTGCTGGCTCGGCGAATCGTGTTTTATCCCAAGGTCGGGGACCGTCTGGAACGAGGCCAGCGCGTCGGGCTGATCAAGTTCGGATCGCGCGTGGATGTCGTGCTCGATGCATCCGCCCACGTCAACGTCAAAATCGGCGACCATGTGAAGGGTGGCGCCACCGTGCTGGCCTACCTGCAACCCCAGGGTGCGCTGACGGCCGCAGGAAGCACTTCAGCCAACGAAAGAGCCCACTGATGGATTCAACCGCCCCCAAACCGCGCGGCCGGCACAGCAAAGGGATGTACATTCTGCCCTCGCTGTTCACCACAGCGAATATGGCGATGGGATACTACGCCATCTTGCAGGTCATGCACGCCACCGTGAACGAGTACTGGCACCTCGACAACGCGGCCAAAGCGATCGGTTTTGCAGTGCTGTTCGACGGCCTGGACGGCCGCATCGCGCGCATGACGGGCACTAGCAGCGATTTCGGCAAAGAATTAGATTCCCTTGCCGACGTGATCACGTTCGGCATCGCGCCCGCGATGCTGGCCTGGAGTTGGGGATTCAACCTGATGCCCACCGCGTTCCTGACAGAATGGCACCTTAAGTTGACCCAGTTGGGAGCGATTGCCAGCTTTCTGTTTCTGATGGCCGGAGCCAGCCGTCTGGCGCGGTTCAACATCACCAGCAATCCGCAACCCTCGAACCCGGGCCGTCCCGGCAAGAAGTATTTTGTCGGTATGCCCATCCCCGCCGGAGCGGGCGTAATCGCCGCCGTGGTGCACTTCGAGGCAGGAGATCCTCTCATGTCCTCGTACACGGCCCTGACCTGGCTCGCGATGGTCACAACGGTCGGCTACCTGATGGTCAGCACCTGGCGCTTTTACAGTTTTAAAGACATCGACTTCCGCTCGCGCCATCCCTTCCGCCTGATTCTTTTCCTGGCCGCTCTGTTTGCCTCCATCTGGTTTTTCTCGCGGCAGATGCTCTTCTTCATCGCTTTGTTCTACATGATCTCCGGTGTTTTCTGGCGCGTGCAATGGATCTTCCGTCGCCGCAGTGGCCCTCCACCGCCGCCCTCTAAGGAGGCTTCGCAGGCGTCATGAAGGACTCTCTCAAGTCACCGTCTGCGGCGCATCCCGTCGTGGCTCGCGGGAATCTGTATCGCGCCGCCATCGTAGGCGCAGCTTCGCTCCAGGGAAAAGAAGTTGCGGAGATGCTGAACGAGCGCAATTTCCCGGCCGCGGATATCCGCCTCCTGGATGATGATGAGTCCATGGGGCAACTCGAAGCCATGGGCGACGAGATCAGTTTTATCCAGAGAGTGCGCGCCGAGCAGTTTGAGAATGTCGATTTTGCTTTCTTTTCCTCCGACGAAGAGACCACCCGAAAGAACTGGAAAGATGCGCGCGACGCCGGCTGCGCCATCGTTGATCTCTCCGCCGCATTGGAAAATGAAGCGGGCGCCAGCGTGCGCTCGGTGTGGATCGAGCGCGAACGCGGCCAAATCCCCGCTCCAGATTTGCAGCCTGGCCCCTGCGTCTCCGCCCATCCCATCGCCGTCACCTTAGCGCTGCTCCTGGTGCGGGCCCGGAAGGCCGGCGCCATCCGGCGAGCCGTGTCTACGATTTTCGAACCTGCCTCCGGACACGGACAGCGCGGCATGGACGAACTCCACCAGCAGACCATCAATCTGCTTTCATTCCAGTCGTTGCCCAAAGATATTTTCGATGTGCAGGTAGCCTTCAATATGGTTGCCCGCTACGGGCAGAAGGCGCAGCCCGCACTCGATTCCATCGAGGCGCGCATCCTCCGCCACTATCGGAAGATTGCCGGCGACGGCATGCCCCAGCCTTCGCTCCTCCTGCTGCAGGCCCCGATTTTTCATGGTTATGCGCTGGCCGTCTTTCTGGAAATGGAGAGCGCTGTGGATTTGCAGGCCTTGTCGCTCGCCTTGGCCGGAGATCACGTAACGATTCCGGGCCCCGAGGAGGATTCTCCCAGCAACGTGAGTTCTGCGGGACAAACCGGTATCCAGTTGGCGCTCAAGCTCGACCCTGCCCAGCCCAATGGCGTTTGGCTTTGGGCCGCCGCGGACAACCTCCGCATCTCAGCCCTGACCGCCGTGGAATGCGCCGAGAGCATGACCGCCACCCGCCCGACCGGAAAGATTCAATGAAGATGCGCGCCGCGGGCCTGCTGGCGCTGCCCCTGCTCGCATTCTTCCTGCTCAACGCCGGATGCGGCTATCACACCGCCGGTCACGCAGTTCAGCTTCCTCAGAACGTCAAGACCATCGCCGTCCCCGCTTTCAAGAACGAAACCCTCACCTACCGCATCGAGCAGATGCTCACCGCCTCGGTGGTTCGCGAATTTACCACCCGCACTCATTACCGCATCCTTAACGATTCCGGCGAAAGGGCGGACGCCACCCTGCGCGGAACCGTGCTCTCCACCACCGCCTCTCCGCTTACTTACGACACGGCCACCGGGCAGGCGGCCAGCGTGCTCGTCGTGGTCAGTATGAAAGTTACCCTCACCGACCGCGCCGGCAAGGTGCTGTACCAGAATCCTGCGTACCTGTTCCGCGAGCAATACGAAGTATCGCAGGATCTCAAGAGTTTTTTCGAGGAGGATTCTCCCGCCTTCCGCCGCCTCTCGCAGGATTTCGCGCGCACCCTGGTATCCAATATCTTGGAGGGGTTTTAGACCGTGAAGAGATTCACCTTTCTGCTGATCCTGTCTGCGACCTTGCTCGCGTCCAGTTGTTACAGCGGATCGCGCCCTTCTCACATCGGCGATCCCGCGAAGGACTTCACCGTACAAGATTCCGATCGCAAGGTAAGCTTGAATCAGTTTCGTGGGCAGGTCGTCGTCCTGAATTTTTGGGCAACCTGGTGTCCTCCCTGCATCGAAGAGCTGCCGTCGATGGCGACGATGCAAGACCGTATGAGATCCAGGGGAATTGTGGTCCTCGGCGTCAGCATCGATGTGGACGAAGAGGCCTACCACCGTTTTCTCAGACAACGCGGAGTGAACTTCCTGACCGTGCGCGATCCCGAGCAGAAGGTCGCGACGATGTACGGGACCACGGGCTGGCCCGAGACCTACATCATCGATCGCCAGGGCGTGCTGCGCCGGAAGTTTGTCGGCGCCGTCGACTGGAATTCGCCGGAAGTTTTGCAGTTTCTGGCCAGGTTGTAGCGGTTCATGTTGGGTCACTAGTCGGATCGGGTTCCCGATGCTAAAGTCGAAAACAATGAGCGTCGCCAGGACGGGAAAAATCTGATGCGGGCCTTCGCCCAGGCCGAACGCTTTGTCAGCGAACTGGAATCGCGTAAACTACGCGCGGCCTACGTGTTCGTGGGCGATGAAGCCTTTTTCCGCAAACGCTTTCGCGACGCCATCCTCGAGCACCTCGTTCCCGCCGATCTCCGCGACTTCAGTTTCTTCGAGTTCGATCTCGCCGAAAACGATCTGGCTGAGGTTCTCGACCGCGCCCGCACTCCCTCATTGATGGCTCCCTTCCAGGTTTTCTTCGTACGCGGCGTCAAGCATCTCTTTGGCCGCGGTTCCAACGAAGAAAAGCTCGCCGCCATCGAAGACTACTGCAAGAATCCCAATCCCGACGCGCTCCTCGTTTTCGTCGCCGACCACATCAGCATCCCCGCCGACGTCCGCCGCATGGAGATGCAGGATAAAGAGCGATACCAGCGCATCCGCGAGACTATGGGCCAGTACTGCGGCATCGTCGAACTGGCGCGCGTGGAAGAGGGCGAAGCCGTCCGCTGGATCTCCGATTACTGCACCGGCCGCGGAGTGAAGATCGAGGCCGACGGCGCTCGCGAGTTGGTCGATGCCCTGGGCGGCGACATGATGATGATCTCCAACGAACTCGAGAAGCTGATTCTCTACGTCGGCGAGAAGAAGCGTATTACCCTGGGCGACGTCGAGACCATGGTGCTGGCCGCCAAGCAGCGCTCGCTCTACGAACTGACAGATGCCATCTCCGCCAAAGAGCGTGTGCGCGCGCTGGAAGTTCTCGATGCGATCCTGCTCTCCGGCGAAGGCGAAGAAGCCGCCATCGGACACATTTACATGCTGGCGAAAACCTTCCGCCAGATGCTGGTGATCCTCGAGCGCAACGTCCGCGACCAGCGCATGCTGTGGGCCGCGTTGTGGCAGGGCTTCCGCGTCCCCCCGTTCGCCGCCGACGATATCATCAAGCAGGCCCGCCGCTACAAATCCCGCCGCGAACTCACCCGCGCGATTCGCAGATGGCTGACCTCGCCCTCCGCTCCAATCCTGTCAGCAAGCGTATGGTGCTGGAGCGCTTGGTGATGGACTTGACGACCGAGCCCAAGATCGAGATGCCGGGATGGATGCAGGAACAATTGCCGGTGTGAAGAGCGCGCGGTCAGATCTCCGCATCTGCGGCGCGTTCATGATGCGCAGAAGCGCGATGGAACTCGCTGCCATCTTGGTATCCTAGGGCCATGGCATTCGAGGAGGATAGAGTGTCCAGCGCACACTCAGGTTTGGTGCGTGTCTCTGCAAGATATTCAGCTAAGTCTGCCCTTCCTGGACTCGGCAAGCTGTCTGCCCGGCTGCCATGGGCTTTGAGCGTCGCTGTGCTGGGATTAATGTCGCTCAGTTGCGGCACCGCAGGCCATGCCATTCTTGAGATCAGCGCTCCCTCGACCGTCGTAGCAGGCGCTCCTTTCACCGCTACGGTGACCGCAATGTACAACGGAAAACGGGACACGATTATCAACGGCCCCATACACTTCACCACCTCCGATAAAGCCGCCGCTCTTCCAACCCTGTACGTTTTTACCGCTGCGGATGCAGGCTCCCACACCTTTACCCTCACATTGGTGACTCCCGGCAATCAAACCATGACGGTGTCCGATTACGACGCGACTCCGATCGCCGGAACCGTGAACATCCAGGTCTCAGCCTCCGCCACGGATAAGTAGTCAATTGCGTTGGGGCCACCGCGAGGCCCTCCCGGCGCTTTGACAAATTCACGGTGCCTATGAAAAAATCCCGGCAATCTGTCTTGGCTGACGGTAAGCTCCGTCGCCGACCAAACTGGACGTACGAAAACGCGAATGATGTCGCTTGTGGATGGAAAAAGCTACTCTGCGGCGACGCTCAGTAACGAAGAACCCACCAAATTCGCTTTCTCCTCAGTTTTGCTCTTTGCCAGTCTGGCAATTCTTCTTCCTCTTGCAAG
>OBLW0100000123.1_pt1 | contig 61002 bp, 48 predicted proteins | sample 1520161 | NCBI WGS metagenome assembly OBLW01 (sample SAMEA3539309, study PRJEB22396) | soil metagenome | biome: tundra; feature: field; material: soil | place: USA | collected 2010-05 | depth 0.15 m
GAAGAAGAAGAAGAAGAAGAAGAAGAAGAAGAAGAAGAAGAAGAAGAAGAAGAAGGGGAGGGGCGGAGAGAAGGGCGGAGAAGCGTGCGTGCGGGGCGTGGACTGTCGAGAACTCCGACGACCAGCCGCTTGCGGCTCTCGAGGGCGATGAAGGCGAGACGCCCGAGCCCCCGATCTTGGCGCCTCTGCGCCTTCGCGGTTCTCTCTCTCGGCGTCGCATGCGCGGGGTCGGTGCCGGCGGGGGCTTCGTGCCAGGCGTCGAACGAGTGCGAGCCAGGGCTCGCTTGCCTCTACGCGCTGGGCGCGGGCTGCGCTTCGCCGGCTTCAACGGGGCAGTGCGCGATCCCGACCAACGACTGCAGCGGGACCGGCGCCGGGCTCGTGCTGTGCGGTTGCGGCGGGGCGCAGCTCGACCTCACCTGCCTCCCCAGCTCCGCGGCCCTCCCCCAGCGCACGGCCACGGGAGCGGCCTGCAGCAGCGACGCGGGGGGGGCCGACGCGCATCCTGGCGACTGACCCGGCGTGCGCATGGCCCGCCTGGTGCAGCTGAGGTGCTCATGTTCAACGCTTGCGCTCTTCTGCGTCACGGCCTGCAGGTCGCCGTCCCTCTGCTTTCGCCGTTGTGGGTGGGCTCGTGCGTGTCCAGCCCGGGCCACCATGTCTCGAAGGCCGAAGCCGCGGGCGGGCTCGAGGGGCGTTTACGCACCGCTGTGGAGCTTTCGTTCGCCCGCGGCGAGTGGGACGACGCGCTGTCGACCTGCCGGGCCGTCGAAGACGCCCGCCCTGACGACTGCGGCGCGCATTACTGCGCGTTCATCGCGCAATCGATGCAGGCGGTCGATCGCATCAACGACTTTCTCACGCCGCACTCGGGCCTCGGGCTCGTGGGCCTCGCGATCGAGATGCCGAAGCTCGACAGCGCCCTGGCCGACGCGGTGAAGGCGGCCGACGCGGTCATCGCCGGGAGCTGCGAGTACGATCTCCCGACGCTCCCGCTGCGTGTGGGCGCCGAGAAGGACCCGATCCTCCGAGGCGACGTCCGCGGCCGCTGGACGGTTCGCGACGCGCACCTCCTCGCCGCGCTCTTCAGCTCGATGCGCTACGTGATGAAGGGCGCGACGTCGTCGAAGAAGGTCCCGGTCGACAGCTCGCAGTCTCCGGCCATGCCGCCGCTCCTCGTGGACATGCAGCGGCACCTGCTCGCACAAGACGCGCTGCTCTTCTCGCAGCCCGCGGACCCGACCGTCCTCCGCGGCGGCTGGCACGACCGCAACGGCAACCGGGTGCCCGACGGGCCCGACGAGCTCCTCGTCGACATCTTCGAGCCCGGGACCGACAAGCGCATCTTCGACTTCTCGACCGCCGAGTTCGTGAAGGGCGAGGCCTTGCCGGCGTCGCCCCTGACGCCGACCGCGAGCCTGCCCCCCGCCCGGTGCGGCTACCAGAAATTCCATATCGACGACGTCGTGAGCGGCTCCGAGGTGAGCACCACCGACGGGATGTCGTTCTCCCCCGACGGGACCCGGGTCGTGCTCCCGCTGATGGTGAAGGGCAAGCTGCAGATCCAGCAGATCCAGGTGATGGCGCCGGACGGGAAAGACCGGACGTGCATCACCTGCGGCCAGCCCGGGAACAACGACGGCGTTCGCTACCGCCCCGGCTCCGGCGACACGCTGCTCTTCGTGTCCGATCGCGATCACCCGTTCGCGTTCGGCAACGACGGCGGAGGCTACGGCCAGGAGCTCTACGCGATGCGCCCCGACGGGTCGAACGTCACGCGGCTGACCACGAGCCACGTGTGGGCTGCGAACTATCACCCCAACTGGTCGCCCGACGGCAAGCGCATCGTCTGGGGGCGCACCGAAGATCGAACCTGGGACGTCGACGTCGCCGATTTCGTTTCCGACGACAAGGGCATGCGCCTCGAGTCGACGAGGCGCGTCGTTCACGATACCACGTGGTGGGAGACCCACGGCTTCTCCCTCGACGGCCGGCGCGTCATCACCACGAACACCCGCGCGGGTCTGCTCGCGACGGACATCTACGCGGTCGACGTCGAGACCGGGAAGCGCGAGCGCCTGACCACCGCCGCGGCGTGGGACGAGCACGCGCACCTGTCGCCCGACGGCCGCAAGCTCGCCTGGATCTCGGGCCGCGCCCGCGTCGCGCCGGTCGTCGCGCTGAGCGACGGGTCGATCTCGCCCGTCTACGACTTCATGTGGATCGGGCCCGGCATCTTCTTCGACCTCTTGCCGTCGGCGGGATACTCGACCGAGCTCACGATGATGGACGCCGACGGGTCGCACGTGCAGCGGCTGACGACCGACGATCTCATCGTCGCCGACAACGAGTGGAGCCCCGACGGGCGGCGGATCATCTTTCGCCAGACCGACGTGGGGTCGAAGAGCTCGACCAAGATCCGCATCCTCACGTTCGACGACTGCCGCTAAATTAGGAGAGAAGATTAGCCGCAGAGCCGCAGAGGGCGCAGAGATGAGAGGGTTTTTGCGCGCGCTGGGCGCAGTGTACGCAGACCGGATCCGCCGCGCAGGTCGCGAGACTTCGACCCCAATCTCTGCTTTGCGCTCTCTGCGCCTCAGCGGCCAATCTCCCTCTTTCGAGAGCGTTACTTGGCGATGGTGTCGACGCCACAGGTCCCGTTGATGCACGAGACGCCGGAGGCGCCGTTGCAGCAGTCGGCCGACGCGCTGCACCCTGCGCCGACGGCCTGGCAGGCGAGGGTCGTCGGGTTGGAGCAGGTGCCGTTCGTGCAGAAGCCCGAGCAGCACTCGAAGCCCTGCGTGCAGGCGCCGCCGCCATGGTCGGGCAGCGGGGTCGCGACGCACTGGGCGTTCGCCCAGAATCCGCGCATGTTGGGCGTGTCGTCCTGGCCCACGAGGAAGAACGGCGGGTGGCTCGGATCGATCGTACCGACCGCGGGGTCGATCGCCGCGACCCAGAGGCGGCGCTTGAAGTTCTCGGTCTTGGTCACGTCTTCGCCGGCGGCGACGGGGAACCCCATGTTCCCGTAAGCGCGCATGCTGGTGAAGACGACCCACGAGTACCCGCCGGCGGGCGTCGGGTCGAACGTCGGCTCGACCGACGCGTTCCGGTCCACGATGTTCGGGGGATCGTTGATCGCCGCGAGCCGGACGGCGCCGCCGCCCGTCACGGGCGCGATGTAGAGCTGCCCGTCGTCTTTCGCGGTGTCGTCGCAGCCGTTCTGGCAGCCCGTGGCGAGCGTCCCGGCATGGAACGCGACGTACTTGTGATCGGGCGAGAACGACGGATACGCGAGCGCAGTCTCGCCCGCCGCGATGGCTGGGTCGGTCGACAAGACCACCGTGTTGAGGGTGGCGCCGAACGTCTGCGAGCTCGCCGCGTAGTCGACGTAGACGATCGCCTTCGGGCTGTTGGGCAGCACGTTGTCGCCCGACGTGGGGCTACGCACGGCGGCCAGCATCGTCCCGTCGGGTGAGAAGGCGGGCATCGAGAGGACGTCGTTCGCGAGAGGCCCGAGCAGGGCGTCGAGGCCGCTGTTCGCCACGAGGGCCCCGGACTTCGTGTTGCTGAGCGAGAGGACCTTGGAGCCGGCGACGTTCGTCGGCGCGCCCCAGACTGCGTACGCGCCGTCCGGCGTCAACGCGATGTTCGCTCCGTACTGCGTCGACTGGTACCCGGCTTGAGGCGTCGTCTGGCTCACGTCGAAGGCAGCCCACGGGCGCGTGTAGTTCGGGTTCTGCCAGCCGAGGACGTACGGCGGCGTCGCCGGCGCGCTGGCCGGATCGTCGATCGCCGCGACCAGCGTGGTCCCGTCGGCGCTGACGGCGTGGCACCCCATGCAGCGCCCCGAGTTGAGCTGAACGGGCAGCGCCCCGGTGCCCGGAGCCATCCGCGTGATGTGACCGACGCTCGCGACCCCGCCGTCACCGAGAGCCGACCTCGACGCCGTCCAGTAATAGATGGCGCCGCGAAGGCTGGCGGGCGCGATGGTCCAGGTCATCGACGCCGACGCGGCCGCGGTCATGGTCGCGGCGTCGTAGCGCGAGAGCACGACCTCGAGGGGGTCGCTCGTGCCCGCGTTCGACGCCGTCACCCGCTCCCACACACCCTGGGGGATCGCCCATTGCGCCGCCGAAGGCCCGGGGCTCGTGGCCGGTAGCGGCGTCGTCGCGTAGGCGTCGTACGTGTACGAGCCCTCGGCGAAGTGCAGCCGGTACACGTCGTTCGCGTGCATCCCGCCCGTCGGCGCGGTCCACATGACGATCGGCGCCGTGAGGCCGAGAGGGAACACGGTCTTGTCGTAGGGGTACGCGATGGTGCTGACGGCCGCATCCGACCGCGTCGTGCCCGCGCCGTCGAGCGCGGTGACGATCGCCGCGGGAACGCCGCCCACGTCGCGCTGGGCGACGGTGATCGCCAGGGTCGCCTTGGCTTCGAGCCCGCCGAAGATGGCGTGGAGGGTGGCCGTGCCGCCGTACGTGCCCGTCGCCGTGACCGAGACGGGCGAGCCGATCGTGGCCCTCGCGATATCCGGCCGGTCGAACTGGAGCGACGACGGCTCGACGTTCATGACCTGCCCGTTCACCGTGGCCTGAAGCTGAAACGCAGTCGTCTGCGGCGTCACGCCGTCGACCGTGAGGGCCGTGCTCACAGGTACGAACTGGAGCTGCGTCGCCAGGACCGACGCGCTCGATCCGTCGTCTCCCGTGATGAAGCTGCCGGGAGCCCCTGCCTCGCCGGCGAGCGAACCCGCGTCCGAGCCCGCCCCCGGACCGTCGTGTTGCGCGGGCGTTCCGGCGCTTCCGCACGCCGCCGCCACGGCCGCTACCGCCACGGGACCGATCACGATCTGCCAGCCGAAACGGGCGCGCCCTCCAAGGCGGCTCCCAGACACAGAAATTCGCATTAGAATAAAATTGCAGCTAAGCCATCAAGTAGCAATGGCCATCTGGCGTTCGCTCACGAAAGCGTGGGGGCCCATCCGACGAGAGAGCTGACCCACCACCGCCTCGGCAAAGGATCACGGCGATCGGGAAGTGTGCTGCAGGGTGAGCGGGCTGCCTGCGCCCGGGGCTTGGTAGAAACCGCAAAGGCGCGAAGGCGCGCAGTTCTTGGATCGAAGGGGCGTTCGCATTCGCGAACGAGAGTGCCGATCCAAGACGAGCGGATGAGATGAGAAGTCACACATTGGTTACGGTAAGCGTCACGACGAGCGTCACCACCGGCGTCACGACGAGCGTCACGACCGGCTATCGTCCTCTTTCACAGGGACTGTGACGCGAGGTCGCGCGGCGCGTTATCCTTGTTGGTCCGAATGCCCGACGAACCTCCGCACGATCGAGACCCATCAGCGCCCTTGCCGCCAGCGTCCGAACCCGTCAGCGCTACCCCGCCGCCCGTGCCCAGCGACCCCGGCCGCTTCAGTACTCCTCCTCGCGATCCGCATCCGCTCGTCGGCAAGGTTCTGAACGATCGGGTCCGCATCGTGCGGCCGATCGCGCGCGGCGGGATGGGCCAAGTGTACCTCGGTGAGCAGACGCGCATGAAGCGTCGCTGCGCGGTGAAGGTCCTCGATCCGCGCTTCACCGGCGCGGCCGACGTCATCGACTTCGGCCGGCGCTTCCTCCTCGAGGCCAGCGTGGCGTCGAAGGTGTCGCACCCGAACGTCGTGACGATCTTCGACTACGGAGAGTCACCCGAAGGGTGCTTCATCGCGATGGAGTACCTCGAGGGCCGGTCGCTCTCCGAGGAGCTCACGCGCCACGGGCGCATCGCGCCGGAGCGGGCGATCCACATCGCTCAGCAGGTCGGCCGGGCCTTGCGCGAGGCGCACGCCCTCGGCGTCGTGCACCGCGACGTCAAGCCAGGCAATATCTTCCTCCTCAAGCAGGACGACGACAACGACTTCGTCAAGGTGCTCGACTTCGGCCTCGTGCACGAGAGCAAGGGCGCCGACGGGAGCGACGGTCGCGAGCCGGGCGGCGACGTCATCATGGGCTCGCCGCGCTACATGGCTCCCGAGCAGGTGCAGGGCAAGGAGATCGACGTTCGCGCCGACGTGTACTCGCTCGGTGTCGTGCTCTACGCGATGCTGGTGGGCCGGCCGCCGTTCGAGCGGCGAACGGACCTGGCGATGATGATGGCGCACGTGTCCGATGCGCCTCCGACGATGGCCTCCCTGGCGCCGGATCTCGTGCTGCCAGCGGGCCTCGAGGCCGTCGTGATGCGCTGCCTCGCGAAGAACCCCGACAGCCGCTGGAGCTCGATGGAGGAGCTCGTCGCGGCCCTCCAGCTTCGGGACGCGACGCCGCACGCGGGAGCCGACGCGCCGAACCCCGGCCCGATCGCGGTCGCAACCGGCGCGCCCGGCGCCCGCACCTCGATCACCCCGTCGGAGCGCATTCGAAGGACGCACCGCCGCCGCAAGAACTCCGGTCGACCCCTGGCCTTCGCCGCGTTCGTGGCGGTCGTTTCGGTGCTCACCGGCGTGGCGCTCCTCGACCGGCCCCACACGGAGCCGACGGCGGCTGCCAGCGCGATGGCACTGATTCCGCCGCCCCCGGCTCCTCCGAAACCGACGGCGACCGTGCACATCGAGACCGACCCGCCGGGCGCGAAGGTGAACGAAGAGGGCGAGACCATGTGCGCCGCGACGCCGTGCGACGTGGTCTACGTGGGGCCAGGCGCCGATCCCGCGACCGAGCACTTGCTCGCGTTCCTCTTGCCGGGCTACAAGCTCGAACGCAAGGTCGCCTACGCCGCGGGCTCTCCGGTCACCGTCAAGCTCACCAAGGCGCACTAAGCGCTCCGCCAAGGCCGTTCTAGCCGCCGGGTCACCAGCGGCCGTCGTCGACGGAGCGAACGGTGTCCTCGAGCGACGTGTGCGGCGTGAAGCCGAGGACCTCCCTCGCGCGCCGGTCGTCGACCATGCAGATGTAGCGGATGTGATCGAGCTCGGGCACCGGGAACGTCGTGAGCCGCAGCGACCACATGCGCCCCAGGATGATGCGCGCGAGAGAGTAGGGGACGCCGATGCGCTGCCGGCCGAGGATCTTCAGGTAGCGCGACAGGGGAACGGGCTCGGGGCCGGCGAGGTTGTAGATGCCACGGATGCCCGGCCTGAGGGCCAGCTCGATCGCGCGCACTGCGTCTGACTGGTGAATGACCTGCACCATCGGGTCGAAGCCCATGACGGTGCAGATCGGGTTGAGGCGCAGGAAGTTCGACGGCGCGTTGTGCACGCTTCCGAGGATGTGCACCGGGCGCAGGATCACCGTCTCCGTCTCGGGGAGCTTCCAGAAGAAGCTCTGCGCGAGCATGTCGACCTCGATGAGGTCGCGGATGTCGCTGAAGTTCTGGCCCCCGAGGAGCGGCGCCTCTTCGGTCAGGAACTGCGGATTGCTCGGGTGCGGTCCGTAGACGTTCGCGCTCGAGAGCACGACGAGCTTGGGGACACGAAACTGCGAGACGTACTCGAGCAGCTTGGTGAAGCCGGCCACGTTCCACGAGTGGTGCTCGGCCGACGATGCCCGCGGGTCGTGCATGACCCCGAGGTGCACGACCGCCGAGATGTCTCCAGGCCGGAATACGTCTTTGAGCTTCTTCCGGCGAATGTCGACCTGGGCGTGCTCGATGTCTTTCGGCTTGTCGAGAAAGGGGCGTCGATCGACGCCGACGACGGGTCGCTCGCGGTGCAGCACGCGCGCGAGCTGCTTGCCGAGGCGACCGCAGATGCCGGTGACGAGCACCGCGCCGCCGGAGGCGGGCGGGATCGACGGCATCCGCACGCGCGCCGCGGCCCGAAAGTTCGCGCTCTCGCTCATCGGATCGTCACCGGAGCCATCACCCGGCGGATCAGCGCCCCTATTACCAGCCCCATCACCAGAATATATGCTTTCGTTCCTTGAGAGCGCGGTTGAGCATCGACTGGACCGTCTGCTTCACGAGCCAGACCTTCTCCTCGATGATCGCGTCGTCGTCGTCGGGGTCGCCGGTGAAGCGCATGGGCTCGCCGAACCATAGCCGGTACTTGGTCGGAAGCGGGAGCTGCCCGCCGGGCAAGAACATCTGGGGCACGATCGGAAACGCGGGCGCGCGCAAGAGCTTGGCGAGCCCTTCGAAGTTGGCGACCGAGATGTATTGCTCCTCGCCGCCGACCACGGCCACCGGGACGATGGGCGTGTCGGTCTCGATCGCCAGGCGCATGAAGCCGAGGCCGAACTCGGTCAGCTTGTAGCGCTGGTCGAAGGTCTTGGTGATGCCGCGGACCCCCTCGGGGAACACCAGGAGCGCCTCGCCCTGCGCGAGCAGGCGCGTGGCGTTCTCCGGGACGCCCACGACCTGCCCGACGCGCGCGAAGAAGAGCGACACGAACGGGAGGCTCAGCGCCCACTTCTCGACCATGGCGCGAACGAGCCGTGGCGGCTCGCCGTCCATGAAGAGCGCGGCGGCGATGAGCGCGCCGTCGATGGGCACCTGACCCGAATGGTTCGCGACGAAGAGCACGCGGCCCGTGGGCACGCTGCTGACGCCGTGCACCTCGGTCCGGAAGTATTTTCGATGGAGCGTCGCCACCGCGAGGATCACGTACTTCATCCACTCGGGGTCGAGGCCGAACGGATCGATCCCCGAGCTGCCGAGCGAGAGCGGGACGCGCGCCATGCGCTCGGCGAACGGCTCGCCGAGGAGGCGCTCGAGCGCGTCGTCGACAGCTTCTCCGGCCGCCCCGAAGAGGCGGCCCAGGAACGCGGGGGCCTCGCGCGCGGCGCGATCGATTCGCGCGAGGGCCTGAGAGGTGGCGGAGCGCTTCGCGGGCTTGCGTTGAGGCACGGGGTCGGGATCGCGGCGTTTGGAAGCGGTGGAGGCGGGTGACGACGAGAGCCCGATCCGACGGCGAGGCCCATTGTGGACGCCGCGCGCCTTCCATTCAACGGGGTTATGATCGCGCCGGGGCCTCGATGCGTTCGACGTTCGCGATTCCAGCGCCCCTCGAGCCGGGAGACGTCGTCGCCGTGGTGGCCCCGTCGGGTCGATTCCCCGCCGGTGATCTCTGGCGCGGCCTCGCGTGGTTGCGGTCGCGTTACCGCCTCCGGATCGATCCGGGCGTGTTCGAGTGCGACGGGTACCTCGCGGGCAACGACGAGAGGAGGCGCGTCGAGCTCGATCGCGCGCTCCGCGATCCCGATGCGAAGGCGATCGTCGCCGTGCGCGGGGGGTATGGCGCCACGCGCATCGCCGACGAACTGCCGTGGGACGCCATCGCGAACCGGCCCCGGTGGATCGTCGGCTTCAGCGACGTCACGGCCCTGCACGCGATGGCGTGGCGGGCGGGGATCGCCTCGGTGCACGGCCCCAACGTGACGGGCCTCGGTCCGCAAGCGCCGCGAGTGCGCGCCGCGTGGCTGGCCGCGGTCGAGCGACCGACCGCGCCGCGCGTGTGGCGGGGCCTGCGCGTTCTCCATCGCGGTCAGGGCGGGCAGGCGCGAGGCCCGCTGGTCGGCGGAAACCTGTCGATCCTGCACGCGATGGCGGCCGCAGGCCGGCTCGCGATCCCGCCCGGTGCGATCCTGGCGCTCGAAGACGTGACCGAGGCTCCGTATCGGATCGACCGGATGCTGACGTCGCTGCGCGTCGGCGAGCACCTGGCCCAGGTGTCCGCGATCGTGCTCGGCGGCTTCGACCGGTGCGTCCCGGGGCCCGACGGACGCACGGCCGAAGACGTGCTCGCGGAGCGAACGCGGTCGCTCGGCGTTCCGGTGCTCGCCGGCGCCCCGTTCGGGCACGCGCCGCACAACGAAGCGTTCGTTCTCGGGCAGACCGCGCGCGTCGAGGACGACGCTGTGACGCTCGCGGCCGGAGGCGCCTAGTTCGATCCGCTGCGCGGCAGAGGGGGAGGCGTGCTCCGCTTGCTGCTCGGGGGCGAGGCCGGCGCTTCGGGCTTCGCGGCGGCGTCCGGCGGTGGCTCGTCGTCGCCCTCGGCGAAGTCCTCGGGGAGCAGCACGTCCACGTCGACCGCGTCGGATTCGCCCGAGGCGTCGACGTCGATCGTGAGCTCGCTCTCGGTCGGGGGCGAGACCGCGGCCGAGTGCGGATAGGGCGTGTCGGTGAAGTCGGGCGCTTCGTGCTCGGTGGGAACGGGCGTGACCACGGACGTCTCCGGGACCCGCCCCGGCTCGGCCTCGTGGTGCACCGGACCGAGATCGAGGTGCGTGAGGTCGCGCTCCTCGGGCTCGTCGTCGTGCGGTTCGCCGCCGTGGTGTCGCGCGTCGACCGCGGGCTCGTTGGGAACGGCGGGCGCGAACGCGCCGATATCGGCGAAGGCGTTGCCGGTCATGGTGTCGCGCGCGACGATCTCTTCTTCGGGAACCGGAGTCGTGGTGGCAGACGGTGCTCCCGGCTCTTCTTGCGGCAGCGTCTCGCCGGCGGCAGGGGGCACCGGGTGCGCCGACGGTCTGCGCTCCGAGCTCGGGTCGAGCGTCTTCAGCATGTTCGACTTGGCTCGCTCGAGGCCGGCCGTGGCCTCGGGATCGCCCTGCTTCATGCGCAGCACTCGCCGCCACGCATCGGCGGCCTCGCGAGGATCGGAGAGCTCGATCTCCCACATCTGGGCGACTTTGCGCGCCAGCTCGGCGCGCGCGCTCATGTCCTTGCCTCGCAAGATCTGGTCTTCGAAGACGCGCACCATGCCGCGGTAGTCGCCGAGCTCGGTCAAGAGCGCCGTGAGCTCGCTGAGCACGGCGCTGTCGTTGGGCGACAGGTCGTGGAGCTTTTTCAGGTCGGCCGCGGCGCCCACCGTGTCTGCGAGGTGCTCGCGACGCAGCTTGGCTCGACGCGCGAGCAGCTGGCGGACGAGGGGACCGTCGAACACCTCTTCGAGCACGTGCGATAGCGTCTCCTCGGCTCGGCGAGGGGACTCGACTTCGCGAGCGAGCTCCTCGAGGGCGTCGAGTGTGAGCGGATCGACGTGCGCGACGAGCGCCACCCCGAGAAGGACGAAGGCCTCGTCGAGGTCCTTGAGATCCCGATGCGTGATGAGCGCGGCTCGCCGCAAGAGCGCGCCCCGCGTGCGGCCCCCGTCGCGCGCTCCCTGTCCCCCGTTCTCGAGCGCACCCGCGAGGGCGCGCCGGAGCGAGTCGCCGCCCGTCTCCGTGTCCCCCACCTGGGCCGCGGTCTCGAGCGTCGCGACGGCCTCTTCGGAGGGGGCGCCGCTCAGCGCGAGATCGAAGAACCCGCGCGCCCTGTCGAGCTGACTGTGCGCTGCGGCGACCTGCGCGGCTCGCGCCAGCGCGGCGGCTCGATCCGGTGGGCTCTTGCTGCGCGTGACCTGGCGCTCGTAGAGGTCGACGACCTGCACCGGCTCGTCGGCGAGGGCCGCGAGGCGCTTCAAGAACTCCTCGGCCTCGGCCGGCGGAACGCTGGTCAGCCCCGCCTCACCGTGCTGGATCGCTTCGAGCCGCAGCGCACCGATCGGGACGCGCGCCTCGGCCTGCCGCACGAGCTCCCGAGCGCGATCGAGGCCCGCCATGTCGCGGGCGATGAGGTCGTGCGCAGTGGCGAGGGCGTCGAGGTTCTTGGTCTTGGTCGCGAGCGTCTCCAGGTGCTCGGCGAGCTCTCGATCGCCCCCCCGGCTCCTCACGAGCTCCGTGGCCACACGGACCGCGTCCTCGTCGCGGCCGACCTCGGCGAAGCGCTCGAACGCGCCGCGCAGGTGCGCGAGCCGCTCGGGCGTCGGGCTCGTCTCGAGCCACCACTCGACCAGCTTGGTGGCCACGATCCCGCGCCACCCGAGCCGGTCACCCAGCTCGACGTAGGCCGCGCGGACGCCCTCGTCGCCCTGATCGGCCATCTCGGTCAGCGTGGCGAGCGCCTCGTCGCCGCGATTCAGCTTGTCGGCGAGGACGCCAGACAGCTTGCGCGTGAGGAGCGCGGCTTCGACCTCGTCGCCCTCGACCTCGACGCGCTGGGCGAGGAGCTCGGCGAGCTTGTCCCACTTCTCGGTCGCCTCGCAGAGCTCGCACAGTCGCGCGAGCGCGTCGAAGTCGTCGGGATCCGCCGCGCGAACGATCTCGAGCGCGCCGATGGCCTTCGCCGGGTCGCCGATCCGATCGTAGAGGGCGGCGAGCCGCGTCGCGATGGGCGCCCGCTCGGTGGGATCGGTCACGAGCTTGAGCTCGCGATCGAGCGCGCTCGCCGCGGCCGTCAGGTTGTCGCGGGCCTCCTGGAGGTCAGCGATGGCTTGCAGCGCGAGGCGCGAGGTGGGGTCGAGCTCCTTCGCGATGCGCTCGTAGCGCGCGATCGCGCTCTCGACGTCGCCGACCGCATCGGCGATGAGCTCGGCTTCGCGGAGGGCGACGCGGGCCTTGTCGGGCCCCGTCGTCGCGGCCTTCTCGAGGCGCTGGAGGAGCTGGACGGCCTCGGCGTGGTCGCCGCGCTCGATCGCGTCTTCGATGAGGCGCTCGGTCGCCTCTTCGTCGTCGCCGTCGACGAGGATCCCTCGCCAGGTCTCGCGCGCCGCGTCTTTGTCACCGAGCTGATTGGCGTAGAGCTCGGCCGCCTGGCGCTTGAGCGCCGTTCGCTGCTTGCGATCGGTCGCGTGCTTGCCGCGCTTGAGCAAGAGGTGAACGAGATCGTCCCAGCGGAGCGACGACGTGTACCGATCGGCGAGCTGCTGCGCGTGCTCTTCGTTCGTGGGGTCGAGGTCGGCCGCCTGCACCAGGTTCACGAGCGAACCGGCTTCGTCTCCTCCGCGGCCGAGGTAGTCCGAGCTGCGCGCGTAGTGACGCGCTCGGGCCTTCGGGTCCGGCTCTCGCTCCGCGCGCTGCACCGCCGCCTGACCTGCGCGCTCCCAGCGCTCCGAGGCCACGAAGCATCGCTCCGCCGCCTCCCACAGCTTCGCGCCGGCGGGCCCGTCGAGCGCGCCATCGGCGTACGCTTCACCGGCGCGCGCCGGGTCGTCGAGCTCTTCGTAGAGCTCGCCCAGGCGCTCGAGCAGCCCGCTCCGCGCCTTGTGATCGGGGACGCTCGGAGCGTTCGACGCGATGACCTGCGCGGCTCGATCGAGCGCGCCCGTCTTGACGAACATCTTCGACGCCGTGGCGATCGCCTGATCGTCTTCGGGCGTCTGGTTGGCGATGCGCTCCCACGCCTCGGCGGCCGCCGACGGGTCCTTGCGCTTCACTTCGTGGAGCGTCGCCAGCTTCTTCAGCAGGAAGAGCTTTTTCTCGAGGTCGACTTCGCCGTTCTCTTCTTGCTCGTAGAGGTTCGCGAGATCGTCCCAGCGCTGCGTTCGTTCGAGCAGCCGCGTCAGCGCCTGGCGCGCCGCCTCGTCGCCGTGATCGATGGCGAGGAGCTGCTTCCACGCCGCGATGGCGCCGTCGGTGTCGCGCAGGTTGCTCTCGCAGAGGCCCGCCACTTCGCGCAGCCGGTCTCGCCTCGCCTCGACCGACTCGCCCGACGCCCGCACCGCCGCCAGGAGCACGTCGCGAAGGGGAGCGTAGTCGCGCTTCGTTCGCAGGTAGTCCTGCACCCACGACAACGCCTCGGGGTGCACCGGATCTTGCTCGAGGACTTCGCGGTACTTCTTGTAAGCGTCCGGGCGCTTGCCCGCCTTTGCCAGCGCCTGCGCCTCGTCGAGCGAACTGTCGACCCGCCCCGCCAGGGTGGGGGCGCGCCGGCTCACGGAATCGCTGGTGGCGCGCTGGGCCGGCGCCGCGAACGGCGCGTCGGACGGCATCGACCGGCCCATCTGGGCGTAGAGATCGCGCAGCTTGGCGGTGGCCTCGGGATCGCCGAGCGTGCGCAGGGGCTCGAGGATCTGGATCGCGTGCTCTTGCTGGTTCGCGCCTTCGTAGCTCGCCGCGAGCAGCCATCGGGCCTCGCCCGCCATGGCGCCCCCGGGGTTGGCCTCGATGTACGCGAGGTAGCGGACGCCGACGTCGTCTTCGCGGGCGAGGGCCTGCGCGTAGAAGGCGTAGAGCTGAACGGCTCGGTCGTGGCCGGGATCGATGTCGAGAGCGCCCGCCGAATACGCGAGGCCGTGCTCGCCGTCGTACGACTCGGCGAGACCGACGAGGAGCGACACCGCGAGGGTGCGCTCGTCGGCGGGGACCGGCTCACCATTCGCTACACGCTCGACGATGATCGCGCCGTACTCCTGCTGGAGGGTGACGTCTTGGGGGTCGAGCTCACGCGCGCGGGAAAGCACCTCCGTGGCCCCGGCGAGATTGCCCGCCGCGCGCTCGCTTGCGACGTTGTCGCGCAGGAGGGCGATCTGTCGCGTCGGGTCCCCGAGCTCGATGGCGCGGCGCAGGTTCTCTTGCGCCTTCTTCGGTTGTTGGAGGTTGTCGTTCCACAGACGACCGAGCTCTTCGTGCATCTCTGCGAGCTCGGCCCGGATCTCCGGGTTCTGAGGCGCGATGCCCGCGAGCGCCTTCGCTCGCCGCTCGAGCAGCGCGACCAGGGCCTTGTAGTCGGCCTTCTCGCGATAGAGCTGCGCCAGCCGGTCCGCCGCCACTCGCTGCGTGGGGTCGCGATCGATCGCCTGCATCAGGACGCGCGCGGCGCGGTGTGCGTCGCCAAGCGTGGTCGACCACACGTTCGCGGCCTCGCTCAACCAGTGCGAGGCGTACGAGGCGTCGCGCGTCTCGACGCCGACGCGCTCGAGGAGCAATGCATACGACTTCGGATCCGAAGCGCCTGCGTGGTGGGCGACGCCGAGCGCCTCCTCGTCATGCGGATTCGCCACGAGCCGATGGACGAGTGAATCAATTTTGCTGGGATCCATCCCGGCCCGAACCTATCACCTCCGGGTTTTTCCGAGCAATTGCGCCCAGCATTTCATGGTCGTCTCGACTGACGACGGATGAGAGCGGATGACGAGGTGCGCGATGTGCGGCGCCGTGCGCGAACCGTCGAGCGCTACTCCAAATAGCCGTAGCCGACGGAACCCGTAGAGGCAGGGGCGATATATCCGCCCTGCGCACCCTGCGCACGGCCGGGAATGCCCGGACGACGATGGCTCGAGGCCGCCGGGTGAGCGTCGGTGGGGACGCTCGGGTGCGATACGGTCGGGCCCAGTGAGTGCGGCTCGAGAGCTTTGGGCGGCCCCGGCGAGAGCACGGGCGACGGCGAGGGTACGGGTGCCGGCTCGGCGGCCGCTGGCTGAGTCGCGAGTTCAGGCAACCCATTCGCAGGCACACCGAGCGGCGCCGGCGGCGCGATCGACGCTGCGGCGCGCTGGCGGCTCTGCAGCCACATCACGGCGATCACGATGGCGATGAACGACGCGATGACCGCGCCGCCGATCTGCATCGCGCGAGCGTTTCGCGCGCGCCTCCCGAAGGGCAACGACGACTGAGCGTCGTCGAGGGTCGACTCCGACATCGAGGCGGCGACCATCCCCGTCTTGGTCTCGAGCGCGCTCGGAATCGACGCGCGAACGCCGCTCGTCGCCGAGAGTGAGCTCTCGAGCGCACGCGCGAGCTCGGCCGCCATGGCCTCTGCGCTCTGCGGTCGATTGTCGGGATCCTTGGAGAGCACGCGCATGACCGCGCTCTCGATCTCGGGCGGAACGTGGGCGTCGGGAGCGACCTCGCGGATCGGTCGCGGCATCGTCTTGATGTGGCGAGCCATGACGACGATGGCGTCGTCGTCGGTGAAGGGCGCGCGCCCGGTCAGCGCTTGATAGAGGATGACGCCGAGGGAATAGAGGTCGCTGCGCGCGTCGAGCACTTTGCCCTGGGCCTGCTCGGGCGACATGTAGCGCGGCGTGCCGAACACAGTGCCCGCCTGCGTCTCGACCGCGTTCATCGCGAGCTCGTCGTCCGCCCGGAGCATCTTGGCGATGCCGAAATCGAGCACCTTCACGATCTCTTCGTAGGTCTCGTTCGTACGCAGGCGCGCGAAGAAGAGGTTGTCGGGCTTGAGGTCGCGATGGATGACCCCCTTCGCGTGGGCCTCGGCGAGCGAACGCAGCGCCTGCCTCGCGGTGTCGAGCGCGGCGGCGGGCGCGAGCCGCCCCATGCGCTTGAGCCTCTGGCCGAGCGACTCACCTTCGAGCAGCTCCATGGCGAGGTAAAATTCACCGCCCTCGTCGGCTCCGAAGTCGAAGACCGTGACCGTGTTGGGCGACGTCAGCAAGCTGTTCGCGCGCGCTTCGCGGAGGAAGCGCGCGCGGCTGGTCTCGTCGAGCGCTCGCTCGCTCCTCAGGATCTTGACCGCGACTTCGCGACCGATGGGCGACTGCTTGGCGCGATAGACGGTGCCCATCGCGCCCTCGCCCAATCGCGAGAGAACGGTGAACCGCCCGGCGATGACCCGGCCGACCATGGGATCGGACGCGCCCGAACCGGCCGATGGGTCAGACGGGGGCATGCCGTGAGAGTGATGAATTGTGGCCGGGTGGGACACGAATTGCCTCCCATGTTTGCGCGGGGGGAGGGTCAGCGCAAGGCGCCGCGCGAACCCTCATCTGAGGGGCAGCACGTTCCGGGGATCGCACACGACCGTATTCGTGCCGTCGATCAGCCGCGACGGAGCCAGCTTCGCGGGATCGACACCGTCGCGCAGGCGCCTAGCCTCGAGATGCAGATGTACGATGTCGGGCGAGCCGGTATCCCCCACGAAGCCGACGAGGTCTCCCTCGCGCAGCGGAGAGCCCTGCTGGAGGCCGGGCGCCGGCGCGTCGAGGTGGCCGAAGATCAGGAGGTAGTCGCGCAGTCGGCCGCCCTCGCGGAGGGTGTGCCGCGTCACCACGGTCGTTCCGAAGAGGGGACCCACGTAGATCACCTCGGCGTCGCCTTGCTGGTGTTCGAGCGCCACGCTGGTGACCGGGGTGCCTCGCGGCTCGACGAGATCGACCGCGCCGTGGCCCACCTGCCGGAGGCGTTGCCCGTGGCGCTGGCGATCGTCGGAGCGATCGAGGTCGTAGCCGCTCACGACGCACGGGCGGGTCCCATCGGTCGCGCCGGCCCCGCAAGGAACGGGGTACCGGTAAGCGTCGTAGTCGGCCGTGCGATCGGGACGGCGGGGAATCTCGTCGTAGACCACCCACCGCCCCAGGCGATCGCGGTGCGTGTTGGTGCTGCTCTCGGCCTCGGGCTGGCCGTCGTCTTCGTCTTCGGCCGCCACGGGCAAGCGGACACAAGCGCCGTTGTCGGGCAGCGTGCCTCGTGGGCATCCGGCCTGCGCGAGCGGTTCGATTGCCGCGCGAGCGCGCCGAAGAGTAGCGGCCGCGAGAACGGGCTCGACCGGCGGCGAGCCTAGCGAAAGCGCTGCCGTGAGCGTCAGGGCCAGCGGGACACCCGCGTTCGACTGGAACCAGCGAAGCGCGGACGACGTGCGTAGGAGAGAACGCACTCGCGCTCTTGCGGGCGCGACCGTGGAGAGAACCGCTTTCATGAGGGCTGACATGAGCGCTGACATGAAGGCTGATAATGACGCAGTGCGCGGCGAGCGCGCGAGCTCATCGTGCCTCATCGCGCACGAATACATGATTGAATCCGTGTTGCGGGGATCCGGTCGGCCGGGTATCCGTCCCTCAATGCCAGGTCTCGATCCGGTCGTCGCTCTCGCCGCTCTCTTCGATGCCGAGCGGGCGGCGCGTGACGCGCACGATGACCTCGGTCAACTCGGTCAGCGAGACCCCGCCCGGCTGCTCCCCAGCCTCGAGAAGGCGTGCCGCGAGGCCCTCGCGCTCGACGACGAGGACGAGGCTTCGCTTCGCCTCAAGTGTCTCGCCGAGCTCCTCGGCGAGCTCGATGGGGGGCGGGTCGTGGACGTGCTCGTCGACATCCTCGGGTGCGAGGATGCCGAAGCGCGCCGGGCCGCAGGCGAAGCGCTCTCGGGCCTGGCCTTCGATCGCTTCAAGGACGTCGCCCTGGGCGTCGAGAGGGCCCTCGCGCGTTTGCCCGACGGCAACCCGGCCCTCGCCGAGCTCCCGTACCTGCTGGCCGAGGTGCCCGAGCCCGGCGTGTCCAAGCTGCTCGCTCGCTTCCTCGCGCATCGCGATCCCGACGCGGTCGCCTCGGCCATCGAGGCCCTGGTCGAGATCGGCGATCCGTCTGCGCTTCCGCTCCTCGAGCCTCTCGCCAAGGACGCGCGCCGCGTGGAGCTCGAAGACGAAGGCGGAACCGAGGGCGACGCGAGCATCGGCGAGCTCGTGTCCGAGGCGTTGAGCCTGCTCGGCCGTGGAGCTTCGGCGTGAGCGCACACCCGTTGAGCCCTCACCACGAGGGCGGCGGCGCCGCGCCGGAGGCCGAGCCCCCGGTGCACCTCGGGCCCGCCGAGGCGGCGATCTTCGAGACGTTCGTCGTGCCCCGGTACCTCTCGCTGTTCGGCGAGCTCGCGCTCGAGATGCTCGCCGAGGGCGACGAGGCGCAGGTGGTGCACATCCACTGCCGCACGGGGTATCCCGATCGCGGGCTCGCGATCCGGCTGCCCGGCGCGTACATCGTCGGGCTCGATGCGTCGTCCGCGGCGCTCGAGCTCGCGCGCGCCAAGGCCTCGACGATGCCGGAGATGGTGAGCGAGTACCGCATCATCGACGAGCTGCCGACGTCGCTGCCCGAGGCGGCGTTCTCGCATGCGCTGATGCTTCATCCGCCGTCGACCTCCGAGGCGCGCGGTCTGCTGCTCGCCGAGGCCGCACGCCTGCTCGCGGCGCATGGCCAGGCGATTCTCGCGATGCCGCTCCGCGGGAGCTTCCAGGAGATCTTCGATCTGCTCCGGGAGTATGCGCTGAAGTACGACGACACGGCGGTCGCGGCGGCCGTCGACCAGGCGACGCTCGTCTGGCCGACCGCCGAGACGCTGAGCGCCGAGTTCGAGCGAGCCGGGTTCGACTTCGTCGACGTCTCCTCGAGGCAGTCGTCGCTCCGGTTCCGCGGGGGTCGCGACTTCTTCGAAGATCCCGTCGCGCGCCTGGTAATCCTCCCGGAGCTGCGGTCGTCGCTCGGTCTCGACCACGCTGCCGACCAGCCCCTCGCGTACGTGCGCGAGGCCATCGACAAATACTGGGGCGGGCGGTCCTTCGAGCTCTCGGTCCACGTGGCCTGCGCCACGGGCCGCCGCCTTCCGTAGCCGCCGACGGTTTCTCTCGCGGCGAGCGTGCTAGATCGCTCCGTCGCATCCATGAGCGACGACCCCCGAGAACGCTACGAGCCCGCCACGATCGAGCCCCGGTGGCAGGCCATCTGGGACGAGCAGGGCACCTTTCGCGCGACGCGCCGCGCCGGCAAGAAGAAGCTCTACATCCTCGACATGTTCCCGTACCCGTCGGGGTCCGGTCTCCACGTGGGCCACCCCGAGGGGTACACCGCCACGGACATCGTGGCGCGCTACTGGCGCATGCGCGACGTCGACGTCTTGCACCCCATGGGGTGGGACGCGTTCGGCCTGCCCGCCGAGCAGCACGCGATCGCCACCAACACGCACCCTCGCGACACCACCAAGAAGAACATCGCCACCTTCAAGCGCCAGCTCAAGTCGCTGGGCCTGAGCTACGACTGGTCGCGCGAGATCGACACCACCGATCCCGGCTACGTGAAGTGGACGCAGTGGATCTTCCTCAAGCTCTTCGAGCGCGGCCTGGCCTACCAGGCGAAGATTCCCGTCAACTGGTGCCCGGCGCTCGGAACCGTGCTCGCGAACGAAGAGGTCATCGACGGCCTGAGCGAGCGGGGAGGGCACCCGGTGGAGCGCGTTCCGTTTCGGCAGTGGATGCTCCGCATCACGCAGTACGCCGATCGCCTCGACGCCGACCTTGCGACCCTCGACTGGCCCGACACCAAGGGCAAGCAACACCACTGGATCGGCCGCAGCGAAGGCGCCGAGATCGACTTTCCCGTCGCCGTCGTGGCCGGGGCTAGCCCGGCGAACGTCCGCGTGTTCACGACGCGGGCCGACACCCTGCCGGGCGTCACGTACGTGGTGCTCGCGCCGGAGCACGCGCTCGTGGGCGAGCTGCTCGCGTTCGCGCCGCACGACCGCGCGGTCGCCGTGCGCGCCTACGTCGAGGCCGCGAGCCGAAAGAGCGACCTCGATCGCGCCGAGGCCAGGGAGAAGACGGGCGTTCCGCTCGGCGTCTCGGTGATCAACCCGATCAACGGCGACGCTGTCCCGCTCTGGGTGGGCGACTACGTGATCGCCACCTATGGCACCGGCGCCGTCATGGCGGTCCCCGCGCACGACGAGCGTGACCATGCGTTCGCGCTGCAGCGCAGCCTGCCCATCGTGCAGGTCATCGCACCGGACGCGTCGTCGGCGAAGGCCGGCGCCATCGACGGCCCCGACGTGAGCAAGGTCGCGTTCACCGACGACGGCGTCACGCGCTACGGCCGCGCGCTCGCCGGAGTGGTCGACGGGACGCCGAGCGCCGACGCGCGTTCGCGCATCACCGCGTGGCTCACGAAGGAGGGCAAGGGCCAGTCGAAGGTCACCTATCGCCTGCGCGACTGGGTCTTCTCGAGGCAGCGCTACTGGGGCGAGCCGATCCCCATCTACTTCCCGGTGACGTGCGACGGCGATCCGCGCGTGCCCGGCGCGGCGTTCACGATCCATCACGACGAGCCTCTGGCGGTTCCGGTCGAAGAGCTGCCTCTCAACCTGCCCGACCTCGACGACTTCGGTCCCGGCGACGACCCCGCCGGGCCGCTGGCGCGCGTCGCCGACTGGCGCTTCTTCCAGAGAGACGGCCGCTGGTTCGCGCGCGAGACGAACACGATGCCGCAGTGGGCGGGCTCGTGCTGGTATTACCTGCGCTTCACCGACCCGCACGACGATCGCGAGGCGTGGAGCGCGCAGAGCTACGCCGACTGGATGCCCGTCGATCTCTACGTGGGCGGCAACGAGCACGCCGTCTTGCATCTGCTCTACGCCCGCTTCTGGCACAAGGCGCTCTTCGACATCGGCGCCGTGAAGGACCCGGAGCCGTTCCTCAAGCTCGTTCACCAGGGGATGATCCTCGGCGAGAACAACGAGAAGATGAGTAAATCGCGCGGGAACGTCATCAACCCCGACGACATCGTGCGCGAGTACGGCGCCGATTCGCTCCGGGTCTACGAGATGTTCATGGGCCCGCTCGAGCAGGTGAAGCCCTGGCAGACGGGCGGAATCGAGGGCGCTCGACGCTTTCTCGAGCGGGCGTGGAACGTGGCCACGGGGACCGTGACCGACGCGCCGGAGGCCTACGACGACGCCACGCGCCGGCTCGTGCACAAGACCATTCGCAAGGTCACGCTCGACATCGAGGCGCTGCACTTCAACACCGCGATCAGCGCGATGATGATCCTCGTCCGCCACCTCGGCGGCCTCGAAGAGGTGCCGCGTCACGCCGCCGAGAGCGTGGCGCTGCTGGTCTCGCCGTTCGCTCCGCACCTCGGCGAAGAGCTGTGGCGGCGTCTGGGGCACGCCCGGTCGCTGGCCCGCGCGCCCTGGCCGTCGTTCGACCCCGCGCTCGTCAAGGAAGACGTGGTCGAGATGGGCGTGCAAGTGAACGGCAAGCTCCGCGGCACGATCACCCTCGCGATCGACGCCGACGAGGCGACCGCGCGCGAAGCGGCGCTCGCCGAGCCGCGCGTCATGGCCCACGTCGAGGGCAAGGCGATCAAGAAATTCATCTACGTGAAGGCCAAGATCGTCAACCTCATCGTCGGTTGATGCCTCGCTCGATCGGGAGAACCGCAAAGGCGCAGAGGCGCGAAGGTTTTTGTTGGGCTGGGCCTCGCCCGGTCGCGAGCCAGACCCGATGTCTTCGCGCCTTCGTGCCTTTGCGGTTTCTCCCCCTCGTGCTCGCCGTGGTGGCCGCGCTTGCCTTGGCCGCGTGCGGGTATCGAGCGGTCTATGGGGAGCGACCGCCGCTACGACTCCACGTGAAGCTCGTTCGAACCCTCATCGCCGACGTCGTGGCCAGCGACGAGGTCGCCGCCGGGGTACGTGAAGAGCTGGCTCGCGCGGGCATGCTCGAGGGCGGCGACGGCTATCCGCGCGTCGAGATCGAGGTCCTCCGCGCGAGCGACGCGAGCGAGGGCGTCGCGGCGAGCGCCGGCCCCGCGTCCCGTCCGGTAGCCCGCGCGACCGACGTCGGCATCGCCGGGCGTGCGTGGGTCATGACGGCTCCCGGGGCCGCTCCCGACAGCGACACGGGCGATCTGCGGGCCGCGGAGACCATCGCTGTCGACGAGGGGCCAGCCGGTCCCGATCCGCGCGCGAGCGCCTTTCACGAGGCCGACGCGCTGCGCGCCGCGGCACGGCGTCTCGGGCGCACGCTCGCGTACAAGGTGACCGGAGAACCGGCGGCCAGCGACGACGGGAGCGAGTAGCCACGAGAGTCGTCCGAGTCGTGCTAGGCTCGGCGCGCCGAATGAGCAGACCATGATTACGATCGGGTGTGCTGGCTTCCCCGTCCCGGCGACGCGCTACTTCAAGGAGTTCCTCTTCGTCGAGGTGCAGGAGACGCACGTGTCCACTCCGGGCACGGGCACGATCCGCCGCTGGCGGCGCGAGGCTCCTCCGGGGTTCGTCTTCGCTCTCCTCGCCCCACGTGAGATCGGGCAAGAGGGCTTCCGCGAAGGGAAGATCACCGAGACGGCCCTCAAGAACCTGACCGAAGTGACGAAAGAGCTCGCCGGGCAAACGGCGGTGTTCGTCGCGCCGCCCGAGTTCACCGCGTCGCGCGCGAACAAGGCCGCCGTCAAAGACTTTCTGGCCGGTGTGAAGAAGAAGTACAAGCACATCGTCTGGGAGCCGCCGTCCACGTGGAACGCCGACGAGGCGCAGGTCATCGCCGCAGAGAGCGGCGCCATGGCAGCGCGCGATCCGCTAGCCCACGGGACCACGACGGCGCAGATGGGCTATTACCGCCTGCCGGGGCCGGCCGGGCACAAGAGCCGCTACGAAGATCCCGCGATCGAGCGGCTCGCAGAAATCGCCCTCGGGACGAAGAACGAAGACGCGACCTTCGTGTTCACGAACGTCGACATGTTCGCCGACGCCAAGCGCCTGAAAAAGGCGATGAAACTCTAGCGGTGCCTCGAGACCGGTCGCGCCGGTCGCGCAAGCTCCGACCCCCCCGCCGGAACGTCGCGCCGACGGCGAAACACGTCCCAAGTTCTTCGTAACGAGCCTCGCGAAACTCGAAGTGCGTCGTTCGATCGTCGAACGACGAGCGTCGAGTTTCGAGAGCCTCGTTACGAAGACCGAACGACGTGTTTCGAGGTCGCAACGACAAACGCGAGCCGGCGAACCCTCGCTCTACTGCTGTGGGCAGGCGGTGGCGCAGGCCCCGCTCGGGTTGCCGTCGCCGAGGCAGCTGAGGAACGCGGTCGCGGCCGCGACGTCAGCCGTCGTGTAGCCGTTTCCGCCGCCGTCGGGGGCGCAGAGATCGAACGCGTCGCTCATGGTCATGCCGGCGGCCGCGTCGTTGCCCGCCTCGGCGTCCTGGACGCAGGAGACGAGGTTCTCGCACATCGTCGTGACGCTGCCGCTGGTACCGAAGCACGTCTCGAGCGCCGTACAGCACATCGTCTCGAGGCAGACATCGCACGTGGCGTTGCTTGTCATCGGGGCGACGCCGCAGCCGGTGGCCCCATCTTCGAGCCCGGTGTCAGGCGCCGCCGTTCCCGTGTCGACCGCCGCATCCCCGGCGTCGTCGGGAAAGAGGGCGCCGCCGTCGCCGTTATTGACGGTGGTCGTCGACGTGCAGCCCGTGGTTGCGATCGCGGAAACGCCGACCAGGCCAAGTCCAACGGTCGCGCACAAGCCCATGAATTTCATATGCGTCACTCGCTCTTCTCCCCGAGGGTCGGTCGGGGTGCCGATCAGTGAAAAGACAACGGCGCCTCCGTCCCCAGACGGCGCCGATTCACAACAGTATCCGAAAAATAAAGCCCCGGCACATTCGTGTCTCGCCCCGTCAGACGAGGCAGACTCGCCGATTGTTCACGATTCCGGCGTGGGCGCTCGAGCCAACCTACCGGCCGTTTGGCGGCGCCGCCGGAACGCCGCGTAAATCAGACCACCGGAGAGGAGCAGCCACGGCCAGTCGCCGGTCACCTCGTAAACGGTGTGCGAGCGCATCCAGTGGATGGGCGCGACCAGCGACTCGGTGCGAAAGGTGTTCGTGTGGGCGACGACGCGCCCCACGGGATCGACCACTGCGCTCACGCCGCTGTTCGTGCCGCGAACGAAGTAGCGCCGGTGCTCGACGGCCCGCAGCTGCGTGAGCGCGAAGTGCTCCCACGGCGCCGCGGTGTCGCCGAACCATGCGTCGTTCGTCAGGTTGACGATGAGCTCCGGGTCGGCGTGCCGGACCGCGTCGTTCGTGAAGCGCGGGAGGATGTCCTCGTAGCAGATGAGGGCGCTGACCGGGTGCTTCTCGCCGCGCACGTCGACGATGAGCGGGTCGAGCGACGTGCCCGGGCTGAAGCGACCGCTATTGGGCGACCATCGATAGAGGATCGGGAACGTCTCGCCGAAGGGGAGGTACTCGCCGAACGTGAGGAGGAACTCCTTGTCGTAGCGGCCGTTGATCGCACCCCGCGCGTCGCTCGAGACGGCGCTGTTGAAGAGCACGTAGCCCCGCTCGTCGGGCACGCGCTTGACGATCACGCCGCCGAAGATCGCCGGCAGCCCGATGCGGCTCGAGACGCCTCGAAGCTCGTCGGCGTAGGTCGGGTCGCGCACCGGGCGCATCGCGGACGTCTCGCTCCACACGACGAAGTCGGCCCCGCGCTGGCGCGCGTCTTCGCTGAGGGTCAGGTGGCGGCGAAGCCCCTCGTCGAACGACGAGCGCTTCTCGGTGAGGCCCATGTTCGCCTGGATGACACCGACGTTCGCGCTCGGAGCCGCCTGCGCCGCGGCGTCGACCTGGTGGATCCGCACGGCGCCGTAGCCGCAGGTGATCGCGAGCACCGCCGCCCCGGTCGCGAGGGTCGGAACCGAGACGGGCCGGCGCTCGGCGCGCGACAGCACGGCTTCAGCGAGGGCGACGTTCACTGTAACGAGCGCGAGGCCAACGAGGATTGGCCCCCCCACGTCGGCGAGCTGCGACAGGACCGGTACCTGGTGCACCGTCGCCGCGTAGTACCAGACGAAGAGCACCGGAAAGAGGAGCTCGCTGGCCGCGAAGGCCGCCGCGAACACCGGCGCCCAGGGCCAGCCGCGCGCGGTCGCCCGACCGATGAGCCAGCCCTGGAAGGCGACGCGACCGCCTTGAAAGCCGCACACGATGATCAGGAAGAGAAAGCAGACGGGCGCCGGGAACCCGCTGAACGTCGTGAGCATGCCCTGGAGCCACCAGAACCCGCAGACGTTCATCATGAGGCCGGCCAGCCACCCGAGCAGCAGCGAGCGCCGCGGCGTCTGCCCGCGCATGGCCACGATGAGCGGCACCCAGGCGACGAACGCCAGAGGCCAGGCGTCGACGCCCGGAAATGCGAGCCAGTAAAGAACGCCCGAGAGCGCGGCGCAGCCGTAAGCGAGGAGCGGCCGGAGCGGGAAGACCGTCGTCGTCGTCTGGGTCATCGCCGGCTCGTCGGCAGATTGCGAAGGCGGTACCCGAGCGGGAATGCAGGCGGGAGCAGAGACGAAACCGTCGGTCCCTGCCTTTACTTCGGGTTGATCGCCATGAGCTCGACCTCGAAGATCAAGGTCGAGTTCGGCGGAATGATCGGCGGCCTGCCCTGCGGGCCATAGGCCATGGCGGGCGGGATCGTGAGCTTGCGCTTCTCGCCCGCCTTCATGCCCGCGACGCCCTCGTCCCACCCCTTGATGACCTGGCCCTGGCCGAGTGTGAACTCGAAGGGCTTGTTGCGGTCGCGCGAGCTGTCGAACTTTTTCCCGTCGGTCAGCGTGCCCGTGTAGTGCACGCTCACATGATCGCCGGCCTTTGCGGCGGGCCCCTTGCCCGGCGTCAACGTCACGGTGCCCATCTGCTCGTCGGGCGCGACCGGCTGGGCCGACAGGGCGGGGGGAGGGGGCGCCCGCGGCGCGGCGCTCGCCGCCGACACGGCGGGGTGAGCCTCAGCCGCCGTGGCGACGGGCTCGATCGGCGTCGGCTCCGTGAGCGCCGTGCATCCACCAAAGACGGAAACCGCCAGCGCCAGCGCCACCGGCCAGCCAAGGCCGAGCGCACGCCCCGGCGGGCATCGCGGACGGCGAGGCGCCGAAACGGCGAGGGCGGGCAAGGCTAGCAAGACGGGCGAGTCGGCGAGGGAATCGGCGAGGGGATCGAGCGGCACCGTGCGCATCGTAGGGCCAGGAGAGTTACTTCGGGGCTATGCTGGAAGTCAAAGGGCTCCTGGCCGAATGTCGCGCGTGCTTCATATCGAGGATGATCCGAGGAACCGGCTCCTCGTGCGAAAGCTGCTCGCGGCCGACGGGCACGAGGTCATCGACGCGACTGACGGGCTCGAGGGGGTGCGCTCGGCGCTGACCGTGCGGCCCGATCTCGTCCTGGTCGACCTGAACATCCCGGGACTCGACGGCTACGAGGTCACGCTCCGGCTTCGCGGCGAGGCCTCGCTCAGCGGCGTTCCGATCGTGGCCATCACCGCCGAGGGCGATCGCGACACGAGCTTCGCCGTCGGGTGCGACGGGTTCATCCAGAAGCCCATCGACGCCCGGAGCTTCGGCAGCCTGGTGCGTCAGTTCCTCTCGGGCCACCGGGAGCCTTACACCTCGAGCGCCGACGCGACCGGCGAGCGCCTCCGCTTGCAGAGCCACCGGATCGTGGCTCACCTCGAGCAAAAGGTGGCCGAGCTCTCGGGCGCGAACGACCGCCTCCGCGAGGTCGAGCGCCTCCGCACCGAGTTTTACCGGAACATCAGCCACGAGCTGGCGACGCCCCTGACGCCCATCGTCGGCTACTTGCGGATGCTCATCGACGAGGAGCTCGGGGCCATCAACAAGCCGCAGGCCAAGGCGATGCGCGCCATGGACGACTGCGTGCGGCGGCTGCGCTCGACACTCGACAACCTCATCGACGTCACCGGTCTCGAGATGGGCAAGATGCGGTTCATCCACCGCGACTACGACTTCCTCGACACGGTCCGGCGCGCGGTGGCGGGCTACGCCGACGCGTTCGCCGAGCGGCAACTCACGCTCCTCGAAGAGACGCCCCGCGGGCCCCTCCCGGGGTATGGCGACGCCGAGCGCCTCGCGCGCGCGGTCAACCAGCTGCTCGACAACGCCTACAAGTTCACGCCGCAGGGCGGCACCGTGGGCGTGTACGTTCGCGTTCTCGAGGCCCACTACGAGCTGCTCGTGGCCGACAGCGGTCCGGGTGTGCCGCCCGAGCGGGCCGATCGCGTCTTCGATCCGTTCTATCAGGTCGACGGCTCGCCCACGCGGGCCTACGGCGGCGTTGGCGTCGGTCTCGCGATCGCGCGGCGCGTCGCCCGCGGGCTCGGCGGCGATGTGCAGGTGGCGGGCGGCGCCACCGTCGAGGGGACGTACCTGACGGGCGCGGCCTTCTCGTTCACGGTCGCCAAGCGCGCGCCGACCGTGGTCATCGACTCGACCAGCTAGGCGAGTGACCTACCTCGACTGGAACGCGACCACGCCTCCGCTGCCGGCGGTCGTCGAAGCGATGGCTCGCGCGGCGAGCGAGGCATGGGGCAACCCGTCGAGCGTGCACGCGGTCGGGCGGCAGGCGCGCGCTCGGCTCGAAGACGCCCGCGCGGCCGTCGCTCGCCTTGCGCGCTGCGATCCGCGCGACGTCATCTTCACGTCGGGGGGGACCGAAGCGAACAACCTCGCGCTCCGCTCGGCCTTCGTGTCCGGCAGCGGCGCGCTCGTGACGAGCCGTCTCGAGCACCCCTCGGTCGCGCGGGTCGCCGAGGCCCTCGAGCGAGAGGGGCGCGCGCGCGTCCGCTGGGTCTCCGTGACGGGCGACGGTCTCCTCGATCTCGCGGATCTCGAGCGGGCGCTGTCCGAAGGTCCGGTCAGGCTGGTGGCGGTCCAGGCCGTGAACTCCGAGACCGGCGTGATCCAGCCGGTGGCCGAGGTGGTCGCCGCCACGCGACGCGCCGGGGCGCTCGTTCACGTCGACGCCGTGCAAGCCTTTGGGCGCATCGACGACGTCGCCTCCGGAGCTGACACGCGGAGCCTCGCGGGTCACAAGTTCCGCGGTCCGAAGTCCATCGGAGCGATCCTCGGAAGGCCCGGCGTGACGATCGCACCGGTGCTCCTCGGCGGCAGCCAGGAGCGCGGGGCGCGCCCGGGGACCACGGATCCCATTGCGGCGGCGGGGCTCGCAACCGCGGCAGTGCATGCCGTGGAGTCACCGGCTCGGTGGAGCGCGCTGGCGCCGATGCGCGACGCCCTCGAAGCCGCCCTCGTCGCCATGGTGCCGGGCGCCCGCGTCAACGGCGCGCGCGCGCCGCGGATGCCGCACGTCTCGAGCATCGCGTTTCCCCGCTGGCGGGGCCCCGAGCTGGTCGCGGCGCTCGACCTCGAAGGCGTCGCGGTGTCGGCCGGGAGCGCCTGCAGCGCAGGGACGGCCGAGCCCTCGGCGGTGCTCGTGGCCATGGGCGACGTGGAGGCCGCTGCGTCGAGCGTCCGCTTCTCGCTGGGGGAAGACACGACCGCGACCGACGTCGAGGCGGCGCTCGCGGCAGCGCGCCGCGTTTTCGTGCGTTAGACTCGATGCGCCATGGGCGATCCCGACGACGCGAGGATCCGCGTCGAGCCCTTCGAGGCGATCGAGATCGAGATCGAGCTCGAACTCGGTGGGCTCTCGGAAAGGTGACCGTCGGAACGCTGACGGTCAGTCTCCGCCAGCGTCGTTCTCCAGGGCCGCAGCGTCCGGGCTCCCGTCCGTCGTCGGGACGCCGTCGTCGGCCACGGGAGTCGAGGTGCACGTCGCGGCGTCGTACGTCGTTCCTGCGAACTCGGCCGGAAAGATCGACCGCGTGATGAGGTCCGCCTCGGCCTGGGTCAGGGGTTGCCCGGCGGCGCAGTTGCCGATGGCCGTCGCGTCCGAGATCGTGACGTGAAGCGTGTCCCCGCGCTCGACGGTGAGCGGGCTCCTGGTGCGCATCGGCAAGAGCGTCTTGGGCCGCGCTCCGGAGGTCGGAGCCCAGCCCGGCGCCAGGACCACGTAGGCGTAGTCGGTCGCCGGAATCACGCGCTTCGAGTCCGATTCGGCGCCTGCGGCCACGGGGGTCGCGAAGTACGCGACGGTCCACCACCCGCGATAGACGACGTTCTGCGCGCCGGTGCCGCCGTCGTTCGCGGGCGACGGATAGGCGTCGTCGATGACCGCGTATGTCGCCGCGCCGGTCTCGCATGCGAAGGGAGCCGCGACGGCGATGAGGGTCACCAAGGAAAGTGCGGGGTGGCGAAGCCTGACGTTCATGAGTCGCGGTCTCCCGGGCATCCTTCGCGGGTCAATCGAGGAAGACGGTCGCCATCACGTGGACCGTCAACGGGTACGCCGGAGTGAAGTCGACCCCTTCGCACCCGTAAAAGAGGGTTTGCCCGCGCGTGTTGGTGGCCGGCTGACCGGCGGGAGGGGCGGCGAGCCGGCCGTTCGCGCCGCAGAGGCTCGATGGCACGGGAGCGCCGATGGCGGGATCGGTGCGGAGGCGGCTGACGGTGTCGAACTGCGCCGAGCGGAAGTTGCCGTCGAGCAGGTTCGTGATGTCGAACGCGATGTCGAACCGGCGAGTGCGGTAGCCGAGATGCAAGTCGACCTGCGTGAAACCCGGAGCCACGATCGTCCCGTCGTCCGACGCGGGGCGATCGCCGATGCCGTAGACGCGGATGCCGCCGCGCGCGACCCCCGGCCCGAGTGGATGACGCGCCGAGAGGCCGCCGTCCCAGGTCTGCTTGGGTGCCAGCGCCAGGCCGTTGCCGTTCTCGTGGTCGGTCGAGAATTGCGATTGGGTGAACGTCACGTTCGCGTCCGCGGCGAGCCAGGGAGTGAACTCGAAGCGGCTCTCGAGCTCGAGGCCGTACCGGCGCGTGGGCGGACTGACGCCGGTCGTCCCGTCGTCGCCGTTCCACGTGGTCTCGTTGTCGAGATCCAGGAGCCAGGCGGCGGCGGCGAAGTCGAGCCGGTCGAAGAGCCGCGTGCGGGCGCCGACCTCTTCGCCGATGGCGCGGGTCAGCGGCGTCACCGACGGCGTCGTGAAGACCCCGCGGACGTCGTTCGAGTGAAATCCGTTCCCGAAATTGGCGTACACGTCGAGCTCGGCGTCCTTGCGGTCGAGCGGCGTCAGCACCGCGCTGGCCTTGGGGCTGAACTGATGAGCGTCCCCGACGCCGCTCCGGGGATTGGTCGGATCCGTGGTCACGAGCCGGTTGTCGACCGAGAACGAGAGCATGTCGGCCCGGCCGCCGAGGTCGACGCGGAGGGCCTTGAACGGCGTGATCTCCTCGTTGACGTAGGCGCCGACCATGGTCTCGTGCACGTCGTTGCCCCGGATCGCGTCCAGCTCGATGCGCTGGGCCGTGTGCCACAGTTCTTCGTGAATGTCGTCGCTACGGGCGTCGGCGCCCATCGTCGTGTCGAACTTCACGCCCGCGAGCTCGTGAACGATGCGGTACGAGACCTTGCCGCCGTAGAACGTCCGGCGATCGATCTGCTGGATCTCGTCTCCGTTCTCCGGATCGTCGAGATAGAGCGTGAAGTTCGAGAACAGGTTGAAGCGATACGTGCCCACGTACGCCAGCGCCTGGACGTCGCTGTTCTCGCTCGGTCGCAGCTTGTAAACGACAAAGAGCTGGTGCCGAGCCGTGTTCCCGCCCTCGTCGGGATCGATCGAGCCGAAGCGGCCGATGAGGCCCTGGTCCACGGCGCGCGCCGGGATCTGTCCGGAGCCGTTCCAGTTTCCGGAATAACTCGACTCGCCGAGCGTGAACGACGACGTCGGCGTCACTTCGAACGTCATCTTGTTGAACAGCTTGTAGCGATCCCACCCCTCGGGGTTGTCGAACGGCCCGTTCTGGCGCCCGACCTCGGCTGCGAAGAACGCCTTCGTCGACTCGAACTTCGGGCTGGCGACGAGGAGTCCCCGATACGAAGGCGCTCCGTCGCCGGGCGAGCCGCCCGCGCCGAAGCCAAACGAGGAGTGCTCGAAGTCGTCGCGGGTCACGAGGTTCACCGCGCCCGCCGTGGCGAAGTCGCCCTGGTTGGCGAAGTACGTCCCCTTGGTGATCTCGATGCGCTCGACGGTCTCGGGGATGATGAAGTTCGTGTCCGAGAACCCCTGGCCGTGGGCGTGCGACACCATATTGATCGGAATGCCGTCGATCGACAGAGCGACATCGGTCCCGTGGTCGGCGTCGAAGCCGCGCAGGAAGTACTGATTGGCCTTTCCGCCGCCCGAGTGCTGCACCATCACGAGCCCCGGCGTGACCCGCAAGATGTCTTGCACTGAGTCGACGGGGCGTAGCGAGAAGTCACGGTCGCGGACCGCGAACGACGAGGCCGCGCTGATCGGCTTGCGGCCCAGCACCACGGTCGATTCGCCGGCCTGGGAGATCACAGGCGCGGTCGCGAAGAGCGCGGGCGCGCTCGGCGTCGCGGACGGCAGGGTCGGCGCTGGAGGAGGCGCAGTCGGCGAGGGCAGCTGGAACGGGAGCGCGAGCTGCACGGTCGCCCGCATCGGATGCCCGTTGTTCTTCGCGGGCTCGAACGTCCATTGCTTCACCGCCGCGAGCGCGGCCTCGTCGAAGCCGTGACCGGCGGGTTGGGTCACCCGCGCGTCGACGACCGCTCCGTTCGCGTCCACCGTGAGCTCCAGTCCGACGCTGCCTTCGAGTCGATCGCGAAGCGCATCCGGCGGATAGGCCGCATCGGGATGGTCCTTGAGGCTAGGGGCCGTAACCGCGCTTGGGTCGGTCGTGGGCGGGGGAGGCGCGCCGCCGGTGGGGTCTTGCGCATGCGAGGGCGTCGCCCCCATGACCGTCACTACGCTCGCACTTGCAGCGAGCAGGCGAGTGCGTTCGAACATGACTCTCCGTCGCGCCGGCACAGAACCGACCTCCCGCGACGACGGCATCGGTAGCACGATGAAATAAAATCATGCTACTCAAATCGAACCTGGTTCAAGCCCGATGATCGCGCGCAAGCCCATCGCAGGAATCGTTCTGTTCGGCTCGATCGCCGTGCACTCGGGGGTCCTCGTTGGCCTGCCACCGGCGCCGTCAGAACCGCCGGTCTCCGCGGCGCTCGTCACCGAGTTCGACATCGCATCTGCGAGCCCCGAGCCGGAGCCGTCGCCCGGCGTCGCCGCCGATTCGACCGCGGCTCCTGTGACCCCATCCGTGGCTCGAAGTCCCGCACGAGAGAGAGCCATCAACGCGCCGATCGCGCCGGATCGGGAGGTCAAGGCCGCCGAACTGCCCCCATCGCTCGTGACGAGCGACGAGCCGACGGCGCCGATAGACTTCGTCATGACCGTGGGTCCCGCGTCGAGCGCGAAGGCGAACGTGTCACCGGCCGCCCCGGGCACAGGAAGCGAGCGTCAGGGCGACGCCGTCTATGCCGAAGAAGGCGTCGACGCCCGTCCACGCCTCCTGAACTGGCAGGCGCCGCGGTATCCACCGTCGGCGGCCTCGGCGGGCGTCGAGGTCGACGTGCCGGTCGACGTCGTCATCGATACCGAGGGAAGCGTGACCGACGTCCGACTGCCCAGGCACTTCGGCTACGGCCTCGATGAAGCGGCAGCCGCAGCCGCGCGGTCTTACCACTTCAGTCGCGGCCTGCGAGGGGGCCAGGCGGTGCGCGTGCGCATGCGCTGCACGGTCATGTTCCGGCTGAACTGACGGTCGCGCAGTTGGAGGCAATGCCGCTCATCGTCTGCGTCACGCCCGTGCCTCGCCAGCTACTCGCGGGCGACGTTCGCCCGCGACGCGCCCGAGTTGAACGGGATCCAGAGCGCGCGCACCTGGGCGCTCGCGCCTTCGCGCGAGTAGCCGGCGAGGCCGAACAGCACGTTCCAGAAGTATCCGCCGGGGCTCTCGCCGTAGGAGAAGAGCGGGACCAGGTGGAACTGCCAGTCGGTGCCGCCGGGGACGCGCTTCTGCACGTAGAGCGTGTTCGCCGCGACCTGGACCACCGAGTCGTCGGACGTATCCGCGAGGCGCCAGTAGAGCGGGAAGCCGACCGTGGTCCGGCCCTTCTGGTTCGCGAAGTCCCAAAAGAACGGCGCCACGACGGTGTGCGACGCGTCGTCGTTGCGACCGACGTAGAGGATCGGGTGCAGCGCGTCGGACCACCCGTGCCGATCGCTCGACAGCATGAGCGTGGGAAAGACCCACCACGTGCGCGACTGACCATAGGTCTCGAAGCGCCCGACGAGGGGGGTCAGCCAGTCGTGCCCGGCCGGGCTGTCCGAGTTGTAGAAGAAGGGCGCGAGCGCCTCGGCGTGTACGCCGAGGTCGCGATCGCGGTAGTCCCACCACAGGGGCAAGATCGGGCCGATGGCCGTCAGCGAGGTCGACCCGTTGCGCGTCTCGGCGTGCGAGAAGAACGGCGTGAGCATGGTGTCGGACGTGCGCGACACGCGGCGGTAGTAGCCGGGGACGACGAAGAGCGAGCTCTCGGGATCGTAGCCGTAATGAAAGAGCGGAAAGAGCGTCGTGTGCGACTCGGCCACGCCGCCGCTGAGGGGCTTGCCCTCGATGTGAAAGAAGATCGGCGCGAAGTCGACGATACTCCGCTTCGGATCCGACTGGACGACCACGGGTCCGACGACCGTGGTCGTGCTCGAGTCGAGCTCGTGCTCGCCGTGGTAAAAAAGAAGCGGGGGGATGAGCGTGTATGTGCGCCGCGTGCCCTCGGTGTTGCCGTTGTCTCCGTGGAAGAAGAACGGCGCGACGCCCATGCCCACGGCCGGGCCGGTGCGGTCGCGAAAGTAGGGGCCGACGAGGGTGAACGCGCCGTCGGTCGACCAGTGCGACGTGCTCAGGAGGAACGGCGAGTGGAAGTAGCCGCCGTCTTTGCGAGAGCCGGCGAAGAAGAGGGGCGCGATCCAGTTGTCGTTCTCGCCGGGGGCCTCGCGATGTACGACGGGTCCGGCGACGACGACGTGGTTGTCGCCGTCACGCACGCGCCAGAGGGCCGGGAAGACGACGTCCATGTCGAGCTTCAGCGAACGGCGCCGGTAGTAGAGGAGGCCGTAGAGCCCCTCGGTGTCCGGCGTCTTCGGCACGCCGTAGCGGGACTGCGACGGGTCTGTCAGCCCGCGCGTGTGCTCGAGGAGCAGCGGCGGCAGCAGTCGCAGGCGCGAATCGCCGGCGCGGTGCTCGTAGTAGGGAAACCAGGTCGTCGACGCTTCGCCTTCGGCCGCAGGCGGCCGGCCGTCCCAGTCCGTTCCGATGCGCGCGCGCGCGTCGGGCGAGATGGCGAGCGGATCCGCCGGCGGCGCGATCTCCGGTTCGGTGCGGAGCATCGGAGTGTGGTCTTCGTCGTCGTCTGCGTCCGACTTGGGCGCCTGCTTGGGCGGCGGTGGCGGCGTGCGGCGAGGGCGCGGACCCTGGGCCGCGGCGCTCGGGGCCGCCGCGAGAACGGCAGCTGCGATCGCGACGCGGATCCCTCGCGCCCGCAGGCCAAGCGGCTCGCGAAGGCGACTCACGCCGGCTCCCTCGACGCCGCGGGAGCGACCATCCGCGCCGTGTCGTCGGCCAGCCGCAACGCGACCGCGCGAACGACGTCGTCGCGACCGACGCGGTCCTGCGTGTGCGCCGCGAGGTCTTTGACCTGCACCACGTTCTCGGCGAGCTCGCTGTCGCCCAGGATCACGACGATGCGCGCGCCCAGCGTGTTGGCCCGCCGCAGCTGACTCTTGAGGGACCCGCCGCGGGTGTCGATCTCGCAGCGAACGCCCGCGCGCCGGAGGTCGCGCGCGAGCACGAGGCCCGCCGTGGTCGCGCCGGCGCCGAGGGGAGCGACAAGGGCGTCGACCGTATTCGTCGCCTCGGTCAGGTCGCTCGCGATGAGCAGCCGCTCCAGGCCTGCGGCGAAGCCGATGGCGGGGACGCTGGGTCCGCCGAGAGCGGCGACCATGCCGTCGTACCGGCCGCCGCCGACGAGCGTGCTGCCGGCGCCGAGCTTGTCGTGGGCGCCGCGGATCTCGAACAGCGTGCGCGTGTAGTAGTCGAGGCCCCGGACGAGGCGAGGGTCGACGGAATACGGCGTGCCGAGCGCGTCGAGGGCGGCGCGCAGCCTCTCGAAGTGCTCGCGGTCACCCGCGCCGAGGAAGTCGTGCAACGTCGGCGCGTCGCTCACCGCAGCCTTGTCGCTCTCGCTCTTCGAGTCGAGGATGCGGAGCGGGTTCGTCCCGAGGCGTCGCTGGGAATCGGCGGACAGCGACTCGGCCTTCGGCGTCAAGTGCGCGACGAGCGCGGCCCGGTATTGCTCTCGCGTCGACGGACCGCCGAGCGTGTTCACGACCACCTCGATGCCGGGGACGGCGAGCTCGTTGAGGAAACCGACGAGCATGTCGATCATCTCCGCGTCGCACCCGGGCCCCTCGTCGCCGAAGATCTCGGCGCCGACCTGGAAGAACTGCCGGTAGCGGCCGCGCTGCGGTCGCTCGGCCCGGAACATCGGCCCCGTGTACCACCAGCGCGTGACCGGCTCGCGCCCGTGCACGGCGTGCTCGATGTAAGCGCGCGCGGCGCTCGCCGTGCCTTCGGGGCGGAGCGTGAGCGCTTCGCCGCGATGGTCGAAGGAGTACATTTCCTTCTCGACGATGTCCGTCACTTCGCCGATGGCGCGGACGAAGAGCGCCGTCGGCTCGACGTACGGGGTCCGCACTTCGCGAAAGCCGTGCAGGGCCATCGAACGCGCGTACGCGCGTTCGACGCGCTGCCATCGCCCGACCTCGTCGGGCAGCACGTCGTTCATGCCTTTCACGGCTCGGAGCGGGGTCATACGGGCGGGATCGCGGCTACTCTTAAGGCGTGGGCAGAAGCTGACGCAGACCGTGGGCAGAACGTGACAATCCGTGGCCGCGACTTATGGCCCCGAGCGCACGTCTCGGTCAAGCACGCGTCGCTGGCGAAGCGCACTCGTTCGCGCTAATCGGTGCCGCGTGACCGCTACGCCGCGTCGGCCGGGTCGTCACGCCCGCGTCTGCGGGCTCGATCCGGGCCGGGCTCGAATCGGGGTGGCCATCGACGACGAGCTTGGTCTCCTGGCGCACCCCCGGGGCACGCTCGACCCGCGCGATCCCAAGGCGCTCGCCGCGGCCGTTCGAGACCTGGCGACCCGCGAAGACATCGGGAGGTTCATCGTCGGCTTGCCCCTTCACCTCCGGGGCGGCGAAGGGGCCTCGGCGCGCGACGCGAGGCGCCTCGGGCAGCTCGTCGCCGACAGCACGGGCTGCATGGTCGAGCTCTGGGACGAGCGGCTCTCGACCGTTCAGGCGCAGCGCTCGCTCGCGGCCAGCGAGGTGCGAGGCAAGAAGGCCCGTGCGCACATCGACGAGGCGGCGGCCTGTGCGATCCTCCAGGCGTGGCTCGACGCCCGCCAGGCCCGGCGAAAGGGGCCGTGAGGCGCTCGATGACCGACCGATGACCGACCGATGAGAGAGCGGTGAGCGAGACCGACGGCAAGAAGCCTCCGCGGCGGCGCGGTTCGAAGCGCCGCAAGCGCCGTCCTGCAGGCGACGCCGCCGCCCCGTCCGCGACCCGCCCGCTGAAGGCGAGGGAAGCCCTCGCGCGGCGCGTCAAGGTGGCCGCTGGCGCCGCGTTCGGCCTGATCGCGCTCGCCGTCTCGACGTGGCTCTTCATCTTGTACCCCTCGTCGCGGGGGCCGGGCGACGGGCGCGCCGTCGAGCTGTTCGTGGTCCAGGATCCGGGAGCCGGTGGGCTCGCTTCGGCGCTGGCCACCGCCGGCGTCGTTTCGAGTCCGCGGCTCTTCGCCTTCTGGGTCCGGGTGACGGGGGGAACGGGCGCCGTCGTGGCCGGTCGACACCTTCTCACGGACGACGCGAGCCCTCGCGAGCTCATGGCCCGCCTCGAGCGGCGCGCGTCCGCAGGAACGACGCGCGTCACCTTCCCCGAAGGGTGGAACCGCTTCGACATGGCCCGGCGCCTCCAGGACAAGCAGGTCGTCGCCCTGCGTGACTTCCTCGACGCAACCACCGACGCGGCGCTGCTGCGCGATCTCGGCATCGAAGGCGACAGTGCCGAGGGCTTCCTCTTTCCCGCGACATACGATCTGCCGTTCGACAGCGATCCGCGGGAGGTCGTGCGGCGTATGAAGCACGAGTTCGATCGCCGCTGGGACATCCTCTCGCGCTCGCACGGGTCGAGCCTGAACGACGTCATGACCTCGTCGCGCATGGGCATCCGCGACGTCGTGACCCTCGCGTCGATGGTCGAGAAAGAAGCGGTGGCCGACGACGAACGCCCGATCATCGCGAGCGTGTTCCTGAACCGCCTGCGCGATCCTGCGTTCCACCCCAAGCGCCTCGAGTGCGACCCGACGGCGGCGTACGGGTGCGTCGTGGCGCCCGAAAAGGCCACGTCGTGCGCCGACTTCGCGGGCAAGGCCACCGCGCCGATCGAGCACGACCCCAACAACCCGTACTCGACGTACACCCACGAGGGCCTTCCTCCGGGCCCGATCGCCAATCCCGGCGCCCGATCGCTCGAGGCGGCGATGGCCCCCGCCGCGACGCACTACTTCTTCTTCGTCGCCCGGGGCGAGGGGCGGCACGCCTTCTCCGAGACGTACGAAGCGCACCTCAGCGCCACCAAGGCCGGCAAGCTCTAGCGCCAGCAATTCGCGCTCCGCGCTACGCACTAGGGTAGGGGTGGGCCTCGGCCTCGCGGCCATGTGGGTACTCGGCGGCGCGACCTGAACATGGTAGAGCCTCGTGCCGGTGTTCCTGGTTGGCGACATCGGCGGCACGCACGCCAGGCTCTCGCTGCTCGACGCGCACGGCAAGACGGTGCGCAAGCAAGAATACGCGAGTGCGAACTACCCGTCGCTCGAAGCGGTGGCCGGCGAGTTCATCGAGGCCGAGCGCACGGCCAAGGTCCGCGCCGCGGCGTTCGGAGTCGCGGGGCCGGTCGTCGCGGGGCGAGCCGCCGCTACGAACCTGCGGTGGACGATGGACTCCCGGGTCATCGCGCGAAAGCTCGGGATCAAAAAAGTCACGCTCCTCAACGACCTCGTGGCGTTGTCGCTCGGCGCCTTGCGGGTGCGCCCGGCCAAGCTTCACCGCCTGAACGACGCGGGCATGCCGAGGAGCGCTTCGAAGAAAAGGGGAGCCAACATCGCGGTCATCGCGGCAGGCACGGGCCTCGGAGAGGCGATGCTCATCTGGGACGGGGAGCGCTTCGTCCCCAGCGCGACCGAGGGCGGCCATGCCGACTTCGCGGCCCGTGACGATCTCGAGATCGAGCTCCTGCAGTTCCTGCGGGGCCGCTTCGGTCGGGTGAGCTGGGAGCGCATCCTCTCGGGCGCCGGGCTCGGAAACGTGTACGACTTCTTTTGCCAGGTGAAGGGCCTCGGCGAGACCGCCGTGAACGCCGCCACTGTCGCGGCCGAGCCGGATCGCAACGCCGCGATCGGTGCCCTCGGAACGTCGGGCAAGAGCGAGGCGGCCGGCCGCGCGGTCGAGCTCTTCGCCTCGATCTACGGAGCGGAGGCCGGCAATCTCGCGCTCAAGACCCTGTCGCTGGGCGGAGTCTACGTTTGCGGAAACATCGCAGCGCGAATGCTCCCGGTTCTCGATCGAGGGCTATTCCGCCGCGCGTTCTGCGACAAGGGTCGCTTCAGCGCCGTGATGGAAAAGATCCCCGTCGCCGTGGTGCTCGATAGCGACGTCGGCCTCGCGGGCGCCGCGAGCGTGGCCCTTGCCGGCTCCGGACGCCACTGACGCCATCGCGGCGGCGTCTTACATACGCTGTTCGAAGGAGGTGACATGAGTTCCAGAGAGATCCCCGGACAGCTCATCACCGAGAGGGACCCCGCTGCCGCCACGACCGAGGCTGCCGAGCGGATCGCAACGGCGCTGATCGAGGCCCTGGCGACTCGGGGTCGAGCCACCCTGGCGCTGTCGGGGGGAAACACCCCGCGCGCCGCTTACGCAACCCTCGCCCGGAGAGCGGGGGTCGACTGGTCGCGGGTGGACGTCTACTGGGTAGACGAGCGCGCCGTCCCGCCCGACGACGACCGCAGCAACTACCGGTGGGCCAAGGCCACGCTGCTCGACGCGGCTCCCATTGCCCCCGAGCACGTGCATCGCATGCCCGCCGATGCGCCCGATCTCGAGTCGGCGGCCAGGTCCTACGAGAAGGTCGTGAGAGAGGGCGTCCCTGTAGACGTCGACGGCGTCTCCGCGTTCGATGTCATGGTCCTCGGCGTGGGCGACGACGGGCACACCGCGTCGCTGTTCCCTGGCGATCGCACGATCGACGTCACCGATCGGTCGGTCATCGCGGTGGGCGCCCAACGAGGTCTCGAAGCTCGGCTGACGTTCACGCGCACCGTGATCCAGCACGCGCGCGTGGTGCTCGTGCTGGTGGTCGGCGCCCACAAGCGCGCCGCGCTGGCGAGGGCCTGGTCGCGCGAAGGCGACATCCATGAGACCCCCTCGCGCCTCGTGCGTGACTGCAAGGGCCAGGTTCTCTGGATTGCCGACGAGCCCGCGGCCGCCACGGCTTGACGGGGACGCGGCGAGGCAAGCGCCGACACCTCGCTCGCGTCAGGCGCACGCGAGCGCCTTTCCCAAGGTAGTGGTCGATTCGAAAGACCTGCGGCTCGTCGAACGCCGAGGCGATCGCGTCATTGAGGGCCCGCGCGCTCGCCAGATCGTGGCCAAAAGGCTTCTCGAAGACGACCCGTGTCCAGAAGGCGCCGCTCTCGCGGCCGGCCGGGGTCGCCGGCGCGACGAGGCGGGCCGCGCGAAGACCCTCCACGATGGGACCGAACTCGCTCGGGGGCACGGCCAGGTACGATTCTGCGATCGAGTGTGTCAGCAACGTATAGCGACCTTCGTTTCGGGTCGTCGGGCGCACGGCGCAGCGCGGGACCGTCGCGTGACCGTCCTCAGTGCGCCCCATCAGCGGCTTGGCCCACGAAGCGACCGCGGCCGGTCGAATCTCCGCTGGCCCAAACCTTGCGCGAACTGTCTTGATGTTTAGCTTGGGTGTCCAGGAGGCAGGTCATGCGAGTCACTGGACATCCCTCGGGTCGCTTTGTCGGGTATGTGCACGTGCAGGTTGCCTCGCGCGTTTACGTGCTACCCGTCGAGGCTCGGTCCCTCAAGCTGGACGACGGATCCAGCCTCGAAGCGGGCTTCTTCGCGGAAGGCGCCACGGGTTTCAGCATCGTTGTAGACAGCGAGGCCACCGAAGCGGTGGTCAATCAAACGATCGATCGCGCCTCGGAAGTGGCGGCACGGCACATCGGTCGCACGTTACTGAACTGAGTCGCCAAGGGCCGCGTTCGCTCTCTCGTCGATCGCGTAGCTTCGGAACAAGCGGCTCGGCGCCGCGAGGCGCGGGCCGCGCAGAACCCGGTCCCATATTCAGGCGGCGGCCATGCGCGAGGGTTCCAGCGTGGCGCGCTCGTCGAAACGAGACGGCACGCCGCGCGTACGGCCATTGTCGAGGCTTCCCCTCGGTGTGGAAGCTCAAGCGGTGGAACTTTTCGTACGCCCACACCTCGTGCTCGCACGGCATGTGCAGCAGAAGCGATCCGGTGCCCGCGAAGGATCGGATTCTCGGCGCGGTTCTTCCAATCGCAGTGACGAGGGAATCAAACGGGCTTGTCGAGCATCAATTTAACCGAGAACACCTCGAGAAGGAACGGCAACATGAGCGCGGAATTGACGGGCACGCAGGCCCAGACCCGAAACGACAACAAAAGCCAGGTGAACGGCAACCATGTGGCGCTGTCGGCATCGCAGGCGCCGCAGCAGCACCTCACGCCGGATCGCCCCCCGCAGCCCTTCGAGGGCGGTGAAACCAAGCAGAAGCGGCCACGCGGCTTTGCTGCGATGGACCGAACCATCGTCAGCGAGATCGCGCGCAAGGGTGGCAAGGCGGCTCATTCGGCCGGCACCGCCCACGAGTTCACGAGCGAAGAAGCGCGCGTAGCCGGTCGCAAGGGCGGACGGGCCACCCACGCGAAGCGTCGTCAGGGTGGCGACGAGTCGACGGGAGAGGCCGAGAGCAGCCCGTCGGTCGGTCAAGATGGCCACGAGGGCCAGCCGAGCGATGAGAGCCATGAGGGCCATGAGAGAGAGAGCGGTCAGTCGGGTTGATTGCTGGTCAGCCAGACATCGGGCTCTCTCCGGTTCTGCTCGAGGTGGAAGCCTATCGGCGGCCGCCGCCGTCGAGGACGCGCGCGAGGAGATCGAGCGCGTCCGCTAGGCGCTGCCGTTCGGTTCGCGAAAGCGGTTCGAGCAGCTTGGCATAGGCGGCCCCCCAGCCTGAAGAGACGCCCTCGGCCGTGCGCTTCCCGCGCGACGTGAGGCGGACGTCGGTTTGGCGGCCGTCGTCGGCTCCTCGCTTGCGGATGATGTAACCGCGCCGTTCGAGGCCTGCTAGGTTGCGGCTAGCGGTGGACGGATCGATGCCGAGCCGGTCGGCCAGGACCGACGTGGAAACGACGCCTCGCTCCGCGAGCAGGTGAAGCGCGTCGGCTTGTTGGGGCGTGAGCTCGGGGCCTGCTGTGCGCGCCTGCTCACGGCCCCAGCGCCCAAGGGCGCGCGCGACGCCCTGGAGCGCTCGAAGGGTCTTTGGGTCCGCCATGGGTGAGTAGCCGATCGTCAAGGTCGCGCTCGGCGTCAATGGGCGGGTGAGCAATAAGCGACGGAACTGGCGGAGAGGCTCCGGGCGGGTCGCATCGGAACGGCCGTTGCGTCCTGCGACTTCTGGATGGTCTTCGCGACTCACGCTACCTCACGCTAGATAGTGCCCCGTCGGGATCAGAAGAAGGCGACCGAGGCGACTCTCGCCACCCTGTGAAAAGCTCTTCGCACCGGCTCCAAGGCTCGCGCTCCGTGACCAGCCGAGCTATTGCGCCTCGTCGGCCCGCGCTCTAGCGTAGGCCGCCAAAGGAAAGTGATGGCGGATCAGGTTCTCGAGCCCCGGCTTCCCAAGCGTGTGCGCGCTGGCGTGCGCGACGCGCAAGCGGAGACTTGCCGGATGTTCGAGAGCGATTTTCTCGAACGGTTCTCGCGCATTCATCCCGCGACCCCATTCGTCGTCTGGCTTCCAGTCACGGTGTTTTTTCTCGTTCGGAGTGTGCTCCGCTACCAGGCTTCCGATGTCCACCATGCCGTGGGGCCGGTGGCGATGGCGGCGATGTTCCTCTTCGGAATGCTCGCCTGGACGTTCGCCGAGTACATCCTTCACAAGTTCGTCTTCCACTGGACGAACGAGACCCCCGCCGGCAAGCGCATCCACTTTTTGCTGCACGGGGTCCACCACGAGTATCCGAGCGACAGGGACCGTCTGGTGATGCCTCTCCTCACCAGCGTGCCCCTGGCGATCGTCTTCTATTCGCTCTTCACGTTCGCTCTCGGCCGGGCCATCGGCGAGCCGTTTTTCGCAGGATTCGTGGTCGGATACCTCTTCTACGACGGGACGCACTACTACGTGCATCACTTCTTGCCGACCACCCGCTGGGGCAAGTTCCTCCGTCGCCATCACATGACGCACCACCACGCGGATCACGCGGGGGGCTTCGGCGTGTCGACCCCGCTGTGGGACCTGGCGTTCCGGACAATGCCCGCGAAGAAGAAGTGATCGAGCCGGTCAGCGATCGCCGGCCTCTGGCCTGAAATAGAGGCGACGACAGGGTCGGTGAAGGCAGCGAGGGAGGGCAAGGCGAGGGCGTCATGACTGACAAGAGACTCGGCAAGGACATCTTCGTCGCACTCGCCGCGATCGCATGGGCCGACGGGCAACTCGACCCCGACGAGGCCGACGCGATCGTGCGCGCCGCCGTAGACGAAGGCCTGTCCCTGGAGGAAATCGCGGACATCGAAGAGTCGACGAAGCGGCCGGTGGATCTCGGGGTCATCGACCGTGGCCCGTTGACGAAAGACGACCGGCTCTTCGTCTACGCCGTCGCGTGCTGGATCGCGCGCCTCGACGGCAGCGTGTCAGCCGCCGAGAGCGAAGCGCTGGGGGCGCTCGGCGAGCGGCTCGGAATTCCGGAGCGTCCAAGGGTCCACGCCGAGGGGGTCGCCCGCGAAATTGCCGAGCTGCCCGAAGGCGACCGGCCCGCTCGCTATAACCTCGCGGCGCTCCGGCGCACCCTGGGCGACCGGCTCCGGCAGGCGCAGGCTTCGCGTCGCCCCCCGAACGGAGCGTGAGTGCGCACGCCCGCCTTACCAAGCTAGTCTTTACTTCGGCGCCATGACGACCGCAGGGCAAAACCAGACGGCTGGCCCATCGACCAGTGAGATCGGCACCGTCCTCGCTTACCGCTACGAGGTCGTTCGCGAGCTCGGTCGGGGAGGGATGGGCGTCGTGTACTTGTGCCGTGACATCGTCACCGGCGATCGGGTCGCGCTGAAACGACTGCGTTCGCCCGAGAAGGGCGAGACGCGCGCCGAAGAGAGCTGGTGGTTCCATCAGGAAGCGCGCGCCGTCGCGCTCCTCAATCACGCAGCGATCGTTCGCGCCCGCGACTTCGGCCAGCTCGCCGATGGGAGCCCGTTCTTCGTGATGGACGTCCTCCCGGGGCGAAGCGTCCACGAGTGGATGCACACGATGCATCTCCCGTGGAACGTCGTCTGGGCCATGGTCGATCAGGCGCTCGCGGCGCTCGCGCATGCACACGCGCGCGGCGTCATTCACGGCGACCTCAAGCCGTCGAACATCATGCTCGACCTGGCGTCGACGACGCTCGGTCCGCGCGCCTACGTGCTCGACCTCGGGCTGGCGTGGCTCCGCGAGTACCGGCACGACTCTCGGCTCGATGGCGCGCGAGCGCCCGAGGTGGCGGTCCACTCGGGAGCGGGGACCGTAGGGTGGGTCGCGCCCGAGCAGATCCGGAGGCAGGCGTCGCTCGTCGGTCCGGCGACCGATCTCTACGCGCTCGGGTGCGTGATGTACCGGGTCCTCGCCGGGCACGAGGTCTTCGAGGGCAACGCGCAAGACGTCCTTCGCGCGCACAAGCGCACGCCCGTCCCGCCGCCCACGCTGCGCGACGACGTGCCCGCGCAGGCCGGCAAGTTCGTCTTGCGGCTCCTCGAGAAAAAGCCCTGGAACCGCTTCGAGTTCGCCGCCGACGCGCGCCGCGCGTGGGAGCGCCTCCGCCCCGCGCACGCGGCCACGCTCGAAGAGATCGTGCAAGGGTTGCCGAGCTCGAACGCCGCGCCGGTGGGCTACGCGCGGTCGCTCGCCCCGGGCATCCTGAGTCTGCGCGCCCCGATGCTCCTGGCGCGGCAGGAAGAGCGTCGCGAGCTCTGGAGCGCCGTCGAGCTCGTGACCTGCGGCGCGCAGCGGCAAGATCTCCTTGCTCTCATCGGGGAAGCCGGCGTCGGAAAGAGCCGCCTCGCCGAGTGGCTGTGCGCCGAGGCGCACGAGCGCGGCGTCATGGTTCCTCTGCGCGCGCGCTACGGGCGCGCGCCTTCGCCGCTCGCGGGCATCACCGGGGCCGTCAACGAGCACTTCGGATTGACGGGCGCCGACCGCGCGACAGTCGAGCAGACCCTCATGGTCCGATGGGAGGTCGCGAAAGACGACGACGAGGCCCTCACCTGGGTCGCGGCCACGGCCGAGTGGCTCCGGCCGACGCCGCCGAACGTGCAGACGCCCATGGGACCTACGGGCAAGCGCTTCGTGCTCGACCGTCCCGAGCTCCGCTTCAGCGTCATCAAGCGCGTGCTCGAGCGCATCGGCAGGGAGCGCCCGCTCCTCATGTGGCTCGACGACCTTCACTACGCGACGCAGAACACGTTCGATGTGCTCGCGCGGCTGCGGCGAGACGCGCCCGACCTGCCGCTGCTCATCATCGTCACCGCCCGCAGCGAGACGCTCGCGACCGACCTCGACGCCGCGCTGCGAATGGAAGCCTTGCGCGCTCAATGGGGCGGGCGCGTGCTCGAGCTCAAGCCGCTGGCGACCGACGACACCGAGACGTTGCTGCGCTCGGCGCTGCCCCTCGACGACGCCGCGGTGTTGCGCGCGGTCGAGCAGAGCCGCGGCAATCCGCTCTTCGCCTTGCAGCTGCTCTACGCCTGGGCGGGCGGCGGGTACTTGACCCTCGAAGGCGACAAGTACCGTGTGCCGGAGCACGCGCTTCACGGCCGCCCCATCACGACCGCCGAGCTCTGGGACGAGCGCGTCCGCGCGATCTCCACCGAGCTTCGTCTGAGCGCGTACGCCGCCTCGGCTCTCGGCGACGACGTGCGGGGCGACGTGCTCAAGACGCTCTGCGCCTCGCTGGGAATGGACCCGCGAGACAGCCTCGTCGCCCTGACGCGCGCACAGATCCTCCTGTCGGTGGGCAACGATCAGTATCAGTGGGCGCACGCGCTGCTGCAGGAGCACCTGCTCGAGCGTCTGCAAGAGCGCAAAGACGCGCCTGCCGTCTACCGGCTCGCCGCGAACGCGATGGCCAAGCACCCCGGCGTCGGCTCGCGCCGCATCACGCAGCACCGCGTCGCGAACTTGCTCAAGGCAGGGGACGACGACACGGCGGCGCGCCTCATGTTCGATTTCATCCGGGCGTCCTGGCGTCGCGGCCGCGACACGGCGGCCACGCTCCGTGACATCGAGACGCTCAAGGGGCGCTTGCACGGGGTGCACGCTGCAGAGGCGGCGCTCTGGCGCGGCGAATCCCTCCGGTACCGGGGCCGGCTCGACGAGGCCGGCGCCGAGGCCGAGACGGCGCGGCGGGCCTTCGAGCATGCAGGAGACGTGGGCAACGAAGCGGCGTCGCTCCGCCTTCTCGGGTACATCGCGAGCGACCTGGGGCAGCCCGCGCGGGGGCGGGCGATGGTCGTGCAGGCGCTCGAGCGCTACGTCCTCATCGGAGATGCCGCGGGGCGGGCTCACACCGAGGTGGTCCTTGGCGAGATCGACTACCTGCTCGGCGATCACGCCCGGTCGAGGTCCACGCTCCTCGAGGCCGTCGAGCGCTGCAGCGAGGTAGGCGACGTCCTCGGGCGGGCGCAGTGCCTCATCTTGCTCGCGCTCATCGAAGAGGCGGTCGGGGGCTTCCAGCGCGGGCGAGGTCTGCTCGCGCAGGCGCGCGCCGAGTTCGATCGCATCGGGTATCGCCTGGGCATCGCGCAGAGCGACGTCGCTCTGGGGCACGCGGACCATCGGGCATTCGATTTCGCCGGCGCGCGGACGCGGGCGCTCGCGGCGCGCGCCAGCTTTCGCGAGGTGCAGAACCCGCGGGGTGAGGCGGCGTGCGAGCGCCTCCTCGCGATGGTGGCCCTCGACTCCGACGAGTACGACGCGGCCGAGGCGCATGCCCGCGTGGCGTTCAAGATCTACGAGCGCCTGCAGGACCCGTGGGGAGTGCTCGAAGCTCGATTGCTCCTCGCACAGGTGGCGCTGGCGCGTGACGATCCGCGAGCCGAGTCGCTCGTGGCGGCCTGCGATCGCGCCGTTCTCGACGAGGCCGAGCCCCGACAGCACCGGCATCTCACTCGCGCGTGGCTCGCCCAGAGGCAGGGCCGGGCGCCCGATGCCGCCATCGAGATCGACGCGGCGCGCGCCGCGTTCGTCTTCCCGATTGCCGGAGACGCCGCCCGCGCGGATCGGCCACTCGGCGCTACCCGCATCGAACCGGCCGATCTGGCTGACGCCGGCGATGCCAGCAACGGCGCGCCCGGGCTCGAGGCCCGCGCCCGGACCGGCGACCACACCCCGCATTTGCTCGTGCGGTTCTCCCGATCCACCTGGGTCGGGCCCGCCATCGCCAAGGTCGACGCCTGGTTGAAGCAAATCGAGTCGGTCGAGGGGAGGCCTATCGCTCCTCAGCCCGTGACGACGCGCCGATCCTGAACTACATTGCGCGGCCCATGACGACCCCCCAAAATCCCGGTGTGCGCCGCAAGCAAAAGGCGCGTCGTACCAAGCAGCTCGCTGCCTGGCGCGTGAAGAACGCAGAGACCGCCTCGGCCCAGCCGGCACAAGCGCCCGCGAAGAAGAGCCACTGACCCCCGCGGGCGAAGAGAAGTCGCCTCTCTGAGAAGTTGTCCTCTCCGGGGGACGGGTCGTTACGATCGGGGCCCCCATGAAAGAGGAGCCGCCCATGACGCGCACGCTCGTTCACGCTCGCCAGCGCCGAGCCGTTCGCCGCGCCATCGGGGTCGATTGCCAGGTCGTGCGAGAGCGTGACTTTCACCTCATCGGGCGCCTCGGTGTCGACGTCTCGCCCCGCGGGATGCTCGTGGCCGCGCACGAGCCAGTGCTCACCGGTGAGCCCGTGATCGTATCTTTCCGGCTCCCGCGCACGCCGCTCTGGTTCGACGCCGAAGGAACCATCGCCCGCGTCGTTCACGGGCGCCGTCCGGGCGATCCAGGCCGAGGGTTCGGGATCCGGTTCGACCGCATCGAAGACGAGGGCGAGTGGCTCCTGGCGCGCGCCTTGCGCGACGTACCGCCGCCCGTCCCGAAGCGTGACCGACGCGTCGACTACGCCCTGAGCGTCCACCTCGCCGCTCTCTCGTGAGATGCCGCGAGGTCGCTCTTCCGGCCCTGGCGCGTGAGGGGCGCGAGCGTGAGGTGAGGATAACTTGGCCCCTCCGACGGCGCCCCCGATACCATTCGGAAGGAAGTCGACGAGCCCGCGACCCGGGCCCGGCAAGCCTTCGAGAAAGAGGAGAGCCATGCGCGCGTCGTCAAGCACGCTCCCGTTCACGCCCACGCCGAGCCTTCCCTCGCCATTTCGAGGCTCCCGTGCCGCGCTCGGTCCGTTGGTGCAATCGCTACGCATGATGACACCGTCGCTGAACCGGGCCGCGTGCAACGGGCCTCCGCCCAATCGCCGTCACGAGATGCGTCGCGCGACACGCCTCGGATGCACCGTGCGAACGATGGATGCCTGGCGGTTGGTCGGCGATCGAACGCTCGACCTCTCGCCGCAGGGGATGCTCCTGCTCTCGGACGAGCGCCTCGAGCACGGAACGGAGCTCGTGGTCAGCTTCCAGGCGACCGAGCTTCCCATCTGGTTCGACACGCTGGCCACGGTGACCCGTGTGGTCGAGGGCCGGCGGCCCGGCGACGACGGCCGCGCGTTCGGCGTTCACTTCGAGACGCTGCCCGCGGTCTCGCGTCTCATCCTGCGCGGACACCTTCGCCGCCATCCATCGCCGCCGCCACGCCGCGAGCGGCCCGTGGATCTCGTCTCGCCCGACCCCGACTACGCGACGCTCGTGCGAGCGATCTGGGCCGGCCGCTGACCGGTCGCGGACGCGGAGCCAGCGAGGACATGAGCGCGCTTCAGGAGCGTGCGATCTCGAGGACGACCTCGGGCGCGCCGGGAGGCCCGTAGGGGCCTTCGAACCGCACGAGACGGTTCGGCGCCTGGCGCGCGTACCACATCCGGTATTTCGGAACGAAGGGCTTCACGAGGCGCGTGACCATCGCGCCCATGGGGATCCAGTCGTTCAGGTCGGGGTACATGATGACCTCGATCGCGTCGTGCGACGTCCCGCCGATGGTGACCGACTTCCGGCCCTCGACTTCGACGTACACTTTCGCGATGAAGCGGTCGTTGATCCACGCGTAGACGCTGCGTCTCTGGCCGTCGAGCGGCATCCACGCCAAGAGGAACGGCAGCGCCACCTCGGGGTAAGTGGAGAGCGGCAGTCCCAGAGAGTCGTGGCGAAAGTCGGGGACCACCTCGTTACGAACGATCTGTCCCGTTGCGTCGAACACCTGGCGGGTCATCGCTTTCATCATCAGGCCCTCGCCATCGCGGGCCGGCACGAGCCGCATCTCTTCGCGCAGGCGCCCGTCGGCGATGGGGTGGTCGAGGCCGACCACGATCTCGTCGCCGGCGCGCGCGTACCGGACTTCGCTGACCGGGTCGTTCGAGCCGGCGAGGATCTTGTGTGCGTCGAGTACGGTGTGGAACGCTCGCTTCTCGCGCGGAAAGATCGCGTACTTCGTCACGCCTGCGAAATCGGCCGGAGGCAGGGGGATGTTGGTGGCGCGCGTCATGTTCAGCGAAGCTCTCCGCTCGTCTTGCCGAGCAGGCGGCGCGCGACGACGAGCATCTGGATCTGTTGGGTACCTTCGAAGATGTCGAGAATTTTGGCGTCTCGAGCCCACTTCTCGAGCAGCTCAGTCTCGTCGTATCCGCACGAGCCGCAGAGCTCGACGCAGCGGAGCGTGACCTCGGTGACCGTGCGGCCGGCCTTGGCTTTCGCCATGGACGCCTCCGTCGAATTGGGCACTCGGTTGTCTGCCATCCATGCGGCCTTCATCGTGAGGAGGCGCGCGACGTCGACCTCGGCCTCGAGCCGCGCGAGCTCGGCCTCGAGGTGGGAGCCGACCCAGGGCGTTCGCGGGTCGCCGGTCAAGAGCCCCGCGCGCCCGAGGATCTCTCGAGCGCGCTCCAGTGCGGCGCGGGCGACGCCGCAGGCCATCGCCGCCACCACCGGCCGCGTGTTGTCGAAGGTCTTCATCGCGCCCGCGAACGACTTGCTCGTGTCGATGTCGGCGCTCCCGAGGATGTTCTCTCTGGGGATCCTGCAGTCTTCGAGCAGGAACGTCGCGGTGTCGGACGCGCGGATCCCGAGCTTGTGATCGAGCCTCTGCAGCTTGAGGCCCGGCGCGTTGCGCGGCACGAGAAACGATTTGATCGCGGCGCGTCCGAGGGACGGATCCAGCGAAGCCCATACCACCAGCGCGTCGGAGCGATCGCCGGCCGTGACGAAGATCTTCTCGCCGTTCAAGACCCACTCGTCGCCGTCGAGGCGCGCCGTCGAACGGATCGCGGCCGAGTCCGAGCCAGCGCCGGGCTCGGTGATCGCCATCGAGATCCACTGGGCGCCGTACTTGGCCTTCTGCTCCTCGGTCCCGACGGCGCTGATGGCGGCGTTGCCGAGGCCCTGGCGCGGCACGGTGAGCGCCAGGCCCACGTCGCCCCAGCAGAGCTCCATCATGGCCAGCACGGTCGCCAGGTTGCCACCGTTCTTGGTCCTCCCCCCGGTCTCGGCGGGCGCGGCGTCCTTCGCCAGCTGGGCCGCCGAGGCGCGCGACGCGCCTCCTGCGTTCACGCCGTCGATGATTGCGGCGAGGATGTCGAGCTCCTTGGGATACGTGTGCTCGAGCGAGTCGTACTTGCGGGAGATGGGCCGGAACACGTTCACCGCGATGCCGTGAGCCTGTTCGATGAAGCCGCGAAGCTTCTTGGGGGTCTCTAGATAAATCACGACGTTCCTTTCGAATCCTCGTCCAGGACGGGTGCCAGGTTCACGAGCGCATCGGCGCGAGCGGTCGCGCCACCGGCCCGCAGGGTCAGGCGAGCAGAGCGCCTTCCATCACGCCGATGGCGCGAAGGTCGCGGTACCAGCGCTCGACCGGGTGCTCCTTGATGAAGCCGTGACCGCCGAGCAGCTGCACGCCGTCGGAGCCGATTCGGACGCCCTTGCTCGCGCACTGGAGTCGCGCGATCGCGGCCGACCGACCGACCACGGCTCCCGGCTGCTCGCGATCGACGCGGCTCGCGGCGCGGAGGACGAGCAGGCGCATGCCCTCGAGCTCGATGGCGATGTCGGCGATGGGAAAAGCGACGCCCTGGCGGTTCGAGATCGGCTCACCGAAGGCCTTTCGCTCGTTGCAGTACGGAATGACGTAGTCGAGCACCGCCTGGCCGGTGCCTACCGCGGTGGCTCCCCACGCGATGCGAGCCCGGTCGACCAGGGACGCGAGCTGCGCGGTGCCGTCACCGGCGAGTTCGCCGAGCATCGCGTCGTCGTCTACGCGCGCTCCGTGGAAGCGAAGGCGACCGAGGCCTGCGCCGCGGAGCCCCATCGCCGGTTCGGCCTCGACCGAGAGCCCCGGCGTGCCGCGCTCGACCGCGAAGAGCCGAGCCCCGAGCCCGCGAACGTCGGCCGCCACGACGAAGAGCTCGGCCTGCATCGCGAGCGGGACGAGCGACTTCTCGCCCCAGAGGTTCCAGCCGCCATCGGTGCGGACCGCTCCCGTGCGGAGGAGCATCGGATCGAACATCGGCCGGGGCTCGAGGAGCGCCAGCGCTGCGCCCACGAAGCGATCGCCGAGGAACGGCGGAAGATATCGCGCCTGCTGCGCGCCGGTCCCCCACTCGACGATCGCCTGAACGACCGCGAGCGGTGACAAGATCGCCACCGCGAGACCCATGTCGCCCCGAGCCAGCTCTTCGACGATGATGGCGTTGGTCACGGCCGAACGCTCCGCCGCCATACCGCCGAGGGACTCCGGAATCACGAGGCCCGCGAGCCCCAGCGCGTGGCCCTGCTCCAGGATCTCGGCCGGTGGACTGGCCGCGTCGTCGGCCTTGCGGGCGTTCGGACGGAGCACCTCGTCGGCGAACCGGCGCATCGAGTCGCGCATGAGAGTCTGCTCTTCGGTCCGCGTCAGATCGAAGAGACCGCCCGTGGGCGTCGGGGCGAGCCGCTTCGCCTCCGGGTGAGCCTCGCGGCCACCCTTGCCGTTGCTGCGCGCGAAGGCCACGCTCGCAGAGATCGCACGCGCGCTCGCGCGCGTCGCGAGGAACACGGCGCGCTCGGCCGGCGCCTTGAGCCCGAAACGTGTCGCGAAGTCGGATCCGCCGAAGCGCGCCAGCGCCCGGAGAGGCGCCCCTGCGATGTGTTCGAGCGAGATTCGCGAAGGTGCTGCTTGTCTCGTCATCTCTTGTCCTTGCGTTCCTTGTTCAAAGATCGAAACATCGCGGTGGTCGCGCCTGCGATGGCGTCGACCGCCGCGTCTCTATCTCGCAGCCGGCCCGCCAGGAGGGCCTCGAGGAGCCCGAGCAGCCCGGCGACGAGGAGCTCGACGTGAGCCTCCGCCGTGTCGCGCGGAAGAACGAGCCCGTGGCGCGCGAGGCTCTCTACGAGCTCGCCGCGCGCCTCGTCGAGCAGCTGCCGGAAGGTGCGCCCCAGGACCGTGCCGTCGTCAGCGCGGTGCCTGAGAAAGATGCGTGTGAGCTCGGGCTCGGAGAGGAACGCTGCGGTCATCGACGCATAGGCCGTACGGATCGCGCGCCGAGCGCGCGTCGGGTCGAATTCGGTGAGCTGCCGCTTGAGCATCTCGATGACGCGGCGACCGATCTCGATCGCCGCGGCTTCGAAGATGGCGTCCCGATCGGCAAAGTGAACGTAAAAGCTCGGCTGCTTGAGGCCGGCTGCGCTGGCGATGCGGCCCGTGGTCGCGGCGGCAACGCCGTCGCGGCGGAGGATTTCGATGGCTCCGTCGATCAATCGTCGCCGCGTGAGCTCGGTGCTCTCTTTTCGGGTCAGCCTCGCGGTATGCACGCATTCACCGATAACATATTGGCGAACTGGCGCAAGGCAGGGACCGAGCCGGGACGAGCCCACGGACGCACCTAAGTTGCGTCTCCGGGCGCCGCGCACCTAGGGTGGACCGGGATCATGGGAGATGAGACACCGTTGGAGAAGAGGCACATGCGAACTGGATCCGGCCCTGGAATGAGCGCGTCGTCCTTCTGCGTCGCGCTGGCCGCCGCGTGGGTCGCGGCCGGCTGTTCCGCCAAGAGCTCCGCTCCGTTTCCCGACGTCACGAGCTTCTGCACCGCGAAGGCGCAAGCCGAGTGCCAGATCGCGTCGACCTGCGGCTTCACCAGCGCGACCGATTGCGAGACCCAGCGCGAGTCGGTCTGCAACGCCGACGCGAACGATGCCGCGTCGACCGGCTCGCGGACGCGCAAATACACGCAGGCGAACGCGGCTGCGTGCATCGATCGCGTCAACGGGCTCTTCGGAAACAACGCGTCGATGATCGCCTTCAAGGACCTCGTCGGGCCCGGGTCGCTGATCGACGTCTGCAAGCACGTCTTCTCCGGATCGGCGGCGTTCAACGAGCCCTGTCAAAGCCCGTACGATTGCGCCGACGGCAACGACGCGTGCGTACCGGTCTCGCCGGGGTCGCCGGCGCTCGTCTGCGCTCCCCCCACGAAGGTCGCGATTGGCGCGCTTTGCCAGAACGCGGGCTCCGTTTGCGATACGGACACCTACTGCGCGCCGAGCACCACCGTCGCCGCGACGTGCATGAAGTCGATGCAAGAGGGCCAGTCGTGCGCGACGGTGCCCTGCGTGAGCGCACAGCGGTGCGAAGCGACGGGCGCCACCGGCCATACGTGCGAGCCGCGCGTCGCCGAGAACCAGCCTTGCACGACGAACGACGACTGCCTGTCCGCCGCTCCGTATTGCGATCTTTACGCGGGCAACGTGTGCAGGCCGGGGCTCTCGTTCGGATTCGGATCGGCCGATTGCAGCGGCTTCGCGCCGGGCGGCGCGGTCACGACGGGCACGGGACCTGACGCGAGCACCACGGCGATCGCCACCGACGCGGCCGCGACCGACTGAGGCCCTTCGTCGCTCGGTTCAGCCGCCGATCTCGCGCGAGAATGGCAAATGACGCTCTCGCGGTAACGAGGAGCCGCTGACGGCGCGGATCGGCGGGGCTCTCGTTTTCTCGGCGGAGAGGCAACCGTCGCCAACGCTGCTGGCGACGTAGCGAGCCCCGAGCCCCGAGCCCCGAGCCCCGAGCCCCGAGCCCCGAGCCCCGAGCCCCGAGAAGGAGCGCTCGTCGGGGCATGTGGGCCAGCGGCGACGGCAGGATCAGTTGCCAGTCGTCTGCGGGTTCCCTGTATAAGGGAGATTATGCCCGTCTCTGTCTCCACCGGGCGCGCGCTGCGTATCGTCGCTGCGCTCGCCATCGCTCTCGGCACCGCCCACTGCACCTCGCTTCTAGGTGATTTCGATTCTGGGGGAACCGGAGGCCCAGACGCTTCGATGGGCGAAGGAGGAGGAGAGGGCGGGAACGACGCGAACGTGACCGCGGACGGGCAGGCGACGAACGAGGCAGGGATCGTGCTCGGCACCCCATGCACGACCGCGGCCCAATGTGGCGGAGGCGCCTGTTCCGACGGCGTCTGTTGCGACGTCCCGTGCGACGGCGTTTGCATGCGCTGCGACGTGACGCCCAATGTCGGCAAGTGCTCGCCGGTCCCGGCGAAGACGGACCCCGACAAGGAGTGCGTCGCGCTGCCGGTCCCCGAGGCCGGGATGCCCGTGGTCGACGCCGCGCCGATGGACGCTGCTCCCACGGACGCTTCCGGCGATGGCGCCCCGACCGACGCCGGGACCTCTACGGACGCCAATCCGGGCGCGTCCGACGCCGCGCCGATCGAGGCCGGCCCCATGATCAACTATCCCGACGGCGGTTTGGACCCCGACGCCGGACCGTGCGCAGGCTCCTGCAACGGCGCCGGCGCCTGCGCCTACCCCGCGACCGAGAAGGGGTGCGGCGCCCAGTTCTGCAACACGACGACGCAGCTCGCGCGGACCACGTGCGACGGTACGGGCCGATGCTCGAACATCGCGCTCTCGGACTGCACGGACTACTCGTGCGAGAAAACCGCGTGCAAGACGACCTGCTCGTCGCAGAGCGATTGCCAGGCCACGGACCGCTGCAACGGCACCAACTGCGCCCCGAAGCTGGGCGACGGTGTCGCCTGCGCCTTGCCCACCGACTGCCAGTCCGGCAACTGCGTGCAGGTCAGTGGCGGCGCGGCTTCCGTCTGCTGCAATAGCCCGTGCAACTTCGCCGGCGGCAACTGTGCGGCGAGCGGCTCCACGACGGGACAATGCACCTGCCCGGCGTGCGCGACCGGCGGGGCGTGCGCGGTCTTCTACCCCGACAACGACAATGACGGGCACGGCGATCGAAACGCGACGGTCGCGACCGCCAATCCCAGCGCGACGAACGCGGTCGTGGCCTGCGCGGGCACGCCACCGGTTCACGGCGCCGGCTATCCCGCCGCGTATTACGTCACGAACAACGACGACTGCGCCGACCAGGACAGCACCGCCTACCCGGGCGCCTGGTTCTCGACGTCCGCCGTGGTTGGAGTCGGCGGCTACGACCACGACTGCGACGGCAAGACGACGTACGAGTACCCCCAGTTCTACGGCGCGTCGTGCCACGTGTGCACCGCCGCCGCCCCGTCGTGCGGGACGTCGTCGTGCGGCGCGACCGGCGCGGAGGGCTTCAGTACCCTCAGCTGCGAGGCGCAGTACGGCAACTGCTGCTCTTGCTACATCCTGCTGAATCCGGTCACGACCCAGAGCCTCGTGAAGCAGAACTTCAGCGAGAACCCGGACCTCATCATTCGCCCGCTCTGCTGCGCGTGCACGACCGAGACGTGCGGCCCGAACGACACGGCGGGATTCACCGATACGTCGCTCGTCAACTGCGGCGCGTACGGCACGTACACCAGCTGCGGCTCGTGCAGCGGCACGACGCTCGGATCCGCGTCGTACTCGAGCTTGCAGCAGGCCTGCAGGTAGACCGGAGGCCGACGATCGGCCAAGCGCATCAAACGGGGAACACAGAAAGGATAGGCCAGCCATGCGTGGCTCGGCTGCAAGGCGTATTCCCGCGAGCTCGCGTGAGACGAGCGTCGGCGCGCGTCCCGGCTGCACCCGGCTCGAGTCGACCGTGCTATAGGCCGCTATGGCATTCATCTACGATGAGCCGAGCAGGACGTTTGGCGAGTTCCTGCTCGTTCCGAACCTGACGACCAAGGCGAGCGTCCCCGCCAACGTCGACCTCACGGCGCCTGTCGTTCGCTTCAAGGCTGACCCGTCGCGAACCGGCGGCACGCCCCCGAGCCCGAAGCAGTCGCCTCTCACCATCGCCGTTCCGGTCACGAGCGCGCTGATGCAGTCGGTCTCGGGCGCAAGCCTCGCGATCGCGCTCGCGCGCTCCGGCGGCCTCTCGTTCATCTTCGGTTCGCAGGGCATCGCCGAAGAGGCCGCGATGGTGCGGCGCGTGAAGAACTACAAGGCCGGGTTCGTCGTCAGCGACTCGAACCTGGCGCCCGACGCCACCCTGGCCGACGTTCTGGCGCTGACGGATCGCACGGACCACTCGACGATCGCGATCACCGAAGACGGCTCGCCCCAGGGCAAGTTCGTAGGGATCATCACGAGCCGCGACTACCGCGTCGGCAAGACGCCGATGACGATGCCGGTCCGCGAGATCATGACGCCGTTCAAGTCGATTCACGGCGCGCGGGTGGGCATCGACCTCCAGGAGGCGAATGAGCTCATCTGGCGCCAGAAGCTCAATTGCCTGCCCGTGGTCGACGAGCGACAGCACCTTCAGTATCTCGTGTTCCGGAAAGACTACGACGCCCATCAGGAACACCCGCTCGAGAACGTCGACCGCGAGAAGCGGCTCATCGTGGGCGCGGGCATCAACTCGCGCGACCATCGCGAGCGCGTCCCCGCGCTGATCGAGGCCGGGGCCGACGTGCTCTGCCTCGACTCGTCCGACGGCTACTCGGAGTGGCAACGCGACACGATCGAGTTCGTGAAGTCGAACTTCAAGAGCGCGTACATCGGTGCGGGCAACGTGGTCGATCGCGAGGGCTTCAACTACCTCGTCGAGGCGGGCGCGGACTTCATCAAGGTCGGCATCGGCGGCGGCTCGATCTGCATCACGCGCGAGCAGAAGGGCATCGGGCGCGGGCAGGCGTCGGCGGTGATCGAAGTCGCCAAGGCCCGCGACGAATACTTCCAGAGGACCGGCGTGTACGTGCCCATCTGCTCCGACGGCGGGATCAGCCAGGACTACCATGTGACCATGGCGCTCGCGATGGGCGCCGATTTCGTCATGATGGGCCGCTACTTCGCCCGCTTCGACGAGGCGCCGGGCCGCAAGGTGCGCATCAACAATCAGTTCATGAAAGAGTACTGGGGCGAGGGCTCGAACCGCGCGCGCAACTGGCAGCGGTACGATCACGGCGAGGCCGACAAGCAGAAGGACCAACTCGAGTTCGAAGAGGGGGTCGACAGCTACGTGCCCTACGCGGGCAAGCTCAAGGACAACCTCGACCTGACGCTGGCGAAGGTGCGCTCCACGATGTGCAATTGCGGCGCGACGAACCTTCGCGAGTTCTACCGGATGGCGCGACTCACGGTGGCGTCGACGGTGAGCATCCACGAGGGCGGCGTGCACGACGTGATGCTCAAGGACACGCGCACGAGCCCGCGCGACACCTGACCCGTCCCGCTGGCCCGCTTGCCCCGCCTGCGACGGGCTCAGTTGCAGGAGCCGCAGGACCAGGCTTCGGAGCCGCCCGTGGGCGTGCCTGCAAGGGCGGCCAGCCGGACCACGAGGTCGTCGACGAGAATGCAGGCGCGGGCGATGACCGCCGCGTTCTTCTCGCGGACGGCCGAGGCCGCGAGATCGAGGCACCCGCGGGCGTCGATTCCCGCGGGGACCATCCCGCTCGGGATTTCGCTGGCCACGAGCTGCCGATACAGAGCATTCCGGAGGCCCTCGTGGCGCTCGAATTCGGGATCGTCGAGGTACGTCCAGATGCGGTCGCGAAACCCGTCACCCATGCCCCGGCGGAGTGCAAAGTCGAAGCCAGGGCGCTGCAACGTAGCCCTCGCGTCGTCGTACGTGGCCCATGAGCTCGTCGCAGGAGGTGACCCCGCTGCGCACTTTGAGCACTCCGTCCCAGTACATGGTGACCATGTGGAGCCGGGTCACGGTGTCGCGGCGCAGCGCGTCCACGGTCAGCGCGGGATTCCCCAGATCCGTGCGCATCCGCTCGTCGGGGAGGAGGAGTTCATGGACGCCCACGCGGCCCTTGAGGGCCTCCAACTCGGCAATCCGATCGTCACGCGAGTCGTTCGGCACGACCCCGGTTTGCCGCAACAGGCCCGACATGGAAAGGAGCTCCGGCGCACCCGCGCAATATCGATCTCACACCGTGGGCAATGGACACACCGTGCCGAGCGACCCCTCGGCGCCGTGAACGGTTACAATCGAAGTTGCCATCGGCCGCCAGCGCGCAAGAGTCGAGCAGGGACTTGGACGCAGACGCGCTCCACGACAGGCGCCTAGTGTCGGATGGCGGGCGGCTGCTGATGCACCCAGCGTCGGAGCAAGTTGAAGGCGAGGAGCTTGAGCAGGAACGCCGCCTCGTTGGCGTCGAAGGCTTCGGTGGAGACTCGTCTGCGAAGCGCTCCACGCTCTTGGGCGCGACGCGAACCTTGTTGCGGCGACGGTCGGTCTTCGAATCGGTGGACCTCACGGTCGATGTCATCATGAACCTACGACAGAAACCCCGGCCATGGTTTCCCGCCAAACGCGTCACGTTGCAAAGATCGCCTGAAAAAGAGGGGATCTTTCAGGGTTGGACGTACATGTGAGGGAACGTCCACCATTGCTCAAACGACCGCGTTGCACCGTATTGGTGTATTGTAAAATCTTTCCGACCGTCACCGTTTGAGTACCGAAAGGCTCCGGGGGGATGAAACGAAGCGCTCTTCCTGCAACAGCGAGTGGCCAGTCCGGCCCGGCCGCCAATTGGAACCCGCGCTCTACCGCGTTTAAGCTCCTCGATTCGGAGCCAAACGAGTTCGTGTTTGGGTCCTGGAAGAACGTGCTGATCGCCGTCTGGAAAAGCCAGGCCACCGCCCCGATGGTCGAGCGCCTCAAGAGAACAATCGATGTGATGAGCGAGCGTACTTCAGGCTACCGCTCCAACGTTCATGTGATCGTCGAAGGCGCGGCGCTCCCGAGCGCCGAGGCCCGGGCAGCGTTGGTGGAGCTGATGAAGCGCAACCGAGATGCGCTGGCCTGTGTCGCAATTGTCGTCGACGGGCGCGGGTTTTGGTCGAGCGCCCTGCGGGGCGCGATGACCGGCCTGCGCGTCCTGGCGCCGACCTCTTTCGATTTCTACGTCGCCGCGACGGTCGACAACGTCGTCAACTGGCTTCCCGCCGTTCACGAACAGAGGACCGGCGTGAAGATGGATCCCGCTGAGCTGGGCGAGGTTCTTCGGGCCGCCCTGTCGAGCCCCGACTAGCACTGAGCCGGATCCCCATCGAGCGCGCGGAGAATGCCGGGCACGTCGCTCTGAGCGGGGAGCGCTTGGTGGCATAGCGTGCGTAGGCGCGTAGTCAGCGGTAGCAGGATGCTCGGCTCGACATGGGACCCGAGAGCCGCGGCGAGAGCGGCAGCGCGCGTAAACGCGCCGAGAAACGGCGACATGCATCCCGAGGCTCGGGCGGCGCGTTGGCTCGTTCTCGAGGTTGGCGCGGCGAACGGGAACGCCGACGCTGGCCTGGGGAGCGAGGGCGACGCGCAGGGGTACGCGCCGACCTCGAGAACGAGCGCGCGGAAAGTTGACAGGTCCGGGATGCCTCGAGTGAGGACAAGATCCTCGGAAGAAGGAGGTCATCCCGGATGAAACGCAAGCGTAGTTATGCCGCCGTGGATGTCGAACAACTCGACGTGGAGGCGCTTCTGCCGCTGGTGACGGTGGGCTGTATCGTTGCGATCGACGTGGCGAAGACGAAGTTTTCGTTGCCGTCCTTCCGGGGAGGGAGGTCAAGCATGAGCACCAAAGAAGATCGCGGCTGGAACATCTACGAGCGCGCGGACGGGCAGCGCGTGCTGCAATACCGCGTGGGGCCGGGCAAGTGGCCCGAGCACCGCATCCCGCGCGAGCACCGCACCGAGAAGGCGGCGGAGCGTTACGCGTTGACGTGGCTCTACACGTACAGGAAGGAGCTCGCTGCCAGGCCCGCGCCGCTCGTCCAGCCCGAAGGCGACCGGATCACGATCCGCAGCCTCGCGGAGAAGTGGGAGAAGCTCTGCGAGACGAACCCCAAGCTTTCGGAAGCCACGCGCGTGCAGCACGCGACGAGCATCCGCGTGCACGTCCTCCCGTACGAGATCGCCGACGCGCCGATCGCAGAGCTCGGGCCCGCGGCACTCCGCGGGTGGGTCCGCAAGGTGCGCGACGACGGCAAGGTCACGACGACGTGGGGGAAGGGCGAGGACGGCCGCGTCGAGCGCAAGTTGACGCGCGGAGGTCCCATGGCGCCGTTCACGTGCAGGAACGTCGTCAACTCGCTCACGGCGTTCTTCGCCGACGCGATGGCCGAGGAGTGGATCGACGTGCCGGCGAACCCGATGAAGCACGAGGCCGTGCGCCGCGAAGTGCCCGAGGGCGTCACGCTGGCGGGCAAGCACACGATCGTGCACCTGACGCGGCCCGTGGCCGAGCGCGTGCTGACGTGCACCGCGGTGCCCGAGTGGCGACGGGCGCGGACGCTGGTCGCTCTGACCAGCGGCATGGCCGAGGGCGAGCTGTCGGGGCTCGCGTGGGACGATCTCGACCTCGACGCCGCGGTGCCCGTCGCGCGCGTCAACAAGGCGCTTGTTCAGAAGGGCGCGGACGGGTGGGCGACCATCGGCGCCACGAAGACGGACAACCGCATGCGGGTGCTCCCGCTGCACTCGCTCGCCGTGAGGGCCCTGAAGGCGTGGAAGGCGCAGGGCTGGGCTCGGTGGGTGGGCAAGCAGCCGAAGCCGACAGACGCGCTTTTCCCCAACGAGGCCGGCGAGGCGTGGCGCCCGGACATGGCGGAGATGCTGCGGGCCGATCTCCGCGCCGCGGAGCTGCCCGACCACTACGACGGCAAGCACCCGTTCACGGCGCACGCGACCCGCCGTAGCTTGGCAACCTGGCTCAGCGAGGTCGGGTCGCAGAGGGGACGATCAAGCGGCTCATGGGTCACGCGCGGTCGGGCGTGACTCAGCAGCACTACACGGCGCAGTCGTTGGAGACCCTCCGCGCGGCGGTCGAGAGCATTCGTTTGGACCTCTCAACGGGGCAGGTGATCGAGCTCCCGATGAGACTCGCCGCGGGGGCTCCCGAGGGCCCAAAAACCGACGGTCGTACCGCGGAGCTTACCGCGGCTCTTACCGCGGCCCGCGGTAAGGCCCCCCGACAATCCTCAATGAATTCGGGGGAGCGGGACACGAGGTTCGAACTCGTGACCTTCGGCTTGGGAA
>OBLW0100000124.1_pt1 | contig 60477 bp, 44 predicted proteins | sample 1520161 | NCBI WGS metagenome assembly OBLW01 (sample SAMEA3539309, study PRJEB22396) | soil metagenome | biome: tundra; feature: field; material: soil | place: USA | collected 2010-05 | depth 0.15 m
GAGTCAAAGAATTAAATGATGGAACTTTAACAAGCCCGTTAGGATCAACTGCACCTGTATGGAAATCAATAGTTCTTTCAGGTCTTGTCGGATCTATTAGTTGATAATTATCTATATTAATATAATCCCAACGGAGTCCAAAGTTAACTATAAGATTTTTATATTCCATTCTGTCTTGAGCATAAGCTCCTGCAATGACAGGTTTTTTAGGTCCTAATTGACCTGTAGCATAATTATCAGCACCATTATATTCATTGCCATAAATATCATAGCCATAATTGTTAACACCCTGTTTAATATACACCTGGGCTTGGGTCAGTCCGGACTGAGGAATACTTGCAAGCTGATTTGCAAGAGCAGTAACACCGGCATTGTTAAAGCTGTAATTACGTATGGTGTACATCTGCAGTTCGCCGCCTATTTTAATGGAATGTTCTTTGGATAAATCAGAAGACAAAGCTCCGCGGAAATTGAATGTTTCCTGATTACGTTTTAAATAAGGGGCGCTAACAGTGTTAGGTGCATCAAAACTGAATGTATAGACGGAATACGGAGTAGGTTGAAGATATCGTCCAATAGTATTATCGCCCGGGCGTCTTACCCAGCCAACACCTGCATTTGCATTAGCAACGCTATCTCCATAACCAACAATATTATCAACGAGATAAGGATCATATATATGATCTCTATTTAATGTATAACCGCCGCTTAACTCAAGGTAAGTCGTGGGGTTAAACAAATAAGTACCTTTCAGGTTAAATGAGGCATTAGTATTATCTTCCTTGGCAATCCTGTTCATATCAAGAATTTCGAAAAGGTCACCTTCATTTCCATCAAATCCTGCAACGCTTGAATAAGTACCTGTTAATCTTAAAGTAACCGGATTTAGGTCCAGAGAAATAGTACCGGTTCCGGAATAAGTCTGTGCAAAATTTTTGAGCGTAGCCCCTGCGGGATACTTAAAATAAACTGAATCACCGGCGATAGGTGAGTGGGGATCTTTTATCCAGCCAAGATTAATTCCGGGGAAGGGCTGTGGGTTAATGTCGTTCTGGAAGTTAGAGTTAAACAAACCAAAAAATCTTAGTTTATCACTAAGCACTGGTCCGCTAATGGTACCTGTAAAATCGCTGTAACCCCACCAATAGGCGCCAAGACGTTTATCGCCGTCGTACCTATCTTTGGCACTTTTAAGTCCGAGATTATCAGTAATAAATTCAGCGCTGACTTTTAAATCAGTCCCGCCGGTTTTTAACTCCTGGCGAACGATACCTGCGTTAGCACCTCCAAATTCAGCAGTATAACCGCCTGCCTGAACCTGAATTTCCTCAATAGCATCCTGTGAAAGGGTAACTTCTCTACCGCCAGTGAGCGGGTTGGTAACATTTGCTCCTTCAAGATAATAACCAACCTCATCCTGTCTCCCGCCTCTTACATAGATAATGTTGTCCTGTAAATTAACGCCAGGTGTAAGGGCAAGAATAGAGTTAATGCCCCTTAGAGGAAGATTATCAAAATCTTCACTGGTTGTATTCCTGATAGCATTAGTATTGCTCTTTTCAACCAGAGGTCTTTGTGCGACAATCTCAATTTCCTTAACATTAATTCCCTCAGCGGGGAGTTGAATGTTAAGTTCGGTTGTCAAATCTGCATTGACACGGACATTTGTAGTCGTAATAGTCTGATAGCCTACATAAGAAGCTTTAACAGTATAGGTACCAGGATTAAGGTTGAGAATTACATAATCTCCTTTTACATCAGTAGCGGCACCAATTGAAGTACCAATAACTATAACGTTAGCTCCAATTAATGACTCACCCGATTTGAGGTCTGTAACCTTACCCTTAATTTTTCCTACAGTTCCGGCAAGTACAAGGGCCGGTAAAAACAGCAAGAAAAACAGAACGGTAATCATTCTTTTCATTTTATCTCTCCATAACGGTGAAAGATTAGGTTAATTAAAAAGTGAATGCTGGTTAATAGCATACTTTATTTAGTGTTATTTTGGTTTTTTTTAATTGATTGATTAATAACAAAGAATCAGGATAATCAGATGATCTATCCGGATAATAAGGAATGATATACAGAAAATTAATAAAACGTAATCCAACTGGAATCAAATTAATTCCTAAGAATATTTAGTGAATAGAAAATAATTACCAGAGTAAATATCCTGTGACTCAGTACGAAATTGTACTCTTTTTAGAATACTTGATTGAAACATGCTAAAAAGCACAGATAAAGTCAACTTGTTTTTAAACTATTTTAATATTATCATTTTTTTGCAGCGGTGTGTTTATTAGCGATCATGATATAGACAGAAATTACAAATGAAAGATCGTCAGATGTGAATTTGATGTTATGTCTTCAAATTTATATATACTGTTCAAATGATTTCTATTCCAACTTCAAGATTCCAACCAATTTTAAGTATTTAATTATTAAATAATAGAAGAAACATATTTTCTCAAGAAATTATTTATTTTCAATATGCTTGATTTCCGCGATTGGATTCCTTTCTAAAAATTCTGACAAAAAATCTGACTGCCGGAATAAAGAATAAATAAATTAATTAAAACACTATTCATATTTTTCAAAATATATAAAATTCGGAGTTAAATTAAGATGGTAATTGCTGTAATAAATGGCTAGTTTTAAATTTTAAAACAAAATTGTTTAGTCATATGTCACTAGCACAAAAGATTTTCGAACTATTTAAAAGAAAAGAAAAAATTCAAACGGGAGGAGGACAAAAAGCAATAGATAAGCAAGCATCAATGGGGAAATTGACTGCACGCGAAAGAATTAAAACACTCCTTGACCCAAATTCCTTTCATGAATATGATCTGTTTGTAGAGCATAAGTGCAAGGATTTTGAAATGGACAAAAAGATGCTTGCAGCTGATGGAGTTATTACTGGAACAGGTACAATATATGGACACCCGGTGGGTATATTTGCACAGGATTTTACTGTTGCCGGAGGTTCTTTAGGTTTGATGCATGCAAGAAAAATTACCAAAATAATGGATCATGCTGTAAAACTAGGTATTCCATTAATTGGTATAAATGATTCCGGGGGTGCCAGAATACAAGAGGGAGTTAATTCTCTAGCAGGATACGGCGAAATATTTTACCGAAACACACTTGCATCAGGAGTAATTCCGCAGATTTCAGTAATACTGGGACCGTGTGCCGGTGGGGCTGTTTATTCTCCTGCACTGACTGATTTTGTATTTGTTGTTGATAAAATTTCAAAAATGTTTATTACCGGTCCCGAAGTAATAAAGACTGTTCTTGGTGAAGAGATATCTATGGAAGATCTTGGGGGTGCGCGGGTACAGACAGAAATTACTGGAAACGCCCATTTTTTTGCAAACAGTGAAGTAGAGTGTTTTGAACAGATAAAGAAGTTAATAACGTTTATTCCATGGAACAACAGCGCAAAAGCCAAAACATTTCCGCCAAAATCTCCAAAAGATTCATATAAAATTGAGAATATTATTCCCCCGATATCAACAAAGCCATATGACGTAAGAAATGTTATTAAAGCAGTGTGCGATGATTCAGATTTCTTTGAAGTTCAGGAAGGATGGGCAGCAAATATAGTAGTAGGATTTGCACGACTCGAAGGGGATACCGTAGGGATTGTAGCTAATCAACCAATGGTTATGGCAGGAGTTCTTGATGTTGATTCATCTGATAAAGCGGCAAGATTTATTCGTTTTTGCGATGCTTTCAATATTCCTTTAATTACATTAGTTGATCTGCCAGGCTATCTTCCCGGAGTTGACCAGGAACATGCAGGAGTTATAAGACATGGAGCAAAACTTCTTTATTCTTATAGTGAAGCTACTGTTCCTAAAATTACTGTTATTTTAAGAAAAGCATATGGGGGCGGTTATATTGCAATGTGCTCAAGACACCTTGGAGCTGATTTTGTTTTTGCGTGGCCTACTGCTGAAATTGCAGTCATGGGTCCAGAGGGAGCTGCTAATATTATATTCAAAAATGAAATAATGAATGCCCCTGATCCAAATGAAATGAGGAAATTGAAAGTACTAGAATATACTGAAAAATTTGCAAACCCTTATATTGCGGCTGCAAACGGACACATTGATGCGGTAATCAGCCCAGGTGAGACAAGAGAATTTCTAATTCATTCATTAAAAATATCGGTGAATAAATCTGAGGCCCGCGCTAAAAAGAAGCATGGGATTCCTCCATTTTAATATGAGCAAAGAAGAGAACCTTAAAAAGCTTGAGATAGATTCTACTATTTATGAAACCAAGTTAACTTCAAAGTACCTTAACAGGAAAAGTATTTCTAAAAATGATCCCAGGAAAATAACTGCATTTATTCCGGGCATAATACGGAAAATACTTGTTCAGGAAGGGAAAAGGATAAAACCCGGGGACAATTTATTGATATTAGAAGCCATGAAGATGGAAAATATTTTACTTTCAACTATTGAGGGAAAGATCAAAAAAATTTATATCAAAGAAGGAGAAACTGTCATGAAAAATCATTTATTAATAGAAATAGAATAAAATCTATTTTTACTTCTCTATAAGAAAGAAACCTTTATATGCTAACTATAATCGATTATAACCTTGGAAGTGTTGACAAAGTTACTGACGCATATACGGAATTGGGGATAAAGTTCAAAATAACCAAGAATGAAAACGATATAATCGGATCCGAAAAAATTGTGCTTTCCGGAACAGAGGAAGCTCTATCGGTTATTAAAAAGCTTCACCTACTCAATCTTTTTACCGTTTTACGTTTAGTAAAAAAGCCAGTGCTTGGAATCGGCTTGGGAATGCAGCTATTAAGTGAGTTTTCAAGAGAAGGGGATGTTGCTTGTCTTGGGAAATTTACCGGCACAGTGGAAAAATTTGACAGCACAATATCAAAGGTTCCATTCTCCGGCAACAATAAAATCAGGATAGACAAGAATAGCAGATTATTTAAAGATATAGATGATTCAGTAGAATTTAGGTTCAGAAATTCCTTTTATCTTCCGATTAATGATTATACTACAGCGCATGCAATTAACGGGGTTAGCTTTTCTGCTGCAATTGAAAGGGACAATTTTTATGGAGTTCAATTTCATCCTGAAGAATCAGGGAAAGACGGTTTAACGCTGCTCAGGAATTTCGCAGAATTATAGGCTAAGTCTTTTACAGATATTCCATTTGCTTGAGAAATACCATTAACATTTAAATCCCTTTCGTATCCCCCTTGATCATCTGCCAAATTGTAATTAGAATAATTTGAATGTCAAGCCAGAAGGACCAGTTTTCTATATACCAGATATCGTGTTCAATTCTTTTTATAGTCCGACGAGTATTTTCTTCCTCACTAAATGTATCTCCCCTAAGACCATGTACCTGAGCCCATCCTGTAATTCCAGGTTTCACATTATGCCTTAATCGAATATCTTCAACTATCAATGTATATTTATCGTCATAAGGAATAGCATGGGGTCTCGGACCTACAACAGACATTTCCCCCTTCAGAACATTAATAAACTGAGGTAATTCATCGAGATTAGATTTTCTTAATAAATTTCCGAAATGTGTAATACGGGAATCATCTTTTGTAACCGGGATAAACTGTTCGTTATCTTTTTTTTCCGTATATAGTGTCCTGAATTTATAGCAAACGAATTTTTTATTTTTAACCCCAATCCTGTCCTGTTTAAAGATAACCGGTCCTTTAGAATCTTTTTTCAGAAAAAAGGCAATAACCGGAAAAAGCCATGAATATATCAGAATAAGAAAAGTGAGAGAAAAAACTATATCAAAAGTCCTTTTAAGAACTTTCCAATGGATTTCTTCCAAGGGTTCATTACGAACGCTAATAACAGGAAAATTGCCAATCATAGATATCTGAAATTTCTTAGAAAGGAACCTAAAATAGTCCGGGATTATATGAGTTCTAACAGCATTTTTATTACATATTTTAATAATACTATCCATTAAAGGAGCGGCATAGTCAGGAATTGCGATTACAACCTCTTCAATTTTTTTCTCTATAATTATTTTTTCAAGGTCATTAATACCGCCTAATATTTTATCCCCCTCCGAAGGAATATTCTTATCATCCAGGAAACCAATAAGTTCATATCCAAAATCGGGATTCTTTTGAACTACGTTATGAAAATTAGCAGCGACATCCCCAACTCCTATAATGAGCAGATTTCTTATCCCCTTTCCCGATTTTCTAAGAGAAATAATAATGAACTTGAAGATAATAATCCTGACTCCTACACAGAAAAGGAGAATAATAAAATAATAAATGATAAAATTTCTGGTAAAAAGATCTTCCTTTACAAGGAAAATAAAAACAATAGCAGTAAACCCCTGTGCAAATACATTTTTAATAATATTTACAAACTGGTAAGCGAAGTACCGAGTATCCGTATCTTCATAAAAGCTTATAACATTAGAGAAGAAAAGCCAGACAAAATTAAGCCCCATCTGGAGAATAAACATATGGTTTCTTGACAGAAGGGTATTTAACGATTGTGCTAAAACAGCAGCGGCAATAAAAGATATATTCAGAAGGAATAGATCGCTAAACAGCCTGAGGTAATAAAATGATTTTTTATTAGCAAACATGTTTATTTTTTATCAGGGAAAAAATCATTAGATTTTTCATTGATAAATTGTTTTAATTTTTCTTCAAAAATATTCCTGCCAAACTGCAGAGAATGAGCCCGGATTATGGCAGGATCAAACTTATCCTGTATCAATTCAAATTGCAGGACAGCCTCTTTAATGGATTCGGGAGATTGCTGATTAAATAAAATACCAGTGTTATTATCGCTCACTGTTTCGGAGACTCCCCCTTTATTTAATGCGATAACGGGAGTACCACAGGCCATCGCCTCAACCGCAATAATTCCAAAATCTTCTTCAGCGGCAAAAATAAATGCTTTCGCTTTTTGCATATAAGATTTTAATGAGGCAAAATCCTGATAGCCGAGGATTTCGATGTTTTTACCTGCTTTGGATTTAATTTTTCTCATTTCCGGACCATCTCCAATTACAATCAATTTTTTGTCAGGCATAGCAGAGAAGGCTTCAACAATAATATCAATTCTTTTATATGAAACCATTCTTGAAGCTGTTAAGTAGAAATTTTCTTTATCAGATTGGCTTTCAAAAAGATGGACATCCACCGGAGGATAAATTACAACAGAATCCCTGTTATAAGTTTTTTTGATTCTTTTAGAGATATGGTTAGAAATCGCGATGAAGTGATCAACTCTGTTTGAAGAAATTATATCCCACGTTCTTAATTTATGAAGGATCATCTTAGCAGCAAGACCTGATATACCAGAAAGAAGTCCGGCTTCTTTTAAATAGATATGATAAAGATCCCAGGCATATCTCATTGGCGTATAGCAATAACAAATGTGAAGCTGATGCGAATTTGTAAGGACTCCCTTAGCAACCGCATGAGAGCTGGATAAAACCAAATCATATGCGTTGAGGTCGAATTGTTCAATCGCCAGAGGAAAGAGTGGGAGATATTTTCTATGTTGTGTTCTGGCAAGCGGAAGCTTTTGTATGAACGAAGTATTGGCTTTTCTTCCTTTTAATATTATTCTTCTTTCATCCTCATTCAAAAAATCCACAAGAGTATAGACCGGGGCATCCCGCCAGATATTTGTAAATGACTCAACACATCTTTCGGAACCGGCATAATTAACCAGCCATTCATGGACGATAGCAGTTTTCAACATTTACCCTTTATTAATGACATCTTTAATTACTTCTTTTAAATTATGGGAAAATTTGGTTAAAGGAAATTTGCCTACCCGTAAATTTCCCTTTTTAACGAGTTCATCTCTCAGAAATTTATCATCAATAAGAATATTTATTTTTTCAGCGATATCAGCAGGATCTAAGGCTTTTATATAAAGAACCGCTTCGCCGCATATTTCCGGTATGGCAGTTAAATCCGAGGCTATAACAGGACATCCACATATCATGGCTTCAAGGGGAGGAATTCCGAACCCCTCATACAGGGATGGAAAAATAAATACAGACGCTTTTCTGTAATAATTATAAAGTTCATAATTTTCTATGTGACCAGTAAAAATTATATGTTCATTCAACATCTTATTACCTTCTACAAACTCAAATACTTCCTTATCTCCTGTGATGAATCCTTCTTTTTTCCCTACAATTACCAGATTATAATCTTTTCCGGAATGAAGAAGAATTTCAAATGCTCTTAATAGATTAATCAGATTTTTATGCGGTTTTACATTGCCTACAAAAAGGAGAAATTTTTCAGGTATACTTAAGGATTGGTGGATTTCTTTTTTTAATTCTAAATTTATCATTTCAGGATCGATACCAAAGTGAACTACTCTGATCTTGACCGGATCCACTGAAAGATATTTTAGAATTTCCGATTTAGAAAACTCAGAAATCGTGATTATTATATCTGACAACCTGACAGCCCCATTCATCATAAGTTTAGTATAAAGCTTCTGGGCTATGGATAGCAGGTTATAAAAAGCCAGATGGTTTGCGTCATAAATAATTACAATTCTTTTTTTTGCTTTTATCGGGAGTAAAGGAATATTATAATGAGTGGACAGGAAAAGATCGCACGTTGGTATTTTAAAAGGGTACATCATCTGTTCCGAAACAGAATATATAGGTGCCTGGAAATTAATTATTTCAATTTCCCTGGATTTTATGTGTTTTTTTATTTCAGAAGAGTCACCCAATAAAATCAAATGATAATCCCCCAGGATTGCATTAATGAGGTTTTTCATGTAAGTACCGATACCGGAATGATTTATCATTCTTGCATCTATCGCAATTGTAAGCATAATCGATTAACTTTAAAAAGAAATTCCTATTTTAACAAATATTTTTTGTGTAAGATTGATTATTATTCAAATGTTAATAATCTTAATGCAAAATAACAAAATTAGTATTTGTCTGAAAACTTAATGCTTATTTCAATAATAACTCCCACATTTAATTCTGCTAGTTCTATCCAGGAAACTGTAAAATCCGTTATTTCACAAACTTATGGGGATTTTGAACATATAATTGTTGATAATCAGAGTACAGACAACACACTTGATGTAATAAAAAATATTTACAAGAATGCGGGTCTTGAAGAGCGACTTAAAATTATAACCGAAAAAGATAGCGGTATATCGGATGCCTTTAATAAAGGTATTGCTAATTCCTCGGGTGAAATAATCGGGATTTTGAATAGTGATGATATTTTTTACGATGAGTCAATTCTATTATTAATCAATAAGGCTTTATCACAGCCCGGAAAGCTTATAGCATATGGAAATATTTTTTTTGACGACCATGTTTTTGGATCAAATATAAGATTTCCCCTGAGAGATAGAATTTTAGGAGTTGGGTTTAATCATCCCGGTATGTTTATTAATAAAGAAGTATACAAAAGAACCGGGCTATATAATAGTGATATGCACTACGCAATGGATATTGATTTTTTCTTCAGATTACAAAAAGAATTTAGAGATGTTGAGCAGGTATCATCTTATATAAATTATTCTCTGGTTACTATGAAAGCGGGGGGCGCCTCATGGAGAAACGAAGGGAAGGCATTAAAAGAGGTTAAAAGTTCATTAATAAGAAATAACCTGTGGAATTTCAATTCGAGGGTATATTACTGGGAAAGGATCGGTAGAACGAAAATAAAATCACTTTTGACAATAATTGGATTACGCAGAATTGTTTCAGTATGGCGCAATATAAAATGGCATTCATCCTGATATTTAATAGTTAAGTTGAAAAAGAGAAATAATTAATTTTATGGCAGTTAACGAGAGTAATAAATTGAAATTGCTTTGGTTTGATCATTCTTTTCATAAGAGGACAATGTCGACCAATTTTTTAAAAAAGATTCTGGAGAAAAAATTCAATGTGAGTGTTTTCTGGGATGATTATTGGAGGGGGGGAGGACCATTACCAATATCAGAAATAAACAATTACGACTATGTGTTCTTTTTTCAAACATTATTGCCTTTTTATAAATTAAAACAAATCAAAGCGAAAATAATATGGGTCCCGATGTTTGATGGTGATTATTTGTCTGACAGGTACTGGTATTGCTTATCATCCATACCCATTAAAATATTATCATTTTCTGAATACTTACATAAAAAATGTTTGGAATTTAAAATAGAATCTTTGCCATTAAAATATTATTTACCTCCAGCTTTTAGTGACGATATACCCCAAACAGGAAGACATTATTTTTTCTGGTATAGAGGCAGTTTAAGATTCTCGGATATAAAAATATTTATAGATCCTCAAAAGGTGGATAGTTTTGTTTACCGCTCCGCGCCTGATCCCTATTTCAAAGAAGAGAGTTTTTCAAAAGAGGACATAAAAAGATATAAATTGCAAATAATAAGGGATTTAAAATTTGATTCACAAGAAAAATATCTGGAGTTATTGAAAAAATCCAATATTTATATTGCTCCCAGAACGATAGAAGGAATAGGGATAAGTTTTTTAGAAGCTATGGCTATAGGGATGGTTATTGTTGCATATAATAATGGGACAATGAATGAATATATCACGCATAATTATAATGGCTATTTATTTGATTCAAAAAATTATCATCTTAATTTTGATAATATAGAGGCTGTTTTGAATAATTCAAAAGCCATTGCCCAAAATGGCTGGATAAAATGGGAAAAAGATAAGAACATGATCAATGATTTTATTATTAATGATAATTGTAAAAAAACACAAATTAATGATACTTATTTTTTCCTGTATTCGACTTTGCAGGGATTAGAAATTAATTTAAGAAGAGCTGTTAAAAGAAAGATTATAAAAGTGACTGGCTTTATAAAAAACAAACTATCTTAATTTTTAGCATATTATCTTTGTTATAAAATAAATCGGTATTAATGAATTTCAATCTAGGGATCCTGAAAAGAATAGAGTTCAAGAATTCGTTATGGAACACGGCTGATGTACTCGTTCTTCCAATGCTGATGCTTCTGGTTACTCCATTCTTCATAAAAAAACTTGGTCCAGCTGAATACGGAATATGGATGATCGTAAATTCCATTATTATTTCGTTAGGAATAGTCAATATAGGTGCAGGTGATGCAGCTATTAAGTTTGTTTCAAAATATAATGCACTTAGTGACAAGGAGAATATAAGAAAAATTGTAGCTTCAACGTTTTCACTTAATGTTGTTATAACTACAATAATAATAATCCTGGGTACTACCCTGTTTTTTATAATCAGAAATATTAATATTTTTAATTTTAATGCGGCTTATATGACCATTGCATCAGGGTCAGTGCTATTAGGGTCAGTAGTATTCGGGATGAAACAGATGGAACAGCTTGCTCTTTCTATTTTCAAAGGATTTGAAAGATATGATGTATCCTCCATAATGTCTATAATATCGAAATCCCTTCTTCTTACAACACAGTTCGTTGTTGTCTATTCAGGGCATTCATTAATTTATGTCTTCTTAGCAAGTGCTGTGATAACTATTGTTATAGTTATTCTTGAATATCTGTTTGTAAAGTTTAGTCTTACTTACCTTTCATTCTTTATACGATTTGACAGAAGTACATTAAAGGAAATTTTCAGCTTTAGTTCGTGGTCATGGACACAATCAGTTTTAGGTATAATAGCCGGGCATGCAGACCGTTTTGTTGTAATTACATTTGCAGGTCCGAAATTCCTTGCTTATTACGCACTTGCCTCAACAATCGGAGGGCAGATACATCAAGTTGTAACTGCCACAATAAGCTGGGTCTTTCCAAAGGTATCCGGAAAGACTGAGCGGAATGAAAACCTTCTTCCGCTATATTACAAACTACAGCTACTTGTAATAACAGGAGGGACAATAATCGTCAGTATTCTTTTAATATTTCAAAGGCAGATATTTCTTACCTGGCTAGGAGCAGAGACATATTCCCATTCCATTCTTTTGATAAAACTTTTTCTTTATCTTGCTTTTGTAAATATGATCTCAATCGTTCCCTACTTTTTTTTACTTGGGGCGAATCTTATCAGGATTTCAGCTATTTTCATGTTTATCAGTGTTGTATTGACTATTACTATGATGATTATATTTTACCAGTTTGCAGCGGTAAACGGGTTGGCATACGGAAAGTTAATCTCCTCATTAGTATCCATCCCTTTAATGCTTCTATTTGTGCATTACAAAATAATTGAGAAGAAAGATTTGAAGAGCGGATTTATTTTTTATCTTCCTACCCTTCTTATAACTGCAGGATTCTACATTGAGAACATATATTCTTTTATCTTTATTGGCGCAGCAATAATTTTAATTAAATTGTTATACGATCAAAAATTAAAATATATAACTACCGGCTAGTATGAATATCAAATTGCAAAATATCATATATGCACTGACCAAGGAATTCAAATCGGCAGGTAAAATAATTTTGCGATCCCCTATTATTAATTATTACAGAACATCCTATGCCCGAAATGCACTTTTTTCTTACATTACAAAACCGTTTAAAAAGGGAATAGATTTAAGTCATACTAATTCATTTGAAGCTATAGAAATCGGGAAGGTATTGAATGAAGCCGGATTCAACGTTGATATGGCTGATTACGATTATGAAGGGAAAATTGATTATTCCAAATATGATTTAATTTTCGGATTCGGTGAACCATTAAATAATAGTTTTTATAAGGGGGGGGAGAAGCTCATTACTGTATATTATGGTACTGGAATGCATCTTAATACGCAGAATAATAATACCCTAAACAGAATAAGGGAAGTTTTTAATAAAAAGGGAGTCTGGCTGACCGGATCAGGTAGAATTGTTAATAAATCCTGGAGTATGCAGACCACGCTTGTAGATGCGATGGTTCTTCTTGGTAACGAGGAAGTGACCAATACATATTCTCCTTATTTCAAAGGAAAGATATATAACATCCCAGCTTCATTTTATAAAGTTACAAATTATGAGGAGATTATTTCCTCCAAAGATTTTAATAAATCGAAAACACATTTTTTATGGTTTGGAAGTTCCGGAATGATTCATAAGGGGCTTGACCTGCTGCTTGAATTTTTTTCAAAAAGAGAAGATATTCATCTCCACATTTGCGGTCCTTTAGAAGGGGAACCGGAGTTTAAACGGACCTATTACAATGAGTTAATCAAAACAGCTAATATTCATTATCATGGTTTCGTATCATTAAATTCCTCGTTATTCAAAGAACTACTTCAAAAATGTGCATTTGTTGTTTTCCCTTCATGCTCTGAAGGAGGTTCTCCTTCTGTATTGAATGTGTGCGGAAACGGGGGACTAATCCCCCTTTTATCAAAAGAGGCTTCTATTGACACAGGTGATTTTGGATTTGTTTTTGATAAGATCAATATTGAAAGTATTCAGTTTACAATTGACCGAGCACTCCACTTAACAGACAAAGAGATCAAGGAAAGAAGCCTAAAATGCTATGAGGTGATTTCAAAAAAACATAGCCAAACTAATTATACCGATGAGTTGAGAAAATGTATCAAGGAAATATCAAGGATCAAATAAACTTTGAATTGTAAGATCTGTGGACATACCGCCTCGCATCATTTTTCTGTAAAGATAATGAATAAATATCCAGGGAAATACTTTATATGTCCTAATTGCAAATTCCTGTTTGCGGGTGATCCATCTTGGTTACAGGAGGCATATAAGAACCCGATTAATTTGTCTGACACCGGGCTTGTGGATAGAAATATAAATTTCCATAAAATTCTATCCCTACTTATCTATTTATTATTTGACAAAAAGGGAAAGTTCCTTGATTATGCAGGTGGTTATGGTATGTTTACTCGTTTGATGAGGGATACCGGGTTTGACTTCTACTGGTTTGATCCATATTGCGAAAATCTTTTATCAAAGGGTTTCGAATATAATATGAGCTCAAATGAAAAAGCGGAAGTACTAACTGCCTTTGAAGTATTTGAGCATTTGGAGAATCCCATACCGGAAATAGAAAAAATGCTGCATTACAGCAGTAACATCTTTTTTTCAACAGAACTTCTTCCATTTCCAATCCCTGAACCAGAGAATTTCTGGTACTATGGTTTTGACCATGGCCAACATATATCATTTTATTCATCTGACACATTATCGCTCATTGCTCTGAAATTCGGACTGAAATATTATAATCTTGGAAACCTTCATTTGTTTTCGGCACAAAAATTTTCATTGTTATACCTAAGAGCATTAAAAAAAGGAGCAAAACTCGCATATCCCTTTGTAAAATTAAATATGAATTCCCGCACATTTGAAGATCATTTAAAACTTAAAAAATAAATACGGACTTATTATATTTACCGAGGGAAAAACTGAGTGGATTCATTATGATTAAAATTTCATCTATTATAATCGCAAAAAATGAAGAGGCGAATATCCGGCGGTGCATTGAAAGCCAGCGCGGTTGTATTGATGAAATTGTTTTACTTGTGGATGAGGAATCGACCGATAAGACCTATGAAATTGCCATTTGTTATTCAAATGTTAAAGCTTCAATTGTAAAATGGAAGGGATATTCAGAAACTAAAAAGGATGCAATATTATTAACCACAAATGATTGGGTATTCTGGATAGATGCAGATGAAGCCATTACAAGAGAATTAAAAGAAGAAATAATAGAATTAAAAGATTCTACTCTGTCCTATGCTGCTTACTCCATACCCCGGATAGCAAATTTTCTTGGAAAATGGATCAAGCACAGCGGATGGTATCCAGGTAGAGTAACCCGATTATTTAATAAAAATCTTGCTTCCTTTGATTTCCAGTGTGTTCATGAAAATCTGCGCGTAAACGGAGAAACCGGTAAATTAAATAATGATATTGAACATTATACTGACCCATCAGTTTCTCATTACTTTATGAAATTTAATAATTATACTACTTTAGCTGCTAATGAGTTGAAGGAAAAGGGAAGGATGTTTCGATTAAGCGATTTGATAATAAGACCAATAGCAATATTTATTAAAATGTATTTTATTAAATTTGGTTTTTTAGACGGTATACAAGGATTTATACTTGCAATATTTTCATCTGCATATGTTTTCACAAAATATAGTAAATTTTGGGAGCTAACAAGGAAAGAAAATCAATGAAGTTAGGAATAATTGCAAACGTAACTAAAGAGAATGTATTCGACATTGTTTCTTCATTCATCGGCAAATTGAAAGATAACGGGCTTGATTTCTATTTGAGCGATTCCCTTGTCCCGCAGAAGCATTTATTAAAGATTAAAGTTGCTCAGAACAAATTTCTTAATGATAATAAGCTATGCCAGAGCAGTGATATGGTTATTTCTATTGGAGGTGATGGCACAATGTTGGCAACAGCGTATACTGCTCAGTTTTATGATAAACCAGTGCTTGGGTTAAATTTCGGCAAGTTGGGCTTTCTTGCTGAGGTAAACATTAACCAGATGGATAACTTTATAAAGGAAATTAAAAAGGGAAATTATACAATTGAAGAAAGAATGATTATTTCCGGAAAATGCAGAGGCCATAAAGTAGAACAATTTTATGCTATCAATGATCTTGTAATTGATAAAGGAGCATGGCCCAAAATGATTGATATTACTATTCTAGTTGATAATGAGTATATAGCTACTTTTGCTGCAGATGGTTTAATTGCTGCCACTCCTACCGGTTCAACGGGATATTCGATTTCAGTTGGGGGGCCAATAGTAAGCCCACAGGCTGAAGTAATTACATTAAGTCCAATCAGTCCGCATAGTCTTAGCATCCGCCCTTTAGTTTTACCAAGCAATAAAGAAATAATAATACGGGCTGATTCTTTATATAAGGAGGTACAAGTTAATTGTGACGGGCAGAGAGTATTTGCATTTTCGCCACCTTTGGAGATTAAAATCAAAAGGAGTGACAGACCATTTAAATTAGTACACACATCTTTGTCGAGTTATTTTGGAACATTAAGGACAAAACTGCACTGGGGGATAGATTTAAGGAGTAATATTTCTAAAAATCAGGGCGAGATATAAAATCTTAAATGGATATTTCTGTACGGACAATTATAAAAAATTTGCAGGATAGAAATTATATAGAATATTAAGAGTAAATGGATATACAAAAATCTAAATTATCAGTATTAGAAATGTAATCTTATTTCAAGGACGGAATTTTATCAAAGAGGGAACAATTTAATCCCTAGGCTTTAATTTTTTCCATCCTGGGCAACTTAACTTTAGTTGCTTTAATAGCTTTGATTTTCTGTTTCCCATTTTTACCATCAACGGGTTTCAGATTAACTAACTCAGGATTATTCCTATCATGATAATTCTTATATGAATAAATCTTATGCTTAAAGTTTCTAAGCACAATTTTTTCATTATCTTTATGAAGAACATAATTAGGTAGAAGAGGGATCTTCCCACCTCCGCCAGGGGCATCTATCACAAAATGAGGGATTGCAAGACCGCTTGTATGTCCTCTTAGATTCTCAATTATCTCAATTCCAGTTTCAATTGAAGTTCTGAAATGATTAGCACCTTTAGTTTCATCAGCCATATACATATAATAAGGACGAACTCTGATCTTCAATAATTTTTGCATTAATTCTTTAACAGTAGCGGGGTCATCATTAACATTTTTCATTAAAACCATCTGATTGCCAACAGGGATACCTGCATTTGCAAGCATTTCGCAAGCTTTAGAACTTTCAGGAGTAATTTCCCAAGGATGATTAAAGTGCGTGTTCAAATAAACAGGATGATATTTTTTAATCATATCGCAAAGATGCTGAGTAATTCTTTGCGGAAGGACGCAAGGCATTTTTGATCCGATTCTAATAATTTCGATATGAGGGATAGCCCTAATTCTCTGAAGAATTTTTTCCAGCATAATATCCGTAAGCATTAAGGGATCACCTCCGGAAAGGATAACATCTCTAATTTCAGTATGCTGTTCGAGGTATCTGAATGCGCTTTCAAGACCTTTCATTGAGATTTTGTCATAATCACCAACTTTTCTTTTTCTTGTACAGAAACGGCAGTACAGACCGCATTGACTGGTTACAAGAAAGAGGGCTCTATCGGGATAACGATGAGTGATATTAGGAACAGGGCTCATTGCATCTTCCATTAAAGGATCTTCCTCTGCGCCAATGTCTTCCAATTCTTTTTTATCAGGAACACATTGAAGCCAGATAGGATCACCTGGATAGCGGATCAGACTTAAATAATATGGATTTATCCGAGCCTGGAAAAATTCGTCGAGATCCTCAGCTGTCTGACGTTCTATTCCAAATCTCTCCACAATCTGATCGACAGAATGAACACTGTCTCTTACCATTTGCTGCCACAGTTCCATGACTTTTCCTCAGTTTTGTTTTTTTATAGCGAAATACTTTCCGAATATTATTAGATTGTCGCCCAATGAATAAAAATCATTGATATGAGCGACAATCGAATAATTATTCCTCAAATAAAAGTTTCTCGTATTTGAGTAACTATCTTTGGAAGATGTCTCAGCAAGAATCCACCTTCCTTCATTTTGCAAAACAAAATTCTCTGCATGTTCCAGCAGACTTGTCCCAATTCCTTTAATACTGGCTTCCGGATCAGCGGCAATCCAGTACAAATCGTATGTAGCATCAGTTAAAGGTCTTTTCCCGATGCAATGATACCCCACGACTTTACCTTCGTATTCATACACAAAAATATTATAGTCGGTCTGCTCCGGATTAAAAGCAGCTATATTGATAAGCTCCATGGCTATATCAACTTCCTGAGTTGAAAAGTTTTTTATTCTTTTCAACATCCGATTAAGCAGTTCGGGGTCACCCGGCTTTAATTTTCGTATCATAATTTTTTCTTGCCAAAGCGAATCCGGCAATAGTAAAAAGTAAGTTAGAGTAATTAATGTCTGCTGCGGCGGCAGCGCGTGCAAAACCAGAATCCATAGAAATATCAGGATTAGGGTTTACTTCAATAACAAAAGGAATATTCTTTTTATTAAGGCGTATATCTACGCGTGCATAGTCCCTGCATTCCATCGCGTTGAAGGCGAGGAGGGCAATTTTTTCAATCTCATTCTTAAGGTCAGGATCTAACTGAGCCGGGCAACTTGGCTTTGTATTTTCATAATAAACGCTATCTGCGATCCACTTGCCGTCGTAAGTAACAATTTTCGGCAATCCTTTCGGCAGTCCATCAAATTTTATTTCAGAAATAGGAAGCGTCTTATTCCCAAGAACTGCAATATTCAGTTCCCTTCCATCTATATATTCTTCAACCAATATATCCTGCTTATAGGTGGATTTAAGGAAAAGAATGTGGCTATTTAAAGAATCAAAATCATTCACGACAGATAATTCAGATATTCCTATGCTTGCATCTTCATTCAATAATTTCAATATAACCGGGAAGTTGAGCTGAAAATTTCCCGAATCGAGTTTTTCAGATTGTTCCAGATTAATTATTATTGATGCAGGGGTATTTATTCCAAAAGAGCGGAGAATAGTTTTAGCTCTTGCTTTATTGAGGCAATTGCCCAAGCTCGCAGGAAGGTTGCCGGTAAAATCAAGTCCAAGCATTTCAAAAAGACCAGCAAGGCAATATTCATGAGAAGCGACACCATCAATAGATTCAACAAAGTTGAAAACCACATCCGGGGAATAAGAAACTAACTTATTAATAGTGCGGTCCAAATTATTATTCAAAGCAAAGGAGCTTACTTCATTGAAATTTTCAAGCAAATATTTTTTGATTTTATGAATTTCCAAAGAGAAGCCACTTTCAGAGAGATCATTCGGTGCAGAATTATCAGCTGAAGGTTTACCATTATAAATACTAAATATGCTTACCGGAGAATTATAGCAGATTAATATTTTAGCAATTGTTTTCATAAAAGATTATACCTCATAGCAGCAGCAATGAGAACTTTATTAAGCATTTCGTCATAAGAAATGCCAGCTGTTCTTGCGGCTTTGGGGAAACAGGAATTTTCTTTTGGATCGGGTAAAATTCCTGGCAGCGGATTTATCTCAATTATATTAGGAACATTATCTATATTCATTCTGATATCTATTCTACTCCAGTCGCGGCATCTTAAAGTCTTATATGCATTTAACGCAACTTGTCTAATTTTTGTTTCATTTGCAGGATTCAATTTCGCGGGGCATGCAAATACATCGAGTGGATTTTCTTTGGTATCAAGTATCCATTTGGCTTCATAAGAGTAAACAGGGATAAATCCTTCAGGAAAATTTTTATATTCTATTTCCACAATCGGAAGAACTTCAGCTTCATCTCCATTTCCAAGAATAGCAACAGTAAACTCTCTTCCGGATAAAAATTCTTCGATTAGAGCGGGCTGTGAATATTCAGTAATTATTCTTTCAACCTGTTCAGACAATTCCTTAATGTTATTGACAAAAGATGAAGAAAATATACCTTTGCTGGATCCTTCCCAAACAGGTTTAACAAAGAGAGGAAAAGTTAAATTTAAATTTTTAATTTGATCAATTTGATTTGCAATGAGGAATGGAGCGGTCGGAATATTATAATAGGATAATATTTCTTTTGTTCTTGCTTTATCGAGACAAGTTGCAAGTGTAAGAGGATCAGATCCAGTATATGGAATCTGCAGCATATCTAGCATTGCAGGAATTTGTGCTTCTCTACTTTCCCCAAAGAATCCTTCTGCAATATTAAAAACTATGTCAGGAGCAAGGTACTTCAATTTTTCAAATGAAGAAAGGTCAGCTTCGATCAAAGAAACGTTATGAAAAATCTCTAGAGCGTTTTTAACAGCATGGATAGTGTCCCAGGAATCCCATTCAGCAAAAGTATCGGCACTATTTTTTTGCTGATTTATTCTTTTTTTCAGATTAGGGGATAAATTTTCAAGGAAAGATTCGCTTTCTGGTTTGACATTATAAGTTAATGCAACATTCAGTCTTGAACTAAAGAAAGAGGATAAGATTTTTTTTCCTTTATGTTTTATTTAAAACAAATATAACCATTATAAAATTGAAGTCAATGATTTATGACGTATGAACAAAATTTATTTTCTTAAAAAATATTTCTTCATTAACTACTATCAAACTTATTAATAAATATTTTAAAATAAAAAATATTTTTGAAAATAATTTCCAAGAAATTTCTTTCAGGCGATCTTTGCAAACTTCAAACTTGCAGAATAATATTTAAGAAGATTTTTTTTAAGGATGAGATTGCTACTATTTCTGAAATGAGGATCATCTTTAATAATTGCGAAAGCAGTTTTCTTTGCATTCATTATAATTTCGGAATCCCGGATGATATTAATATGTTTAAGTTCAGGAAACCCGCTCTGGGCAGTGCCGAGAATGTCTCCAGGTCCCCTGAGTTTCAAATCAATTTCGGAAATCTTAAAACCATCATTATACTGAACCATTGTCTGCATACGAACCATGGCTTTATGTTTTTCATGCTGCGCTGGAGAAAGATAATCTAAATCCTGAATTTTATTTCTGGCGAGATACTCATCTTTGATAACGAGGATACAATAAGCCTGTTTAGTTCCCCGTCCAATTCTTCCTCTTAACTGATGAAGCTGGGACAATCCGAATCGGTGAGCATCATTTATCAACATAATATTAGCCGCAGGGATATCAATGCCAACTTCGATAACGGTAGTAGAAATCAAAACATCAAATTGTTTTGCAAGGAAGAGAGACATAACTTCTTCCTTTTCGCGCCAGGACATCCGACCATGAATTAAACCCAGTCTAATATCTTTGAAGAAAGTTTTACTTAAATCATTATAATAGGACATCGCTGATTTTAATTCCAACTTTTCAGATTCTTCGACAAGCGGATAAACGATAAAAGATTGGTAACCCTCTTTAATTTTTTCAACAATAAATTTATAAATGTCGGGAAGTTTACTTTCTCCCCTCAAATATGTTTTGATAGAAATCCGGTCAAGGGGCATTTCGGAAATAGTGGAGACATCGAGATCGCCATACAATGTCATGGAAAGAGTTCTTGGGATTGGAGTAGCACTCATTACAATAACATCAGGTGTAATTCCCTTATTAAGAAGTTTTGCTCTTTGCTCGACACCGAATCTATGCTGCTCATCTACAATGACTAGTCCTAGTTTTTTAAATTTTACTGCATGTTCGAATAAGGCATGGGTTCCTATAACAATATCCGACTGCTTAAGTTCGATATCGGAGAGATTAGTATCTCTTTCGGATTTTTTCTGACCACCTATTAAAAGACTTATTTTAATAACGCGTCCACCAGAAACTTTAGAAAGGGGGATCATCATCCTTGAGATATTTTTAGCATGCTGATCGGCTAATATTTCCGTTGGAGCCATAAGGACAGCCTGGAATCCATTGTCAACAGCAATGAGCATAGCAATAAGGACAACAATTGTTTTTCCGCTTCCGACATCACCCTGGAGGAGACGATTCATTGGAGAAGTAGATTCCATATCCTTTTTAATTTCGCTTAAGACCTTTAACTGCGATTTTGTTAACTGGAAAGGAAGGAGTTTGAGGAATTCGGAAATAAGATTTGATCTTATTTTCATGGAATTACCAGGTTGAGAAGTTTTATAATTATGTTTTCTCAAAGCGACAAGAATTTCCAAATAGAATATCTCCTCAAATTTTAATCTTTGAACTGAGGCATAAAGCATGTCGGGATTATCTGGAAAATGATAATTTCTAACAGCTTCGGGCAAGGAAATTAATTTTTGATCCTGAATGATTTCGGGAGTTAATGTTTCTTCAAGATAAGAAGAATAATTTTCAACAGCAGAACTGATAATTTTTCTAAGACTGAAGTCACCAATATTCTTTTGACGTAATTCTTTAGGAATTCTATAGAATGGAATAATCTTACCTGTATTCAGTAGATTATTAGATTCTTCTTCGGTGATCCTATCAAAATCAGGATGAGTAAACTGGAGGTTTCCATATTTAGAAAGTACAGGTTTACCGGATAAGGCGAAAATTTCACCCTCATGGAACAAATCGGCAAAATAGTTTATCCCCTGAAACCAAACACATTCAAAGAAACCGGAGTTATCCCTGAACTGAACTTTGAGAATTTGTTTCTGGCGAAATCGTATTTTTTCAACTTCATATACTTTACCAATGATAGTGAGTTCACCTTCGTATCCATTTATCAAATACCCATATGCTTTAATGGCTGTGAGAATTGTAGTCCTGTCCAAATGTTTAGACGGAAAATAAAAAAGGAGATCCCTGACAGTATTAATTCCCATTTTACTGAAGGACTCCGCTCTTTTAGGACCAATTGATTTCAGGAACTGGATAGATTTTTTTAATATTTCTTCGGGCGAAGGATTCACATTAGTTTTCAATTATTGTTGGAAAGATAAAATATCAATTATGGATTTACAATTAAATAATTATATTTGTAAATAATGCCTTAATAAAAGAGTAAAGCAAATTGGAATGGAAAAAGTTATTATCGGATAAAATTTTAGGGGATGATACAAATAAGAATTACAAGAACGTTGACGGAAGAAGTCAATTCCACAGAGATTTTGACAGGATAGTGTTTTGTTCAGCTTTCAGAAGACTCCAGGACAAAACTCAAGTTTTCCCACTGCCTGAAAATGATTTTGTACATACACGGCTTACTCATAGTCTGGAAGTATCATGCGTCGGAAGGTCACTTGGTAATTTAATCGGGACAAAGATACTCGACCGCCATAAAGAATTAAAGAAAGTATATACGAATTTTCATTTCGGGGAAATTGTTGCAGCCGCATGCTTAGCGCACGATATAGGAAACCCTCCTTTTGGGCATTCAGGGGAAGATGCGATATCCGAATATTTCAAAAGAGGAAACGGGAAACAGTTTGAAAAAGAATTAGATAGCGGAAAGTGCTGGAATGATCTTGTAAAATTTGAGGGTAATGCCCAGGGGTTCAGAATTATTACAAAACTGCAGAACCCAAATATAAGGGGCGGTTTGAGGTTAACCCATGCTACGCTTGGCGCCTTTACAAAATATCCAAAAGAATCGGGCTCACCTCAACAAATAATCACAAAACCTGTAAAAGGTAAGCTTTATAATAAATTCGGGTTTTTCCAATCAGAGAAAGAACTATTTAACGAAGTAGCAAATGAAACAGGACTAATAAAGAAAAGAATAAAAGATTCTGACTGGTGGAGCAGGCATCCTCTTACATATTTGGTTGAAGCGGCTGATGATATCTGTTACCGGATAATGGATCTTGAAGATGGTTTCCGATTAGGACTACTTTCATTTAAAGACACGGAAGAGCTATTATTATCTCTTATTAAAAATGAGAAGTTAAAAGTATATGGGGAAAGAAATGAAAATGATAAAATCGGATATTTAAGAGCGAAGTGCATAAGTGATATTGTTCAGCAGCTTGCAAGGGTTTTTGCTGATGAGGAAAGTAATATACTTGAAGACAAATTTGAAAATGATCTGATATCTGTAATTCCTACAGCAGAAGCATTAAAGAATATTAAAGATATATCCGTGATTAAAATTTATTCCTACCGCACCGTAGTTGAACGTGAAGTAGAGGGATATGAAGTATTAGGCGGTTTATTAGATGCCTTCATCAATGCAGCAAATGAAGCGGCAACTGGAAAGGCATCATTTAAGAATAATAACCTGTTAAAATTGATCCCCAATCAATTTCTTCAAATTGATGGAACACCACATGATGATCTTTATACAAGATTATTAAAGATCACCGATTTTGTTTCAGGAATGACAGATTCATATGCCGTTTCCTTATTCAGAAAAATAAAAGGAATATCATTACCCGGCAGGTAATTACTTTCAAAGCTTAAGAGAATTTGAAGAATTACAGCTATTTATTTTCTATTCTTAAATGCCTTTATTCCTGCAAATGAGCAATTACTTCCAAGCTCTTCTTCAATTCTTATTAATTGATTAAACTTTGCAATTCTTTCACTTCTACATCCGCTACCAGTTTTTAAATGACCAGCTATAACGGCCACTGTTAAATCGGCAATTGTTGTATCTTCAGTCTCACCGCTCCTATGAGAAACAAAACAATTATAATTATTTGAATATGCCAGATTTATTGTTTCCAAAGTTTCAGTAACAGTTCCTATTTGATTTAATTTTATCAAAATTGAGTTTGCAACTTTCTTTTCAATTCCTTCTTTTAAGATTTTAGGATTGGTACAGAATATATCATCCCCGACCAATTCAATATTTCCGCCCAGTTCTTTCGTTAATTTTTGCCAACCGCCCCAATCGTTTTCCGCCATTCCATCTTCGATAAGAATTATTGGATAATCATTAACCCATTTTTTCCAAATAGCTATCATTTCATCTGATGTTACAAGATGATTGTCGGACTTGAAGAATTTATATTTACCATTTTCCGACATTTCGCTTGCCGCGGGATCTAAGCAGATTGAAACATCAATGGCGGGTTTATAACCGGCTTTTCCAATTGCTTCAACTATTACTTCAACTGCTTCTTCGTTTGATTTTAAGTTTGGTGCAAAACCACCTTCATCGCCAACACCGGTTGAATAACCTTTTTTCTTCAGTATTTCTTTTAATGTATGAAAGACTTCAACTCCCATCCTGATTGAATCTTTAAATGTCGTTGCATGGTGCGGCGCAATCATAAATTCCTGAAAATCAACATTATTATCTGCATGTTTTCCACCATTTATTACATTCATACAGGGAACCGGCAGAATATATTGTTTTTTATCTGAGAGATAACGATACAACGGAATACCTTTATATGCAGCCGCGGCTTTTGCATACGCCATTGAAACACCAAGTATTGCATTAGCCCCTAACTTAGCTTTATTAGGCGTTCCGTCAAGTTCAATCATTTTATAATCAATTTCTTTTTGTGAAGGAAATTCTTTTCCGACAATATTTTTAGAAATAGTTTCATTTACATTGGCAACAGCTTTTGAAACACCTTTGCCTTTGAAACGTAATTTGTCGCCATCCCGTAGTTCAACGGCTTCTCTTTCTCCAGTGCTTGCACCACTTGGAACGATTGCTCTTCCAAAATAATTTCCTTCCAAGGTAACATCAACCTCCACCGTGGGATTTCCCCTTGAGTCCAAGACTTCTCTACCTAATACTTTTGTGATTTTCATGATTTGTTTCCTTTTTATTTATACTATTTATTTTCGATAATTCTTAAAAATGACGGGAGAACGATTAAGAGTAGTGGAAGCGCGATAATAAGTCCACCGATTATTGCTATTGCAAGGGGCTGGTGCATCTGGGCGCCGGTGCCAATCCCGAGAGCGAGAGGGAAGAGAGCAGAAATAGCACCTAAGGCGGTCATGAGTTTTGGTCTAAGCCTCGTAGAAATAGCAAAAACTATAGCATTATCCCTTCCAACTTTTTCCCTTTCATATTTGAACTGCAGATAAGTGAAGATAGAATTCTCCCCGATAATACCAACGATCATAATTATTCCGGTATAACTGCCAACATTAAGAGGAGTACCCGTAATAAAAAGAGCAATGAAACTTCCGGCAACACCGAGCATAGCTATCAAAATGATAAGCAAGGACACCTTAATATTTCTAAACAAAAAGAGAATAACAACAAAGACAAGAAAGCAGGATCCAATTAAGATTAATAAAAGTTCGCTGAAAGCCTGCTGTTGTTCTGCATATGCGCCGCCATACTCTATCATATAGCCAACGGGAAGGACAAGATGCGTTTGAATCTTCTGCTGAATTTCTTTTAGAGTGGTGCCAAGATCACGGTTATTAAGCCGTGCAGTAATTGCGATCATTGGTTTCAGATTTTCCCTTTCAATTTCTGCAACCCCCGGAGTAAGAGTTATTTTTGCAAATTCACTAATAGGTTTCAGGCGTCCGTTCGGTAGAGCTATTTGCGAATTATTTATATCGTTAAGAGAAACAGGATATTTATTTGTTTCGATAAGCCGTATATCGGTAAGCTTATTAGTTTCAAGAATAGTTCCCGCGATATTCCCTTCGATCTTATTCTGCAAAAGATATTGGAAATCGGAAGGAGTAAGATTGTACTGCGCCAGTTTTGCAGTATTGAATTCAACAACCATTTCGGGTCCAGCAATAGTAATACCGTTGAAGAGATCGGCGGTACCCTTAACATTTCCTATAATATCTGATGCCTGCTGAGCCAATTTTTTAAGCACCTCCTGGTCATCGCCAAAGATTTTAACTTCCACGGGTTGAGTGGAACTCATGAGGTCGCCGAGCATATCACCGATAACCTGACCAAAATCCACCTGAAGTGCAGGAAGAGTTGATTCAATATCCTTTCTAATATCATCAGCAACATCCATAGTTGGCTTTGATCTTTTTGTCTTAAGCTGGATTAGATAGTCGCCGTTATTAGGTTCGGTTATAAAAAAACCCATTTGCGTCCCTAACCTGCGGGAGAATTTCTGAACATCTGGATTTTCCTTAAGAATATTATCGACCTGCTGAAGCATACGATCAGTTTCCTCAAGGGAGGTTCCGGGAGGGCTTTTAAAGTCAAGCACAATAGAACCTTCATCCATTTCGGGAAGGAAACCGCTCGGCAATTTAGGAAGAATAAACAATGCAAGAATTATTATAACGATGGAAAATATTATTGAGATAAGTGGACGTTGTATGAAATAAGAAATCCAGTTCCTTTGTTTGACTTCTTTAGACTGACCGATATTATGAACTTCTTTTGAAAAAAGGATATATACCACGGGTAAGCCGATCCAGGTAACGATAAAAGAGGCAACGAGAGTGATGATCATAGTATCAGTCATTACCTTAAAGTAAGCACCCGCCACGCCGCTCATAAGCACAAAGGGGAGGAAGATCACGATAGTGCTTAAAGAAGAGCCGACCATTGCCGGAAAAAGGTATCGAATCGCTTCATTAACAAGAGTGAAACTATTTTCGCCAGGGTGTTCCTCGTGGGTGCGGTGAATTTGTTCAACGACGATAATGGCGTCATCAATTATTAATCCTATTGCAGCGGCGATAGCACCAATGGTCATAATATTGAAGGTATAACCTGCGGCAAAAAGTATGATTAAAGTTAACGAGAGAGTAATTGGAATTGTAACAAAGATAACTGAACTTGCTTTAAGTGAACGTAGGAAAATGAAAGCAACGATAAGGGCAAGAATGAGACCGATCCAAAGAACATCCCTAAGGCTCTTAACAGAATCGTTTACAAAATCTGCCTGGTTATAATAAGGGACGAGTTTAACACCTTTTGGGAGAAGCTGATTAAGATCTTTAATTTTAGAAATTACTTCTTTAGAAAGGTTAACCAGGTTGGCGTCCGGCTGTTTTATGACAGCAATTAAAGGAACATCCTTCCCGTTTGCGTTTATCTTAATATATTCCTTTCTTTCGGCGATCTCCACCTGAGCGATATCTTTAAGCTGAATGGCACGCTGTGGAGTGTTTTTTAAGATAACATTTTCCAGTTCTTCTTTATTATTAACAGCGGTATTGGTGATGCTAAGATACAAGCGGTTATAATCATTTATATAGCCGTTTGATTTAATAAAATTGCTCTGCGATAAAACAGTGGAAACAGACTGAGGGGTAATTCCAAGATTGCTCATTTTAAGAGGATCGAGAATTACACGATACTCCTTTGTCTTGCCCCCGATGATTGCAATTTCAGCAATGCCTGGAATCCTTGAGAGGAATGGCTTTATAGTATATTCCGCAATAAGACGTAACTCGATCTGGTTCTTCCCTTCCCCTTCGAGAGAATATCCCATGACAGGAAGGATGGAAGGGTTCATCTTTTGGATAGTGATATTTATATCCGGAGGAAGATCCTGCCTGATTGAATTGATCTCAGCTTCGATGCGTTGCTTACCGAGGTCGATATCGGTATTCCAATCAAGGAATGCGGATATTTCACAGCTACCACGGGAGGTAATACTCCTGACCATATGAAGGTTCTGGACTTTCTTAATTGCATTTTCGAGAGGGACGGTTATGGTAACCATCATTTTATTTACAGGCTGCTGACCATTCTCGGCAATGATTTTAATTTTAGGAAAAGTTATATCGGGAAAGAGACCAGTTTGAATATTAGTAAGTGAATAAATCCCGCCCAGAATAATAAAGAATAATATTGCTGCTACGGGACCTTTGAAGTCCGTATAAAACTTTTTCATTAGATTATTTTTTAATCATAATATTAACTGTATCGGGCAAACCATATGCTCCTTTGGTAACGAACCTATCGTTGGCTGACAAAACCGGTTCTTTGATCTGGACGAGGGAATCTGTTTCGATTCCTTTTTTAATATCGAATTTAACAGCCGTTGAATCATTAATAATTTTCATTACCCAGAACTCTGATTCGGTTTCATTTGTAATAACAGCAGACTTAGGAAGAGCTTCTGCATTAACCAAAGTCCTAAGGGGGATTTTTACAATTAAGTTCAGGTTAGCAGGAACATTTAAAGAGGTATTAGGTTCCAGAATAAATGACTGCGTCTGGTTAACGGCATCAATAGAGGGAAGTTTTTTAACCACCTTAGCAGTAAATTCTTTTTTATCAGGGAGTTTAATGAGATAAGAATCTGACTTTGAAACATTATTTGAATACTGGAAAGGAACATTAAGCATAATTCTTAATGAGGAAGGATCAACGATTAAAGCAAGGCGATCGGATTCAGTAACATAATCGCCTGTCTGGTAGGAAAGTTCAGTTAAGATACCATTTGAGCGGGCATAAATATTGACCATTCCATTGAATTGATTTCCGAGGTAAATACTATCAGAAGCACTTGCCTCTTTAGTTTTGAGGGTAAAAAGGAGTTCTCCTTTTTTAACATGATCTCCTAAATTCTTATCTGTTTTTAGAATAAATCCCGGGAAAGTAGCGCGCACAATTTCCTGCGAGAGGAAAAAGGTATTTGCATTAAGGTCCAGATATTCATTCATTTTTGTTGTTACGGGGTTTCCGGCACTTACTTCAACACCTTTTACAGGAGTTTCAGTTTCCTCAGAATCCTTCTTACTACAGGAGGAAAATATAATAAGGAGAAGGCTTAATACTGACAGGTGAAATAATTTTTTAATATTCAAATTCATTCTACCAATTCCAATAATTAAATTGATTAACAGCCAGCTGGTATGCGGCTGAGGAAGAGATTTCATTTTTCTTAAGATCGAAATAGTTTTTGATAATTGTAATATAGTCGACCATAGATAACTGTCCATGCATCAGTTCGGAATTCAAAAGAATTATAATTTTATTATAATCTTCGAGCTGCGAGGTGATGGATTGAAGAGAGCTGACATAATATTCGACCTGGGAAGAGCTTTCTTTGATTTTATTCTTAAGCAGGGTTTCCTGGTTTTTCCTGTTTGAGACGATTGTATTTAAATTGATCTGAGACTGCTGGCGGGTAATGCTTTTCTGGGAACCATCATAAAGAGGAAGAGAGAAATTGAAACCTGCACTTAATCCGAACTTTCTTTGAATATCGTTCAACTCAACAGCGTTAAGACCTGCGTTAAAGAAAAGATTAAACTGGGGATAATATTTTGTTTCGAAGATATCCTGCTGACTTAAGATAAGAAGGCTGTCATTTCCATATTGAGTAAAGAATTTAGAAGTACCACTAATTAAAGTTTTATTCAACTTTACAGTATCCAGTACAACAATTGATGTATCCTGAATTCCAGATAATACGTTAAGCTGGTATATGGCACTTTTTAAGGAAGCGAGTGCCTGCAAGGCATCGAGCTGCTGCGTTTCAAACTCGATCTTTAGAAGAAGATAATCGGATTGTTTAACTAATCCTTTGGTCATAAGGTTTTTTGTGATGCCAAGCTGCTGTTTCAGTGTATCTGCGGTAGAATTCGAAAGGATATAAAGTTCCTGTGCCTGCCAGCAGTTTATATACTGATCGGTGACATCTTTTTCGAGATTATGTTTAGTAAGTTCATAATTATATTCATTACTCTTTATCTGCAGATCGGTTTGATTATTATAAGCATCGACCACGCCACCGTTGAATAGACTCTTGGTAACATTTACCTGGGCTGAATATAATCCGCCATTTGTAACTGAGGCATCGTAACCTATTGCATTAGGACCAGGATTGGCCGTTACAATTTTATCGTTATTAAAATATGGGACGAACAGGTAGTTGGCAGTAAAATTTATCTGCGGAAGAATATATTCGGCTTCGGTTAGCGATTTATCCAGTTTCTTAACACTTATAGTATTCTGACTTTCTTTGAGAGTTGGATTATTCCTGAAAGCGGAATTAAGATAAAAGTGCAGATCATTCTGAGCCATTAATAAGGGGCACAAAAGAAGTGCAAGAAATAAGAGGGATAAGATGTTATTCCTTTTCATGACATCAAGTATTAAAAATTAGTTGTTAATATAAGTATTTTTGAAAGACGAAATAAAACAGAATCTATTCAGAATTTCTATTTATATTAAAAAACACAAAAGCAATAAGGTAAATGAAACTACTTTTAGTAGAAGACGAAAAAGAGCTGACTTCCTCTATTAATAAATATTTAATTAGGGAAGGATATTTAATTGATAGTGTATTAACTTATAATGAAGGGAGAGAGAGAATTTTACTTTTTGATTATGACTGCGCAATTATTGATATAACGTTACCCGGCGGAAGCGGATTGGACTTAATCAGTTTAATAAAAGAAAAATACCTAAACACAGGTATAATAATTATATCAGCAAAAAATTCACTGAAAGATAAAATTAAAGGGCTTGAAACGGGATCAGATGATTACCTAACCAAGCCATTTTTCCTGTCGGAACTAAATGCCAGAATTAAGTCCATATTGAGGAGAAGAAATTTTTCCGGCAATAAAGAAATCATTGTTGATGAAATCAGGATTACTCTAAATGATTCCCAGATCCATATTTATGATAAGCCTTTGAATTTGACTAAAAAAGAATATGAACTACTCCTTTATTTTACAGTAAACCTTAACCGGGTTATTACTAAAGAATCGATTGCCGAACATTTATGGGGAGATTCCGTTGATGCGGCAGATTCTTTTGATTTTATTTACACTCATATTAAAAATCTAAGGAAAAAAATAATGGATCTCGGCGGGAAAGATCATATTCGTACTCTTTACGGAATGGGATATAAATTTATTGCTGAATGAAACTACTAACGAAAACAAACCTATATTATACTTTTTTTGCCCTAATAATTTTTATTATTGGGGGGTTTGCATTCTTTTTCATTATTCAGAATAAGATATATGAAGAAATAGATGAGGCACTTATCTCCAGAAAAGAGGTTATCCTAAAACAATTAGTACTTAAGGGGGAGGGATATCTTAATGAGTTAGCTAAGTCGGACGATATCAGGATTATTAAAACTAATCAAAAATCAGAATTGCAGTCCGGTTTTAGTGACACATTAATTTTCAGACCCGGAGAAAGAGAGGGGGAGCAGTTCCGTTTTCTCACCTTTAATGCTGATTTGAGCGGTACCTTATACAAAATAGATATACTTCGATCAGCAACTGATTCGGATAGTCTGATAGATGGAATTGTGCTCTCCGCTTTAATAATCTTTCTTTTATTACTAGGAGGAGGGGCGGTACTTAATTATTTTATTTCTAAAAGAATCTGGAAACCTTTTTATAATATATTGGATATAATTAAAGATTACCGACCGGGGGGCAAAACTGTTGTGGATCTTTCTAAAAGCAGTATTTCAGAATTCCAAAATCTTAATCAAGTTATTGAGAAGTTAGTTACAAAGGTAGAAAATGATTTTGTCAACCTTAAACAGTTTACAGAAAATGCTTCTCATGAAATACAAACTCCATTAGCGATAATAAAAAACAAATCGGAATTGTTGTTACAACGGGAAGATCTTGATAAAGAAGCAATTAAAGAGATAGTGAGCATTGATGAAGCAGCAACCAGGCTTTCCAAATTAAACCAGGCGTTACTGCAATTAATGAAAATTGATAACCGCCAATACCAGGAATCCGAGAAGATGGACCTAAGCGGGTTATTAGAAATAAAACTGCAAAAATTAAATGAACTTATAGAAATGAAGAATATCAAATTAAAAACAAGTATTGATAAAAATGTTTTTATTTATATGAATGCATCCCTTGCTGAAATTTTGCTTTCAAATCTGCTTAATAATTCGATTAAGCATAATATTTTCGGTGGCGAACTAATAATTAACCTCATTCCCAATGAGTTATCTATTAAAAATACAGGGGAAGCACTGCATATTGAACCTGAAAAATTATTTGACCGGTTCGTGAAAGAGAGTACTTCGAATGAATCGATAGGTCTCGGACTTTCCTTAGTTAGGCAAATTTGTGAGACATATAATTTTCGAGTTTCATATCATTATGAACATTCGCTACACGAATTAAAAGTTAATTTTTATTCATAGAAACAACCGGAATGAGATAGACTTATCATATAAATTCTTTTATTCTTAATTTTATAAATAGTTTTTAATATTAACTGACTGAGAGATTAATATGAAGATTTTATTTATCGGTGGGACGGGGGTTATAAGCAGCGCCTGTTCAAAGCTTTGCAGTGAAAGAGAGTATGATCTTTATTTACTTAACCGCGGGAATTCAAAGCTACCGGATAATGTAAAATACAAATTGTTGAAGGGGGATATCCGGAACTTTGAGGAGGCGAAATCATTGATAAGGGATCAAACATTTGATGTGGTGGTTGAGTGGATCGGCTATTTTCATGATCAGGTACTAGCTGATTATGAATTATTTAAGGACAGAACAAGTCAATATATTTATATAAGTTCAGCATCTGTTTATCAGAAACCATCATGGTGGAAGCCGATCACTGAGGATGTCCCCATCAATAATCCTTATTGGGGATATGCACAGGCTAAGATCAAATGCGAAGAAACCGCAATGGAAGTGTACAAGGAGAAAGGATTCCCAGTTACTATTGTGCGTCCTTCACATACATATGATAAAACTAAAATACCTTTATTCGGCGGGTACACTGCACTTGACAGACTCCGGAAGGGAAAGAAAATTATTATCCATGGAGACGGCACATCTTTATGGACGCTTACGCATCATAAAGATTTTGCAAAGGGGTTTGTGGGGTTATTAGGAAAGAAAGAAGCGATAGGCGAGGCGTATCATATAACTTCTGAGGAAGTCCTTACGTGGAACCAGATCTGCATTACTATGGCGGAAGCATTGGGGGTTGAGGCAAACATAATTCATATACCTTCGGATTTTGTTAAAAATTTTGATGATGAATGGGGGGACGGACTAATAGGAGATAAATCGCACTGCATGGTATTTAATAACAGCAAGATAAGGAAACTTGTGCCGGAATTTAAGGCTACAATTCCTTTCAGCAAGGGGGCGAGGGAAATTGCCGAGTGGTATATGGGGGACAAATCGCACCAGATTATTGATGACAAAATAAACTGGAAGATTGATGAAGTAATCGGGTGGTTTGAAAAGGGTTTAAGATAAAAGGGGGCAACCCCCCTTTAATTAGTTTTTATATCCAACGACAGTGATACTGAAAATGCCAACTTTGCTGGAGCGGAATTCGTGAATTTGATCCGAAGATAAATATTGAACAAGAACTTCATCGGGCAGATTGATAGTTTTTGTTTTTTTGATTTCGACATTTACAAATCCCACTTCCTTCAGAAGATTGAGATAGTCCTCCTGTTGAATGGCACCGGATACACATCCGGCATACATTTCGGCAGATTTTTGAAGTTCAGCCGGGAGGTTTCCACGGATGACGATATCTGAGACGCAGAAATGTCCCCCGTTTTTAATTATTCGGAACATTTCTTTGAAGGCTTTCTCTTTGTTTGGAACAAGATTGAGGACGCAGTTGCTGACAATAACATTTGCGATGTTATCAAATAAAGGAATTGCTTCAATTTCTCCAAGGTGAAATTCAACGTTAGAATAACCAAGTTTGGTTTTATTTTTTTCTGCCTTGGCGATCATTTCTGGGGTGAAGTCGATGCCGATTACATTCCCCTTTTCACCGACAAGTGCCCTGGCAACGAAAACATCATTGCCTGCACCGGAACCAAGATCGACAACGGTATCCCCTTCTTTGATTCCGGCATATTCTGTGGGCATACCACAACCGAGTTTAAGATCGGCTTCAGGGACATAGCCTTTCTGGTTATCATACTCATCCTGCATCACGGTATAGCCGACAATTTTTGAACTTCCCCCGCTACAACAGCTCTGACTTTTTACTGCCAAGCCTGCGTATTTTTCTTTTACCATCTCTTTTACTTTTTGATCATTTTCCATAATAACTCCATTAATTATTTATTTTAAGTTGATTTGACATATAAAGGAACATTAATTTCTTCTTTAAAATATTTCTTTTGAAAAAAGAGGGACACATTAACCAATGAGATAAGAACAGGAACTTCTACGAGAGGACCAATGACAGCGGCGAAAGCTTCGCCGGAGTTTATTCCAAATACAGCTATGGCAACCGCTATGGCTAATTCGAAATTGTTACTTGCTGCTGTAAATGATAGCGTAGCTGTCTTGCTATACCCCGCACCCGCTTTCCTCGCAATATAAAACGAGACGAAGAACATTATTAAAAAATAAATAATAAGCGGGACTGCAATTCTTAAAACATCTACCGGAATTTTTATAATCATATTTCCTTTTAAAGAGAACATCACAAAAATTGTAAATAAGAGAGCGACGAGAGTAATGGGACTTATTTTAGGGATAAATGATTTTTCATACCAAACTCTTGTCTTTATTTTAAGAAGCACAAACCTTGTGATTACTCCCGCGAGGAAAGGAATGCCAAGATAGATGAATACGCTATAGGCAATCTGCCCGATGGTTATATCAACTTTAAATGAGCGAAGTCCTATGGCGGCTGGGAGGACAGTTAAAAACACGTACGCATAAACTGAGTAAAAAAGAACCTGGAAAATTGAGTTAAAGGCAACGAGTCCTGCGGCATATTCAGTATTTCCTTTTGCGAGATCGTTCCAGACGATGACCATGGCGATGCATCTTGCGAGCCCCATCATTATAAGTCCCGCCATATATTCAGGGTAATTCTGCAGAAATATAATTGCGAGGAGGAACATTAGGACTGGACCGATTATCCAGTTCTGGAGAAGGGAAATGGAGAGAATTTTTATATTTCTGAAGACCTTGCCGAGTTCTTCATATTTAACTTTGGCAAGCGGAGGATACATCATTAGGATGAGTCCAATTGCAATAGGAATATTTGTGGTGCCGCTGTTAAAGGTATTCCAAAAGTTTGAGATACCGGGGAAGAGCCATCCGGAGAATACACCAAGGAACATAGCGACGAATATCCAGAGGGTCAGGAAGCGGTCGAGGAAGGATAATCTTTTTATTTTAGACATTATTTTACATTCAGCAGATTGTTAAATTAATATCGAATAGCCGGACAACTTCATTCGCATGAGTTCCTGTATGGAGAAAGACTTCTCCTGTTAAATAAGCGGTTGTAATTTTATTACAATAATTCATGTTGATTCCGGCAGATTAGTTAATGTTTGTATTTCTTTAATCCACTTTTCAATCCTGGCTTTAATCTGATGCATTATTAATAATGTTTGATTCAGTTTTTCTATATAAGAACCCGTAAGCGCGGAAGGATCATCAAAACTCCAGTGTAGTCTTGCACCTGAACCGGGAACTATAGGGCATTTTTCAGCATTGGTTTCATCGCAAACAGTGATTATATAATCAAACTTTTTGCCAAAGGTGATCATGGCATTTATTGTTTTAGTTTTGTTAGCTGAGATATCGATTCCTTCTAATTTCATAGCGGCTACAACAACCTGATTTAGAGTTCCGGGTTCAAGTCCTGCACTTTCAGCATAAAATTGTCCATTTCCTAATTGATTAAGAAAGGCTTCAGCCATCTGGCTTCTTGCGCTGTTATGAATACAAACAAATAATACTTTTATGGATTCCATATTTAAAGTTGTTTCGTTTTATACCGAAACGTTCAATAAAAAAATATTATGAGCAACAGATTAATAATCTATTGAGGGCGCAGATTTTCTTTTTATCTGCGATTATAACGTTCTCATCGCCTATCCAGAAATCAAGTGTAGAAAGAACAGCTGTGATCCTTGGGTCAGAGGGGCGAGGATTGATTGAATAATTAACCCATTTACCTGCTTTTTCCTCAAGTATGAACCCTTCTTGTTTTAATATACTTAGATGTTCTGAAACGGTTGAGTTAGCAAGATGAAGGAGTTCCCGGATTTCGCACACACACAGCACTTTAGTTTGAAGAGCTTTAAGAATCCTTAATCTGTTAGGGTCAGATAGGGCTTTGAATATTTTTGTTTTTTGTTCTAACATAAAATCATTTCGTCTACAAACGAAATGTACATGGTTAGATATTTAAAGTCAAATTAATTTATAAAGATTATGCAATGATTGTAAGGAATGGTCAGATTTGATAGATATCTGGTTTAATACATCATCTTCAACCAGGGATAATTCTCGTTTCAGGCAAAGTAAAACTGAAGGTGCTTCCCTTTCCTTCCTGGCTGTCGACCCAAATCTTACCGCCATTCCTATCTATAAATTCTTTACACAGCAATAAGCCTAAACCTGTGCTTAATTCTCCCTCAGTTCCTTTTCTGCCGGTTTTTTCGCCGACTTTAAACAGTTTTTCCACTACGTTATCAGGCATACCAATTCCAGTATCTCTGATAGATATTTCAATCATCTGGTTTTCAGTCTTTTTAGCTTTAATTTTAACTGTTCCGTTCCGAGGGGTGAATTTAACTGCATTTGATAGCAAGTTCATTAAAACAGAGTTTATCATTTTTTCATCAGCATAAGCATAAATAGGTTCCGTGACCATATTAATTATCGAAATTCCTTTTTGCTCACTTCTCACTTTTATCGCTTCTACATATTCGGTTATCATATTTGTTAGTAAAATATCTTTTAGCACTATGCTTGCTGAGCCACTTTGCATTTGAGCCCACTCAAGCAGGTTTTGCAACAATTTAAACAAATTATCTGCTGCCTGATACATAGTGCTGCCCAATTGGGTCAATTCCTTAACAGAAATATTACTGGCACTTTGGATTATTTCTTTTGTTAAGCCCAAAAATCCATGGAACGGGGATTTCAAATCATGCGCAATGATTGAGAAGAATTTATCCTTTGTAGCATTTAGTTCCTGGAGCTGGTCATTTTTCTGCTGAATAATTATTTCCGCCTGTTTCCGTTCAGTAATATCGTGTCCAATTGTTGATGCGGCAACAATCCTGCCATTAGTATCCTTAATAGAGGAAACTGTGAGGGACATTTGAATATCCCGACCATCTTTTCTGCGCCGCACTGTTTCATAGGCAAGGATATTTTCTCCTGATCTAATCTTATCCATTATCTTTGGCAAATCGTCTTCTTTTCCGGGTGGAATAAGAAGCGAGATAGATTTGCCAATCATCTCTGATTCTGTATAGCCATAAATTTTTTCTGCTGCATTATTCCAACTAGTGACTATCCCTGCAAGATTTTTCCCAATAATAGCGTCTTCAGATGAATCAACTATAGAGGCAAGTTGTCTAACCTTTTCTTCCGTTCTTTTTTTATAAATTGCAGAGGCAACATGTTCAGAGACGAAAATTAATATTTGTTTCTCTTTGATAGTGTAAGCGTTTTCATTTTTATAGTCCTGAACTACCATAACCCCAATAGTACTTCCGGAAATCTTCAGAGGTACTCCTAACCAGACTTCTGAAGGTGCGCCAATGATTTCAACTTCTCCAGCGAGACGAAGTTCTTCATCTAATGCTTTGTCAATAATTATAGCCTTACCAGTTCTTAAAACATATTCAGTACAACCCCTTCCAAGCTTTTTGGAAGATATTGGGGGATCCATCTCGTCAATAAAATATGGAAAACTAAGCAAATCAGAATCGGGGTCAATTAGGGCAATATAGAAATTATCAGCCGGCATTAATTCTTTAACAATTTCATGAATCTGCCGGTAAAAAGAATCCATATCAGTTGTTTGATTAACAGCTTCAGATATTTTATAAAGGGAATTCTTCATTATTTCTGATTCCTTTTCCTTAGTGATATCCCGCGCAATTCCAACAACAGCAATTGGGGTCCCGGAATCATTTTTTATGATTGCCGTAGAAAGATGAATAGGGAACTCAGTTCCATTTTTTCTTTTATTGTATAATTCTCCTTTCCATCCACCTTTCAATGTAGCAGGCAATATTTCAGCGACCATTTCTTTTGGATTACGTTCGGACCAAAAAAGGCTACTGTGTTTACCGATAAGTTCCTCTTCAGAATAACCATAGGCTTTACAGAAAGCAGGATTTACAAGAATAATGTTATCGTTCAGGTTGGCAATATTGACAATATCGTTAATGCTTTTAATTGTATGCTCATATATCTTAAGTTTTTCCTCAGCACGCATCCGCCTGGTGATCTGGCGTTTAATCGTTATATATGACACTAGGAATGTACCTATTATAATAGCTATGAGTGACATTATACTTATAAGCAGGTATTTCGAATTTCGTTCATACCTGACAACTTCACCGACAGTACGATTTTCAATCATCACAAAGAATTCATCGATGGGCTTCATGATGGCAACCTTATTTTTATAGTAGGACTCATCATTCATTATCCTGTTAGCCATTTCCTGGTCAGGTTTTCTTCTAATTGTAAAATTTCCGGTACCATCATCAAACAATCCCTTAACCGCATGCATAGCAATTGTTTCAGTTTTTACCAAGCCATCAGAATTTTTCTGTGCTTCGGCTAATTTCTCAAACTCGGATTTTGTAAAACCTTCTCTGATCATTAAATCCTGTAAGGAAATAGTTTCGCCATCGGGGCGTGGTTTCAACCCTGTTACAGAAACAAAATCCCAGTATATACGATTGTAGTTTATAGGGCGAGGTAATTTACCATTGCGGATATCAAGTACTGTCCAATATTCGCGTTCAAACTCAGGATTACGGGTTGCTACATAGGCACGTGCCATGCGAGTCAGATCATCCGAACTCTGACGCAGTTCATCAGCGAGTTGGTTGGAGAGGAAATGAACATTCTGACTTTTATTGAGATTTGATTGATTCCGGAATAAAATTAAGGTCAATACACCTAAACAGAAAACGAAAACCATTTGGATTCCAAAAAGGACTGCAAACAACTTCTTTAGATTCATAAAAACCCCTATTCGTCTATATTGATTTATTTACAAAAACTTTAATCAATTCAAGCAAAGAATTTTTTGTGAATGGTTTTGCTAAATAACTATCACAACCTGCTTTTAATGCTTTTTGCTTATCTTCCTCAAACGCATGCGCGGTAACCGCTATAACCGGTATATGTGAAAAATCTTTTGAAGCTTTTAACTCTTTGGTCAATTCTAATCCGTGCTTACTGCCCCGGATTGATATATCCATTAATATTAAATCAACCTTATTCTTATACAATATCTCAAGTGCTTCATCTGAGGAATCTGTTGTAATAGTTTTATATTTATTATCTATAAATTTATTAATCGTTATTTGGTTCATCAAATCATCTTCAACTATCAGTATCACCTCTTTTCCCGGCTCTTGCGATGTTGTAAGAATGTTTGTAGCTGCTCTTGTTTCAGATTTATTTTCACGGTGTAGTTCCTCTTTCCCGAAATTAATAGTAAATGTTGTTCCTTCGCCTTTTTCACTTTCTACATTTATTACTGCTTTATTCATACTCAGAAGTTTTTTAACTATAGCCAGACCGAGCCCTATACCTTCATAAGCTCTTCCATAACCCATTTGTTCCTGTCTGTATGGTTCGAATATATTGTTTAAATATTCTTTATTGATTCCAACACCGGTATCTTTTATTTCAAGAATTATTTCATTGCCGATTCCCTTCTTTAGGATTACACTAATAAATCCTTTATTGGTAAATTTAATTGCATTATCGATTAAATCGGAAATAGCCATAGTTATTGAATTTTCATCAGCAAATATAGTAGTATCTCCGCAGTTATTTTGAAATGAAAGCTCAAGTGATTTAAATTTAGCCGCAGTATTAAATTCTGTGACAAGATTTGTACAGATATGTGAAATATTTATTTTATTTGGTTTATAATTGAATTCACCCACTTGCAAACGGGAATAGTTCAAAATCATATCAACTGTTCTTATAATGCGTTTGCTTGAAAAATCTACACCATCAAATAGCTCCTCATCTTCTTTCCTTATACTGTTTCGGAACATTTCTTTGATTAAATGTGTCATCCCCAATACGCCATTTAAGGGAGTTCTGATTTCATGGGAAACATTGGCTATAAAAGCATCCTTTAATTTACTTGCTGATTCAGCTTCATTTTTTGCTTCTATCAATGCAGAGATCATATTCTTCTTTTCGGTGATATCATCCTTAATTGCAACATAGTTAGTTGTTTCTCCATCTTTGTTTATAAGGGGGAATATTAATACTGATTCCCAAAACAATTCCCCGTTCTTTTTTTTATTCAATATTTCGCCGACACAATTTTTTCCAGCAATAAGAGAATCCCAAAACTCTTTGTAGAATGAATTATCATGATACCCTGACTTCCAGATACGTGGATTTTTACCTATTAATTCATCTTTTGAATAACCTGTTAATACACAGAGCTTTTGATTCACAAATTCAATATCCCCATTCCGGTTCGTAATTACCACTGAAACGGGACTTTGCTCAACCACCCGTGATAGTTTAAGAAGTTCATATCCCGCCATTTTTTGTTCAGTAATATCAATTGATAAACCCAAGACTGAGACCACCTGATATTCGTTGTCAAAAACGGGAGATAACCGAACACTAACCCAGTTATTACCAAATGGAAATTCCATCTCTCTTTCAGAATAGGATGCAGATTTAGTATCGATAACTTTTTGAATAGCTGCCATATGCTGGTGAGCGATTTCCGAAGGAAAAATATCTGTAATATGTTTCCCTATGATCTCAGAGGGATTTACTCTAAATTGTGCCGCACCGGCTTTGTTTAAATATGTTATATGTCCATTAAGATCAACGAGATAAATCATCTCCGGAGATAACTCTGAAAGAATGCGATACTTTTCTTCACTTTCACGCAATGCCACCTCATCATGTATACGCCTAGTGATGTCACGCATAAAACAAATAAGCTTTGGTTGTTCCTCCATTAAATAATTAACACTTGCTTCAACAATAATAATGCTGCCATCCTTGCGCCTATGCTTAGTTTCAAAACGGGCTGACCCGGTTTCTAAAATTTGCTGAATCCGATTTTTTATATCTTCCTCAGAATCCACCGCTTCAATATCTTTTATTTTCATCTTAAGCAGTTCTTCGCGGGAGTAGCCTATCATCGAACAATAAGAATCATTAGTTTCTAAAATTCGTCCTTCCATATCGACAAGGTAAAAACCATCCATTGTTGTGAAAAGAATTGTCTTAATTTCTTTTTCTGCTTTTTTACTCGTAGTGATGTCTCTTAAAACTGACCGGCTGTAAATTATTTTTCCGTTTTTATGTACAGCAGTAGCGTTAAGTATAACATCAATTGAGCTTCCATCCTTTTTTCTTAATTGCAATTCTATATCCTTCAACTCACCGACCTTTTTGAATTGCACAAATGCTTTCTTAGAATTTTCCTGACAATCCGGGTGGTACAATTCAAAAGCAGATCGTCCGATTATTTCCTCTTTAGTATAATTTGTTTTTTCCACCAAAGTGTTATTACATTGTATTATTTTTGCAGTTTCTGAATCCACCGAGAAGAACATATCAGGTGCGTTTTCATATAAATCGAGATATAAAGCTTCGGATTTCAGAAGTGATTCTTCAGCTTTTTTGCGTTCGGTGATGTCACGAAGGAATACGACAAATCTTCCGTTATCATGCTGATGATATTGGACGTTGATTTCAAAATCAATGAGACCTCCACTTTTGAGGCGATGACTTGTTTCAAATCGATCTTCTCCAAGGGATATTATCTTTTGGTTATGTGCAATAATGTCGTCAGCATTTTCTATGGCTTCAAGATCAGAAATCTGCATATTTAACAATTCCGATCTAGAATAACCGCTCATGCGACAATAAGCATCATTGACTTGCAATAAGCGCCCTTTTTTATCTGTCAGCCAAAATCCATCCATTGCGGTTTCGATCAAAGTCCGATACCACACTTCACTTTTCCGCAATAAATCCTCCGCCCTCCTGAGACCGGAATGAAAGGCGGAAATCAGATAGCTAACGAATGCTAAAAAAATCAGGAATATCTGGAGTGCCAGCAAACGTCCGATTATATCAATATATATTCCTCCCCAGGGAGAAGGAATATTGATAATTTCAGTGTTACGGATTGCAATGATGAACAAAATCACGAGTGACAGCGTAATACCTCTCATCCCTAACCGGACAGCCGGATAAACCAACAAAGCGACCAACATATACGGATGAAATCCCCAAAACAAAGTTTTGTCCGGCTGGTAAAAGACAATGTAGGAAATAATTGACCAGACAAGTAGAAAAGAAAGAGCTTCGATAATTTTTTTTGAACTTAAACCGGTGATTGAAGTCCTAATATTTGTAATCCAGCTAACAATAAAAGGACCGACCAAGAGAATGCCAAGACTGTCTGCAACGTACCACGATTGCCATGACTCAACGAAAGAAGCTCCCCGAGTAAGTACCGAAGTGCCGGCACCGATACAGGCGCTAAAGGCATTTATCAATATAGTGCCGACAATTAAAGCCAATACTTCTCTAACCCGGGTGAAGTTTTGGAAATTCCGGCTTATGTAAAAAATGAACCAAGCGCAGCCAATTGATTCGACCATATTCCCGGTCATATAGCCAACTCCAGTCAGAAAGGACCGATGAGCCAGAAAAACATCTGCTGTAATACCGGCAAAATAGAAAGCCAGAGTTAACAGGGGCCACAACCGCCGCCGGTTCAACAGGAACGCAGCAAGACCAATTCCACCAGCCGGCCATATCAGCATGATTACCTTTTCCGAATCCGGGAAGAAAAACGCAATTCCGTGAGCAAAAAAATAGACCAATGCTATGACAATAACCCTTGGAAAATCATGGCGAAAGGAAAGGCGACTAAAAGATGAATGTGTAATCTCGGGATTAGGAGTCATAATAATTATCCTGAAAATATTTTACTAATTTTTATTCCCCTTAGCAATTTTAATTAAATACACTCATTTAGACTATGCTTATCAAATGTCCTTTTATAATAAAATAAAACCATTAATTAAATTATTAGATTAATTCAGCTATTTTGATTTATTTACAGAATCTTCAATCATATTAAGAAGCGATTCTTTTGTGAATGGTTTTGCTAAATAACTATCACACCCGGCTGCTAAGGCATTTTGTTTATCTTCTACAAAAGCATGTGCTGTAACGGCTATAATAGGTATATGAGGAAAATCTTTTGATTCTTTTAACTCTTTTGTTAGTTCCAATCCGTTCTTTATACCATTGATTGATATATCCATTAATATTAAATCAACTTTCCCCTTATTTAATATTTCCATTGCCTCATCTGAAGAATCTGTAACTATGGCGATATAATTGTCCTCAATAAATCTTTTAATTGTAATCTGGTTCATCAAATCATCTTCAACTACCAGCACCGTTTTATTTACCAGCTCTTCCGGCGCACGAAGAATATTGGCAGCTACCCCTTTTTCAGATTTATTTTCAAGGGGCTGCTCCCCTTTGCCAAAATTAATAGAAAATGTTGTTCCTTCACCTTTTTTACTTTCCACATTTATGACCGCATTATTCAAACTCAGAACCTTTTTAACTATAGAAAGACCAAGACCAATTCCTTCGAACGCCCGTCCGTAACCCATTTGTTCCTGCCTATATGGTTCGAACATATAATCTAAATATTTTTTGTCGATTCCAATTCCGGTATCTTTTACTTCAAGAATTATTTCATCACCGGTTCCTTTTTTAAGGATTACGTTGACAAATCCTTTTTTAGTAAATTTAATAGCGTTATCAATCAAATTAGAAATAGCCATAGTTATTGAATATTCGTCAGCAAATATCTCAGCATTCCCGCAATTAGTCTGATATGAAAGTTCGAGGGATTTAGATTTAGCCGCCGTAATGAATTCTTTGACCAGATTTGTACAGACCTGTGAAATCTTTATTCTTTTTGGTTTGGTATTGAATTCCCCTACCTGCAAACGGGAATAGTTCAATATCATATCAACGGTTCTTATAATGCGCTTGCTTGAATAATCTATTCCTTCAAACAGCTCCTCATTTTCTTTCTTAATATTATCATTGAAAGTTTCTCTTAATAAACTTGACATCCCAAGGATACCGTTTAAGGGGGTTCTGATTTCATGGGATATGTTGGCTATAAAAGCATCCTTAAGATTGTTGGCTGATTCAGCCTTTTCTTTTGCTTCAACCAGTTCTTTCTCAGCATGTTTGTGTCTGGTGATGTCTTTTATGATTCCACCAACGCCAATCTTATTATTTTTGAGAGCAACAGGAAACTTGGTAGTTTCAAAGAAGCGATCTCCGATAGCTTCTTCTGAAACAATAATTGAATTAGAATTCAGAGTACGAAGATCTGATTGGCGGCATTGCATTGCAGCATTTTTCGGAGATAAATCAAAATCAGTTTTCCCGATAATTTCAGCCGGAATTTTTCCATAGAAATCAGCCAGAGGAATGTTTGCCACTATATGTTTGAACTGATCATCTTTAAGAAAAACCATATCAGAAATAGAATTAATAAATGATTCATATATTCCTTTGCTTTCCCTCAAAGCATCTTCCGACCGCTTACGTTCTGTGATGTCTGATGCAATTCCGACTCGTCCCAAAGTATTGCCCCCTTTATCATAGATAATTTTTGTAGACAAAAACACAGGAAATTCACTTTCATCTTTTCTTTTATTTAAAACCTCACCATTCCATCCTCCGCTTTCAGTGCGCGAGAAAATTTGCTCACCTAATTCAGAAGGATTGCTTTGCGAGCGAACTATTTCTACCTGTTTTCCAATCAGTTCGTTTTCACTATAGCCATATGTTCTCAAGAACGATTGGTTGACAAAAATAAATTTATTTTCTAAATCTGTAATACTAACACATTCATTAATATTTCTTAATGCATGTGCAAGTATTGAAATTTCTTCTTCTGCTTTTTTACGGTTAGTAATGTCCTGGATAGTAGTAAGAATGCCTGTGATGTTATCCTTTACATCGCGAAGAATTATTTCTTCCACTAACACCGGAAATTTTGTCAAGTCTTTACGACGATAAACAACTTCGGCACCAATTGCAGGATGAATTATTCCTTTCAATTTCTCCAAAACACGTTGTTGGGATGTTTCTTCGTCTCCGACAAATTTCCACACATATTGTCCAATCATCTCTTCTTCAGTATAACCAAGCATATCGAGTTCAGTGCGGTTAATCCGTGTGATTCGTCCCTGAATATCCAATTCGTGGTATCCGACCGGGGCTTGTTCAAACAACATCTTAAATCTCTCTTCGCTTTCCCGCAAAGCTTTTTCTACAATTTTCTTTTCACTGATTATCACTTTTGTTTCTAAAGCAGAGCGCATAGCCTGCACAAGGCGGGAGAGATGATCCTTAGTTACGTAATCTACCGCTCCTGCTTTTATACACTCAACGGCTACTTTCTCATTTATAGAACCAGTAATGATAATAAATGGAATTAAAGGAGAAAATTCCATGGTTATTTTAAGCGCCTCCATGCCGGTGAATTGCCGGAGAAAATAATCGGACAGGATAAGGTCGGGATTAAATTCAACTAACCCTTTTTTAAAATCTTTTTTAGTCTCAACATGAAGATGTTTAAACCCGATTTTTGCTTTTTTCAATTCATTTAGGATCAATTCAAGATCCGATAAAACATCTTCGAGAATTAATATCTTAATTATATTTTCCATATAGACTTTTTTTTAGAATTTCTGTAAAATATACTTGTTTCAATACATAAGCAATATTATTAATAACTGTTACACGGTTGTTACTATTTTGTTACTTATTTGAGTCTAAAATGTTAGGCAGTTAAGTCCTCAGTGTTACTTCTGAGTTGGATCTGCGTTAGGTGATTGTTAGAGAGGGAGATATTTCCAAAAGGAGGGAGAATTTAAGAGATGAGAACGGGATCAGAATTTGACTGATCCGGAGGATGTTCAGGGAATGAAGGAACACCCTATACTATTTACTGTCGGTTTTGCTGTTTTTTGCCATTTTTTGTTTTTGAGAGTGAAAAGATGCATTTGTCATATTTTGCAGAGAGCATTTTTTGCCATTATTTTTGATAATGGCAAAAAACAATAAATACACAATAGGACAATGGATAGTTGAGTATCAGTATTGCCTTATAAAGAAGCAGAGATTTCACATAGACTCGGAAATGAATAGATATTTTTTTAATATCTTATCTTTATCATACACATCATTTCTAAAATTTATGGTTCCTTCGTCATTTACCCAAGCTGTAAAGTAGTCGATAAACACCGGGATATGCTGTTCAAGTTTAACTACCATAGTTTTACCGAAACTTGAATTTCTTCTTAACTCACTCCGAACCTGTTTGAACTCTGCAACTTTTGTTTTATCGGGGATAGCGAAGCCAGTTTCAATTTTTATATAATCAAGGTTCCATTTTGAATTATTCCTAAGAAGAAACTCTGCAAGCTGGAATGGCTTTTCTACCCTCACGCAACCGTGGCTAACTGCCCTGTTGGATCTGGAAAATGGACCTCTGGTGGGTGTGTCATGGAGATAGACGCCAAATTTGTTCATGAACATAAATTTAATTTTACCTAAAGCATTGCCTAGACCGGGGTCCTGAACAAATGAATAGGGAATTTTATTGGGGGAATATTTTTTCAGATCCACATCTGCCAAATTAACCAATTTACCATTTCTAAAGACTTTAAAGTTTTTCCGCTGCAGATAACTTGAATCTTTTACTGATTCACGAAATATTTCTTCTTTAACGATACTTGGGGGGACCGACCAAGTTGGGTTTAATACCAGATGGGATACTTCGCCGCAGATTTGTGGAGTTTCCCAATCGTCAGGTCTGCTACGTCTTGTTTTATTATACAATTTCAGTCGTTCATAATAATTAGCCGGTTTCTTTTTTCCGGTGCATACTTTAATTTCAAATTGTTCCTTACCCTGATCAAGTACATGCAGACGGAAATCCGGAATATTTACCAGGATATAGCGCGAACTGTCGGAATAATCTGACCACCGGAAGCGCTCCATGCTTAACTTAATTTTTTCGATGTATTCGTTTACAGGAACATTGAGTTTCTCCAAAGTTGGCTGCCCGATAGTACCGTCGCCATTAAGACCATTGGCTATTTGAAACTTTGCTACTGCCCCGATAAAAACAGAATCCTTCTTATTAAGACTACCAGCATTTATTTTTGTTGTGTCAATAAATCCGAGTGATGCCAGTCTTTCTAAAATAAGATCTGTCTGAGAATTATTTTTAATCTTCGTCCACCCGGTATTGCTCAAGTTATAGAAATGCTTTAATGCCGCCTGTAATTTTTTATACTGCGGATTTTTCGGCTGCAGACCATTCAGATAATCAAAAATATTTTCAACATTCAGAGGCTTGAAAATATCTCTTTTAGCAGAATCAACAACCGGAAGGAAATAGCTTTCTGAGAATATTTTATTGGGATTTACAACTCCATACCGCAAATGATAAGCATATTTCAAAACAGCATCTGATAGGAGAAGTTCAGCATTTGACATATGTAAATAGCTTTCCGCATTGCCATCGGATATTTTTGAAATTTCGTTTTTAATGAGCTCGAGATGGTACATGGCGGGCTGAATTCCATGTTCCCAAGCTTTTGAAAAAAGCTCAAGTATTGGATTTATTGACGAAATGTTATCAAAATCCTTAATAAGCAGCGGGTGGTATTCCCGAGAAGAGAAGAAAGATTTAAGAGTATCAAAATATTCAATATCGGATGACTTAATTGCAAATGAGGAATCTTCTTTATTAAACCTTTGCTTTAGAGATTTCTGATAGTCAGAAAAGGAAAATTCAAGTTTATTGCCAGTACCGGCTAATTTGTAATTTTGTGGTTTACAGGATGAGATAAAAAACACTAAAAAGAGAATGTAAAATAGTTGATATTTATTCTTCATAAGTATAAATGCTTCTCTATAAAAAGGAAATAGGAATAACTTTCTGAAATTATGCAGCTTAAGATATAGGTGTAAGGACAATTATGCAAAATGATCTTAATGGGAAATTCATTTGACAATAAGAAAAAAGCATTACAATTTTTTAATCATTTCATTGAGGCGGGATATGTTCTTCTGCCGTCCTTCTTCATATTTTGATTTTGCATAGTCTGTAAAAAATAATGTTCTCTTGATAAAATCCAAGCTGGAATGCAGCCACTCAGATTCGATAATTTTTTTGTGGTCGATACTTTCCAATTCGGATTTAAGTGAGAGGCATTTAGAATAAAAATCTTCTTTCCCAATATATAAAATGTCAGAGTCTTTTATGATCTTCCCAGAAAGACAAGCCGGTTCAGTTCCCATTGAAGTCATTATAATAATTTCAGTTATTCTGTCAATTTTTTTATAAGGGTAGTGGATGTTTCCTAAATATTCTTTCGCAATTTCAGCACTATTATATTCATGGTTAAGATAATCTTTTATGAAACCAGTGTCATGAAACCATGCGGCAACCTGAATAATTTCTAATTCCTCATCTGGCAGACCGGAGTTCTTTCCTAATTCGGTTACTGCTTCAAATACTTCCTGAGCATGGATTAGGTTATGGTATGTACATTCTGCAGGAAGATTTTCCTTCAAAAGTTTAGAAACAAATTCCGAAGCTGATTTAACTAAATTATTCATTTATAATTTATCTATTTGAACTAATTTTTTGTATTGAAAACCTATCCAACTTTATTTCTTTGCACGGGTTTCAAAATATTATATTAGTTCTTCTTTAGCAAGAGGGAGTGTTCCATCTCTCAATGAATACAGATTATGAGTTTTTACTGACTATTTGCTTTTTTCGGAATTCGAGGCCAGCATTGGGTGATTGGGTAACATTTACTATATCACCGCTTTCAAAATGAACGGCAAGAAGTTCCTGCGACAAGGGGTTGATCAGGTATTTCTGAATTGTTCTTTTTAAAGGACGTGCGCCATAAGTAACGTCATACCCGAGTTTCGCAAGCCAGTCCTTTGCTTCATCATCAACGTCAAGAACAATATCTTTGTTCTTAAGCATTTTGATTACTTTTGCTATTTGGATATCAACAATTTGTCTAATTTCATTTCTACTTAATGGTTTAAAAAGTACTACTTCATCAATCCTATTTAGAAATTCGGGACGAATTATTTTTCTTAATAGATCAATCAGGGTAAATCGCAGATCTCCAAGAACATTTTCCAATTCATCATCATTTACATGTTCCAACTTTTCCTGGATCAAATGCGAACCAATATTCGATGTCATTATAATTATTGTGTTTTTGAAGTTAACTGTTCTTCCCTGGTTGTCAGTTAATCTACCATCATCCAGAACCTGAAGGAGAATATTAAAGACATCCGGATGTGCTTTCTCAATTTCATCAAGAAGGACTACTGAATAGGGTCGTCTTCTTACAGCTTCGGTTAACTGACCTCCTTCTTCAAACCCAACATATCCGGGCGGGGCGCCGATTAATCTGGACACGGAGAACTTCTCCATATACTCTGACATATCGAGCCTAATCATTGCATGCTCATCATCAAAAAGGAATTCAGCAAGTGCTCGCGCAAGCTCTGTTTTGCCGACACCAGTTGTGCCTATAAAGATAAATGAACCAATTGGTCTGTTCGCATCCTGCAAGCCAGTGCGGGATCTTCTGATTGCGTTGGATACAGCTGATACTGCATCGTTCTGTCCAACCACTCTTTTGTGAAGCTCATCTTCAAGGCGAATCAATTTTGCTCTTTCTGTTTCAAGCATTTTGCTTACAGGGATACCTGTCCATTTTGCTACTACTTCAGCAATATCCTCAGCATCAACTTCCTCTTTAAGCATTTTTTTATTTTTCTGGATATCAGAAAGTTCTTTAGTTTCATTCAGAAGATTTTTTTCTGTCCCGGCGATAGTTCCATACCTGAGTTCTGCAACTTTTCCAAGATCGCCCTCGCGCTCATATTTATCAGCAAGGGACTTTGCATTTTCAATATCACTTTTCATTTTCCGGATCTTCTGAATCTTATCTTTTTCAAGATTCCAGTGCAGACGAAAAGTATCTCTTTCCTCAGTAAGTTCATCCAATTCTTTTTGAAGTTCTGTAATTCTTTTCCCCGAAGATTCATCTTTTTCCCTTTTTAAGGCTTCTCGTTCTATTTCAAGCTGTGTAATTTTTCTTTCAACAGCATCGAGTTCTTCCGGCATTGAATCAATTTCCATTCTTAACTTTGAGGCTGATTCATCTATTAAATCAATTGCTTTATCGGGTAAAAAACGGTCGGTAATGTAACGGTGAGAGAGCTGGGCAGCAGCAATAATGGCCCCGTCAGTTATCCTGACGCCATGATGGACTTCATATCTATCCTTTAATCCTCTTAAGATTGAAATTGTATCCTCGACAGTTGGTTCATTCACCAAAACCGGCTGGAATCTTCTTTCAAGCGCCGCATCCTTTTCTATAAATTTTTTATATTCGTTCAAGGTAGTGGCACCAATAGCGTGCAGTTCGCCTTTTGCAAGAGCCGGTTTAAGGATGTTTGCCGCATCCATTGAACCTGAAACTGCACCGGCACCAACTAAAGTATGCAGTTCATCAATAAAGAGTACTATCTCTCCGGCGGAAGATTCGACTTCCTTAATAACTGCTTTAAGTCTTTCTTCGAATTGTCCGCGAAACTGGGTACCTGCGACAAGAGACCCCATATCAAGAGCAATTATTTGTTTTGACTTTAAATTTTCAGGAACATCACCGTTTACTATACGATGAGCGATTCCTTCGGCTATAGCAGTTTTACCTACACCCGGTTCGCCAATGAGAACGGGATTATTTTTTGTCCTACGTGATAATACCTGAAGCACCCTTCGGATTTCTTCATCACGCCCAATAACCGGGTCAAGTTTTCCAGATTTAACCAGGTCGTTCAGATTTCTACCATATTTCTTTAAAGATTGATAAGTATCTTCCGGATTCTGTGTAGTAACGCGCTGGTTTCCTCTTACCTCTTTTAAAGCAGTTAGAATTTCATCATGTGACACACCATTATCCCGGAGAAGTTGTCCGGCATTACTTTGATTTTTAGATAAGGCTAGAAGAAGATGTTCGGTAGAAACGAATTCATCCTTTAAATTTTTTGCTTCTTCCGCAGAGTCATCCAAAAGCTTCAGCATATAATTTGACATCTGCTGGTTACCCAACCCAGCTCCTGATATTTTAGGAAGGCTCTCCATCAAATGATTTATTTTAATTTTAACCGGGTTCAGATTGCCGCCGGTTTTCTGAAGAATTGTATCCGCGATATTCCCTGCCTCCTGAATAAGAGCAGCAAGCAGATGCTCAGGTTCAATTATTTGATTGTTATAGTTTTGTGCAATTTCAATTGCATTCTGTAATGTTTCCTGAGCTTTGACGGTGAATTTATTAAAATTAAATGCCATAATGTTCTATCGATTACTCCTTATATTTTTTAACTTCGGTGTACCAGTCACTTGACTCTTCAAGCATCCGGTTAAGTCTGCTGATAAGGTTATGCGGATCATCAAGAGTGCCATCCTGGAGAAGGGCTGAATCATATAACTGCTCTACAACATCAGTTATATAATCATCTTTTGCATTGGCTTTGAACACTTTTAGCAGGTTTCTCACAAGTTTATGATCTTTATTAACTTCAAATATTTTCTTCTGCATTTGGATATCTTTGTTGGTCATTTTCATCATCTTCAGCATTTGTGAAGAGAATCCATCATCAGGAGAAACAAGGCATGAAGGACTGTCAATCAATCTTTTTGATTCCTTAACATCGGTAACTCTATCCCCTAATATTTTTTTAATCCTATCAAGAAGGCTGTCGAAGTGTTTCTCATCGGCTTTGCTCAGATCTTCAAATTTCTTTTCTTTTGCCTCGGAATCCTTGAAGGTTTCCATTCCTTTCAGGTCGACATTATCAACTGATTTGAAATCAAAATCTTTAAATTTTCTTATGGCATTAACAATGAACTCATCAATGGGATCAAAGAGGTAAAGAACTTCGAGTCCCTTTGTTTTGAATATTTCCAGATGAGGATCCTGTTTAACCGAGTCCCTGCTTGTTCCGAAAGCATAATAAATTTCTTTCTGTCCTTCCTTGAATCTCGAAACATAATCTTCAAGAGAGGTATAATCGGTATCCTTTTCATTGAAAGAAGAATTAAATCTTAAGAGCTGGGAATACTTGTCAACATTTGCAAAGTCCATATATCCAAGTTTGAATACCCTTCCATGCTGATTCCAGAACTCAGCATATTTTTCAGGCTCATCTTTTGCTTTCTTAGAAAGATAAGAGAGTACCTGGCTAGTAACATTGCCGGCGATTTTTGAAAATACTGAATTCTCCTGAAGAGTTTCTCTCGAAATATTTAATGGAAGGTCCTCTGAATCGACAACTCCCTTAACGAAGCTGAGGTATTCTGACAGCAGCTCCTTGTTCTTGTGCTGGATAAGAACTCTTCTTACATAGAGATCAAGACCATAATCCTCGCGATTGAATCCAAAGAAATCAGTATTTTTCTTCGGGATGAATAAAAGCGCATTGAACTGTATCGGGGCATCGATTGAAACATGTATAACATCCGCCGGCTCTTCAGTATCGTATGTTAGAAACTTATAGAATTCATCATACTGCTCTTTCTTAACAGTTGATTTAGGCTCACGCCAGATAGCAGAAACAGTATTTACCTTTTCTTTTTCAAGATATATTGGGAATGAAACAAAATTGGAATGTTTCTTAATAATACCCTCAAGTTTGTATTTCTCTGCAAATTCTTTTGCATCTTCTTTTAAGTGGATTTCAATAGTTGTGCCTCTAGGAAGCTTTTCATCAAGTTCTTCAATTTCATAATCACCTGATCCTTTGGAACGCCACTCGACAGCAGGTTCGTCCTTTCTAAAGGATTTTGATTTAATCACTACTTCCTCTGCAACCATAAAAACCGAATAGAACCCAACCCCGAACTTTCCGATAATATTATTGATTTCCGATTTGCTTTCGGCAAGCTGCTTAATGAATTCAGCGGAACCGGACTTTGCAATTGTACCGATATTCAGAATAATTTCATCCCGGTTCATTCCGATTCCGGTATCCTTAATTGTTAAAAATTTTTTCTTCTCATCAAAATCTATTCTTATTTCAAGAGGCAGCTCTTTATCGAGGATATCGGTTCCTTTTGTAGACTCAAATCTTAATTTATCAAGTGCATCAGAAGAGTTTGATATTAGCTCTCTTAAAAATATTTCACGGCTTGTATATAGTGAATGAACAAGGATATCAAGCAGCTGTTTAATCTCAGCTTTAAATTCATATTTATGCGCTGTGGTTTCTTTAGACATTATAATAACTCCGATTTTATTTTACGTTTCTAATTAATGATAATTCTTTAAATAGTTCTTTCTCCCTTAGGGTTAAATGTTTGGGTAGTTTAACATTTACTTTTACAAAAAGGCCTCCTCTCAAATTAGGATTATTGGAATGGTGCATACCCATTTCCTTTATTCTGAACGTGGTTCCGCTTTCGGTTTCAGGTGGAATATTAACATTTATTGTTTTCCCATCAAGTGTCTTTAGTGGTTTCTTCCCACCTAATATAGCGGTAAACAGATCAACATCTAAATTATAATAAAGATCGTTCCCATTCCTTTCAAAATGGGAATGGTTTTCAATCTTTATAGTAATAAAAAGATCACCTTTTTCCCCGCCTGAAACACCATTAGAGCCCTGATGCTTTAAACGCAATCTTTTACCCTGTTCTATTCCCGGTGTAATTTTTAATCTTATTATTTTTCCATCAAGAGTAAATTCTTTTTCGGTACCATGGTGGGCTTCTTCAAGAGAAATGCTTAATGAAGCCTCGTGATCCTTTCCTTTTCTAGGGCGAGATTGCCTGGGATCATTAGTTCTTCCTCCAAAAAAACTTTCAAAGAAATCTGAAAATCCACCTACATTTCCAAATAGCTCATCAATATTCCCCGAAAAGGCTGCCCCTTCACCTTGATTTCCTGATTGATAATTTCTGTACCCGTCATTTGTGTTCGTTCCTGCGTTTTGATATTGTTTCCAGTTGGATCCAAGCTGATCATATTTTTTCCTTTTTTCAGGGTCACTTAAAACTTCATTTGCTTCAGTCACTTCTTTAAATTTTTCTTCAGAAGCTTTATCGCCGGGATTTTTATCAGGGTGATATTTTTTAGCTAACCGCCTGAAGACTTTTTTTATATCATCTTTCGTGGCATTCTTGTCAACACCTAAGATTTTATAATAATCCTTAAATTCCATTTTATATTTCCTCCCGGACTTTAAAAAAATGAAAAGGGGAGCAAAAAGCTACCCTTTCCATAAACCACGAAACGTGTTTCAGACCAAGGTGGAATGAAATATTATTTAACTTTAATTTCAAGTTGTTTCGGTTTTGCTTCTTCAGATTTAGGAATTGAGATCTTTAATTGACCATCTTTAAATTCAGCATCGATCTCATTCTCTTTTATCTTTTGCGGAAGTGTAAATGATCTGTAATATTTACCATATGATCTTTCTGCACGATGGTATTTGGCATTCTTTTCTATGGATTCTTGTTTCCGTTCACCGCTAATGCTTAATTGTCCATTAGAAAAATTTATTTTTACATCTTCTTTTTTAATACCAGGTAGATCTATATTGAGATAATATTGGTTCTCATCTTCCAATATATCTGTCATCGGCATCCATATTGCGTTTTCAAATTCTTCATTACCGTAGTCGCCATCGTCGAAACCAAATTTTCTTTCAAGAGAGTTGAATATTTTATTGAACTCCCTTTCCATACTCATTAAATCCCTCATGGGATTCCATCTTACTATTGCCATATTTATAACCTCCATAATTAAAGTTAATGTTTCTGACGTAATGACAGAAACAAAATTTATGCCGTAGATATATTATTACATAACTGATTATTTAATAAATAGTTATGGTAATTATTCAGAAATTGTGTTAGTGTGCCGTTTTGGCATACAAGTAAGAATTATTTGTAATAGATATGACAAATATTACAAAATTACTGACAAAAAGAGATTATTATTAAGGATTGTTAATCCGCGCTTTATTGCTTATTTTTGCAAATCAAATTTTAATAATTATGTCACTTACTGAAGATACAATTGCAGCACTAGCAACTCCTTTAGGATTTGGGGCTATTTCCATAATCCGGGTGAGCGGTGAAAAAGCCATCGCAGCGGTAGATACTATATTTACTGGAAAGGTAAAACTTGAGAAAGCTAAATCGCATACGGTTCATTATGGGAATATATTTGATTCTGAAGAAATGATTGATGATGTGCTTATTTCTATTTTCAAGGCGCCGAATTCATATACTGGAGAAGATTCTATTGAAATAAGCACGCATGGAAATCCACTTATAGCAAATAAAATATTGGAATTACTGATAAGTAATAATATAAGATTAGCAGAGCCGGGAGAGTTTACAAAAAGAGCATTCCTCAATAATAGAATGGATCTGTCACAGGCTGAAGCAGTCGCTGATGTGATTTCATCACATACTGAAGCATCATTAAGAGGAGCAAGAAACCAGCTTAATGGACTGTTATCCAGGAAAGTCGACGAGCTTAGGACGTTATTATTGAATATTTCTTCTTTTGTAGAATTAGAATTGGACTTTGCCGAGGAGAATGTTAATTTCATTGAAAAAAATGAGCTAATTAAGCGAATTGATAATATTTACGCAGAAATTGATTCTTTATTACAAACTTATTCGTTTGGTAAAATAATGAGGGATGGTGTCAATGTTGCCCTGGTTGGGATTCCTAATGTTGGCAAATCTTCCTTATTGAATTATATTCTAAAAGAATCAAGGGCTATTGTAAGCGAAATACCTGGAACAACAAGAGACATAATCCGGGAAGAGGTGAGCATTGATGGAATTTTATTTAAACTTTATGATACTGCCGGAATAAGATTTTCAGAGGATCTTATTGAGCTTGAAGGAATATATAGAAGCAGAGATGCTGTTAAAAATGCAGACCTCGTTCTCTTCATAAATGATGTCGAACAGGAGTTTGATCAAACTCTTTATGAGGAAATCCTTATCCTGAATGGCAGGAAGAATATTTTAACTGTTCTTAATAAAATAGATAGAGGGTATAATGGGACGGCTAGCTATGATTTTTCTATATCTGCTTTGACGGGGGAGGGAATCATTAGTTTATTAAATAAAATGAAGGATAATGCTTTGGGAAATTCTAGTTTTAGCGAAAAAACTGCAATTGTCTCAAACTTAAGACACTATCAATGTTTATCAAGAGCCAATGAAAATCTAATTAAGGCTAGAGTTTCGGCAATGAATAATATGAGTGGAGAGTTTGTCTCCGCAGATCTTCGAAATACGATTAATTGTCTTGGCGAAATAATTGGCGAAGTGACTTCAGAGGATATTCTTAATAATATTTTCACTAAATTTTGTATAGGTAAATAGTTCCACGTGAAACATTTTTACATACCAAGAAATCTAATTTGTTAAAATAAAAATGTTTCACGTGAAACAGGAAATTCGATGAAATGTGATGTTTTAGTTATAGGAGGGGGGCACGCCGGTTTAGAAGCTTCACATGCGGCAGCTACAATGGGATGCTCTACTGCTTTAGTTACGATGGATAAACTTGCGCTTGGAAGAATGTCCTGTAACCCTGCAATCGGGGGAACAGCAAAGGGGCATCTTGTAAGGGAGGTAGATGCTTTAGGGGGTATTATGGGAAAATTAGCTGATAAGACAGGAATTCAGTTTAGAATGTTGAATAAATCAAAGGGTCCGGCTGTATGGTCCCCGCGATGCCAGTCCGATAGAAAACTTTATTCTGAGGCTGCCTTTAATTTAATAAATTCTACTCCTAATCTGGAGTTAATCGAAGATTCCGTAATCGAAATTTTAACTGAAAATAATGTTATCAAAGGAGTAAAAACCTCTTCTGGAAATGAAATTTATTGTTCTACACTCGTTTTGTCATCAGGGACATTCCTAAATGGATTGATGCATACCGGTTTAAAATCTACGCAGGGGGGGAGGTTCGGCGAATTGCCCTCAATTGGAATTACTGAGTCGTTGCATAAACTTGGATTTATATCGGCAAGACTTAAAACAGGCACTCCTCCACGGCTCAAAAAGAAATCAATAAATTGGGATATTCTTGAAGTTCAGCCAGGGGACCAGCCCCCTCTACCATTTTCACATTTCACGGATATGTCCAAATTTCCTTTCCTTGAACAGGTTCCATGCCATATTACATATACTAATAAAGAAGTGCATGCAATTCTGGAAAAGGGCTTTAAGAATTCTCCAATGTTTACAGGCATTATAAAGGGAACAGGTCCCAGATATTGCCCTTCGATTGAGGATAAAATCGTCCGGTTCGCCGATAAAGAAAAACATCAGTTATTTCTAGAACCCGAGGGCCTGGATTCAGATCTTATTTATGTTAATGGTTTTTCAACTTCGCTTCCAGCAGATATTCAGATTGAGGCTCTGCATAAAATAAAGGGACTTGAAAATTGCGAATTGGTCCGTCCTGGTTATGCGGTTGAATATGACTTCTTTCCACCCCAACAAGTTGATCTGACTCTGGAAACAAAACTGATCGAAGGTCTTTATTTTGCCGGACAGATAAATGGAACGTCCGGTTATGAGGAGGCTGCGGCACAAGGTTTAATAGCAGGAATAAATGCAGCAGCAAAAATTAAGAACCTGCCTGAGCTTGTTCTAAAGAGGAGTGAGGCTTATATCGGCGTGCTAATTGACGACCTCGTTATTAAATCAACAGATGAACCTTATAGAATGTTTACTTCACGGGCTGAGCATAGACTGCTCCTCAGACAGGATAATGCCGATAGAAGATTATTCCTTTATGGGAACCGGTATGGTTTGATCCCTATTGATTCATTAGAAAAAATATCCCGGGATGAAACCTTAATAAATGATTCCATAAACCTCTTTAATAATTTAAAGCTTCATGCAAAAAAAGTAAATTCATTCCTTAAGAATAAAGGTCTTGCAGAAATTGATTCTACTGAAACAATTTCAAAATTATGCAAACGGCCGGAACTTTCTGTAAAAGAGGTGATTAGCCTGTTAGAAAAAGATATAAATCCTCTTGTAGATATCCTCCTTCATAATGAGAAAGCATTAGAACAGGTTGAGATTGAATTAAAATATGAGGGATATATCAAAAGGCAATATGAAATGGTTGAACGCATGGAGAAGTATGAATCTGCTAAGATTCCTTTGACATTAAATTATAATATCATTAAAGCATTATCAACCGAAGGAAGAGAAAAGCTAAGCAAGGTTAAACCGCGTTCTATCGGACAAGCGTCCAGAATTTCAGGAGTTACTCCTTCAGATATTTCTATTTTATTGGTATATTTAAAGAACTAATTTAAAAGGGTTTTATGATAGACGTTCAGGAAAGATATTTTAAAGAATTATCTTCGTTCTATTGGGAAAATGGTTTTAATCCTGATACAATGAAAATTGAACGTTTGGCTTATTTTGCCGAACTGCTAGCAGAAAAGAATGAGGCTGTTAATCTAATCTCCAGAAAAGATATTGATTCGATTATTGAAAATCATATCTTCCTATCATCTTACATCACAAAATATATCCCTGAAAAATGTACGAATTTCCTTGATATTGGTACTGGCGGTGGCTTCCCTGGAATTCCATTGGGCATCATGCGTCCTGAAATGAAGGGGGTACTAGTGGATTCAACAGGAAAAAAAATAGAAGCAGTAAAGGAATTTGTAAATAAGTTAAAGTTAAGCAATGTTGTTGCAATTAATGACAGGGCTGAGAGTCCTGAGTTTATTTTAAAATATAAAGAGTCTTTCGATCTGGTTATAAGTCGTGCAACAGTTCCATTAATAATTCTTTTTAGGTATGCTTTACCCCTGATAAAAGAAAAATCATTTCTTGTAGCAATAAAGGGAGGAGATGTTGATGAAGAATTCAAGAAAGCAGAAATGAAATACAAGGCATTCATCAAGAAGTCCACAATTTTTGAGCTCTATTATAAACCATCTAATATTCGCAACCAGAAAGGGAAAAAACTTATCCTTCTGGAACTCAATACATGACGAATAAAGAGAATGAATCTTTTTCCCAGGAGCTTGAAGATCATACAACGGAACCCCAAGTCTCAGAATATTGATGCACTTTCTAATCTATGAACCTGAAACAAATCTTCTTATTTATAACAATATTTAATTCATTCTCTTTCCCGCAAATTAAAGAGATCAGTTCAGATTTTAACAGATTCTTTAAAACAGGTGAAGATGTTTTAGTTTCACCTTCAAATTGGGGAAAACCTGATTGGCTTATATTTTCAGGGACAGTCGCCGTAACTGCCGGAACATTTCTGATCGATGATCGCACACGTATTTTTTCTAAAACTTCTTTTGGTGACAAACTATTTTCTATAGATAACGTATTTAATGTAACAGGACCAGCAATAGCTATAGTCGGAATCTATGGCTGCGGATTAATTATTGATGATCCCAAAATCAGAAACCTTGGACTTCAGCTGGTTGAAGCATGTGCCTATGCCGGCATTGTTACCACAGTAATAAAATCAGCCGTAGGACGATCAAGACCTTATGTCGGCAAAGGAAATATGGATTGGCACCCCGTTCAATTCAATACAGACCAGACTTCATTCCCTTCAGGACATGCAACCCTTGCATTTGCTGTATCATCTGTAATGGCCAATTATCTTGATAACATTTATTGGAAAGTCGGCTGGTATACCATTGCTTCTTTAGTTGGAACAGCAAGAATCTATCATGATAAACATTGGCTATCTGATGTCGTAATGGGATCAGCTATCGGATATTTTATTGGCGATTATGTCTCCCATGATCCTGAAAACAGATCAGAGCAACAAGCACCCCTCGGCCAGGATTATAGCCTCAATTTCAGTATACCTTTGAACTAACCGAAATCTCAGTATTTAACGGCATCAATTAAAATACGTTAAATAAATTTACTGGGGCAGAGCGGCAGCGGGAAATGCTGTCCGAGTACAACGAGTTCATTTACCGCCACGGAATGGAGCAAAT